>Ga0247771_1000019_pt1 | contig 83631 bp, 73 predicted proteins | sample UWRJL197509C6_FD_179948 | JGI IMG/M metagenome (GOLD analysis project Ga0247771, IMG submission 179948) | Plant litter microbial communities from Arlington Agricultural Research Station in Wisconsin, United States - UWRJ-L197-509C-6 | ecosystem: Environmental > Terrestrial > Plant litter >... | reverse complement strand
GCACGTCATCGACTTTGACAGGGCGGAGCAATGGGCGCATCTGGTGACGGGCGACGTGCTGTTTTCCTGCCTGGGCACCACACTGAAAGCGGCCGGCAGCAAGGAAGCGCAGTGGAAGATCGATTATGATTATCAGTACGATTTTGCAAAAGCCGCCAGGGAGAACGGGGTAAGTAGCTACGTGCTCGTATCGGCGGCAATGGCTTCTCCGGATTCCCGCTTATTTTATTCAAGGATGAAGGGCGAGCTGGAAGTGGCGGTAAAGGCTTTGGGCTTCCCGAGCCTGGCCATCTTTAACCCGCCGATATTGATACGAAAAGATAGCGACAGGAGCGGCGAGGTCTTTGGATTGAAGGTTATAAATTTCTTTAATAAGCTGGGACTCTTCCGTTCGCAGAAACCTTTGCCGACGGCGGTGCTGGCGCAAGCGATGATCAATGCCGCCAAATCGAAAATGCCCGGAGTCGCGGCATACAAGAGCGAGGAGATACGGCAGCTCGCCGGAGCGAAACGGTAAGCCTGCCGGAGGTCTATCGTAATCCGACTGATAAGCCCTCGTCGCAACCGCGGCCTTATTTACGCAAATTTCCGCACCTTTAGTGCCGTGAAAGAAATTCCCGCGCAGGCATCGGCAGAGCCTTTGCTTTCCTATTTTAAAAAGCTCATTCCTTTAAACAAAAAGGAAGAGGAGCTTGTTGCAAAAAAGTTTCACTCGCGCCTTTTCCGCAAGCGGCAGTACGTGCTGCAGGAAGGCGACGTCTGCACGCAGTTCTATTTCGTGGTACGCGGCTGCCTGCGCATGTACAAGATCGATGAGAAAGGCGGGACGCACATTCTTCAATTCGCTGTTGAGGATTACTGGATGATCGACCTGGGCAGCTTTCATGAAGTGAAGCCTTCAGCACTGAATATCGATGCGCTGGAAGATACGGTCGTTCTGCAGATCAGTCGCGATGAGCTTATCTCGCTGTACATAGAAGCGCCGAAGTTCGACCGCATCTTTCGCGTGCTATTGGAGAACAGTTTCGTACGGCTTCAGGAACGGCTTTTGCAAACGATCAGCTCTACCGCGGAGGAGCGCTATCAATCTTTCCTCGACATCTACCCGCAGCTGCAGAACCGTCTCTCACAGGTACAGATCGCCGCCTTTCTGGGCATCACCCCTGAGTTTTTAAGTCGCCTGCGGAACAGGCGCAGCAAGGCGAGGCCCCCGAAACCTTAAACTACATCAAGGCTATTTCTTAATCCAGTTCATTGGAACGACCGTTCTTGACGGGCGAGATTTGCAGTGCAATCAATTATACATCAACAAAGAAATAGTCTATGTCACAGAAATCGAAAGTCGCCGTTATAGGCCTTGGCAAAATCGGAACCGCCGTTGCCGCTAATCTTGTAAAAGGAACCCGCTCCATAATTGTCGCCGATAGAAAGGCGGAGAAGGCGAACGAGCTGGCGCAGAAGCTGGGAGACCTCGCGCAACCGATGGATATTCCGGCCGCGATAAGGGAAGCGGACATCATTGTGCTTGCCGTGTGGTTCGATGCCGTAAAGGAGCTGCTCGCTACTTATGCCTCGGAGCTGGGGGGCAAGATCATCGTCGATCCTTCCAACCCCATCGCGCCGGATGAGAAGGGCGGGTTTAAAAAGATCATTGGTGAGGACCAGTCCGCCGGCGGCATCGTCGCCTCCGTCCTCCCGAAAGGTGCGAAGCTGGCCAAGGCCCTGGGCACGCTGGGTGTTGCCACGCTGGGCAGCGCGGCCTTTCAGAAACCCGAGCCTGCCATTCTGTTCTATGCTACGGACGATACGAGCATCAATGCCGACGTCGAAGAGCTCATTCGCGACAATGGCTTCGAGCCCCTTCGCATTGGCGGCATCGACCAATCCATCCGCATCGAAGTGTTCGGCGACCTGCATGAATTCGGCGCGCTGGGCAAGGCCGTTACCGCATCGGAAGCGAAAGCAAAGCTCCGGTCGAAATAGCTTCCATGAAGCGGCAGGACGCGCATCTTCCTGCCGTTTTTATTCAAACCCCCCGATCCTCTTCAGTACACAGTTTTTTAAAAATTCAATCATGCAAGCAAAGTCAATATTTTTCTCTTTATCGTTCTTCCTGTATTTGCAGGTGTATGCCCAGCAGCCCACGCATTTGCGTCATTTCATGCAGGACGTTCCATCGCCGGCAAATGAAATACCGTACGGTGCCAATTCGAAAACCGGACATTATGCAAATGCCGGCGATGCCCGCATCTATTATGAAGTGTATGGCAAGGGCGAACCTTTTGTTATACTGCATGGAGGGGGTTATGGTTCTATTTACGAGATGGCGCAATTCATAGACAGCCTTGCAAAGAGCTACAAGGTCATTGCCATCTCCACCCGCGGCCATGGCAAATCCGAAATAGGCAATACGCCGCTTACGTATGAGCAGAAAGCCGCCGATGTGCTGGCCGTGATTGATGAAGTGACCAGGGACAGCGTTACCGTCCTGGGCTTTAGCGATGGCGCGTATGCCGGCTATAAGGTAGCAAGCATGTACCCGGCAAGGGTTAAGAAACTGATCGTTATCGGTGCGGGCGAGCAGGTGCCCGGGCTACGCAAGGTGATACTCGATACAAAGGAGGCGCTGGGTCTTGACAGCGCTTATTTCAGGCAACAGCTGGCACTGATGCCCGAGCCGCAGAGATGGCAGGAATACTGGACGAAGCTGGCGGGATTTTATAACACCATGACGGCAAGCAAGGAGCTGTTCGGCAGCATTCGGTGCCCAGTATTAATACTGGCCGGCGAACGTGACATGAATGCGCCGCTTGCAACCGTCATCGCGGCTTACCAGATGATACCCCACAGCCGGCTCGGTATCATTCCCGGTGCCCCCCATCCCGTATTCCTCGTAAACTTTCCCGCCGTGTGGGCCTGTATTCTTCCCTTCCTGAATCAGTAACGCACAAGGCTCCGCCTTAATTAACCAGCCTGTATTCGTTCGGCGATTGCCCGACCTTTTGCTTGAACAGGCGCGTGAAATGCTGCGGGTATTTGAAGCCCAGCTCATACGCGATCTGGCTGACCGATTTGCTTTGGTCGAATATTTTTTCCTTCGCTACGTCGATCAGCTTCGACTGGATATATTCTTGCGCCGATCTTCCCGTTTCCTTTTTAATGAGGTCGCCGAAATAGCTGGGTGACAGGTTCAGCGCGCCGGCGCAATAAGCCACCGAAGGCAGGCCGATGGACTGCGGCTTGTCCGTTTGAAAGTATTCGTTCAATAAATTCTCGAACCGCTCGAGGATGCCCTTGTGTACGTTTTCGCGGGTAATGAACTGGCGGTCGTAGAAGCGCGTGCAGTAGTTCAACAGTATTTCGATATTTGATACGATCAGTCTTTTGCTGTGCTTGTCGATGGCGTGCTCGAGCTCGTACGCAATCTTCGAAAAGCAGTCCAGCACAAGGCCGCGCTCGCGGTTCGACAGGTGAAGCGCCTCGTTCGATTGATAGCTGAAAAAACTATATTCCTGAATATGCCGGCCGAGCGCGGTGCCGTGTATGAGGTCGGCATGAAAGACCAGCGCGTAGCCCTTCGGCTGGTAGGTTTCTCCATTACTGTTCATGCCCGCCACCTGTCCTGGTGCGAGGAAAACAAGCGTGCCTTCCTGGTAATCGTACACATGCCTGCCATAGACGAGGTCGCCGCACTTTACGTCTTTCAGAAAAATGGTGTAGAAACCGAAATACATGCGGCCGCCCTGCCGCGGACTGGCCTTCGACAGATCGACCACGCTGACCAGCGGGTGAAGCGTCTCGTGATTGTTGAATGCGTTGTAGTCGTTCACTGTTTCAAACCGTCGAAGGTCATCCATGGCGTCTCGTTTTATCGGTTTCAAAATTACCTCTTTATTCATCCCTGTACCGGCCCGCCCGCGCGGATCAGCAATATTGGTAGATAAAACAGTAATCCGTATACCGTTCTTGCAGGGCCATGCGCGGACCTTTGCCTTGAAAACAGATATATGCAAACAGTAACATTGAATAACGGAGTAAAGATGCCCATCCTCGGCTTTGGCGTCTTTCAGGTGACCGACCTCGCGGAATGTGAAAGAAGCGTATCGGATGCGATCGCTGCGGGTTACCGCCTGATCGACACGGCCGCATCCTACGGTAATGAAGAGGCCGTCGGACGGGCGATAAAGAGTAGCGGCGTGCCGCGCGAAGAGCTTTTCATCACCACCAAGCTTTGGATCCAGTCCGATGGTTTAGAAGCGACAAAAAAAGAGTTCCAGAAATCGATGAAGAAGCTGCAGCTTGATTACCTCGACCTCTACCTGATCCACCAGCCTTATGGCGATGTATACGGCGAATGGCGCGCCATGGAGGAGCTGTATAAGGAAGGAAGAGTGAAGGCCATCGGCGTAAGCAATTTTCAGCCGGACAGGCTGATGGACCTGATCGTTCACAATGAGGTCGTTCCCGCGGTCAACCAGATCGAAACCCATCCCTTTCACCAGCAAACGGACACGCAGAAACTCCTCGAGGAAAACGGCGTGCAGATCGAATCCTGGGGACCTTTTGCCGAAGGCAGGAATAATATTTTCGGCAACGAGCTGCTGGCGTCGATTGCCGCCAGGCATAACAAATCGATTGCGCAGGTGATCCTTCGCTGGCTGACGCAAAGAGGCGTCGTTGCCATTCCCAAATCGGTGCGCAGGCAACGGATGGAAGAGAACTTCGGCAGCCTCGATTTCGAGCTGAGCGCCGAAGACATGGAAGCCATCAAAACGCTCGATACGAAGGCAAGCAGCTTTTTCGATCACCGCGATCCCGCCATGGTTAAATGGCTGGGCGAAAGAAAGCTGAACGATTGATCAATCAAAAAATAAATCATGAAAAGAAGAATATTATTTTTATCTATGTTATTCGCGGCCCTCTCCGCCCGGGCGCAGGATTCTATCTTTCCCAAAGGCGAAGTGGCTACGGTCGATAACCATACGGGAACGGTGTGGCTGAACGAATTGAGCGCTTCGGACAGCACCTTCAGCTACAGCATATCGGTGGCCAGTTTCGCGCCGGGCGCCAAGCTGGATTGGCATATCCATCCCGGCGGGCAGATCCTGCTCATCACGGAAGGCGACGGTTATTACCAGGAGCGGGGCAAGCCGGTGCAGGTGGTTCACAAAGGCGATGTGGTCAAATGTCTTCCGGGCGTGGAGCATTGGCATGGCGCGGCGCCCACGAGCAGCTTTAATTATGTTGCCACCACACCTACGCAAAAAGGAAAAACGATCTGGCTGAAACGTGTGACCGATAAGGAATACGGCTCCGTACGGTAAGGTTTGGTATGATCGTCCGGATGCACGCTGCTTTCACTCTTAAACACATAAACGGTATGAAATTAGTAAGTCTCGGGCTCTGCCTTATTATGGCAATGGGCGCACAGTGGTCCTGCGCGCAACAAAAGGCTGCCGGCAAACCGGTCGGCACTGCGGAACAGGAAGTGATCAATTTCTCCAAAGAAAAATGGCACTGGATGGCGGAACGCAAGGTAGACACCCTGGATGCCCTGTTTCATGCAAAAGCCGTTTTTGTTCACATGGGCGGTATAAGCAACAAGGAGCAGGAGCTTGCTGTCATCAAGGGTGGCATGATCCAGTACAAGCATGCGGAGATCCATGAAACATCGGTGCAGATCATTGGAGCTACGGTCATCCTTCTGAGCCGGATCCATCTGCTGGCCGTCGTGGGCGGCAATGAAGTCACCAATCCCTTCGTGGTTACAGAAGTATATGTAAAGCAAAAAGGCAGGTGGACGCTGGGCTCATTATCCTTCACAAGAACGCTCGGCGATTGAAGCTTTATAAACCGGCGGATCTGTTCGCCGGTCCTGACAGCATAATCAAATAATCACGTGCATGACAAACTTTTTACTGGCGTTTTCTCTTTACTTTTCCGCATGTTCGCTCAGCGGGAAAGACAGCGGTGCCCGGATGAGCGCCGCACCGGATGCGGGCAGGGTACTGATCGTATATCTCTCGCGAACGGCCAATACAAAGGCGATAGCGGAGATCATTGAAGCCAGCGTCGGTGGCACGCTGGTTGAGCTTGAATTGGAAAGGCCCTACTCGGAAAATTATCCTGCTACGGTGCGGCAGGTGGTGCGTGAAAACGAGACGGGCTACCTGCCGCCTTTGAAAACAAGGATCGACAGCCTGGAAAAATACGATGTGGTTTTCCTTGGCTTTCCCACATGGGATATGAAGATGCCGCCGCCGGTGAAGAGCTTTCTGAGCCGGTATAGTCTCGCGGGCAAAACGGTTGTTCCCTTCAATACGAATGCGGGCTATGGCGTGGGCAGCGGTTTTCAAACGGTTAGGGAGCTATGCCCGGACAGTAAAGTTCTTGAAGGTTTTGAGATCAGGGGCGGCGTGGAAAGGGATGGGGTTTACCTCCGCATCAGGGATAAAGAACGAAAGGATGCGGAAGAGAGCGTAAGGAAATGGCTGCGGCGTATCAAGCTGATGAAATAAAGGCGCTGTATTTGACATTTGATACTTGTATTAACAATTTTCAAAGTTTTGTACATTTATGACATGGAAAATTGGATACAACGAATAACCACCAATCCCGAGCAATGTGGAGGACGGCCCTGTCTTCGTGGAATGCGTATCCGTGTGATAGATGTATTGGATTTGCTTGCTTCCGGACTTTCACATGCTGAAGTATTAGAAGAGTTGCCCGATCTTGAAATAGAAGATATCGAAGCTGCCCTTCGTTATGCCAGCTTCAAATTGGATCATCCTGTGCTTGCCGCATGACACTTTGGATAGATGCTCAACTGTCGCCTTCTTTAGCAGCTTGGGTTAATGAAAAATATAAAGATGTTCAAACTTCATCCGTTCGCGCCCTAGGCCTCCGGGACGCAACAGATATTGAAATATTCATGTCTGCCCGCAAAGCGAATGCTGTCATCATGACCAAAGATGAAGATTTTTCACGTCTGCTGGCAGATAAAGGCTCTCCTCCATTTATAATATGGATTACTTGTGGGAATACATCCAATGCAAGAATGAGACAGGTCTTGGAAAAACATCTTTTAGTCGCTCTAAGTCTTATCAAAAACGGTGAAAAACTGGTCGAAATACAAGGGTAGTCAATGTTTGATCCGATAACATTTAGTTCTCACGGACCTGTGTCTTAACCGTTCGCATGAATAGCTTCTATAGTTTAAGAAGCAGCCTTTCTATTTAAAACTGAAATCCTTGCCCAAGGCTAATCTCCACCATCAGTCATCATCCTGCTTATTCAAGCCCCGGATAGCCTTTATCCATTATTTATCGGCTGAAACAAAAATAAAACGGTAAGCTTCCGCTTCCTGCCCGAAAATTATATCTTGGCAGCTCCAATATTCCCCATGCGACGATCCTTGAATATTGAATTATTTTGGGCTTCCGTAAGGATAAAAACCGGCAAATGACCTTCAACGAAAACTCAAGGGTAAAGCTTCCCTCCCTGCTCCACCTCGTGCGGCTGGGCTACCGCTACCTGCCCTTGTCCGAAGCCGAATGGGACCCAAGCTCGAACATCTTTCCCCGGGTGTTCAGGGAAAGCATCATCGCCATCAACAGGGACCTGACCGGCGCGGACGCGCAACGCGTGCTCGGCGATGTATTGCTGAAGCTTGAAAACGAAGACCTCGGCAAAGCTTTTTATGAAATGCTCACCGCCCGCTCCGGCATAAAGCTCATCGATTTCGAAAACCCCGAGAATAACAGCTTTCATGTCGTTACCGAGCTCCCCTGCAAAAACGGCGAAGAAGAATTTCGTCCCGACATAACCCTGCTGATTAACGGAATGCCGCTGGCCTTTATCGAAGTAAAAAAACCGAACAACAGGGAAGGCGTGCTGGCCGAGCGCAACCGCATCAATACCCGCTTCCAGAATAAAAAGTTCCGCAAGTTCGTCAACATCTCCCAACTGCTGGTCTTCTCCAATAACATGGAGTACGATAATGCCGTCATCCACCCGATCCAGGGCGCATTCTACGCAACCACATCGTATCATAAGCCGAGCTTTAATTATTTCAGGGAAGAAGAAAAATTTGATCTTTCCCGGCTCCTCTTGCCCGAAGACGAGGCAACGGAGAATGCCGTATTGAAGGATAATAACCTCGTCGCCATCAAGCATTCGCCCGAGTTCGGCACCAACAAAAACCCGGAGAATCCTACCAACCGCGTGCTCACTTCCCTCTTCAGCAAGGAGCGTTTCCTGTGGCTGCTGCAATACGGTTTCGCCTATGTGCAAAGCAATGACGGTATCGAAAAGCACATCATGCGCTACCCGCAGCTCTTCGCCACCAAAGCCATCAGGCAAACCATCGAAGACGGAAGGAAGAAAGGCATCATCTGGCATACGCAGGGCAGCGGCAAGACGGCCCTTGCCTTCTATAATGTAAAGCACCTCACCGACCATTTCCAGCAGCAGGGCATCATCCCCAAATTTTATTTTATCGTCGACCGGCTGGACCTGCTGATACAGGCTTCGAAGGAGTTCAGCTCGCGCGGACTGGCCGTGCGTTCCGTCAATTCGAGGGAGGAGTTTATAAAGGACATCCGCACGGCGGGCGCCATACATAATCTTTCCGGCAGGGCGGAGATCACCGTGGTGAACATTCAGAAGTTCAGCGAGGAGTCGAACGTGGTGAACAGCTCTGATTACGATATCAACGTGCAGCGCGTTTATTTTGTCGACGAGGCCCACCGCAGCTACAATCCCGAAGGCAGTTTTCTCGCCAACCTCGCCAACTCGGACAAGAGCGCCATGCTCATCGCGCTTACGGGCACGCCGCTCATCGGCAGCAACCTGCAATCGAAACAGCTGTTCGGGGAGTATATCCATAAATATTATTACAACGCTTCCATCGCCGACGGCTATACCCTCAAGCTGATACGCGAGGAGATCGAGACGGGCTACAAGATGCTGCTCGAAGAAGCCCTCAAAGAGATCGAAGTGCTGCAGGGCGACCTCGATAAAAAGCTCATCTATTCGCACCGGAAATTTGTAGCGCCCATGCTGCAATACATCATCGACGATTTCGAGAAGAGCCGCACCGTTTACGGCGACAACAGCATCGGCGCGATGGTGGTTTGCGAAAGCTCCGAGCAGGCACGGAAGATGTTCGAGCTTTTCGAGGAGCAGTATAAGCCGGACGATCCCGCAACGGAAAGCTCCGCACGGAAAAAGAAAGACAATAAGGTGCGGTCGGCCGCGCTGATCCTGCATGATGCGGGCACGAAGGAAGAGCGCAAGCAGCAGGTGGAGGATTTCAAGGACGGCAGGATAGACCTGCTGTTCGTATACAATATGCTGCTGACCGGCTTCGATGCCAAGCGGCTGAAAAAGCTTTACCTGGGCCGCGTGGTCAAGGACCATAACCTGCTGCAGACCCTCACGCGCGTGAACCGTCCGTACAGGGAATTTCAGTTCGGCTATGTTGTGGATTTTGCCGATATACGCAAGGCCTTCGACGCCACCAACCGGGCTTATTTCAACGAGCTGCAGGCTGAGCTGGGCGACGAGATGCAATATTATTCCGACCTGTTCAAATCGAAGGAAGAGATCGAAGCCGAGATCGAGGAGATAAAGGAAATCTTGTTTCATTTCGATACGCTTAATGCAGAGATATTTTCGCAGCAGGTAAGCCGCATCGAGGACCGCAAGCAGGTGCTCGAGCTCAAGAAGGCGCTCGAGAACGTAAAGATCCTCTACAACATGATCCGCCTCCTGGGGCATGACGACCTGCTCGAGAAGCTGGATTTTAAAAAGTTCGGCACGCTGTATACCGAAGTGTCGAACCACCTCGACCTGCTGAACCTGAAGCAGGCCGTGGAGCAGAACGCAGACACCACCAACCTCTTGAATGTAGCTTTGGAAAACGTACTTTTCCTTTTCCGCAAGGTATCGGAAGCGGAGCTGATCCTGGCCGACCAGCTGAAGGACACGCTGCGCCGCACCCGCGAGGCACTGGCCGGAAATTTCGATCAGAAAGATCCCGAATTCGTATCCTTGTACGAAGAGCTCGAGCGCCTGTTCAAAAAGAAAAACCTGGACCAGATAACGCAGGAAGAGATGAAGCGGAACATCGGCGCCCTGCGCCTGATCCATGACAAGGTAACGGAGCTCAACCGCCGGAACGACCTGCTGAAAGCGAAGTACGCGAACGATAAAAAATATGTCCGCATACACAAGCGCATCATACAGCACCAGGGCATCACAAAGCGCGAGAGCCGGCTGTTCGAGGCGTTGCAGGAGATCAAGCAGGGCGCGGACGAGCAGGTGATGCTCAACAATAACCTGCTGAGCAACGAAAGCTATTTCGATACGATGGTGATGCGCATGGTGATGAACACCTTCGAGGACAAGGCCGGGATCGACCTGGATGTGCCGGCAGCAAAATATATCAACGGACTCGTGGTAAAAGAATACATTAACGAATTTGGAGGAAGAGCACTATGGTAGCAAACGATTTTATGTTCAGGACCAAGCAGCTGATCGACGAGCTGAAAGGCATCTGCGCCAACTACGGACTGGGCAACGACGGCAACGAGTTCAAGATCATCACCCAGGTGTTCCTGTACAAGTTCATGAACGACAAGTTCCTGTTCGAAGCGCAGAACGCCGACCCGAAGATCGGCAAGTCGGGCAATGCCGAGCAGGCCCTGAAAGCCTTGCCGGAAGCGGCTTACGAGAAGCTGCTGTTCAAGATCGACCCGAATACGGCGCGGCTCTACCCCAGGCATTTCATATCGGTGCTGCACGACCGCCAGAACGGGCCCGAGTTCGCCAAGCTGTTCGACGATACGCTGCGCGAGATCGGCACCCTCAACAGCGAGATATTTTCCGTGAAAACTTTCAGCGGCAGCAAGATCATCCTGTTCGATGAGCTGAGCAATTATATCACCGACAGCTCGCTGCGCGATAATTTCTGCAAGGCCATCATCAACAAGGTCGTCAATGCGAAGTTCGAATCATTCTTCAACCAGAAGTTCGATTTCTTCGCCACGATCTTCGAATACCTCATCAAGGATTACAATATCGACAGCGGCGGTAAATATGCCGAATACTACACGCCCCACGCGGTGGCAAAGATCATGGCCTCGATCCTGGTTGACCAGCCGGCAAAGGACAATACGCTCAGCTGCTACGATCCCGCGGCCGGCTCGGGTACGCTGCTCATGAACCTGGCCCACGCCATCGGCGAGGACCGCTGCTCGATCTACTCGCAGGATATCTCGCAGAAATCATCGGGCATGCTGCGCCTCAACCTCATCCTCAACAACCTGGTGCATTCGATCCAGAACATCGTGCAGGGCAATACCCTCGAGCTGCCCTACCACCGCAAAGATAAGTTCGACTATATCGTGTCGAATCCGCCCTTCAAGCTCGACTTCAGCGACTACCGCGAGCGGCTCGACAGCAAGGAAAACCACGAACGTTTTTTTGCCGGCATTCCGAAGGTGCCGGTGAAGGACAAGGACAAGATGTCGATCTATCTTTTGTTCATCCAGCACATCATGTTCTCGCTGTCGAAGAAGGGCAGGGCAGCCATCGTAGTGCCCACGGGCTTTATTACGGCGCAGACCGGCATCGAGAAAAAAATACGCGAGCAGATGGTGCAAAGCCGCATGCTGCGCGGCGTGGTGTCCATGCCCAGCAACATCTTCGCCACTACGGGCACCAACGTGTCCATCCTCTTCCTCGACAAGGCGAATACAAAGGGCGACATCGTGCTGATGGATGCTTCCAGGATCGGCAAGACGGTGAAGGAAGGAAAGAACCAACGCACCGTACTCTCCGAAGAGGAAGAGCAATACATCATCGAGACCTTCAATGCCCACAAGGCCGTCGAGGATTTTTCGGTGGTGGTGTCCTATGCCGATATCGAAGAGAAGAATTACTCATTCAGCGCCGGCCAGTATTTCGATGTGAAGATCGAGTACGCGGACGTTACCGCCGACGAGTTCGAGGCGAAGATCGAAGGCTTTACGCAAAACCTCGACCGCCTCTTTGCCGAATCGGCGAAGCTGGAAAAGGAGATAAAGAAACAGATGGAGGGGCTGCGGTATGGGTAAGATCATGCGGATCGACGAAATACTGGACTCCGTATCCGTAACGCACAGGTTCGACAAGGAAGAGCTGATCTTCCTGAACACCTCCGACGTGTACGAAGGAAAAATACTGAGCGACAAATATTTCAAGGTGTCGGAGCTGAAGGGCCAGGCCAAGAAGACCATAAAGAAGGACGATATCCTCTTCAGCGAGATCCGCCCCAAAAACAGGCGCTATGCCTTCGTCGAGATCGACGATACGGAGGATTACGTGGTGTCGACAAAGCTGATGGTGCTGCGTAACAAGTCGAAAGAAGTATTAACGAAATATATATATTATTTTCTTACGTATTCCGGTACGCTGGATTATCTGCAGATGCGGGCCGAGAACCGCATCGGCTCCTTTCCGCAGATCACCTTCGATGTTCTTAGGCCGATCCTCGTAAACATTCCGGCACCGAAGGAGCAGGAAAGGATCGTCGATATAATTTCGGCCCTCGATGCCCGCATCGAGATCAACCATAAGATAAATGCGGATCTGGAAGCGATGGCGCGCACCCTGTATAACTACTGGTTCGTGCAGTTCGACTTCCCCGACAAAAAAGGCAGGCCTTATAAATCTTCCGGCGGCCGGATGGTGCATGATGATCAATTGAAGAAAGATATACCGGAGGGCTGGGACGTGAAGCGCCTCGGCGAATGGATCTATCACGACAAAAGCGGCGACTGGGGCAAGGAAAGTCCCGAAGGGAACTATCAGTTGCAGGTGGCCTGCATCAGGGGGGCGGACATCAACGGCCTCAATGGCGACGGCGAGGTAAAGGCGCCGACCAGGTTCATACTCGAAAAGAACGCGCATAAATTGCTGGAGAGCCACGACCTGATCGTCGAGATCTCGGGCGGCAGTCCAACGCAGTCCACGGGCCGCCTAGGCTTCGTTACGGAGGCAACGCTCGAGCGGTTCGAGCTGCCGCTGATCTGCTCCAATTTTTGCAAGGCCGTTTCGCTGAAGAACAAAAACTACCTTTTTAACTTCGTGCATCTCTGGAACAGGCTGTACGACAGCGGCGTCCTTTTCGGTTATGAAGGAAAGACCAGCGGCATCAAGAACCTGCTGTTCGAGTCCTTTGTAGGTTCCTATCTTACGGTTTATCCGCCCGCGCCGCTGGCGCAGAAATTTTACGAGCGCATGCTGCCGGTTCACAACCAGCAGCAGCTGATCCTGAAGCAAAACGCGGAGCTGACGAAGCTGCGCGACTGGCTACTGCCCCTGCTGATGAACGGCCAGGTGAACATAGGGGAGGGCCCTGCATATAAAAAGAAGGCGGTAGGGTATGGCCGCTAAGGAACGGATAGAGATAAAGGCGAAAACGGCTGTTATTGCCGTTTGGACGTGCGCCGGGGGTAGGCTCGCCTGAAAAAGAAATGTCTTTTTAATTATATTTTCTATCTTATACCCGAAAATTAACTGCTTGCAACGGCTGTCTGCCATACTGTTCCTATCGGTGCTATTGTTCAACCTGTGCGGGTACCGGCTGCTCATTTCCGGCCTGCGGCAAAGCAGCGAGACCAAAATGGAAGCCCTTGTGGACCGGCAAGCCTACAGCGACGAAGAGCTGATCTCCATAAAAACAACGCTCGATCTTCCCTACTACCCAAGCTCCTCCACTTACGAGCGGGCCTACGGTTCCATCAACATCAACGGCGAGGAATACGACTACGTAAAGCGCAGGGCTTATCACGATACGCTGGAATTGCTTTGCCTGCCCAATCACATAAAAACGGGACTGCGCGCGGCCGGCAACGAGCTCGCCAAATCATCGGCCGACGGCCAGTCGCTTCCTTCGAAGAAAAGTGGTACGAACCTGCAGATCAACCTGCCCGATCTTTTTCACCCGGAAAATACATTTACGCTTTCGGAAATGACCGAAGCAGGGAATGACTACAGCTTTATAAACGTTCGCCCGCACCCCAACACCTGCATGGACCAGCCCGACCGGCCACCCCGATCGCTGCCGGATCTTATTTCCTGAACCACCACTCGAATTTTACCACAAGAAATAATTTCTGCCGTCGCTATCCGGCAGTGCAAATTTCCACCATCGGATGACCGGACTATCGTCATTCAGTTCCTGAACCTACATTTTATGAAATTATATAAAAATAATAAATATGGCTTCCTGGCGGCAGCCGCTTTCGTTCTGTCGCTTGCGGCTCGTGCGCAAACCGATATGGATGCCATCATGATGAACAAGAACCAGTTCTGCAGCGGGTTTGAATACATGCACTCTTCCTGGGATCATTACTGGGAAGGCACGCTGAAGAGAACCAATGAAAACCTCGGCACCGTAACCACGCAATCGGTAATGTTCATGCCGAACTACGGCATTACCAGCAAGCTCAATATCATGGGCGGCGCTACCTATGTATGGACGAAGGCATCGGCCGGAACCCTGGCCGGCATGAAGGGCCTGCAGGACGTTTCGCTTTCCGTGAAATGGATCCCCTACCAGCAATCGCTGGGCAAGGGCAAGCTCACCACCTTCCTCATCGGCGGCATCTCCACGCCCCTGAGCGACTACGTGATCGACTTCCTCCCCATGTCCATCGGCATGGGCTCGACCAACCTTACCGGCCGCGCCATGGTCGATTATAATTACAACCGCATTACCGTTACGGGTTCGGCCGCTTATATACGTCGCAGCAATGTCAAGCTCGACCGCACGTCCTACTACGATACGGAGCTGCACCTCACCAACGAGGTGAAGATGCCCGATGCCATGCAGTACCAGGTGCGCGCCGGCTACCGCGGCCGCTACCTCATCGCCGAAGCGCTGCTCACGGACTGGACGACCAAAGGCGGCTTCGATATGAGCCGCAACAACATGCCCTTTCCCAGCAACCGCATGAATGCCACCTCGCTCGGACTGCACCTGAAGTACACCCTGAAAAGCTTCACCAACCTGTCCGTCCTTGCCGGCGCCAACACCACGCTGAAGGGCCGCAACATGGGCCAGGCCAATGCCTTCAGCGCCGGCGCCTTCTATGTATTTTATGTATCTAAAAAAGCCACCGCTAAAAAATAACTCATGAAAAAGATCATTGTTTTTTCATCCGCCCTACTGGCCGCTGCCGTCCTGCTGGTCGTGTCCTGCTCGAAAAGCATTACGGAGCGAACGGCCGGTATCGCCGCCCTCAACCCATCCAATATCGACCTTAATGCCGGCACGTGGAAACCCGTGCTGCTGACCGGCCCGACCGAGTTTCCCGTAGCGGCGCCCATCGCCACGGGCACGCCCGAATACATTGCCCAGGTGAACGAGATAAAAACCTGGCAGGCCGATCTTACTTCCGAAGAAAAGGACCTGGTAAAATACTGGAGCGCCGGCGCCGTGCTGCGCTGGAACGAGATCCTCCGCGAGCTGGTGGCCAAGCACAACCTGCCGCCCTACCAGAATGCCGATGGCAGCTATCCCATCCCGAACGCCAACAACCCGCTGGCCTACCCGACCTTTCCCTTTTCCAACCCGCCGTATGCGGCAAGGGCCTATGGTTATGTAGCCGCCGCGCAATACGACGCCCTCGTAGCCGCATGGTATTACAAAAAATTATATAATCGTCCGGCTGTATATAAGGTAGACCCGACGGTCAATGTATTGATCCCCAAATCCGAGCTGCCGTCCTATCCCTCCGAGGATGCGGTGGTGGAAGGCGCTTCCGTAGAAATGCTGAAGCTTCTTTTCCCCGGCGACCAGGATTATATCCAGCGCAAGGCCGACGAGCACAAGCGCGCACGCATCATTGCCGGCGCGAATATCCGCAGCGAGCTGGAAGCCGGCGAAACCCTGGGCAGATCCGTTGCGCAGAAATTCGTAACAAGGGCCCGCGGCGACAGGGCCGGTGCGGCCGTAGGCACGCAGGCGATATGGACGCAGCTCGAGACCGACTGCATCAGCAAAGGCGAAAAGCCCTGGATGAGCCTGGAGTCGCCGAAACGCCCGCCCATGCTGCCCGTGTTCGGAAAGGTAAAGGCCTTTTTATTCGATTCGCTGACCTGCATTGCGCTGCGTCCGCCGCCGCCCCCTTCGACGGGCAGCGAGAAGATGAAGACCGAAACGCAGGAGATCTACGACCTCGTAAAAAGCCCGACACGCGAGCAGATCGCCATCGTGCATTTCTGGGCCGACGGTGTTAATACGTATACGCCTCCAGGCCACTGGGATGCGATCGCCGCCGAAGACTTCATTCCGAAGAACTTCAGCGAAGTGCGCTGGGCCCGCAACATGGCGCTGCTGAACATGTCGCTGATGGATGCGGCCATCGTTTGCTGGGACACGAAGAATTTCTATTTCAACCCGCGTCCCTCGCAAATGAACCCCGCCATTAAAACATTGACCGGCGTTCCGAACTTCCCCTCCTATATCTCCGGCCATTCGACCTTCAGCGGTGCGGCGGCCGAGGTGCTGGGCCATATCATTCCCGAGCGTGCATCGGCCTACACCGCCATGGCCGCCGAGGCTTCGATCTCGCGGATGTACGGCGGCATTCACTTCCGCAGCGATTGCGAGCAGGGCCTGATCGTCGGCAAGAACGTTGGCGGCTATGCCGTGCAGCGCGCGCGGACGGACGGCGCAGAATAGTGAGGAAGAGAAACAGAAAGAGATTGTATGAGATAGGAAAGGCTGAAGTGCGCCGTGGTGGCGGACTTCAGCCTTTTGCTTTTGGCATGATTGAGAAATTACCAGGGGCTTATGCCGGTGTCGGGATTGTTATCGTCGCTGAAGAAGCCGCCGGTGGGGCCGTCGTCGCCGATGGTGGCATACTTCACGAGGCGTGCGGCCGCATCCTCAACGGTGCCGGGACCGCTGTGGTGATTGAAGTCGGTGGCTGTATACCCCGGGTCGACCACATTCACCTTGAAGGGCGTATCGCGGAGCTCATAGGCCAGGACGATGGTATACAGGTTGAGGGCCGCCTTCGACGGGCCATAGACCGCCGTCTTCACCTGATAATATTTCCAGGTGGGATCGGCATGCAGGGTGACCGAGCCCAGTCCCGAAGTAACATTCACGATCCGCGGCTGCGCCGACTTTTGCAGCAGGTCCATGAAGGCCTGGTTCATGCGTACCACACCGAACAGGTTCGTATCGAACACTTCCTTGAAGACCGCTACGGAGGTATCGGCCGCCGTTTGCGGCAGGCCGCCGCTGATGCCCGCATTGTTGATCAGCACGTCGAGCGCTTCGGTCCTTTTTCCTATCTCGGCGCGGGCATCCTTTACGGATTCGTCGCTGCTCACGTCGAGCTGTATCGCTTCCACTTCGGTGAGTCCTTCGGCCTTCAGTATTTCTACTGCTTCCTGCCCGTTCTTCAAGGTGCGGCTGCCTAAATAAACATGGTATCCTTTCTTCAGCAGCTGGCGGGCCGCTTCGAAGCCAATGCTCCGGTTGGCTCCGGTGATGAGTGCTTTTTTCATGTGCACAAAGCTAGGAGCGGACTGCTATGCGCACATTGTACTCCTGCGGGTATCAATGGTACATTTCCCGGATGGTGCTGCGGTAGGCCAGCGGCGTGCTGGAGGTGAGGCGTTTGAAGAACCGGTTGAAATAGGAAGCCTCCTCGAAGCCCAGCTGAAAAGCAATCTCCTTCATCGACGCATCGGTGTGAAAGAGCAGGCGCTTTGCTTCCAGCAGCAGGCGGTCGTGTATGTGCTCGATGGGTGTTTTGCCGCTTTGCTTTTTAATGAGCTCGCTGAAATGGCCGGCCGACAAATTGAGCCTGTCGGCATACGTCGCTACGTCGTGGCTCTTGCTGAAATCCTCGCCTACAAGGGTCTTGAAGCGGTTGAGGAGGTCGCGGTCGGCGGAGGGCTCGCTGCTGGTGAACTGGGCGGTATAGAGGCGGCTGAGGTAGATGAGCAGTACGCGGAGATAGGCCAGCAGCATGCTGTTGCGCCAGCCCTGGCCCTGCTGAAATTCGATCAGCAATTTTTTTGTGATGTCGTCGATAAAGCTGACGTCTTCGGGTGCGAGGCGCAGCTCGTGGCCGTTGTAGCGGTTTTGAATGATCGGCAGGTTTTTGAAAAGCCCGCCTTCTTCGATGTCCAGAAATTCCTGCGTAAAGCTGATGGCCGTCGCTTCGAACGTTCCCTGTTCTTTCAGGAATACCTGGTGGGGCGCGGAGAAGTACAGCGTGTCGGGCTGCAAGGTATAGGGCACCATATCCAGCCAGTGCCGGCTGCCGCCCGACCGCACGAAGGCAAGCAGGTAGAAATCCTTGCGGTGGGGCACGAAGAAGAGATCCTTATGCTGCTGTGTCAATCCATTGTTCTGCGCTATTTCAAACTGCTTGTGGCGGCCGCTGCTTGTCTGCTCGAGCGAATAAATAGGTACATAGGTTTCAACGGTGTGGGAAAGCATCCGGCAAAGATAAGAAGGTGGCAAAGAGAAAGGGAGAGTGCGCGGCTTTATTGGATGAGCTGGTTTGAATTATAATTTTGCCGGCGTGGATAAAGTCGGCGGGTACGGACGGCGCCTTTATCACCGGCGGCGATTTCCTGATGGATGGCGGCGTAACGGCGGCCTACTGGTTCGGCGATCTTGCGCCGGAGTAAGAAGCGGTTTTGTACTGATTTCGCATATACGTATAAATACGGGAGACGGTCATCCGGTCTTATTGCATGATCCGGCCGCCCGATGCCTGGTTGCGGCGGGAGAAAGCTGCTATGGCGCTTGACATTTTCACCTCGGCATTTTCAGTTCGGGGGACTAAAAAGGCATAAAAGGCTGCGTGCGGGGAGCCGGAGGGTAAACTATAGTTAATTAGCGGTGTTTTATTGGTAGTAATATTTATTTATATTATTTATTATATAGATTGTAAGTACAAACCTTACAATTATGGAATCAATACAAAACACAGCGATCGCTGAAGAAGAAAGCGCGTGCATACCCGCCATGCACGCCCCGACCTACGCAAACGATATTTCGCTTGCGGGCCGGCCAAAAGCGGCCTACGACATACCGGGCATACAGGTGGAGGACGAAGCCGGCTACTGGACCGACGGACCTAATCCCCTCATTCATGTAGTGGCCGTGCAGGACGTGCTTACCCTCACGGGCGCGGGCGGCAAGTTCGAGATCAAGCCCTACCCCACCGACCGCGCCACGCTGGATGCGGAGATACTCGAGCTGAAGCGCATGGCCGCCCACCGCGACGATCCCCTTTCGGGCATCAGCGATTTTATCAACACCGCGCCGCCGCCCTTCGGAGCCGTGTACAACATCAACCATTCCTTCCCGCCCGTGACCAACATCAACCAATGGCATACGCGAAGGGGACAGGACGTGATCGTTGCTACCGGCCGCGAGCTTGCAAGGCATTTCGAATCGGAGACGCCCGGCCTTTCGCATCGCCATGCGCTGAATATCCTGCTGTTTAAAAGGCCCGATATTTCGCCCATACGCCAGGCGCGCATCTGGATGGCGCTGGATATCGCTATCTACAGCGCGCTCATCGCCGCCTGGCATTACAAATGGGGCATGGGCAAGGACTTCAGCTACCGGCAGCGCCCTTACGAATACGACCGCAACCAGAACTTCCGCGTTCTGTTCGACGATGCCGTGTGCAACGATGGCACGTTCAACAAATGCGCGCGCTACCTGCGGCCCATCGGTCCTGTCGTTATCGGCCCGCGGCCCCAGGGGCTGATATCTCCTGGCACGCCGCGGCACCCGGCTTATCCCTCGGGGCACAGCACCTACAGCTCCGCGGCCAGCACGATCCTGAAATATTTCTTTCCGAATGAAGCGGCGGAGCTGGACAAGCTCTCCGACAATATCGGCGAGGCCAGGCTCTGGGCCGGCGTGCACTGGAGGAGCGACCACGATGCCGGCGTACTGCTGGGAAAAGCGGTCGGACAGCGCGTACGCGAGCAGTTGGAAAAAGATTGCATCGCCGATGCCGACTTCGCCCAACCGATGGCGCACCCCGACCCGGCGGACGTTATCAAGGCCAGGGCCCTTGCCCGCAGGCGCTCCGATTGCGGATGCAGCCAGGCCGCGGATGGCAGCAAGACCTGCGACCACGATACCGTACCTGCGCGTCCCAACACCGACGACTGCGGCAATACCATCGACGGTTCGGTACAGAATTTTGTTTTCTGAAAAATGCAAAACATACAGGGAAGGCCATCGGGCCTTCCTTTTTTTATTGGCTGCCTCCTGCGATCCGCCAGGGGCAAGGGTTCCACGCCGGTACGGCCAGTTGGTACAGGTCAGGCTTCAGTCATCGGAAGAAATATACATTTGCAAAAAGATATTTTTTATTTACATTAAAAAACAAGAACAGGGTAATCATTCTCAAAAATGCCCTGGCCTTCAAGGGGACAGCTGTACGCATATGCCTTGCTTGCGGCACGCAATGCTGACCGGGTTTCGGATTGGCCGGTTCCGGATGATGGCCGCCGGTGCTCCGACGTATAAAAGCCGGCTCGCTTCGAACGCGGTTTCGTCAAATTATTTATATTTATGCTGCTTGAAGAAAACGCTTGCTATACTGCTCCTTTTCATTTACCTCTTTAGTCTTGCGGGCTACTCTTTCCTTTTCCGCTACCTGATGCACCGCTCCGATACCGAGCTCCTGCAGGCCATCGACGCAGGATCGTATGACAAAGGCGATGTGGTGATCCTTAAAACACCCATGCACCTACCTTACTATACCGGGAGCTCCGAGTTCGAACGCGTGGAAGGCGAGGTGGAGATCGGCGGAACGCATTATACCTATATTCAACGCAGGGTCAGCAACGATACGCTTTATGTGGCTTGTCTGCTGAACAAGGAAAAAACGGTGCTGAGCAAGTCGAAAGAGGGCTTCGCAAAAGAAGCCGCCGCACCCGCGGAAAATAAAAAAGATACACGCTCCGCCGGCAAGAAAACCGTTTTCGGCAGCGAATATCCCGGGCCGGAACCGGGCTATTCCTTCATAAGCCCTTATTCTTCCGCCGCGCAAAAGGCTTGTACGTTGCTTCAAAAGCCTGCTTCCGGCTTCGCCTCCAGTCCGTACACACCACCGGATTTCATTTAGTCCTTTCGCACGCTCTGTTTTTTTGATGCTGTCGGATGCACGGCCTTAGGCCCTGATCCGCACCAGTATTTATACGTATCATCTCCTATTCAATCGCTGCCGCTTTTTGTATGTTCAATCGTTATGTGGACGGCCTGAACACCTGGGCGCCGCAGGACCGGCAGGTATACATCGACCGCGCGAAGATGCGCGCCGAAGACGGCTATGCGAATAGCAACCCGGTCAAATGAACGGCCGGTGCAATGCCTGCGTCGCAGGCTGGTAAATGGGATCATAAACAGAATAAAATGAAATCTTTTCTTTTAGTTATCGGCTTATTGCTCCTGATCGCATTGGAGATCCTGCGGGTATATTTCATCATGCCTTTCCCGGGGAGCCAGCAAAAAAATACCATCGCCCTTGCGTATTGGATCGACCGGAATATCGTCTGGCTGCGGCTCCTGCTGCTGCTGGCGATCGCCTATCCCGTCGCGCTTGTTTTCCGGCGCTCGAAAGTTTGGAGGAAAATTTTGCTTTCGCTCGGGCTCGTGTTTTATGCGGTCGTATTTTATTTTTTCAACTTTCGGTTTCTTGCGGATAAGATGTTCCTGCAGCCGCGCGCCAAGATCTTTGCATCGGCGAGCGATAACAGGATGGGAGTAGACAAGCTGGTTATCGGCGTCGTGATCGATGGCGAGGCAAAGGCTTATCCGGTGCAGATCATCGGCTATCATCATCAGGTGCGCGATACGGTGGGTCATACGCCGGTGATGATCACCTATTGCACGGTCTGCCGCACCGGCAGGGTCTTCAGCCCGGTGGTCAATGGAAAGCCCGAAACCTTCCGGCTGGTGGGCATGGATCATTTCAATGCCATGTTCGAGGACGCAACTACCAAAAGCTGGTGGCAGCAAGTCACCGGCATAGCCGTTACCGGCCCATTGAAGGGCACTGCATTAAAAGAATTTCCTTCCTACCAGACTACGCTTTCAGCCTGGCTGCGCGGGCATCCCTCGTCCACCGTGATGCAAGCCGATACCTCCTTCAACAAACAGTACGACGAATTGGCTTTATACGACAAGGGAACGCTGAAAAGCGGTTTGGAAAAACGAGACGTCTCCTCCTGGAAAAAGAAATCGTGGGTCGTGGGTATAGACCGGAACGGAAGCGCCCGCGCTTATGATTGGAACCAACTGGTGGCTGAAAGATTGATCCAGGATTCATTGCCCGGCCTGCCGCTGCTGATTGCGCTGGAAAAGGATAGCGCCAGCTTTCATGCCTGGAACCGGGTGGTGAATGGCAGGGCTTTGAGGTTTGCAATCGATCCTTCCGCGGATGGCTTCGTCGATGTGGATACGCATTCTGTCTGGAACAGCGATGGCTTGTGCGTGGATGGTATTTTGAAGGGCAGCAGCCTGCAACCCGTTCAGGCGTATCAGGAGTTCTGGCATTCGTGGCAGACCTTCCATCCCGGCACGACAAGGTACAAATGAATAGCAGCTACAGGCGGGCTTCTGCGCAGGCCGTAGATACCTGAAATAACAGCGGCAGTATCATCAGGATTTTTTCAGATACAATACGAACAGCAGCGACAGCACGATCGCTGAAAGCCTTATGAGGTTCTTGGCAATGGAATTTTTTGCAGTCAGGAAATGTATATCCGGCAATGAATCGAAAAAGAATGTTTTCAATCGCTGGTAGTCGCTCAGGATAATATAGGTCAACCCGAACGTTAATAAGATGGACTGGACCAATGCGCCCGCATTCATATGATAAAAGATGTTTATAAACAAAAGGTTTAACATAAATGCGAATAGTATGAGCGTTGCCGCCAAAAGGGTTCTGCGGAATAATAAGAAATAAGCGCCGGCGATCTGGATGAAGGCAAGGATAAGTCCGAATGCAGGTGAATACCCGAAATAGTACCAGGTCAGCCATTCGCCTGATTGCTGGTCCATCGGCTTTGCGGCAATTGATGCCGGCACAATAAACTGAAGCTCGAAAATCTTTTTCCAGCCAAAGCTTGCCAGGTTAAAGGCAATCGTATACCGTATCAGCGTGTTTATAAAACCATATATCTTATCGGAACTTGCCCTCCCTTTCTTTTCCCGAAAATGCCAGATGAACGGATAGACAAGCCCAAACGCCAGACAAATGCCGGCCAGTGAAAAAACAACCGCCGGCGGAAACCAGGGCAATGTGCCGCTATTGCCAAGAACAAGCAATAAGGCAATGCTCGTTGCCGCCGCAACCATGCAGGCGGAAAATTTTTTTAAAAAAGCGCTTCCCTCTTTCATTTTAAGCAGTAAGGTGCAAAGGATAGCAAATTCCATAAACGAAAAAGACAGGTCGGTGCTGACCTGTCTTCCTACCCTGGGCTCGCCCAGGTTCTCATTTTTAGTTTAGTGAAGCGCTTTCGCCCTTGGTTAAATGGCGTCACGAACATTACGCCTTTTTCATATAAGCCCTTACCGTTAGCGGCGCAAAGACGGCGACGATTACGAGGGCGCCCGCTACCGTGATCCAGAAATCGGTGTTCGCGCTGCCATGCTCGATCAGCTGCCGGATGGTGTTGATCAGGTGCGATACCGGATTGACCGTGGCAAACCATTTCAACGGTCCGGGCAGGGTGTTCACCGGCACATAAGCATTGGATAGAAACGTAAGCGGGAACAGGATCATCATCGACATGCCCTGCACCCCGGTGGCCGTCTTGGAAACCACACCCAGAAAGGCAAAGATCCAGCTCGTGCACCAGGCAAAAAGGATCACCAGCACGCTCGCCTCCAGCACGCCTGCAATGCCCGCACCGGGTCGCAATCCCATGATATAACCCATCGTGAACGTGAGTACCGTAATGATGATATAGCGGATGGCATCGGCCACCAGAGCGCCCGCCAGCGGCGCAATGCGCGAGATGGGCAGCGACCGGAAGCGGTCGAACACACCCTTGTCCATGTCCTCGCGCAGGTTGACGCCGATGGCCACCGAGCCCGTAAGGATGCTTTGCGCCAGTATGCCCGGAATGATGATCGGCAGGTAGGAATGAACGTCGCCGGCAATGGCGCCGCCGAAGATATACGTGAACATGAGCGTGAACAGAATAGGCTGGATCGTCACGTCCACAAACTGCTCCGGCGTGCGGCGCACCTTCATGAGTCCGCGCCACGACATTATCAATGACTGGCGTATGGTTGCCGTAATGCCCGTATGCCTCGTCGGTGTTTTGATGATTCTTTCCATGATGACTGTTTACTTGGTGATGGCTGCCGTTTCTTCCGTATGATGACCCGTAAGCGTAAGGAAAACTTCGTCGAGCGTGGGTGTCTTTACGCTCACTTCGGCCAGCGAGATATTCCGGTTGCGCAGGGCCAGCAGAATGTCCGTGATCGCTTCGGGCTGCGACATGGGCGCCGTGATAAGATTGCTGGGCGATACATGAACCTCCACCTCGAGCAGTTGCCCGATGATGGTTTGTACCTCGCTGTTGTATTGCGTGTCGTTCAACTTTAGCTCGAGAGAGGCGATGCCTACTTTCCGTTTGAGCTCGGCGGGCGTGCCTTCGGCGATCACCTGTCCGCGATCGATGACCGCGATGCGGTCGGCCAGCTGGTCGGCTTCGTCGAGGTATTGCGTGGTGAGGACCACCGTCGATCCGTTGCTGACCAGCCGGCGGATGGTGGTCCACATCTGGTTGCGCGTTCTCGGGTCGAGGCCCGTGGTGGGTTCGTCGAGGAAGATCAGCGGCGGCTGGGCGATGAGGCTTGCCGCCAGGTCGAGGCGGCGGCGCATACCGCCCGAAAATTTGGACAGGGGACGATCGGCCGCTTCGGTGAGCCCGAATTCTTCCAGCAGGTCCGATGCTTTTTGCCTTGCTTCTTTTTTGCTCAGGCCGAGGAGCATGGAAAAGACCACCAGGTTCTGTACGGCCGACAGCTTCTCATCCACCGATGCGTATTGGCCGGTGAGCCCGATCAGCTGTCTTACGGCATGCGCATCTTTTGCTACGTCGTAACCGAATATTCTTGCCGTTCCGGCATCGGGCTTCGACAGGGTGGCCAGCATGCGGATGGTCGTTGTCTTGCCCGCGCCGTTGGGGCCGAGCACGCCGTAGATGCTGCCGGCTTCAATGGACAGATCGACGCCGTTCACCGCGAGGTTGTCACCGAATTTTTTGACAAGGCCTCTTGCCTCTACGGCCAGATAAGGATTCAACTGATTCATCGTTTTTTAATGTGGGGCGAAGCTAGTGCGGATCGAAAGCCGCGGAAAGCCCGAATCGGTAAACGGCCGATGGGATAAGGGTGAACGGCGGTTTTGAAGGGGACAAGCAGATGGCCGGGCCGACCGGAAATAGCCGGCCAAAACGAGCGCGCAAGCTTATTCGTCAATACCGCAAAACCGCAGCATATTATTTCAAATTGCGGTTTTGCCGGTTAACCTGGCGTTAACCGAGAAAATTTGCCGGATTATGCAAGTATTTGTTAATTTGGTTGCATTGCCACCCATTTATGCTTAAAAGAGAAAGGCAGGCTTACATCCTCCACCATGTGAATCTGCACAATAAAGTATTGTCCACCGACCTCAGTCAGCATATCCATGTGTCGGACGACACCATCCGGAGAGACCTGCAGGAGCTGGCCGAGGCCGGCAAGCTGATAAAGGTGCATGGCGGCGCGCTGTCCTCTTCTTTTCATACCGGCCACCACACCTCCCGCGAAGTGTACTCGTACAACCAGAAGAAGACCATTGCCCGCAAGGCCGCTTCGCTGATAGAGGATGGCATGTTCGTACTCACCGGCGGCGGCACCACCATCATCGAGCTGGCGAAAGCCTTGCCGCCCGATCTTCACGCCACCTTTATTTCCGGGAGCATCCCCGCCATTTTCGAATACATGAACCATCCGAACATCGAGGTGATCGTGATCGGCGACAAGATCTCCAAGAACTCCAAGATCACTGTAGGGCTGGAAGCGATCTCGCGCATCCGGCAGATAAAGGCGGATATCTGCTTTCTCGGGATCAATGCCATCAATACGGACACGGGCGTTTCGGATAACGACTGGGATGTGGTGCAGATCAAGAAGGCCATGATCGAGTCGGCGCAAAAGCTGGTATGCCTTACGATCGCCGAAAAGATCAACTCGCAGCAGCCGATAAGAGTCTGCGATATTACAAAGATCGATACGCTGATAACGGAATGCCCGCCGGATCATGCGCTGCTGAAACCCTATGCGGACGCGGGCATCCAGGTACTGTAACTATTCGCATCACGATAGTTGGATAATGGAACTCACATTTTTTATTACATCAAAAAGTAAAATGCTTATTATGAGAAGACTGCTTTATTTAATTTTTGGTCTCTTTCTCTGCGCTTCAGGCATGGCCCAGGGATTGATATCGGGACGTGTCACGTCAAAGAGTGACAACAAACCAATGAGCGGGGTGTCGGTATCCGTAAAAGGAACCCTCCGCAATACGCAGACGGACGAGAATGGAAATTTCTCCATCAGCGCGTCGGCGGGCGAGGTGCTTCAATTCACTTCCGTGGGCTATGCCACCATCGAAGCGAAGGTCGGAAGCTCCGCAAGCATCAACATCTCCCTGTCGAACCAGGAAGCCCAGATGGGCGAGGTCGTAGTGACCGCGCTGGGCATCAAGCGGGAACGGAAAGCGCTGGGCTATTCGGTCTCCGACCTGAACGCACAGGAGCTGATGAAAAATAAAAATGCCAACATCGTCAATTCCCTCGCGGGCAAGGTTGCCGGTGTGAACATCACGCAATTCAGCGGCTCGGCGGGCGCCGGCGCATCGATCACCATCCGCGGCGGCAACTCCACCTCGGACGGACGGCAGAACCAGCCGCTCTTCGTCGTCGACGGGATCATCTACGATAACTCGACCACCGTTACCGGCAACACGGGTACCGACGGCCTCTCGCGCAGCAATACCACGTATTCCAACCGCATCATGGACATCAACCCCGAGGACATCGAAAACCTGTCGGTGCTGAAAGGCGCTGCTGCAGCGGCTTTGTACGGCTCGCGGGCGGCTGACGGCGTCATCATCATCACCACGAAGAAAGGCGCTGCCGGCCGCGTAACCGTCAACGTCAACAGCAAGGTCAGCACCTCCTGGGCCAACAAGCTGCCCGAGATTCAGACGGTATACGGTCCCGGCTCCAATGCCAGCAACGGCGTCGTCAACACGACCTCGTACAGCTCCTGGGGTCCGAAAATCCCGGCCGACAGCACGAAGTACGACAACATCGGAAACTTCTTCCAGCACGGCATCATCTATGATAATAACGTGAATGTATCCGGCGGCTCGCAGAACGGTTCCTTTTATTTGTCGGGATCCAACTTCAAGCAAACGGGCATCGTTCCGGGTACGGGCTATAACAAAACCACTTTCCGTTTTAACGGCGAGCAGAAATATGGCCGCCTCACCCTGAACGCAAATGTGGCCTATTCTATCGCCGATATCGACAGAACCCTGACCACAGCCGGCTTGTACGGCAGCGGCGTCGGCAGCATGCAGGCCTTGTATACCTTCCCCACGACGTATGACATACGCAATTATAAAAACCTGGACGGATCGCAGCGCCGCATCTATGGCGGTACGCTTGCCCTCGAGAACGATATAGACAATCCTTACTGGATCATCAAGGAGGACAACCTTACATCGCAGACCAAGCGCTTTACCGGCGGCATAAACGGCAATTTCAAGATCGCCGACTGGTGGGATATCACCGGCCGCCTCGGTTACGACCAGTACAATACGAACGACTATACTTATATTGCGCCGGGTTCGGCCCTTGCCCCGCTCTACCAGAAAGGACGCCTCAGCAAGGACCTGCTGGGCTATTCCTACACCACCACAACGGTGATGAGCAATTTTCATAAGACCTTCGGCGCCTTCGACACGCACCTGATGGTAGGCACCACTTCGGAGAATACGGAAGTCGTGAACCAGAACCACTGGGGCTACAATTTCGTTACGGCCGGTACGATCAGCTTCAGCAACATCACGCCGGGCAATGAGTTCTTCAAGGATGCCACGACCAAAAAACGCCTGGTAGGCGCTTACGGCGAGATCGGCCTGTCGTACAAGGACATCATCTATGTTACCGCTACCGGACGCAACGACTGGTCGTCGACGCTGCCCATAGCGAACAGGTCCTATTTCTATCCTTCCGTCAGCGGTTCTTTCGTCTTCACGCAGCTGCTGCCCAAGAGCGACGTTATTTCTTTCGGCAAGCTGCGCGCCAGCTGGGCCCAGGTGGGCAAGGACGCCAATGCGTACGCAACGCTCACCTACGTAAACAGCCCCATCACCATCGGCTCTTACACGGGCATCGGCAACCAGTACACCAGCGGCAACGCCTTCCTGAAACCCGAGATCCAAACCTCGTGGGAAGTGGGCGGAGAGATCCGTTTCTTCAACGGCCGCATCGGTCTGGATTATACCTATTATCATAGCCAGACGCAGAACCAGATCGCGCAGCCGCGCCTCTCCAATGCCAGCGGTTATATCCTGACGTCCATCAACTCGGGCTCGGTGATCAACAAGGGCATGGAAATAGCGCTTACGGGCAAGCCCATCGTGCAGAAGGATTTCGGCTGGGACGTAATGCTGAATTTCTCTTACAACAAAGGCCGGCTGGGCGCATTCCTTCCCGGCGTAGCTTATTTCTACCCGACCGATGCCCAGTTCGGAACGGTGAAAGCGGCCTCCATTCCCAACGGCGGATTCTTCCTCGGCATGACCGGCACACGCTATCTGCGCAAGGCGGATTCGAAGGGTGTCGAGATCCCGGGCGCGCCTTATCAGGTAGATCCTACAACGGGACTGTACAAGCTTAATACCAACAACCCGATCGTGGGTAATCGCGAGCCGGACTTCATCGGCGGCTTCAATAATACCTTCCGGTATAAAAAGTTCATGCTGTCCTTCCTTATCGACGTGCGCAAGGGCGGCGACGTGTATAACGGTACCGAGTATGCGCTTGTCGTGAACGGCTTGAGCAAGAAAACCCTGCTGAACGACCGCCAGTCGGTGACCGTAACCGGCGTTAACAGCCAGACCGGCGCCGATTTCTCCCAGACCTACACTGCCGGCCAGTCGTATGTGATCAACGGCACCACGTATGCCGGCACCTACCTGGTCCAGCAATACTGGGCGAACTACGCGGCCAACTCGGAGAACTTCATCACTTCGGTGAACTGGCTGAAGCTGCGCTCGCTGTCATTGACCTATGACTTCAGCGGAGTGGTCCGGAATCATAAGGTGATCAAGGGCATCTCGGCAACGGCCATCGGCACCAACCTGTATACGCGCACGAACTACAAGGGAATGGATCCTGAAGTAAGCGCGGCGGGCGGCACGGGCGGCTCGGGCTCTACGGGTATCGATTACCTGGGCGTACCGGCCGTGGCGAGCTTCACCTTCGGGATCAACATTACATTCTAATCGGTTAAAAAATTAATTTATGAAAAATATAAAATATATAATTTTATTTTGTGTGCTTGTGTCGGGTCTGGCCTCCTGTAAAAAATGGCTGGCTGTTAACGATGATCCGGATAACCCGAACAACTCGACCGTACTGGTTCAGAACCGGCTGCCCTGGATCCAGCACTTTTACCAGTATACGTCGGGCGTTTCCAACTTTCGTACGTCGGCCGTAGCCGGTGTTTACTACAGCAACTCCGCGGCCGCCAATGCGCTGAGCACGACCTGGACGGCCACTACCGGCAACACCACTCCTTATCAGACATGGTTCGTGGAAGTGGCTTCCAACCTGGGCGATATGTACACGTCCGCGCAGAAGCAGGGCGCTTACTCCTACATGGCTGCGGCCGATGTGTTTCATGCGCTGGGCTTTATGCAGATGCTCGACATCTATGGCGAGATGCCCTATACGCAGGCGATATCCGGCATGGCCAACCCCGGCTTCGACGACGGCAAAACCATTTACAACGGCTGTATCGCAAAACTTAATGAGGCCATCACGCTGTTCGGCCAGGTGCAGGATCCTGCAGCGCCCAAGTTCGCTGCCGGCGACCTGTGGAATAACGGCGATGTAAGCAAGTGGATCAAGCTGTGCTGGGGACTGAAAGCCCGCTACATGCTCAAGCTGTCGAAGAAGTCGGACCTGTACAATGCAGATTCGATCCTTTATTGTTTGTCGAAAGGTCCGCAGTCCAATGCCGACAACACGGTAGGACCGGGTTTCAACAACAGCACCGTAACCGATTATCTGTTGGGTGATCCCGTGGTAACGAACGGTAATTTCGACTATGCGGCTTATGGCAGCAACCAGCGCATTTCGCAGTTCTATTACAACCTGCTGACGAACATGCGTGGCTCGGGTGTTGTCGATCCGCGCATGAGCAAGATCGTACCGGCTTCGATGGCCAATATCCAGCTTGATGCGAGCGGCAAGGTGATCTCGTACACCTGGAACCGTTCGATCGGCGTCGACTCCTATGGTCCTTCGACGCGCCTGGTAAAAGGCGGCGCCACCTCGATCGTAGCGCCTTCCTATGCCGCTGCCAATACGAATGTGACCTATGCCATCGCCGATGCCACGGAGCGTGCAAATTTCATCGCCGCCCAGGTTCAGGCGGGCCGTCCGTATACCACCAGCGGCAACAACGTAACGGTAACGTACAAGGCCGGGTCGATCTATATCAACAGCACCAATTACCTGTATGCCGGCGATACGGTTTATGTAAACCTGCGCAGCAGCGCTCTGGCCACGTCGGGCATACCGGCCCAGGGTCCGTTGGATGTTAACTGGTATCCTTCGGCCGCGGCATTCACGGCCGGCGCGGTGGGCTCTACGGGCTCGTTCCAGGTGCGTCCCGTTTCCGACCAGGAGATACTGACGTACCATGAGATGTGCTTTATCAAGGCCGAGGTATACATGCGCAAGGGTGATAACGGCAACGCCTACACGGCCTACCGTGCAGGTATTCAGGCCCACATCGACATGATGCAGGCCAAGCTGACCCAATGGCAAGCCGGCGGTTATACTACGCTCAATCCCGATATGGCGCCGATGAGCCAGACGGCCATCAACACTTATCTTCAGAGCACGGCGGTTTCTCAGGGTTCTTTGACGATGTCGGACATCATGCTGCAAAAATATGTTGCGATGGGTTGCAGCATCGAGAACTGGAACGACATGCGCCGGTTCAACTTCAGCGCCGGAAATATCGGTGGCTTCGGTGTTGTTTATCCCGGTTATGACCGCGGACCTTTGTTTGCGGGTACGGCCCTGTATATCGGTGGTTCCAAAACCGATCCCCGTTACTGGCAGCGCCGGTGGGCCCTCCCGACCACATTGGAGCTGAATTACAACTCGACCAATGCGCTGTCGATCAATCACCACGCCAGCGAGCCGAGTGTCTGGAGCATACCCGTTTGGTGGGATTGCGCAACGGATGCCGAATATTACGGATACCTGCAATGATAGAAATCCATTCGTAATAAATAAAACAAAGAGGCTGCTCGATTTGAGCAGCCTCTTTGTTTACGGGTGATTGGGAAACGGAAATATTATCGGGAGCGTACTATTGGGAAACGCCCTATTTTAGTAAGGTAAAAAATTTCAGTTGTTTGGTGCTGCTCCTCAAATCTGATCCAGAATATGTCACTACCGCAAATCCCGAATCTTCGGATAGAAAATATCGGCAGTAAAAAGAAGCCGCATCTTGTGATAAGGGGCTTTATTGAGCTGCCCTGCTGGGATGGTTACTATTTGTATAGTGAAGCCTACAAGCTGAAGAAAAATAAAGTAGTTACAGGCGGCCGCATCGACTTGTGGGTAGATGGCGAGATTGGTCAGGACAGCAACCTGCTTTTCTCCGAAGAGCAGATCAATGCCTACTTCTTTTTGACGGAGCACCAGGAAGGGATCAAGCGTTCCATTCTGCAAAGCCTTCGTCAGCAATTCTCCGAATTACTTGCCGATGAATATCAGTCTCAGGATAGGGAAGATCCCGCTTTGCCCCGGCTCGCCGACCTGAACGAGGATTTTGACTTTAAAGATTATATAGGGCCTGAGTCCATTCAGATCGGCACTGATATAAAAGATGGTAGTGCTTACGTTACCTGGCGCTTCCGCTGCCGCTGGGATGAAGAGCATGGCCTCGACATCGTTACCCACAAAGAAAGGGTACTCGAAATCGCTCCCGAAGCGGACCCCTGGAAAATCTACAAGGACAACGGCACGTATGAGCAAGTGCGTAAGGACTACAAAGAACCCGCAAGTATAGCCAAACCTCAAAAGAAGAAATGGTGGCAGTTTTGGGGGTAGAACATGAATGCAACAACAGCAGATCAGGCAGGATGATGAAGAAGGATCGTAACGTTATCTTCTGCACCGCATAGATCACTCTAGTCCTCTATTGTTTTCGGTACATATACTTTTTTCGGGCTGATATTAAAGAAGGCCGGCAATTTCTCCTTGGGCGCCGGCGGGTTAAAAATCCGTTTAAGCTTGATCAGGTGGTAAAACATTACTTCCTTGCGGTTGTGGTGCACCAGCTTTCCCGCCCGCCATTTCAACCGGCCCGGCAGCCGCTCGATCACCAGGAAACGGAAGTGCGCCGTCAGCTCGCCCTGCTTTGCCAGCTTCATTACCAGGTGCGTCATGCTTTCTACCTCGGAAGGGATTTCCTCAAAAGGAACGCCGCGTGTAAAAACCTTCCACTGGTAGCTGGTCTCATCAAAGGAAAAATAGCGGTCGGTGGTCAGCACTTTTTTGTAGTCCTTGCTTCGCTGGAAGAGGCGGGCCATCTCCGGCGTGTTTTTAAAAAGCGTGAAGTAGCCCGAAAGAAAATCGTTGCGCACCGAGATCACATCATGCTCCAGAACTTCGGGAGTGATGAATTTGCGGATGTCGCCGAAAATGATGTCGATGTCGTTATAGCCCCAGTAATCATAGCCTTCCACGAGCTCGGGAAAAAGGAGCGCGTATGCCGGCTTGAAATCATTCAGCTTGTAAGGCTCGGGAATGGCGGCCTTCAGCCCCAGCCGGCGCTCCGCCCGCTCCACCACTTCCTCCATCGTATGGTGCACGATCTTTACGTTCGGTGGCAGGCTTTCCGTTACGATATTGTCCGTTACGATACAAAAATCAACGCTCGGGTTGTAGCCGCAGGTGTGCGCAAAATAAGAGAAGTACCAGGGGAAAGGACCATAATAAACGCAGATCAGCACCATGCTTTTTTCCATGAAAATAATTTTCTGCACGCGGGCAGCCGGAACCTTCTGGTTGCCGCGGATCGATATAAATGTAATAACTTAATCATTTAAAGCACCAACGGCTTATCTTCCCATACATGCCAAAACTCTACGCATACTATTACGGCGGAATGCATTCCTGCGCCAACAGGAACCGCGAAGCCGGCCGCAGCGTAAACGAATGGGACCTCCTGCGTCACCTGCCCGGCAGGCCGCAACCCCTGCTTGGCTATTGGGACGACTCCGACACCCAAACCCTGTCGCAGGAAATCAGCCTTGCACAAGCATACGGCGTGGATGGCTTTATTATGAACCTCTATCACAATGGCTCGTGGGCGGAGCTGTCGAAGCCTGTCGATGCTTTTTGCCGGCAGGCAACCGGCCGGGATGTGGGCTTCGCGCTCAACTGGTGCTACCGCATGCCGCGGCGCGTAATGCCCGTACCCCTCAATTATGAAAAAAAGAAAACCGCGCACCTGATACATGCCGTGGTGGAAGAAGGCCGGAATATTCACACGGACCTCACACCTGCGGCCATCAGCGCCCTGATGAATTTTTGCAAGCCTTACTTCATGCACGACCAATATATCCGCGTAAACAACAAACATTATTTTTCCCTCTATCATGTTACCGGCTTGTTGCGCCAGTACGGTGCCGATGGCCTTGAAGTCCTGCTCGCCTCTATTCGTGCAGAAGCACGGCGCTATGGCGTAGAGCTCCATATTGTAGGCGTGCTTAGCGTGACGCCCGAAGACGAAGCGCATAACCACGAGATACGCGCCGCAAGCTTCGATGCCTTAACCGCCTATTGCGCGCTGGCCGATTTTAAAGAGGGCGACTATCATCAGGATTATGCCGCCTTATATCCCAAACGCGTACGGGAGTGGACGATCTGCAAGGATGTATATAAAAAAGAATTCTATCCCTGCCTGGCTGCCGGATGGGATGCGTCGGCGCGCGGCGAAAGCGGCTACGATCCTGCACTTCACGGCCTTGTGTTTCCCTGGGCACCCGTTGTAAAGAACGATACGCCGGCTAATTTTCGCGCCTACCTCGATGAAGCCCTGGCCTATTCGCGCCGTGAAGACGCTGCGGTTATATTGCTGGGACCCTGGAACGAATGGTCGGAAGGCTGCTATCTGTTGCCCGACAGCCGCTACGGCTTTGGCAGGTTGGAAGCCGTGCGTGAAGCCAGGCAAAGTTTTGTAAACGATCACATAAAATCTACGTCAGCATGCACCAACCAGAACCCATGAAGCTGGGTGTTATCTTAAGTTCCGTCATGGATGTAACGCAGTTCGCCGGCGAGCTGACGCCGCGCGAGATCGGCGTGGAGGGAAAGATCGTGAAGGCGCGCGCCGGCACCGTAGCGGGTAAGGAAGTCCTGTTCATCAACCGCTCGTCCACGCTCAATATGGCGCCGCATAATGTCGACTACGTGGCCAACATGGCGGCGCTACGGTCGGCCGGTATTACGCACGTTATCAGCAGCGCCGTGGCCGGCTCGCTAAAGCCCGGTATAGAAGAGGGCGACCTCGTGCTGCTCGACCAGTTCATCGACTTTACGCGGCGGTCGCAGTTCTCGCGTTTCGCGGAAGGCGATTTTGCTTTTGTGGATATGACCGATCCCTATTGCAGCTTTCTGCGCGGTCTCTTTCTCGATGCGGCTCATGCGCTGGACACGCCCGTGCACAGCACCGGCTGCTACGTGGGTGTAGACGGCCCGCGGTTCGAAACGCGCGCGGAGATCAAAATGTTCGGCCTTCTTGGAGGCGATGTGATCGGCATGACCAACGTGCAGGAAACGGTGGTGGCGCGTGAGTTCGGGCTGCACTTCTCCACGCTGGCATATGTGTCGAACATGGGCGCGGGCCTGCAAAGCAAGCACGTTAGCCGGCAGGATAATGCAGCCTCGGTCAGTAAGAATGCCCTTGTGATACAGGACCTGTTCCGCGAGGTGATCAGCCGCTTTGCGCAAAGCGAAAAGCACGAAGGTCACGCCCTGCCCGAGATCGAGATCATCAAACAAAAGAATAATGCCTGACGCGATGGAATGGCCGGCCGGGAAAGAAAACGAAGGGTACTGCTTCGTATTACTCCGCCCGGAAACTGTAGCACGAAAGCTGTGCGGCACCATGATCAATGCGATCGAACAGCTTGATTGCCGTATCATATTACTACAGATGCAGACGCCCGACAAGGCCAGGATCGCCGCGTTATACGACAAGCCCGAGCTGGACGCGTGGCGTGATGAGATCGTGGATAACCACATGGGCGGCCCCGTTGTAGCCCTGCTGGTAGCAGGCGGCAAGGATATCTGTCAGGAAATGGGTGACGTGGTGGTTAAACTTCGGTTGTCCTTTGCCGTTAGTCGCAAGCAGAACGGCATTCACTCCTCCGACAGTACGGAGCTTGCGTTGCGCGAGGCCCGCATTTTTTTTCCCCAGTGGCAATTTAATCTACGCACATGATCATCGGAATAGAAGGCCTCAACTCAACCGGCAAGACCAGCCTGTTCGAAAGGCTCCTGGCGCAGGAGCATACGGGCGGCGTAGCGGAGATCAGCGCCCTCCTGCCCAACACGCTGGTCTTCCCCCATTCGGCTCAGGAGGCGCGCATCAATGAAATGTTTATTGCCGGTATCGAAGCGATGCGCATGCAAATGGCTGAAAAAATCCTTCACGACCTGGGTAAAAAGCGGGTAGTGCTGGATCGTTCCGTTCTTTCCACCATCGTGATCTCCATGGCTAACTCAAAGATGAATGCGTGGAAGGACGGCAGTCTGCCGCTGCTGCAATCCTGTCTCGAAAAATGCCTGCCGCTGCCCAATCTTATCCTGCACCTGGAGGCGGATGCGCAAACACAGGCCCTTCGCCATGGCACACGTTCCAACGAGCTCTCCGCCGACTGGACCAATAGCACCGCCTACCAACTGCAAAAAGAATTTTATAATAAAATATATATTTATTTACAAGATAACAGGCTTTGCCGCATCGTACGGCTTGATGCCAACCTGTCTGCGGAAGCGGTACATGCGCATGCAATGGCATCGATCGAAAGCCACGAAGAAGGTGCGCCGGCAGATACGAACGGTTTTTTTAAATGGCTGATCCATGAAGTGGCCGGTGCTTGAGTATTGCTTGCTTGCCTGGTTCTGCGGCAGCCTGCTGTGGCGGCTCTTCGCGTTGTTTCGCTACCGCGTGCAGACGTTCATACAAACGGAAAATGACAACAAGGAGCCATCGATAGATGCGCCGCGCGTACTGATCGTCGTGCCGCTCTTGCGCGAGCAGGAAAATGTACCGATGCTCGTCCGGTCGCTTGGCGACATGCACATGGGTGCCGGCGACCGGGTTGTTTTTGTGACCACCGCCCGCGAGGAAAAAGAAAAGAAAGACCGCGCAGTTTTGCTGCAACCCCTGGCCGAAGCGCTGTCGCACCCGCGTTCGCGGCATTACATCACTACCCGCTTTGCCGTTCTCTTTTCGCGCAGCAAGCTGCAGCAGCTGCACAACGAACTGGCCGGAAGCGCAAGAGACGCCATTCTCGAACGGCTGCAAAAAGAATACTGCCATTACCCCACCACATCGGCCCTGCTTCATACGGAGATTGCGGCCCTGCCTGCAGACAAGTCCGGCCGTTTTCACCTGCTCGAATACCCGCATGCCGACGGGTTGATGGCGCACCAGATCAATGCGGCCTTCGATTACGCCCGGCAGCAGCTTCACTTCGACTACATCTGCCTGCTCACTGCCGACAGCTTTGTCGGCGCGGATTTCCTTCAGTGCTTCAAGCACGACTGCTCCGTGATCGCTGCCCGCACCGGCGCCCGTCCGCCCGTAGTGCAGGCCTTGCCGGTGTTCAGCCGCAACCTTCACCTGCTCGACCGTCCGGTGCCGGAGCAAGTGCTGCTGTATGGAAATGCTGTTTTTCAATCGGGTTTTTCAGTGTACAACGAATTGGTGCCGATGCTGATCACGCAGCAAAAGCTGATGCGCACCGGCAGGCTGAAGGCCGATCCGTTTTCCATCCCTTCGCTCATTGGTCATGGCTGCTTTATTGAAAAGGCCCTGTTCCTGCAGCAGGGCGGCTTTCCTACAAACGGCTGGTGCGAAGACATCATCCTCACGCTCTCGTATGCGGCACAGGGCATTCCCATACTGCCGCTCAACGGCGCGGTGGAACGCAACGAAGTGCCTTATACATTGAAAAGCCTGCTGCGTCAATTGGTAATGTGGGCGCATACGGCCATACAGGTGTCGTTGCCCGGCCCGCGCTTTTTGAAAGCGGTAAGGAATGGTGGCGGCAATACGCGGGCCCAAGCCCTGTTGCTGCCCTTGCTGAAACGATGGTATCTTAATTTTTCTTGGCTGGCAGCGCCCGTTCTTTCGCTGGCATTTCTGATCGGGGGCAGCTATGCTGTGCCGCTTGCCGCCTTGCTAAACCTGTTGGCGCTCTTGTATGCAGGTCATTGCCTGGTGCGAAAAAATAGTGGGAAGAAACTTTCACCCGCAGTGGTTATATCGGGCGGAGTGCTGTTCTACTGGATCGTCTATCCGCTGGGCTTCCTGCTGGCATTGGGTACGTTTATAGCAGCGCCCTTCTATCGTTTTGCCAAGCCCAAGACCGAACGTTAATCCATCTTATATCGCCGCTGCATCAGCTTCCAGCCCGGCAAAAGCGGCTTTGTCCACCAGCAGGTAACGCTGGCTTAGCTCTTCTTCCATCTGGTGCAGCAGGTCGTGGCTGTTCTGGTCCGCTACCCAGTCGGCAAGGTCTTTAAGGCCTGCATGAATATCGGTCTGCGGTGTAAAATGAAGTTGTTTTTTTATTTTGGAAATATCGCCGAAGCAATGGCGGATATCGCCCTTGCGATACTTCTGCGTGATCTGCGGCCGTACGTCGGGGTTCAGGTGCTGGCAGAGCGCGTCGGCCACTTCCTCAACCGTTACGGGCACGCCGCAGGTAAGGTTGTACACGCCGGAAGGTGCATCGGGCGTGGTCAATGCCAGCACATTGGCCCGCGCTACATCGGTTACGTGAATGAAGTCGCGCGTTTGCCTGCCGTCCTCGAACACCAGCGGCGCCCGGCCATTGAGGATGCGGCCCGCGAACAGCGCCATCAGGCCCGCGTAGGGATTGGACAGCGCCTGCCTTCTGCCGTAAACGCCGAAGTAACGGAAAGCAACGGTTGGAATATCGTAGGTTTTGCCGGTAATGATGGCGATCCTTTCCTGTGCCAGCTTGGTGAGCCCGTAAATGGAATAAGGCGAAAGATGGTCGTCCTCGGTAATAGGCAAAGCGGTCATCTGCTGCCCTTCATCATCAAAAAGATCGAAGGAACCCTGGCGCGTATGCAGGAGCCGGTCCGATGGTCGCACGATACGGCCCCCGCTATCCTGGTATTTGCCTTCGCCATATACCGACATGGACGATGCCACCACCAGCTTGCGGATGTTCTTATGCTGGATGATCTTTTCCATGAGCAGCGCCGTTTGCTGTACGCTGAAATCGCAGTAGCGTGCAATATCGTACATCGACTGGCCCACGCCCACCAGGGCTGCCTGGTGGCATACGCCATCCACATCGGGAAGGACCTTTGCCAGCAGGCCTGCATCGGACAACGGCGCCCAGTGATATTCGGCAGACTTATTCAGGTAGGAGGGCTTGCGGCCATGGTGCACCTGGTTTTCCAGGCTGTCGATCACCACCACCTCTATGCCCTGGCGAATGAGTTCATCTACGATGTAGGAGCCGATAAAGCCGGCACCCCCGGTTACAAGTATGCGCATTCTTGGTTCTGATTTATATTTATATGATGGCTGTTGAAGCGGGCTGTTTTCGAGGGTCATACAAAATAGGGATTTTATTTAAAAAAAAATTGATGCATCTGACAAAAGAAATGCTGGCTTCCTTTACCGACCTTTCAAAAATGGAAGCGTTGATGCAGGAAGCGCACGCGTTGCCCAAAAGCAGTTTTCTGTTTGTCACGTACAATCGCTGCCCTTACGACGACTTCAGTCAAAACCCGCTGACATGGGCCGTGCAATCGCTGGCCGCCGGCCGCCACGAGGCGCTGGGCCAGATCCTGATCGTTGATGACGGCTCCACCGACCACACGGCCGCCTGCGTTGCCTGGCTTCAATCCAGTTGCCCCATACCTATCACTTACCACCGCAACAGCGAGCACCGCGAGCTGTCGCGCTGCCGCGCGGAGGGACTGCGGTTGGCACTCTACCCCCTCGTTTTCCTCGGCGATGACGACTGCGTGTACAGTGAGTATTTTGTGCCCGGCGCGCTTTTCACCTATCAATGCCTTTCGGCGCAGTACGATCATATCGCGGTGATCAACCTGAATGCCTACGAAAAATGCAGCCATCCCCGCACAGCGGCGCCCATGGCCACGATCGGCGTTACGCACTATGAGCAGGCGCGCTTCTCCCAAAACTTTAGCGCCTTCCCGCAGGAATACCTCTCCGCACCACAATGGCTGCACGCGCCCTCGCAGCTGCTGCAACCGCTGGAGACCGGCATCTTCCGCGGCGTGAACCTCTGCGATGCGCGCCTGGTAATGGATGCAGGCAACTACACCGATCTGTCCATGTGGAAATACGGCTACTCGGAACACCTGGAGCTTTCGAAAAAATTGCAGGACCGCGGCTACCGCATGTTTCATCAACCCGACCCGCGGATATACGCCATCCACCTCAATTACGGCGGACGATCAAAGGAAGGGGCTTGCGAGGAAGGGTTGGACATCGAAATTGCCGGCACGGGTCATAGCCTGCGTACGCTGATAGAGCTGTCGGAAGTAAAGCGGCTTGGAAGCGGGACAAGAGGCAGCACGCAGGATTTTCATTTTACCGAGATCGGCACCTTGTTTTCTTTTTACCTTAAGCTATCCGGTGAGCTGGGCATTTCATTTGCCGTCAGGGAGTACCGGCATTTTGTAGAGGAAGGCCTGGTGCTCTCATCGACACCCACGGAAAAAATTGCCGATCGCGCGCAGCGCGAGGCCATCTGGAAAGAGGCGATCAGGGCCGGCATCAGGGCCTCGGAACAGCAGACCGGCAATACGTATGATCATCTTACCCAACGCATTTTTTCCGAGGCCCTGGGTAGCCTTTGAAAAACTAAAGCCAGCAGCTGCTTATGAAAAATCTTTGCTTGATCAGGCGGGGCCACCTGGGCGATGTGTTGCTAACGGAACCCGTGGCGCGTCACTTCCGTCGCCAGTACGACCAAGTTTTCCTGGCTACCAATTACCCTCAGGTGCAACTTCTTTTACATGCCACCTATTCCGGCTTCATTCCCTATACCGAGCTTGAGTCGTGCACCATTCCTTTCGATCAGGTGATCCACCTCGAGTACGAGCCTTATCCCCACCTTTCCTACATCGAAGGCTATGCCTGCGCGGCCGGCATCACATTGGAAAATGCGTTTCCCCTCGTGCACCGCGACTGGCCCGACATCATCGGCGAGCCCTACCTGCTGCTGGCACCCGGCACCAGCCGGTGGATGCAGGCCATGCGCAATTGGGGCGATGACAATTTTGAAAGCCTGCGGCAAAGGCTGGAAGCGCACAGCGGCCTGCGCGCAGTAGTGCTGAATGAACGCTATGGCTTTACCGAGATGCTGTCGCTTATACGGCACTGCCGTTTATTTATCGGGAACGATTCGGGACCGGGCATCATTGCCCAGTGCTTCGGGACGCCGGCGCTGATCATCTTTGGCGGTACCGATCCGGATAAGGTGCTGTTCAGTCCTGCGGCCACTGCATTGTATCATCCGTTGTATGATTGCATTGGTTGCAAGCAGCGCTCGCGCCACACGGAAATCGCATGTGCCAGCCCGTTATGCCTGACAGAGCTCGGCGTGGATACCGTATTCGGATCGGCAATGGAGCGCTTGGCATTTATGGCACAGGAATGAACTTGGCGCACCTGTTCCTGATACCATTTATTGAATATATTTATGCGGTTCGCCGCAACGACAGCCGGTGACTAACAAGAACGATCATGACAGACAGGACCTATCACATCAGCACGTTTTTGCCTACGCAATGCGGCATCGCCACGTACACCGAAGATCTTATTAAAGCCCTGGCCGGCAATATGCCGCTTCGCGCCCGCATGCTGTATGAGACCGATGCCGATGTTCCCGGCCCCGACTGCGTAATTCATATCAACGATCCCGAATCGTACCGGGCGGCCGCGGCGCGCATCAATGCGTCGGAGGCGGCGGTCGTATCGCTGCAGCACGAGTTCGGCATCTTCGGCGGCGAGCGCGGCAATTTTGTAAAGCTGTTGGTCGATCAGCTGCAAAAGCCCCTGGTCACTACTTTTCATACCGTTACGCCCTTGCTGTCGCCACCACGCCAGGAGATCATCGGCTACGTGACAGCGAAAAGCAGTGGAGTAGTGGTATTGTCGGAAAGCAATGCCGCCTTCCTGCACCAGCACTTCGGCGTGCCGGAGGAAAAGCTGCACGTGATCAGGCATGGTGTTCCCGAAACTCCGTTCGTTGCCCCGGCGGATACGCCCCTGCGCAGGCGGCTGAATGCGCCCCTGGTCTTTTTTTCCATGGGTCATCTGCGTCGTTCCAAAGGATATAAATATGCCTTGCGCAGTCTTGCGCGCTTCAAGGAAAAGGTTCCCGATTTTAAATACATCATTGCCGGCACCTATCAGGAGCAGAACGGTGAAGGAGAGGAAATGAGGCAGAAGCTTAATGAGCTGATCGACGGCCTTGGCCTGCGGGACAACGTAATTTGGGGTGAACGCTTCCTGCCCATGGAAGAAGTGCTCGAGCATATTAAAGCTTCCGACATCGGGCTGGTAACGTATACCGGTGTCGAACAAAGTTCCAGTGGCGTATTGCCTCTCGTTCTTTCCTGCGGACGCCCGGTGATCGCCACCGCTTTCGAGTATGCGGTGAACTTAAAAAGCGTGGTGGGCGATTGCCTGGAGATTGCCGCGCTGAACGACTACGACAGCATCGTGCAAAGCATTGAAAAGCTGGCTTCCCCGCAAGCCGATCTTCCGGGGATGATGCGGGCCGCCTACGACCGCACCCGCACCTTTGTGTGGCCCCGGGTAGGTGAAAAATATTTGCAGGCATTCCGGCAGGCTGCAGCAAGTTTTACGTAAAAAATTTAACGGCTATTGTGCCGGCGCGGCGGTGCGGATGTATTTCCAGATTCGTTCATCGTTGTAGATCTTCGTAGGGCCGTAGACTTTAAAGAATACTTTGCCGATGGCCACTTCGGCAAGATAGGTATCGAGAAAGCCGCCGAGGTCGTCGAGTTGCTGCGTTACCGTTACCGATTTCCTGCCATATTCTTTTTTGAGGTCGGCTTCCCCGATCAGCGGCAACAGTTCTTCCAGCTTTTTTCTTTTAATGTAGAGGATGGCCATGCGGTCGATGATCATGCCGGGGCTTTCCGCGTAGAAACGGCCGCCGGGCGTGGCTTCCATCAATTCAGCGGCCAGGGTGAGGTCCATCTGATGAATGATGTCGTTACGTTTTTGGTTGTGGCTGTCGATCTCCTTTTTGATATGGGCGATCCGGTGTTGGCAATCTTTCATGCGTGCCATGTCCTCGAAATGCCATAGGCCCTCATTTACCCGGAGGCAGGAATGGATCAATGCCGGCAGTCCGTCTACGGGAGGGGCTGGCACATTAAAAAGCTGTATGATTGCATTGAAGGTCATCATTGCGTGTTCATATGCCTGAAGATAGTAAGGATTGGCGGATGGCAGGTATGTGCAGGCTCCTTCCTTTATTTTAAACACCCGCAACTGCTATAGGGCATAGCCGTTCAAAAGATACGATTCATTTGCACGGCCCCAGTGAGAATCAATCAATGAAATTCCAAACACCGTCAATTCTTTAAAATTGACAATTCATTTAGGTACAGCAGAGAATTCTTGAAGGAGCATGTAAATTCACTTTCATGACGAACTAACACGAATGTATAAATACATAAAAATCGTTTGTAGCTGAAGGTATATGTGAATAAAAACTAAAAGGCTTTAAACAAAAGGTAAAAGATGTTGGGCCAAAAAATTCACTACAGGAACGAGTTTCAAAGAAAGTGAATACAACTGCCTAAGTTCGAGAGTTATCAATCAATTTAAAGATGAATTACAGATAATCTGTCAACTAAATCATTCACTCTCACATTTATTACATAATGTCGGGATGAGGTTGAGTTCTCGAATGCCAGTCTATCGTTATAGAATTATGTTCGTTAATCTTTTTTTGGTGGACTAGGCGGTTTAGGTGGAGGCGGTGCTTGCGTCGTTTGTTGTGTAGTTGACCGGGTGTTGCCTTTTGTTTGTCCCTCATTAAGTGGTTTCGACTGCGGCTTGGGTTGGGGTTTCTGCGCCATTTTGATTATGTTGTTGCGTTAAAAATGGTATTTCAATTACAAGGTTGTCTTTGGGTTTTGAAATATACACTTTATCTAAATTGTAACACCAAGCTGATGTAGTGTAGTCGTAAACTTTTACGTCACGGAGAACAATTTCTTTTATTTCGTCCGTCTCTGAAAATGAGTCGATTAAACCATGAAAAGTTATATTCCTTTCGAGGTCTCTGACATAGACCTCTGTAATATTCTTCGCATTTAAAAAATAAGAATATAAGTTCTCGTCGCCGTATTTAGTTGTAAGTCGTAATCGCTTGCCAAGCTTATTGATAATTTTGTAGTTGTCAAGGCCTGCGGATACAAGTCCTATTATTATCGCAACGCAAACCGCCTCAAGAATGAAATTATAATTAATACTTTTTGACTGTAGGTCGGTCCAGAAATTGTTGAGATAATGAAAGTTTAACCATTTGTCTATAGTAAGTCCTGCAAGAAAGTAGGTAAAGCCCCCGAACATTATACTGTAAGTCACAAACTTGAATGGCTCCCAGCTTTTGTGAATCGTTAGTTTTTCAAAAATTATACTTGCCACGCCTCCGGGAATCAGTAATAAAATTAATTTCAATGTAAATTCTGAAACATCCATAAAACAGTCCTTTATTAGTATTTAAGATGTTGGGAGCACTCTATGAATCCAATGTTTTGCTCGATCTAAATTATCATTTGCTAAAGCTTTCTTCGCTTCATTAATGTTATATAACAGACTGTCTATTTTAGCAGTCCGAGCTTGGGAGTCATCCCAAGACTTTATGTTATTCGCTGCATAGAAGAATCCGCTTTCAACATTATTTCCTCCAAAGCCTATAGATGTAATTTTTAGTTCTAGCAAGTAAGAGTCAAATGGATAATCATTGTAGCAATTCCATGCCTTCATAAGCCTAATAATAGGCCTCACAACATTGTTAAATCTTGTATTAGCCGCGGTAAGTTTCTGTTTAACATCATTGGGATCGGTTGATCTCCAGCCGTTGGTGCCTGGGATAGATATTATTTTAGTACCGAAAAAGTTTGTCTCTTCTTTTGCAGGTACCAAATCGTACTTAATGCTACCGAGCTCCAATGTCACTGTGGGAAAAGTTTTAACGACCTTTGAGCCATATCGATCTTTATAGAAATCTTCGGCAAAACTGTGTAACCATCTCCGATAAGTTTCAGGATCTCTTTCGTAGTCTGTGTGATTGAAAATGACCATTATATCAACATCGGAGTGCTTATCAAATTTTCTAGGTAGGATAGTATCCCGGTCATAAGACCCAAAAATGAATCGTCTATTTATTTTCTTTCCTAAATTTGCATCTAAGTTTTTGTAAAGATTAGAAATAGAGTTGTCTATTCGTTTGACTTCATCAGAATTGTTTTTCAAATAGAAGCTTGAAGCTAGTGTTCTTAGGTAATTGTCAATGGAAACAGCCATAGTCACATATTTAGTTCTATTTCTGTATAATTTTCTTCGCCAGAATCAATTCCCTTTTGAGCTAAATTATAGTCAACTTTATTTGTGGGAAACGCCTCGGCCTCTTGGTTTACATCATCTATCTCTTTTGATATAGTTTCTAACTTGTCAATTATCTCATTTTGAGAGATAAATCCGTCATTTATATAACCTTGGAGGCGGTCGCATTTTTTCATTATCGCTAGATACTTGTTGCCCACACGCCTATGCCCTTCGACTTTTTTTGCAAGATTAAAGTGAGTTTGAAATGCAGTGAGAAGGGTCGAAATTAAAGTGAGTACCAACGGAATGTATTTGACCAAGTTGCTGGCTCCATCTTTTATAACATAGAATAACACGGAGCCTGAGATAATATTTAGGATAATAATTGGGTTGCCGATATTATAATGAAGCTTCTCTTTTCTGTCCGCTGCATTAAAATGCTTTTTCTTACCGTACAAAGCATCAACTTTTATGCGAGCAATTTTTGTTTTAGTATGATCCATAAAATAAAACAATATACATAAAATTACAGGGATAGGTATTGATGCCCTTAATTTCCCCTTAGCTGTTCAGAGATTCAATTGCGAGATGGTAACGGATGTCATTAGTTATACAAGTGCCGTGATATATAAATGAGGAACTGAATTCGAACTAGATAATTATTGTTCCTCAATAAATTATCGAATGAACTTTTGGCGATTGTTAAACTGAAGAACCCGCTAGAACAGGGGATTTCAAGACGTGGTGCAAATCTGTGTACAAGACTAGCTAAGTTCGAACTTTTATTTTTAAGTATAAAAAGCTTGGTTGATTGCTAGAATCCTATTCAAAGGGGATGTTTGATATGTATAAATAACACTTTTCGCATCCAATTCGCTGACTTCCTATTTCCTTGATTAATTAGTGGGGATATCTATGATGTATCCTAGGTTGTCATTCCAGATTACGGGACCCGATAGTATAATAATGGGAGAGAACCTACGCTAAACTGGGCAATCCGGGGGAAGTGAAATTTTCTTTTTCAATTATGATTGGCTCGATGCTACAATATGACCGACTGGTGGACCTTGATCTAAAATATCATGTCTACCATTATAGGCATATCTTTGTTTACTTATGGTACAACATGGCAAGGCGGGAAGGAAAAACCCTGCAGCCATAAGTAAATAATCTACTAACCTTAAATTTAATTGTATGTCGAAAAAGACAGCTGAACCCAAGAAGAATAAGCCCACTAAAAAGAAAAGCTCAGCACAGAAGAAAGCGGATCCCAAGAAAAAAGCACGCTAAGATCTAATACAAAGAGCCCGGTTAACAGCCGGGCTCTTTGTATAAAGTAGATTAAGCAACCTAGTGCGTCGGCAGGTACAACAGTAGAAAGCCAGACGTATTGAAAGCATGTTCCTTCTTAAAACAAGCTATTGGTGCATTCTCCTGCGGCTGAAGTCCCAATAACCCAGCAACAGAAATACAGCGCCGTAAGCCAGCGACGTCCACACAACCTGAACAAGCTGCGGCCTGAGATTGGGCATGATGCCGAAAAGCTGAAAAGAATAGGGAAAGTATTCTGCGGCCCTGGAGTGGTATTCCAACACCATTAAGGTTCCGGTTAACCAGAAGGCAAGGCCGATGGCCGTTGGAACGATAAAGTTGCGGAACCGCAAACCCATCCAGAACTGTGCGGCGCAAAGGGCCGATATAGTTATATACGTATTGGCTGCCCTGGTCAGCACCACGGTTCCGTTGAGCGGCTGATGCAATAATCCCACCGAGGGATCAGCGAAATGGGCAATCACAATTGCCAAAAATATAAACACATGATTGGCCACCAGAAACAAAAGGAGCAGCAGCTGGACATTCAGCAGCTTTGCGACAAACACGGTGGCTTTCGACCTGGGTGCCGTGAGCACCTGCTTCCATGTATTATTGCGGTGTTCGATCTGCGGCAGCAACGTGCAGACTAACACCACAAACAAGGGGAAGAAAGCAAATCCGTTCATTTCTCCATTAAGCCTGAGGATGGCGTTTAGCGGGTCTTTCTTCGTATCCGAAAGGCCGTCGGTGAACACGTTGAGCAGGTAGATGAGCGGCACAATGGCCGCACCAATCAGGGTGAAGTAAAAAGCCGCAGTGCGTTTTGTTTTCAGTGCTTCGGAACGAAGCGAAATAAGTAGGCTCATGATTGGGTTGATGTGAGATCAATGAATAATTGTTCGAGGTCGCTCTCTTTTGGTTGAAGCAGGTAGACATCCAGGTTATGCGCCGTGAGCGTTTTGTTGATAGCCGCCACTTCGCTCATCGCTTTAAAGGCAACGCTAATGCTATCATTCACGACCTCGGGTCGGCGCTCCTGCAAAAGCCTACAGGCAATCTCGTTGTCGGATGTTTTTATGAATAGCCGGGAACCCTTTTGCTGGAAGGAATGAAGCGACGAAAGCGGGCCCTGAAAGAGTAGCTTTCCATTGAAGATGATACCGACATGACTGACCATTTTTTCCACCTCGCCCAGCAGGTGGCTGGAGATGAGGATGGTCATGCCGTACGTTTTGTTCAACCGCTTGATCAGCTCGCGAAGCTCAATAATGCCGGCAGGGTCTAACCCGTTCGAAGGTTCATCCAAGATCAGCAGCTCAGGATTGGAGAGCAGGGCCAGCGCAATCGCCAGCCGTTGCTTCATCCCCAGCGAAAACCGCTTGGCCACTTTTTGGCCGGTGCCTGCCAGACCAACCGTTTCCAGCACTTCGTCAATCCTTGCTTTCGATGCTCCGTAATCCCGCCGGTAGACTTCCAGGTTTTCCCTTGCGGTCAGGTGGCCGTACAAGGACGGGGACTCAATCAACGATCCGACACGCTTCAGGATGCTGATGCGGTTTGTGTGCAGGCGCTGGCCGAAGATCTCGATATCGCCTTGCTGATTGGTCAGCAAACCAAGCAACAAGCTAAGCGTGGTTGTTTTTCCGGAACCGTTAGGACCAAGAAAGCCATAGATGCTTCCGCGCTCCACTTCCAAATTGACACCGGAGAGCGTGTCGGCGCCTTTTGCGTAGCGATAGGAAAGTCCGGTGGTTTTGATTGCGTACTCGTTATTCATTGGTGATTCCTTTGCGGTTTAGTGTATATGGCGACAAGCCGGCTCATAAATAATTGGCGTGAGCGGGCGCTGATCTTATACTCAGTCTGTTCCGATTACTGGCCGATACGGTTCTGCTCATCGGCGGCGCTGCCTGCCGTTCGTTTTACCGGCGCCATCTTTTTTCCTTTGCTGAAGCTGTACGTAAAGCCGATGGTGACAACCTGCGTCTCCGCTACCTGGCGCATCACCACGTCAACATTGCCGTAACGGATAACGCCCTTTAACCGTTGCGTCCAGAAGATGTCACGGGCCGTTAAGCGGATCGTTCCCTGACCTTTCAGTACCTGCTGGCTCACCCCGGCACCAACGAAACCTACGGGCCTTGTGCGTATCACCCCTTCAAGCCAGCCGTTCCGGTAGCGGCCGTTCAGTTCCGCCGAGAGCGTTTTAGTGATCTTGAACTGTTGCGTTCCATTAAGAATAAAGCTGGTGGCCGCCCGGTCAATAGGCGCTCCGTTAATGAAGCCTTTATAGCTGTCGCGGTACAGGTTAATGTTGATGTTGCTTGTCCACCATTTGGTGATGGGGTTGGCTGCATTCACGGCAATCCCGACTTGCCTCAGCGAAGAAATGTTTGCGGGCCGGTTATAGGCTTCTTGCCCTTTTTGCTGGATCACTTCCTGGATGATGTCGTCTATTGCCGTATAGTTCAACGTCGTGGTGATCTGGTTTTTCCAGGTGTGAACGAGTTCAATGCTGGTGCTTACGGAAGGCTTAAGCATTGGATTACCCTGGCTAAAGGTGTAGCGGTCTACGAACCGGATAAAGGGATTCAGGCTTTGATAGCTGGGACGGCTCACTCTTCGTCCAAGGTTTGCACCGAAAGTATTTTTCTCGTTGGCCTTGTACTGCAGATAAGCCGTGGGAAACAACTGTACGTAATGCCTGTCGAAGACCTCGCCGGTTGTCAGCTGCCTTCCTTTGGCGTTTGTATTCTCCAGCCGCAGGCCAAGCTGCGCCGTCCATTTTTTTGAGAAAGACGTGCTCAGGTTAACATAAGCCGCGTTGATGTTCTCTTCATAAACAAAGTGGTTGCTCCGGCCGATGTCGTGGATGATCCTACCATACTGAATGCTGTCGTACGCCGCATCGTTGTCCGTTCTGACAATGCTGCTTTTGATGCCGGCTTCAAACCGTGCGCCGGCCTTCAGCGGTCGCAGATAGTCGACCCGCGCGGTGTATACGTCTATGGCTTGCGGCAAAAGACCTGTTAGCGTATCCGCTTTTTGGTAGGCATTACCCACTGCGTCGGTATAGGAGTTCACCATGAACAGGTCGTTGTCCATCGTATGTTTTGCAAAATCAACATCGGCGGTCAGCTCCCTGCCTTTTTTGTCCAGCAGCCGGCGAAAGTTCAGGTTGGCGTTTACGCTCTTCCAATCGGTTTCATTGTTAACCGCCGCCCTCGTTATGCTTTCCAATTCTTTGGCAGAGTTTGAAATCCTGGTGACGTTCGGATTGGCCGATGTCATTCCTCTTCTATTGAGGTTCAGGACGACACCGAGCGTTGTTCTTGGCGTGGCGAAAAAATCAGCGCCCAGCTTGACACTGTAGGAATTACCTGCCGACAGCCGGTTGGATTCCTGGTTGAAGACCTTGTCTATCGCCCCGGCATTGTCACTGAGAATGTTCCGGTCGAGGCGCAACGTGCCGAACCGTTTCTGGTAGTTATGACTAAGATTGGCGAACAGGTTCACCCTGGCTTCCCGGTAGTTGAAATTGAAGCTCTCGGCCGTTTTTGGGTAGCGTCCCTGCGAGTAAGCAGCGCTTGCTGAACCATTCATGCCTGCCTTGACGATTTTCTTCGTTTTGATATTGATGACGCCTGCGTTGCCCGCCGCATCGTAGCGGGCCGGTGGATTGGTCATGATTTCAATCTGATCCAGTTGAGCCGATGTCATGCTGCGCAACAGGTTGGCGAGATCGGCGCCGCTCAATTGTGTCAGTCGTCCATCCACCATCACCAGCACGCCGTCCTTGCCTTTCAGGCTGATGTTGCCATCTTTGTCCACCGATACGCCCGGCGCTTTTTCCAGCACTTCCAAGGCCGACGTGCCGATATTGGTAATAGCAGCCTCCACGTTCACCACGGTCCTGTCTATCCTTTGCTCCACGAGGGGGCGCTTTGCGGTAACTGTGACATCGGTCAGTGATTTTTCCAGAAGAATTAAAGTGATGGCCGGAAGCTGGATGCTCCGTTGCTGTGGGTTCACATCGATCGGTTGCGAAAAGCTTTTCCGGTGGCCGACCGCTGTGGCGGAAACAAGATATTTTCCGTCGGCAATGTTTTCAAAAACATAAACGCCTTCTTTGTTGGCAACGGAAAGTTTGACGGTTGCTGAATCCTTGGCCCGCAACAAGCTAACGGTTGCGCCTTCGGCGGGTTTTGCATTCTGTGCGATGCTTCCCGAGATCTTTCCTCCGGTTTGCGCAACGGCAGTTGCCAGCAGAAGAATGAGGAAGGACAGGAGAATTGAATGTTTCATAAAATGAGTTTTAAGATGAGTTGGGGCTTCAGTATTTTTTGGCAAGAGGGGGCCGTTCGCTCCCGTTGAAGGGAACGTCGGCACTGCTTTTTGATGACAGCCTTATTGGGAAACGATGGGTATGATGCTTGCTTTTGTCAGGTGTTTTGCCTTAAGGGAAATGCGGGATGCGGAATCGGTTTGTATTGTTATCCGGCCAACATCTCCGTCTTCATATTCGATCGAAGAATTAGAGAGCTTTACGTCGAGATTGTCGACTTGCATATTGCCGCGAAACGAGACGGCTGAGCTGTCGGATGCCACTATGTTTACACCGCCAAGCCGGAAGGGCGTTTCCGTTCCGGAAAACGTGAGGCTGGACTTATGTAAGCGGATGGCGCAATTGCGTCCTGTACTGTTTTTACTCCTGCGAAAGAAAAGGGACGAATTGAAGGCGGACAGCATTACGTTCTGCGGCAGGTTGATATTCACGTCGTTCCAGCCGTCGCTGTTTTGGTTGGCGTTGCTGGTGATCAGCAAGGTGTCGCCCTTTTGCACATAGTGCAGATGGCCGTCATTGTCTTTCTCCACGGCTGCCGCATCGCCGAGTCGTACCGTGGCGCCGTATACATTACGCACCGATACGACCATGATATTCGGGAACGATTGCATGGCGGACGCCAGGTTTTCCTGTTCATTATACAGCGTGTAGTTGCCGGCCTTGTATTTTGCATACAGGGTAATATGGAGGGCGCTTATCAGCAAAAGCCCGGCAAGAAATCCACCCAGCAATAGTTTGTCGCTTTTTTTCATAACGAAGGGGTGTGGGGTTAACTGAAGTTTTGTTTTTTGAATTTTTCGTACCGTGGTTTCAATTCATCCATGTCCATTCCCAAGAGGTAAAGAGTACGGAAAATGGCTGGCAGCTCTTTCTCGGTGAACTCCGTTTTGCGATACTGCGTCGCGTTCTTAATGGCATCGGCACTAACGAAATAGCCGATGCCCCGTTTGTTATGGATGATATCCTGTCCCTGTAAAAATTCAAACGTTCGCATAACCGTATTCGGATTCACTTCCAACTGTACTGCCAGCTCGCGCACGGCCGGGATGCGTTCTCCTGCTTTCCAATCCTTCAGCAGGACGCGCTCGCAGATGTAGTCGGCTATTTGTAGATAGATGGCCCTTGATTCTCGGAATTGCATGGTGCTGTTTTTGAAAGCCTAAACTTGTTTTTCCTTCAGCCTGTAATAAGTCACCACCCACAGAAAAGGGGTGACGGCGAACATCGCCAGAAACCGGAATACCTCTCCTATCCAATGGGGCACTTGCACCAGGCGGTCGTTAATGCCATCGACGTGCACACGGTAGGCGGTCAGAAATCCCATGGGGTAATCACCAGGTGGCAGAAGCACTTCGTTGAACAGATACATAAAGCAGAAAAGAATGAAAGCCCCAACGAAGCCGCTGATGATCGTTTTGATGAAGCTGTACTTTTCGAAGTAGACCGACCCAAGCAGAAAAGCGGACTGCACCGAAAAGAAGAACAGCAAAAAATTAATCGTTGAATCCTTATTGAACCGGATGAGGATAATTTTGAAGACATTGACCACAACGGGTTTGCCGGCCGTAGCTTCCGTGCCTGATAGTGTGTTGGCAACGGCAACCATCAGCACGTCAACCAGGTAAAACGCCGCCACGAAAACGGCGAAGAAAAGCAGCACCGTGTATAGCAGGCTGCATAGGAGCTTTTCAAACACCGAGGCGGGCACCAGCAGGAAGTTGATGCCTTTTGGCCGTGAACCCAGGTCGCGGAAATATTGGCTGGCATAAAATGTGCCCAACGAAAAAAGGCAAAAGAAAAAGGTCATCTGCTGCACATCTTTTTCCATTGGCCGGCTACCATCTGTAAGTATAAGGAATACAAACCAGGCGATGAGCAAACCAATTAACGCAAGCACGGACAGGCCATAGCGTTTTTTATTATCCGTCCAGTGCTTTGCCACCAACAAACTAAAACGGCCGAAACTGAAAAATTGGTTCATAGAAAAAGTTTATGCTTGAAATAGTCGGGTGATGGCATTGCCGTTTGCAACGATAGCTTTGTAGAGCAGCTCCAGATCAAGTTTGCTTTCTTCGTCCTCCAGGTTGGGTGCAACGATGGCTTTGCCTGTCAGTGACGACTCGCTGTAAAGGGCCGTGGCGGCATCCTGCGCATCGTAAGCAAACCGGAAGGACAGCTTTCTGGTGATGGCGTCAACCGTTTGGTCAAAGAGGATCTTTCCTTCGTCGATGATGGTAATGCGGTCGATCAGGTTTTCCAGATCCTTTACCTGGTGTGTGCTGATGATGATGCATCGATTTTCATCCAGCGCTTCGGCCAGTATTTTCCGGAACTGGCTTTTGCCGATGATGTCCAAGCCGTTGGTCGGCTCGTCCATCAGCAGAACCTTTGCATTGGTGGCCAATGCAAAGGAGATAAGCACTTTTTTCTTTTGCCCGTAGCTCATGTTCTGCAGGGTGCTGTCCGCCGGAACTTCAAAAACGGATATATAGTCGTTGAACTTGCTCTTGTTCATGCGCGGATAAAAGGGAGCGTGGTACCGGATAAAATCCTGGATCGGTATGTCGGGCAGGTGAAACTCTTCGGGCACCATGAACACGTCCTGCAAAAAAACGGGGTGCCGGTCCTTGGGCGTGAGGCCGTTTACGGTGATGCTGCCGGTTTTCGGATAAAGCAGCCCGGCGATGTTGCGCAGCAGGCTCGATTTGCCCGTGCCGTTCTTGCCCAGCAGCCCGTACACGTGGCCGGCCTCGAACTCCAAGCTCAGCCCGTTAAAAACGGGTTTCTTTTTGTAGGCGAACGATAGGTTTTGAATGCTGATCATGTAAGGTGCTTTAGTGTACTACTTAAATAGTACACTGCAAACATAGCGCTGGCTTCCGGTTTTTCCAAATTTTTCCGTGGAAGCTATAAATTGGCTCAGCCTTGTTTCAGGAAAACACAATGAATACAGAACATTGAAAAACATGCTCATGTCTCTGCGGGGAGCCAATGGAGGTAAGAAAAACTCATTAAATTAGGTTCATGAAACTAAGGGTGATAACCCTGCTCCTGCTTTTTTCTTTCCATTGCTATTCCGAACATATTGATCATTAGCGATTTTCCTCCGCCCTCGAACACAAGATCCCGATGACCGACCTGGCTCCGGGCGACAGCCTTTCTCATCGTTTCGATACGGCCTCTGTCTATCACCGCTCAGGGGTCAATCCAGGGTGTGTAATGAGCTGCGGAAGAAAGACATTTTACTATTTTTAATTCAATAAATATAATAAGCGAATATCCGTTTCCGTTAAACAACCGTAATGCTGATCGATCGTCATGGAGAACGAAGTTATTCCGCTCATTCTTCGTATTGATTTTCCTTATGCACGATAGGTCACTACATTTTAATCGACCCTTCAAGCCGTCCAGATCCTTGGCAAAGCCTAGCTCCTCTCTTCCTTGACCTCAAAAAGCTTTTCAACGCCTTCATGCCTCTTTGTTCCCTGCCATACGACGCGTGGCACGGGCCTGCTCCTTCGAACACCATACACCGTCGCAACCATCGTTTCCGGGTCACAAGCGGTGCGGCCATCCATATACTTTGAATAAGCCAGAACCATCCATCCCTTCCCGAGTTTTCATAACCAAACCACATAATCATGAAAAAGTATGCATTTTTCTATGGCGTCGCCGCCATTATCGGACTGCTGTCTTTTATCGGGTGTAAAAAAGAGATCAAAACCGTTCCAGTGGCCGCCTCCAGCCCCCTGTCGCCTCAACCGGACATAAAGTCTATGGCACGCTACACCAAGAACTTTTCGGTCGATTCCTATGGCTTCCTTGTCTTCGCATCCGCCACCGCCGTCGACGACTACATCACCTTCATCGAGAACAATACCCACTCCTATGTGCAAAGCTATCTCGATACGGCGGCCGTAGGTTTCGCCAGCCTCGGGCAATCCAAATACGGCTCCAGCTACGCCAGCTCGGTCGTAACGGAAGCGCAAGCCGTGGACTACCTGCTGGGCGCGGGCCGCATGTTCGAGGTGCGCGGCATCATCATCCGTCCGACGGATTCGACAAGCTGTACCTCCGTTCCCTGGCAATATATATTGACCATGACCCGTTCCCGCCTGACAAGTACGACCTACGCCACCCTTGCCGGCGGCACATACGATTCAACGTCCATGGACAAGTTTGCCACCAACCCTTCCTCCCCGGTGGACCTCTTTGCCACGATCCGCGATACGCCCACCGGCTACCGCGATAACGTGGCGACTTCCTGTCCGACAACCAACCCTGAGGCCAGGTTTTGGGGCTGGGCGGCACCCTCTTGCACTCAATCCGGCCAGTATATGGATGGCAATGGCGATTACCACCCGGCCTACTCGGTTTGCAAAAAACATTATATCTTTTGGATCAATGATCAAACAGACTGTTACGTAGCCTACAGCTGCGGCGACTGATTTTTTCACCAATGGCCATCTTCCGCTTTGGGAGATGGTCCTATTTATATGAGAGTATTTTTTTCGGCCTTTTTCCTTTCCCTGGTTCACCTGGCGACGACCCAGCCGGTGGCGCGTCTCCTTCGCGATTTTTCCACCCGGCAGCCGGTTCCTTATGCTACGATCAAGATCCTGAATACCGAAAAAGGCGATATGGCAGACGACCAGGGCGCTTTCACGCTTGCCATCGCGCAGGAGGATTCCGTGATGATCAGCTGCATCGGGTACGAACCGCTGCGCCTCCGCGGAAAGGACCTGGCCCCTATACTATTCCTTCACCAGAAGAGCCGCATCATGCCCACCGTGCGTATCGGGGGCAAGGTGCAGCCGACTCTTTTGACAATTGGAGACCTGCGCAGAAAGTCGCATGATGCGATCAGCTGGGGGCCGTCCGATCAAAAGGAAGAATTTGCGCAGCGGCTGGAGCTGCCCGACTCAACACGCACGTACCAGTTGAAGGCGGTCTACTTATCGGTTGGGAAGATCCATTGCTGGGGAGCTATTCTACTCCATGTATATGCCGCTGATCCCCTTACCGGCAACCCGGGCGATGAGCTGGCGCTCAGGCTGATCACAGTCAATCCAAAGGATATATCCAAGGGCCGGCTGAAGCTGCAGATGGAGAGAGACAGCCTCTATTTTGAGAGCGCCAGGTATTTTTTTGTCTCTGTGAGCTGGCCACCCCATGCGGCAGCGAACCCCTGCACCACCACGCTGCGTTTGGAAAAGTCCGACCAGGCCACCACGTTCAGCCGCACGTTAACCAGCAAAGAGTACGCCTGGTTCCCCGTAAAGTATGTTATGAATGGTAAAACCACCTTCCCCGATGCCGGCTATTGTATAGATGTCCTGCTTCTCTACTGATACTGTTGTCACCACACCAGGTAGTGCCGGCCTGCCCGGGCTGTGTTTTGTCTTGATGGATTTTATCGGGTGAACATATAGTACTGCTTGTTCGGCCAAGGTTTTCGAAAGCGCGTTCAATATGTGGTGTTTGCGGACTACGGGCTGAAACTGTAAAACAACAAATGCAAAAATTGTAAATTAGATTGTTTCGCCTGGCAAGTGTGAAATAAGGTTGTATAAAAGATACAGAACAGTATGAGCATCATTGGTTAATTCGGTGTTTCTTTCAAACTTCGTAACGAGACGCTTTAGAGGAAAAGAAAAAAGGCAATCCATTTCTGAATTGCCTTTCATCATATTCTGGGCATAGAACTAGCCTAAGTTCGAACTTTTTGCTTTCAGATTTTAAAACTGTTATTGACTATTACGCAGTTGTAAAATTATATCGCTCAAATTTTCCAAAATTTATAAAAGTGGGAGACATTAATGCGTCGATATAATTAGGTATTGGAAAAGTGACAACTACATCTAGCTTGGCAGCATCGCGACAGTTTGCTTTGGGCTTCTTGCATTTATAGAGATCCTACAAAACGAAAAAAATACTTGATGTTTAGATAATATTATATATTTATATATTGTATCGCCTTAAAGAAACTTAAACCAAAACTCTTGGCTATGAGAAAAACGCTCCTCGGTGTTTCCTTATTGACCCTAACCATCTTTTGCATCGCCCAGGACGCCAACATTTTCAACCGAATAAACGGTGTCAATTTCAGAGGGAAGATTTACGTCAATATAGATGAAAGAAGAACCTTTTATTACGTAATTGACAAAGAGGACGACCCTCACCAGATAACTGAAGACTTATACTTTAAAATCAAAAACAATCATAAGAATGACTTCCAAGTATATATTCAGTTTTATAACCCTTTATCAACGAGCATTAAATCAGCTCAAAAAGATCTCGATGATCCAGCTTATACAGCTATAACAAGCTTTATTTCAAAACTACCCTCCCTGCCTCAAACTGAGGCACAGGAAGCCACGGACAAACTTTCCCTTACAGAAATGCTTTCCGTAGATATTAAGGAGAGCACGTTGTTGAATGAATGGTTGTATAAGTTTATTTCATTGATCGATCTTGATTATATAAAACATGATAATAAAGAAAAGGAGTTGAAAGCAGTTGTGGAAACATTAAGTGGCATTGAGGATACTGAGAATTATTTATACAGCACGTATATAATCGGAGACATTGACGGTACACAACGCAATATCAACGATTGGGCAAAATTTGCCAATGAATCTCTCTACGACAGTGATAATGACTATGATAAATTTACAACAGCCCTCGTTAAATCAAAAAAAGTTAAAGACGAAAGTGGAAAGTTTAAGGCCACCGCGACTACTAACTTGTCTAATATCATTATCTATATGACAAAGGATTTTGATGTGCGAATTAAACCAGTAATAGCGAAAAGAATGAACGGTGCTAATGAAGAATCCAGGGATGCAAAAGACATTGATGCTTTCAAAAAGTATTCGTCTGCTTTTGCAAAAAGTTTAGCCGCCATTACCAAGCCGCAGTTCACGCTTCAAGATGCAGTACTGAAACAAATGGAGGACCTAAATAACAAGTTGGATAAGTTTATTGCAGATTTTACTATAATACACACTACGGATGGGAAGTTGGATCACTACAAAAAAGATTATTCATACATGCTAGACTGGAAGTCAACAAAAATGAAATCATTTACGTTTACTTCCCAAGGAATAAATAAAGATGGTTCGGAAGATGTAAAATCAGCAAACAATTCAACTTTTGTAGTTTCTAAAAAGCTAGGTGTTTATCCCTTTATATCCACGGGAGTTTTGTTTACAAACCTGTCCTATCCTCAATATGCAATCAGTACTACTAACGGAGTAAATACAGTTGTTAAAACAGGAGAAGAACATGTTTATGTAAGGCCAACTGCCTTCCTAAATCTGCTTTTTTCCAGTTGGGATCCTATATATCCTTTTGCTCAAATTGGAATTACCACGGGTAAGTCTGACGTACTATTCCCAGCGGGAATCGGCGCATCATTTGGGTCTTCCTTTTCATTTTCGTTTGGGTGCATCTTTGGTTATTATAAGGAGTTGGACAAACTGAAGATTGATGCAACGGTTAAAGATGATGCTGCTCTTCAGTCAGACCTCACACAAAAACCTATATTTCATCCATACTTCTCCCTAAGCTATAACATTGGAAAAAAATGAGTAAAGAAGGCGACCCCAGAGCTCCACTGGTTATTGACAGCTTCAGACGTAGGAAGCTCATTCTAGGAAAATTTAAATTTTTCATTGTTCTAACTATAATTATTGTCTTACTTATAGTTGGCTATTTAGTTGTAGAAAAGTTAAAGTCTCGCCGGCAAAAAATAACGCTGAAAGAATTGATTCAGTCTGATACCACAATGGTTCAAATAAGAGATACTGCCTTAATCAAAAAAATCATTCTGGATTCTCTCGACTATTTAAATGGTGTCTACCAAGATCTTCAATCAATCGAAGTGTATCAAGATGAAGCAATAAATAAAATCGATTCTTTTCAGGACATTTCATTGGCAAACTCAACCCCTTTAACTGATTTGCTCGCTTTGGAGAAAATAAGTAAAATAATGTTCACACCATTGAATCTTTTAACGGGTGAACGAGAACTAACAAGGCAGGAAGGCAAACAATTGGAAACTTTGCTGAAGTCCATGCCGTTTGATAAAACCAAATATTTCAAATTCGCTGGTGTGGGGCTCGATCCCACCAGCCATAGTTTAGATATAAGGAGATTTGGTGTTACGCCTACCATTGCCGATCAGGGTTCAGATGGTACCTGTTGGGCATTTGCTGCAGTAGGTGCTTATGAAATAAGTTATCAGTTAAGAAAAGGAAGAAAGATCAGAGCATCGGAACAACAGGTTTTGGATTGTTCTGGAATAGTCAGTGATCGTGGTGGTTTAGCCTACAGAGTTTTCGAATGGCTGGGACTCGGGCAAAAAAACCTAGCAGATAATGATGCCTATCCATACACAGGTAAAATAGCTCCAACTTGTGGCAGTACGGCTCCTCCAACGGATTATTATGCCCAGGCCTGGCACTTAGTAATTGAAAATTCTTTCGCTATTGCACCTATAATGGATATTAAAAGAGCAATATGCAAATATGGATCAGTTGTAAGTTGTGTCAATGTAACGGAAGCTTGGAAAGGAATGCACGAAAGCTTGGCGGCAAATCGGTACATCGATCGCACTTCGTACAGAGAGCCAAATAATGATTACAGTAGCAATCATTCTGTACTGATTATTGGTTGGGATGATACTAAACAAGCCTGGCTGGTTAAAAATTCGTGGGGTAACGATTGGGGTTCCACCTGTGGATTCGGAACTCAAAGAGGTTATTTGTGGCTTGATTATGGAAGTTGTAATATTGGCAAAAGAGCCGCCTGGGTACTTGCCAGATGATACATGAAACGGATGTTGTTAGTCTTATTGACGTTTACTAGTTGTTCGCGTAAAACCATTCCGCAAAAAACATCGATGCCGAAATCGTATAGTGTTGAGGACTGTTCTAGCAAGGAATTTAAAAAAATCGGGGATACTATCTTCTTGGGTGGTTTGCAAAAACTGGATACGCTTTCATTCTATTTTGGTTTAGACGCAGGAACTGGCCTAGATTGGAAATACAATAAAAGCGATACAAACAATTTAAAATTGTTCAATGAGCAAGTGTCTAGGAAAACAATTGCTGAAAATGTTCAGATAGATACCTACCAGTTCCAATTCATTGTCATCGATACCCGAACAATTAAAATAGCCTTTATCCTCATACGACCAAACAGTTCTAAAGTATATAAATCTTGCTTTGTGGGAAATTAGGATTTTGATTGAAGGTTTTGTAAATTTTCAGGACAACTTTTCTAAAAGTAGTATCACAAGCTTAATTTATTAAACCGATAATTTATTAATTAGTCATCGTTACTATTGTATTACAGAATAATTATTCCTACAATTCCAATTCTTCCAGTGCACAGGACTAGCCGGAGTTCGAACTTTTTGATTGCGGATTTAAAGAGTGTTGCTGAACACTAAACAATAGCGAATCATTTTATAACCTGAAGCGTTATTGAGTTAAGTGGTTCTATTGAAGGGCTATACATTCTATCGAAATTAAAATTCCTGCGGGGAAAGGCATCACCTGAGGGGTGGAGCGTGCCGGTGGATTTTCAGGAAAAAATTCAGTATAGACTTTGTTTATAATACTGAAGTCATTTCCAGTCACCATGAAGATTGTTGTCTTTACGACTTTGCTCACGTTACTTCCTGCCTCTTCCAGAATGATTTTTATATTTTGGAAACATTGCCTGGCCTGATCTTCAAAACTATCACTTATAACTTTCCCTGAATTAAGCTCTAAGCCGGGAGTACCCGACAGGAAGATAAGTTTGTCCGCAATCACTGCCTGTGGAAAAACCTGGCTCATGCGTGGTGCTTTCGCAGTATTGAAATTTTGTCTCTGTTCCATGGTTTACGATCTGAAATGATATTTAATTTGAAGTTCAAGTGTGACATATGGCATACGTGCCGCAGCAAAAGAGAGTGGCTAGGCCGAAACATTACTAAAGTAAGGTTTTTATTGAATGAATGGGTTAAGAGCGTCCCGGTTTTTATACTGACCTTCGTTCTAAACTATACGATTTTGAGATCCAATGGCAGAACCTCGTATTCCTGAAAGTTTGTGTAGCAAAAGAGCAGGGCAGTCCGAATTTTCATTGGTCGATATTTTATTCTTCTGAATACCGGCGATGAAGTTGGCGAATAGAAAAGGCAATCCTTTTAGGGATTGCCTTTTCTATTGTGCACAGGACTAGCCTGAGTTAGAACTTTTTATTTTGCAGTTAAGAACTGTAGTCGATTTTTAGCTATCGTATTCATTTTGATTGAGGTTATTATAAATGTCTATTGGGTTCACTGCTTTTTGGTGGCTGCCTTCCCAATTTTCTTTTTAAATCGAACATAAGAGTAAGAATTCAGGTTAACTGTTTTCGATGCAAAACTCTTTATAAAAAAAGGGCCTTTGCAATTTACCTATGGAAGTTATTTCCTTAGAGGCTTTAAAATTCGACATGCGCGCTAAGCCAGTAGGCGAACTCCTTCCGCTAGCGATTCGTAGGTTCCATCATAGGAAAACAGCGGTTGCCCATTCACAAAGAAGGTGGGTGTTCCATTCACCCCACTTCGAACCCCGCTTTCAAAATCGAGTTCTACTTTCTCAAGCACTTCTTCGCTCTTCCAGTGCTTGGCAAATTGCCCGATGTTCAAATCTAGCTGCTCCGCAAAGTCCAAAAAGCTATTGCCGTGCAGATTGTTTTGGTGCTCGAAAATCAGGTCGTGCATAGGCCAGAACTTGCCTTGCTTCGCGGCTGCCTCTGCAGCCTGTGCAGCCATTAGTGCAACCGGATGAATTTCTTGCAAGGGGAAATGACGAAAGACAAAATAAAGCTCGCCTTCCATTTCTTTTAAAAGGCGCTGAAGCAGCGGATGGGCACGACCACAATGCGGACATTGGAAGTCGCCGTATTCCACCAGCGTTACGGAAGCATTTTTCGCACCCGTGCCGTGATCGCGGTCGTTTACATTTGGCTTGAGCTTTGTCATAGCGAGTTGGTTAAGTAGTTTGTGATGTCGATGTTTCCAATTCTTCCAAAGCATCTAAAATACCATCTGCTCCAGGGTTAATTCCATCGGGCGACAGATAACTCCACCGAATCGCGCCTTCTTCATCAATCACAAACAAGGCCCGTCGGGATTCGCCGCCTTCTTCGTTGTACACACCGTACGCTTTTGACACCGCACCCTTGGGCTCAAAATCAGCCAGCAACGGAAAGTGCAGTTTGCGGTCGTGGCTAAACGCCGTGTGACACCACTTGGAGTCTACCGAAATGCCAATCACCTCGGCGTTGTGTTTGCGAAAAAACTTCAGCGTTTCATTATAGAGTGCCATCTGGTCCGAGCACACGGGGCTCCAGTCTGCCGGATAAAAAGCAAGGATCACCCGCTTGCCACGCAGGTCACTAAGCTTGAGTTTCTGGTCAGGTGTAGCGTAAAGTTCAAAATCCGGTGCTGCTGTATCTTTTTGGAGCATGAGCGGTAGTTGAAGGCTTAAAGTTCCGTTATTTTCATCACAACCTGTGTGAACTTTACCTCTGCTTGGTCGATGCTGTCGCCTGAATACTAACTGGCAAGGTGGTAGAAAGCGATTAAAAGCGGCACGATTTGACTGCACTGAAATAAAAAAACCTTGTAAGTCAATACTTACAAGGCTATAAATGTGTCCCACATTGGAGAATTATCGAACCAGTACAAGACAGATTTACAATTGCTTTATAGGTTAAAACATGTTTTATGAAGGTCCAAATCTGACTAGAGAGAAACTATGCTATAAGTTGCAAAAGCATTAGAAAATGCTATCCAATTTCTGAGTGATTTAAAAGAACACTATGGGTATTCCTTAAACATTTCCACACCTAGAAAATGGAATTGATCTTGGGGTTACTTTGAGCTCACTTTAGCGCCCCGCTTTGGTAGAAACAAGCGGGGTGAGTTCGAACCAATTCACCAAAGACCTCAAATTATTAGCAAACATAAAATACTGATATTTAGTAGGACAAAAGCCCATCTACTTTCATCTGAAGTTTTATTAAACTTGATAAAGGGTCTGTCCAAATCATCAGATTTTATGATGTGTCGCGTAACAGAAGCCTCCAATCGATTTGACTTTAACTTTTTACAGCTTTACCATTTTTAGCAGCGTGCCGTCCGCTAGTCTTACGTTATAGATTCCTGCATTCCATTTGCTGACATCGATCGTCGAGGAGGGCGAAAGCGTAAAACGATACACTTCCCGACCTTGCATATCAAACACAATAGCAACGCTTCTATTGAGTGCTGCGTTTGTGTTGCTGACGGTAACGGTTGCACTGGCAGGAACTGGCGAGAGTACAACGTGCCCACTATTGCCAGTTCTGTGCACGGCAACGATCTTGCTGTAAGTAACAGAACCATCCGGCTCTGTACCCTTGAGGCGATAATAGGCAACGGGATAGAGCGGTGTTTTGTCGTAAAATGAATAGTGGCTGTTGTGGCCCGTACCCTGTATTCTCTCGCTGATAGTAGTGAAAACAATTTCGTCGCCGCTTCGCTGCACGAGGAATGTGCTGCCTGCCGTTTCAGTAGCTGTGCTCCATTCTAACTTATTAGCATCGCCAACCTTTGCGGCAGTAAACGAAATAAGTTTTATCGGTAGCGGAGTTGTTGAAAAATATGGGACCCCGCTACCCATTAAGCCATTTAGATAGGCTTGTGGATAAACCCAGGGTCCAAAGACCTGGCCTCCGGGACTTGCAGCTTTTTGGTACTGCACTCGAACCCTGATTTTAGTTCTATTTCCTACTTTATTAACCAGTGCTTTGAGCTCGATACCTCCGGGCGGAATAATAGTGTAGGTTGCCTGGGCAGCCGTATACCCTGCGTAATTCGTGATGGGGCTGTAGTGTTGGAAACCAGTTCCGTTAGCTTCAGTTTCCCATACCAACCGGGCTTTTGTAACGCCCGGAAATGGATTTACGAATAACCCGATACCAAATGTTGAAGCGTTTGCGTTTGATGCTTTTAACGGATTGATAAGGTCGTTTTCAAAAAGGCGCAGCATGTTGTTATGCTTGCCATAGCCGCCATTGCCAGACACAATATAAGCCACACCCTGGTTGGAGGCAGCACCCGAGTTCCCTCCAAGTACATCACTGTAGCCATCACCATTTACATCACCGGCAGCGGCAAGCTTACCAAAACTGAGGTTATATGTTCTGGTTATCGGCGTGGCAATCAAGCCATTCTCGCTGCCGGGATAAATATTAACGCCACCTGGCGAACTGGACACCACATCGCTGTAACCATCTCCATTTACATCTCCGGCGCCAGCTACTGCGCCTGAACCAGAAATGCTTGTTCCAGTGGCGGAGAGGCCATTAGCACTGCCGGGGTACATACTGAAACCATTCGAGGTACTGACTACCACATCACTATAACCGTCGCCGTTTACATCGCCTGCGCTGCTGATTGCGGTACTGGTAGCGGCCACCGAAGTTGCGGGAGTGGTTGACAAGCCGCCAAGACTACCATTGTAGAGATAAGCCATATTGCCACCGTAAATCAGCACATCACTGTATCCGTCGCCATTTACATCACCAGCGGTCGATATACCGTTGCCAAATGAATCGTTACTGCCATTTGCCGGATCATTAAGTGTAAGCGAGGGCGAAGTCGGCAGGCCGGTGGCACTACCGTAATAAACGTAGGCTGCGCCATGGTTAGACAATGCACCGAACGCACTAATCAGCACATCGCTATAGCCATCTCCGTTTATGTCGCCGGCACCTGCCACAAACCTGCCGAAGCGGTTTGCGTTGTCTGCCCCGGGATCAGTTAAGGTAAGGGCGGGGCTGGCAGCAATGCCCCCTGCATTGCCATAATAAACATAGGCTTTCCCCACAACGGAGCCAGGCAAAACACCCGGGGCTCCTACAACGATATCACCGTATCCGTCACCATTTACATCGCCAACACCAGCTACGGCAACACCAAAGCGATCGCCACTTGTAGCTCCCGGGTCAGAAATTACAGCCGAAGCGGTGGTGGGTAGTCCGTTTGCACTTCCTAAATAAAGGTAGGCCCGGCCCTGGTTCGACCCAGCCTGGTTGGCACCTACAATCACATCATTGTATCCGTCTGCGTTTACATCGCCGGCGCTCGAAATCCCAATGCCAAACTGGTCTCCGGCGGCAGCTCCATTCAGGGTGTTGCTGATGGCCGGCGCCACGTTGTCTGGAACACCCAGAAAAACGTAAGCCCGGCCCTGAGCTGCACCGTTGGAGGCCATATATGTTCCGGGCGCCCCGGCAATGATATCACTATATCCGTCGCCATTAATATCGCCTGCACTGGCTAAGCTTGCGCTAAAAAAGTCGCTCATCATGGTCGTGCTGGCATAAAGGAGCCCCGGGTCATTCAGTATTTGCGAAGGGGTAGCTACTGTTCCGGTGGCGCTTCCATTGAATATGCAGGCAAGGCCGTTCTGATACGTGGGACCCAATGGATAGAGTTGGTCTCCCACGATAATATCGCTATATCCATCGCCATTAATATCGCCCACACCGGCTACAGCCCAGCCAAATTTATAATCATAAGACGAGTTTGGACCCGTGAGTAAGGTGGCTGGGGAAGAAGATAGCCCTGAAGCGCTGCCCATAAAGACGTAGGCCTTGCCCTGGTTGATGTATTGTGATGAGGTAGTAGCGTACTGAGCTCCTATAACAACATCACCGTATCCATCGCCATTTACATCACCTGCCCTGGCCACGCTACAGCCAAATTCCTCTCCGCTAGTCCCCGTTGGGTTAGTAAGTGTTGTTGCCGCAGTGGCAGATAGTCCGCCGGCACTTCCCAAAAACAGGTACGCAACGCCTGTTCCCGAAGCCGCGTATTGATGTCCTGCTATAACATCACCATACCCGTCTCCGTTCACATCGCCTGCCGTAACTAATACCACAATCGGGTACGCGGAATTGAGAAGGGTGGTTGTGGGCACGCTGTTCAAGCCTGCCGCGCTCCCCTGATAGATATAATGATCGGTACTGCCCGACAAGATTACATCGCTGAATCCGTCACCATTCACGTCTCCAGCCGTAGCTACTTTGGTCAAGGTGGAGTTCGTCACGGTTGTGGTAGGCGTAGCAGGCAATCCATTTGCACTGCCTTGAAAAACATAAGCCTTGCCGGCTGCCGTAACGATCACATCGCTAAAGCCGTCGCCATTAACATCACCACTGGCCATGGCTCCAATCCTTATAACGTTTGAGTATGGGTCATTGAATTTTATAATTGTGGTTGGATTGGCACTGAACATAGACAGGCCGGTTGAGCTGCCCTGATACACGCTGACCATGCCCCCGCCGAGTACAGCAACATCACTGTAGCCATCACCATTCACATCACCAGCGCTCATAACGCTGCTTCCAAACTTGGGGTCTGAACCAAGAGTCCCGGCAGGTGAAAGGAAAGCTGCCGGCGTAGACCCATAGGCAAGGGGGTCAATCGTAACCGGATATTTTGCGCCACTTGCGTCAACCACAATGGCGAGGTCGCGGCCCTGTGCGTCCATGTGTGCTGAAAGTTTTTTGCCGCTTGCATCCCAAACCCTCAGGTCATTGTACACCAATTTAGGTTGCAGTATGCCGGCATCTCGCTTTGCGAACTGCACTTCGCGGTCGCCAGATTTAAGAACAACCCAACCTTTTGACGCCTGCATACTTACCCGCAGCTCTCTTGCAGTTGCTCCAGGCGATTTCTCAACAATAAAGTTTTGACGGATGCCGGCTTTTGTATTTTGATATTGAACGGTCATTACGTCCGAGCGATAACTTAATTCTGAGTCAACTAGTTGCCGCTGATTATTGAGTGCTGGCTTGCTTATCAGCCGACCATCGGCATACAATCCCCGAATGCGCAGGCCCAATTGCCAATCCTTATCCGGGAAATTCTTTTGTTCTGTTCCGCATTCCGTTTCTGCCGAGGCTTGCCATGGGGAGATGGAAAAGCCAGTTGCATCATAATCGCTTTCTAAGTGCTGAGTTATGTTAATGCTGCTGGCTTTGTTACCAACCGCCGAATCGAAGTAGAAGCTCTGTTGCTCTAACTCAGCTCTTATTGTGCCGTACCAATTTGTGCTCTTCAGGCTATCAACGTTGATGTCAGTAACCTTTCGATTTGGTGTCACCTTCCTGACCGACTTAGAAGCTATTGGTGATCCGAGGTAAGTAGGAAAGCCGACAACAGCACGCGAGGGCAAACAATTTGGTGGCGCAACATTTTCACCGCTTTGGTATCGAGTAATAGCAATGCAAAAAATGAAAATTACAAAGACGAGCGCAAGAGACAAACGTATTTTCATGACCTTTTTTGATTAAAACAATAAGAGCTACACCGGCTGTCAAAAAATGCTTTCGACTTTACAGATTAGTAACCCTTTAATTTTTTGAAGGCTAGGCGAACTTGGCGTGAGGAAGGAACCTGTTGCAATCGAACTACAAAGCCTTCTGTTAAAATAAGCGACCAAATATATGCGGATTAAGCTGGGGCGACTATCCCTAATATTAGGTATAGGCTATAGCCGAGTGAGGCTGTTGGCCCAATTGCATGATGCCGCTACTTTCTTCCATCTATTGCTTTTATCAAAGCTGCTATGGGCTTTGAAAAAGATCTGGTTTCTAATTCGTTTCTTGTAAAATCCCAACTCCTTACCTAACCTGCCGTCAGTGGCGCAAAGTGCTTCATATGCCAACCAACCGGCTAATAATACGTGGAAGAACTCTTTTGACATACCTGGAAGAGAGATCAAAATTTTATCCAAGCTTGCAAAAGGAATGAGCTATAAAATGATTTGTTGAAAACACTTTCGATACTGCGTCACTTGCTGAATACACATGCAACTTTTCATATTTTTTTAGGTTATGCGTTTACGGCATATAACGTAATGCCGCTTGCATTCGCAATGATAAATAAGACCAGAAGATAAAGCTGCAGGCAAAAATTAAAAGACGAAGAGCCGCATCGCAAACGCAGGGCCGTTGATGTTGGATAACGAGATAGAAGCAAGTGAGTATAAAGAGATCAAAACAGAAAATGAAGACGAGATAGAAAGACTGGAGCGAAAAGATGAGGAGCTGAGCACACTGGATTCCAACCTGAGAGAACAAATCGCTTTTTGCTGCGAGTTTCTGCAAAGGTTGCCGGGCTACTTCACAGCAGCGGATTTGACGGCCAAGCAACAAATCCTAAATTCGATACTTCAGGAAAAATTGGTTTTTGAAGGCAAAGCATATCGAACCGTAAAGTTTAAAAGTATTGTTGCGCTAATAAGCAGGCCAGGCAAGGATTTCAAGGGGGGAGGAAATAAAAAAAGCTCCGAATTTTCGGAGCTTTTCACTATGGTGACCGGGACTGGATTATTTCATGATCCAATACTCCCACGAGGGGCTTACCCAAAGACCCCGCCCTCGTGCCTCGGGCTTTTTACTTGTCCGCGTCTACGAGCAAGCTCGCGTCGCTACCAAATAAAAAGCCCCGCCTCAACTATGTTGAAGCGGGGTCTTTGTGCACAGGAGTGGATTCGAACAGGATCCCTTAATATATAAGTTCAATGGTATTATGCACGCTGTATTCTACATCTCATAAATGTTAATTCCTCTTAAAAATTGATCTGCGGCTATTGCAGGGTGAGGACGAAGGGGACAAATGAGTAACTTGATGGTATTAGACCGAACTAATAGCTATGAGCATGAAAAGATTGTTGGCCGCTTGCCTGATGCAAATGGGATTGTTTTGTGGCGCGGAGGCACAGGAAGGGAGCGGTCGTGAGCCGATGAATGAGGGTATACAGGCGGCACGCAAGGTGTACTGGATCGATTATTTTCAGGGCGCAGTGGCCAGGATATCCAAGGAAGGCGATTTTGGATTGATAGATAGTAACGGCAGGGTCCTCTGCCCGCCCCGGTATGATATGATCTTCGATTTCGAAGGGCCGGTAGCACGCGTAACCCTGCACGGCGCGTATGGACTCATCAACCGCCAAGGACAGGAAGTGCACCCCGTGAACATGAACGAACTGACGCCATTCAGCGAAGGCATGGCCAGCTATAAAGAAAAAAACAGCTGGACCTCCAAATTGATAAACGAAGCCGGCAAAGAGATTTCAATCAAAGACTACAAGGCGGTCAGCGCTTTTAAAGAAGGACAGGCACGCTTCGCACGCGATACCGTATACGGCATCATCGATAAGCAAGGACACGAAAAGCTGCTGATGATACGTACCGACTTCCCCGACGAACAGGTAAGCATGTCAAGCCCCGCACCCGCCATCCAGGCCCTGGATGATTATAACCTGCACCTGCTGGTCTTCCAGGATGGCCGGGCGCCGATAACCCGAAAGGTCCGCGGGAAGCAGAAGTTCGGCTTTGTCGATACTTCCGGCAAGGTGATCATCCCACTGCAATACGACGCAGTGTCGGATTTTAAAAACGGTTTCGCGGGGATACAGTTGAACGACCGATGGGGCATCATAAGCACGAGCGGCGAAGTGCTGATCAAACCCCAGTACGCATCCATCCGCCCAACGATCAACGGACTCTTTATCGCCTCTTCGAAAAACAAGTTCGGCATCGTAGAGAAGCACAACCTCGTGGTCGTGCCGTTCAAATACGACTATCTACGCCACCTCTTTAAAAACCTGTTCGAAATAACCGATAGCAAGGCCGTGTCCAAAAGCAGGCTGGCCGGCACCGGGCAGCACGCGGCCGGGGCCATCGGCGTGATCGATGACAAGGGCGCCGTCATCATCCCCGCCGAGTGGGACGGCATCGAAAAGATAAGCGGCGGGCTCGGGCGGGTCTGCATTATCCAATCAAGGCGATCCCTGCCTACAAGCGCGCCGCGAAGCCACCTCGAAGAAGATTGCAAGGTGTTCGACGAGCACGGATTCATCGACGAGCGTACATTCTTCGGGCAGGAAACGATAATCGATATAAGGGGCCAGATAAGGCCTGGCAATGCCTGGAAGTACGTAAGAAGCGATGAAGACCCAACGCCGAACGCCGAAGCACCCTTCCCGTTCGCGCTCAAAGCGAATGGCCGCATCACCTATGTCTACCTCGACGATAAGGGCCGGCAGGCGCTGAAGGACACGTATTCGCTTGCCCTGCCGTTCAAGGACGGAGTGGCCATCGCTGCCCAATGGCCGGACGGAGCGCCCATATCACAGAAGCCGCTGTTTGAGGATCTGGCTTTCGGGCCGGCTAAACCGCAAGTGGGCAAGTATGGACTGATCGACACCGCGGGCCGGGTGCTCATTCCCTTCGAATATGAAGAGATAAGTTTCCGGGACGAACAGGTGAAGGACGTAGTGCCGGCAAAAAAGGGGGGCAAGTGGGGTGTGGTTAATTTCAGGAATGAGGTGCTCCTTCCTTTCGAGTACGACTACATTTTTACAACAGCTGCGGGCATTGTCGTAATAAAGGATAGGCTGATGGGCCTCATGGATCTCCAGGGCGCCGTGCTGCTTCCGGTCAAATATGGCAAGATACAGCCGCTCGCCACCGGCATCTACAGCCTGCGGCTGGGCCAGCAGGACTTCTACGGCGATAAGCACGGGGAGCAGATAAAATAATATATATTATATATAAATACATTTTTGGCGGATACGTCAGCCCCTACCTTCGTATCTTGTCAAGCCGATGTTCGAACTATTGCATCAAAAGATCAGCGCCATCACTCCCATAAGCGACGAGGATTTCGAACGCTTCCAATCCCTGTTCATCGTAAAGCAGCTGCGCCGCAAGCAGTATTTTTTGCAGGAAGGCGATACGTGTAAATACCAGGCCTTCGTTGCCGGCGGCCTCCTCCGCTCATATACCGTCGATGAAAAGGGCGGCGAGCATATCCTGCAGTTCGCCTCCGAAGGCTGGTGGCTGGCCGACCTTTCGAGCTATCTCTCCAATGAGCCTTCCTTCCTCAACATGGATGCCCTCGAGGACGCGCAGCTGCTGCTCCTCAGCAAACCCGCCTGGGAAGCGGCGCTCCGCGATATGCCGCCGCTCGAGCATTATTTCCGGATCATCCTGCAAAACCACCTCGTGGCCACGCAAAAACGATTGCTCCAGTCCTTTGCCGAAACCGCCGAGCAACGGTATAAGCGCTTCCTCCAAACCTACCCCGACTGCTCGCAGCGCGTACCCCAGCACATGATCGCCTCCTACCTCGGCCTCACGCGGGAAACCCTCAGCCGCCTCCGCAGGCAAGCTGCCAAATAGTGTGATCTGCATCACATTTATTTATTGTCCTGGCTCAATGGCGCCACGCTCCTGGCACAATAGCTTTGTACGAGCTCAAACAAAAACAGTAAATTAAAGATCATGGAAAACAGAATACTCGGCCTGCACCATATCACGGCCATAGCCGGCAACGCCCAGCGCAACTACGATTTCTACACTAAAGTATTGGGACTGCGCCTCGTGAAAAAGACCGTCAACTTCGACGATCCCGGCACCTATCATTTTTATTACGGCGACGAGACCGGCAACCCCGGCACCATCCTCACCTTCTTCCCTTGGGAAGGGATCGGGCAGGGACATACCGGCAGCGGCATGGCCACCAATATCGGCTACTCCGTACCGCAGGGCAGCCTCGATTTCTGGACCGAACGCTTCAAACAATTCAAGGTAAGGCACGAGAGCGCGGACAGCCGCTTCGGCGAGCAATACCTTTCTTTCCAGGACCCCGACGGACTGAAGCTCGACCTCATCATACCGGCCGCCGCAGACGATCGCAAGGGTTGGGAAACCGCCGAGGTAAAGGCCGACACGGCAACGAAGGGCTTTCATAACATCACCCTCACCGTAAAGAACCTGACACCTACCGCCACCGTGCTCACCGACCTGCTCGGCTACCGATCGACGATGCAGGAAGGAAACCGCTACCGCTTCGTAACCGATGCCGTGAGCAATGCCGCGATCGTGGATATCATCGAAGCGCCGAACCTGGCGCCGGGCAGCGGTGCCGGGGGAACCAACCACCACGTGGCCTTCCGCGTGAAGAACGACGATATACTGATGGAGCTGAGGGAGAAGGTCGCCGGCAAGGGCCTGCACATTACGCCCAAGATCGACCGCGACTATTTCTTCTCGCTCTATTTCCGGGAACCCGGCGGCATACTTTTCGAGCTGGCTACCGACAACCCGGGCTTTACGCGCGACGAGCCCCTGAACGAGTTGGGCCGGTCGCTGAAGCTGCCGAAGCAATATGAGAGCAATCGCAATCGCATCGAAAAACTGCTGCCCGCCCTTCATGATTAATCTGAAAAATTATAATATATGGACGATGTAAAACTGCAGCTCGACGACCGGAACCATGGCGCTTTCACCATCAGCGAAGACGGTGAGCAGTTGGGCGAGATGGTTGTAAGCGTGGCGGGAACCAACCTCACCGTCTACCATACGGAAGTGGCGGAAAAGGCCGGGGGCCGGGGCTATGCAAAGAAAATGCTCGTGGCCATGGTGGCTTATGCGCGAGCGAAGGGCCTGAAGGTGATCCCGCTTTGCCCTTACGTGCACGCGCAGTTCAAGCGCCACCCGGATGAATATGCGGACGTATGGAACAAGGAGCGCGAAGCCTAAACTATACGCTATGGACCAGCAAAAAATAATCGCATCCGCAGAGGCGGAGAACAAAGGTGAAGGCTACACGACCACACTGCTTGCCGATAACCGCCAATACATAGCCGACGAGCCCATAGGGCTCGGAGGCGATGACCAGGGCGCATCGCCGGCCCAATACCTGTGCATGGCGCTTGCTTCCTGCAAGGCCATCACCCTCCGCATGTATGCCAACCGCAAGAATTGGGTACTGGAAGAAATACGGGTGAAGGTATCATTGGTGCGCGGCGACGAGATGCCTTTGGGAAAGAACACCTTTTTCTGCTCGATAAAGCTGGTGGGAACGCTCACGGACGAACAGGAAAAGCGGATGCTCGAGATTGCAAAGGTCTGTCCCGTAGACAGGCTGCTGGGCAAGCCCAGCGAAGTAGTAACCCTTATCGAATGACCTTAAATGCAAAACATGATCATACATAAAAAAAATATAACCGCCGCCGGCCCGGAGCTGACCGCCGCCTCCAAAGTGCTGGTGATGCTGCACGGCCGCGGCGCCAATGCAGAAGACATCCTTTCCTTGTCATCCTATCTCGACGTGAGCGCTTATTCCCTGCTGGCGCCCGAGGCAAATGGCGGCACCTGGTACCCTTATTCCTTTCTGGCGCCGCCCACGCAGAACGAACCCTGGCTTTCATCGGCGCTGACGCTGATCGGTGAGCTGGTCGACGAGCTGCATGGCAAAGGCATTCCCTCCGAAAATATTTATTTCCTCGGCTTCTCGCAGGGCGCCTGTCTTACGTTGGAGTTCGTGGCGCGCAATGCCCGCCGGTGGGGCGGTGTGGTGGCCTTTACGGGTGGACTGATCGGCGACCGCATACGGCCGGAAAATTACAAGGGCGATTTCGGCGGCACGCCGGTCTTTATCGGCACCAGTAACCCCGACCCGCACGTGCCGCTGGAACGCGTGCAGGCCACCACGGCTATTCTGAAAAAAATGAATGCGGACGTTACCGAGAAAGTTTATCCGGGCATGGGCCATACGATCAGCGGTGACGAGATCGGGCAAGCCAACAGGCTGGTACTTGGAAAGTGAAGAAGAGAAACAGAAGGAGTGCGGGTTGCGTAGACGATGGTTTCATTATTTATTCGTACACTTGAAAGGTTCATCGGTCTATAATCATTCATTTTAATACAATAATTATGCATATCGCCATTATATCGTCAAGCGTGCGCGTGGGCCGCAACAGCCACCGCATAGCCCTCTTCTTCAAGAAATTTATCGCGGAGAACAACCTTGCTTCCGCGGAGATCCTTGATCTGATGGAATACAATTTTCCGCTTTTCAACGAACGCCTCAGCCACATGAAGGAGCCCTTACCGTCGGCCGTCGACTTTGCGGAAAAGATAAAGGCCGCCGACGGCGTCATCATCGTCACGCCCGAATACAACGGCGGCTACCCCGCTAGCCTCAAGAACGCGATCGACCTGCTCTACCCCGAATGGAAGCGCAAGCCCGTAGCCATAGCCTCCGCTTCCAACGGGCCTTTCGGAGGGGCGCAGGTGAACACCTCGCTCGTCTTTTCCCTCTGGAAGATCGGCGTGCTCCTCGTGCCGGCCCTCTACCTCGGACCCAAAGTGCAGGAGGCCTACGACGAGCAAGGCAACCCCACCGACAAGGAAGGAACGGCGAAGCGCGCACGCGTTTTCATTGAGGAACTCTCCTGGTGCATGAAGGCTTCGAAAAGCGCATGACCATCGGCGTTTGCGCCGCCGGATATTTGAATTCCGTAAGTTTTGGTTTGAATAGTATAACCTATCCTGATTTGAATTGATTAGCTTCGATAGTGCGTTCATCTTTCCAAATTTATATTTACGGATATGCTCACCATCACTATTAACGGCAAACAGCGGGAGGTAGATGCCGACCCCGATATGCCCCTCCTCTGGGTACTCCGCGACCTGCTGGGCCTCACCGGTACCAAGTTCGGCTGCGGCGCTGCCCAGTGCGGCGCCTGCACGGTGCACCTCAATGGCGAGGCTGTTCGTTCCTGCGTCACCAAGGTAAGCCGCGCCGCCGGCCAGCAGGTAACGACCATCGAAGGCCTCTCGGCGAATAACGACCACCCCCTGCAAAAAGCCTGGGCCGAGCTCGACGTGCCGCAGTGCGGCTACTGCCAGTCGGGCCAGCTGATGTCCGCCGCCGTGCTGCTCCGTGAAAACGCCAACCCCACCGATGGAGATATAGACGATGCCATGTCCGGCAATATCTGCCGCTGCGGCACCTACCCGCGCATCCGGGCCGCCATACATAAAGCTGCGAAAATGCAGCGCGAAGGAGGAAGATCATGAACCGCCGCAACTTCCTGCAATCCGGCGCCATGCTTGGCGGCGGACTGCTCATCTCGTTCGTGGTACCCCAGGTGAACAAGCTTGCGGCCATGGGCGTGAAACCCGCTCCGGGCGCGCCTTTCGCACCAAACGCTTTTTTGAATATCGCCCCCGACAATACGATCACCGTCTACCTTAGCCACGTAGAGATGGGTCAGGGCATCTGGACCACCCTGCCCATGCTGCTGGCCGACGAGCTCGATGTGGATCTGAACAAGATCAATGTCGAACACAGCGGCGTGGACAAAGCCTACAACCACACGGCCTACGGCATACAGATCACGGGCGGCTCCAGCTCCACCTGGTCGGAGTTCGACCGCTACCGCAATGCCGGCGCCACCGCCCGCATATTGCTCACGCAGGCCGCGGCCAAAAGAGCGGGCGTAGATGTGGACAAATGCAAAACACACGACGGCTTCGTTACGGCCGGCGGCAAGAAATATTCTTATGGCGAGCTGGCGGCCGATGCGGCCCTCCTGCCCGCGCCCAAAGAAGTAGCCCTGCGTGAAAGCAGCGAATGGAAATATATCGGCAAGGGCGCAAAGCGCATCGATGCCGGTGCCAAGACCAACGGCGAGGCGCGCTTCGGCATGGATGTTCAGTTCCCCGGCCTATTGACGGCCGTAGTGGCCCACCCGCCCGTCTTCGGCGGCAAGGTGCGCTCGTACGACGACAGCAAGGCGATGGCCGTTCCCGGCGTGCGCCAGGTGGTGAAGATACCGACCGGCGTGGCCGTCATCGCCGATCATTTCTGGGCTGCCCAGCAGGGATGCAAGGCCCTGAAAGTGAGCTGGGACGAGGGTCCTGGCGCATCGCTCGTTACCGCGCAGCAAACGGCCGCATACAAAAAGCTGGCAGCCACCAACGGACTGCCCGCACAGAAAAAGGGCGATGCCGCATCGGCCCTGACAAGATCATCGAAAGTTATTTCAGCCGAATACGTATTTCCCTACCTCGCCCATGCCGCGATGGAACCGCTCAATTGCACCGTTCATATCAAGAAAGACAGCTGCGAGATATGGACCGGCACCCAGCTCCCCGGCATCGACCAGGCGGCGGCCGCAAAGATCCTCGGACTGAGCCCCGAAAAAGTAAAGATCAATGTAACCTTCCTGGGCGGCGGCTTCGGCCGGCGCGCCACGCCCGGCTCCGATTTCGTAACGGAGGCTGTTCATATCGCCAAGGCCAGCGGCAAGCCCGTGAAGATGGTATGGACCCGCGAAGACGACATGAAGGGCGGCTATTACCGGCCCTTCTTCGTGCACAATGTAAAGGTCGGACTGGGTGCTGACGGATCGCCGCAGGCCTGGAAACACAATATCGTGGGACAGTCGATCATGGGCGAAGCCGGGATGTTCGGACCGCCGAAAGACGGCATCGACGATACCTCGGTGGAAGGCGTAAAAGGCTCGCCCTACCTCGATGCCGTGCCCGATCATTTCGTGGGCTTGCATACGACGAAGGAAGCGGTGCCGATCCTCTGGTTCCGCTCCGTGGGCAACACGCATACCGCTTATGTTATGGAGACGATCATGGACGAGCTGGCGCATGCCGCGGGCACCGATCCTATCGAGTACCGACGTGCCTTGCTCAAGGATCATCCCCGCCACCTGGCCGCCCTCGACCTCGTTGCCGACAAGGGCCGGTGGAAGAAGAAGGCCGCACCCGGCCGATTCAAAGGCGTGGCCGTGCACGAAGCCTTCGGCAGCTATGTGGCTACCATCGCGGAGGTGAGCGTAACCGACGGGCAGGTGCGCGTGCACAAGGTGGACTGCGCGATCGACTGCGGGCTGGCCGTCAACCCCGACGGCGTGAAAGCCCAGATGGAAAGCGGCATCATCTTCGGCCTGACCATGGCCCTCTACGGCGAGCTGACGATCGATAAGGGCCGCGTGCAGCAGAATAATTTTTACGACTACAAGATCGCGCGGATGAACGAGTCGCCCGAGATCAATGTGTTTATCGTCGACAGCCGGGAGAAGATGGGCGGCGCCGGCGAGTGTGCCGTTCCGCCGACGGCGCCTGCGATCGCCAACGCCATTTTCGCGGCTACGGGCAAGCGCATTTACAATCTACCCATCGTCAATAACAAAACCCGCCTGGCATGAAGAAGCTGATTTTTATATGTATTTTTTTACTGCCGGCCGTCATCCTCGCCCTGTCGTTCAGGCCGGGCGACGGCAAGCCGCGCAACTACCCGGTGATGGCCAACGACAGCGTGGGCTCGGTGAAAGCCTTCATGGCCGTATACAAGGTGCTCATGAGTCCGCGCTGCATGAACTGTCACCCTTCGGGCGACGTGCCCCTGCAGGGCGAGGACAGCCATCTGCACACGATGGGCGTAAAGCGCGGCAAGGACGGCAAGGGCGTGTATGCCATGCGCTGCAGCAACTGCCACCAGCCCCAGAACACCGCGGGTCTGCACATGCCGCCGGGCAATCCGAAGTGGGCCCTGCCGCCCGCGAACATGAAGATGGTGTTCCAGGGCCGCACGCCGCGCCAACTGGCCCTGCAATTGCTCGATCTGAAGCAGAACGGCGGCAAGAACAAGGAGCAGATGATCGACCACATGGCCAATGACGATCTTGTCGGCTGGGGCTGGCACCCCGGCGATGGCCGCAAGCTGCCGCCGATGAGCCGCGCCGCCTTCGCCGACCAGGTACGCCTATGGATCGCAAAGGGCGCCTACGCACCGGCGAAGTAGCATATAAAAGCCGGCGCCAGGGTGAAGATGCAGAAGGAGAAAGAGGTTCGAATTGCTTGAAATGCAGCGCCGGTACGGGTTTCGGCCGTTTCCATAATTTAGTTGCAGTAGGGAAGGAGGGCAGGTCTGTTAGCCAAAGCAGTCTGATTCGGCGGAACGCGCCGACGGGTAATATATATTCAGATAATATATAATTATGGGAAATGTAATTATACTGAGTGCCGGCGGCAATATTGCGCAAGGGCGAACCCGAGCGGGGATCGGTGATCTTCAAAAAAGCCTCGGCGTCAACAAACCAAATTCCTGACCCTATCTTTGATGCTCATCAAAATTCAGAACCGCTCTCTTTTTCTTTTCCCACACTCATCGTATGCAGGGTCTTTTTATTCAATATATTTTTCTTATACTTATTATTCTCGCGCTGGTGATGCTGGCCAACAAGCTGCGGCTGGCCTATCCCATCGTGCTCGTGCTCGGCGGGCTGGCGATCAGCTTCACGTCGGCCTTCTCGCACATCACCATTGACCCCGACCTCGTCTTCTTCCTCTTTCTGCCGCCGCTGCTTTATGAAGCCTCTTGGCAAACGTCGTGGAAGCAGTTCTGGAAGTGGCGCCGCGTGATCACCGGCTTTGCCTTCCCCATCGTCATCATCACGTCGTGCGTGGTGGCCTTTGTTTCGCGGATGCTCATTCCCGGCTTTACGCTGGCGCTGGGCTTTCTGCTCGGCGGCATCATCTCGCCGCCCGACGCCATCTCGGCCACCACCATCATGCGCAAGGTGAATGCGCCCAAGGACCTCGTGAGTATCATCGAAGGCGAGAGCCTGCTCAACGACGCCTCCTCGCTGATCGTGTTCCGGTTTGCGCTGGCGGCGGTCATTACGGGCCGGTTCAGCTTCGGTGCGGCCACCGCCAATTTCTTTCTCGTTATACTAATGGGTACGCTCATCGGACTGGCCATAGGGATCGTCTTCTATGCCATTCATCGCTGGATGCCCACTACGTCGAGCATCGAGATCTCACTGACCTTGCTTACGCCTTACTGCATGTATTACGTGGCGGAGCATTTTCATTATTCGGGCGTGCTGGCGGTGGTGAGCGGCGGACTGCTGCTCTCGAGCCGGCGCCAGAGCATGCTTAGCTACCGCAGCCGGCTCGAGGGCGTGAACGTGTGGAGCAATATGGTATTCGTGCTGAACGGGCTTGTGTTTTTGCTCATCGGCCTGCAGCTTCCGTCGATCGTAAGGCAGCTGGGCGATATAAGCCTGGCCCGCGCTATCTGGTACGGACTGGCGATATCGCTGCTGCTGATCGTTACGCGCCTGGTTTGCACGCTGGGCACCTCGGTGTTCACGCGGATGATGAGCCGTTTCATTACCGTCGTCGATCCGAACCCGGGCTGGAAAAATCCGCTCGTTGCGGGCTGGGCGGGCATGCGCGGCGTGGTATCGCTGGCGGCGGCGCTGTCGGTGCCCCTGGTCATTAACGACAACGAATCCTTTCCCTACCGCAACCTCATTCTCTTCATCACCTTTATCGTTATCATCGTTACGCTGGTGCTGCAGGGCCTCACGCTGCCCTGGCTGATCCGCAAAGTTCATATCGAAGACAAGTACACGGCCATTCCCGAGCCGCGGCAGGAAGTGATCATCCAGAAAAAGATCGCGCACGCTTCGCTGAATTATATACAGGAGAAATACGGTGACAACGAAGTGCAGAACCAGCACCTCGACAACCTGCGCGAACGGTTGCAGATCGAGCTCGATTTCTTCCAGCAGAACCTCGACGAAACCGATAACAGCGGCGACGGCACGGCCCTGTCGAAGTTCCAGCGCATCTACCTCGAATTGCTGGAACAGCAGCGCAAGCTCCTGAACGATATGAACCGCCGCACCGAGTTCGACGAAGACCTTATCCGCAAATACCTTGCGCTCGTGGACCTCGAAGAGCTGAAGGTGCGCGAAAAGATACTGGAATGACGCGCTCGCACTGCCGGTAAGAGAGCAGGAGCGGAGTGCGGTACTGAGATCAGACCTTGCTTTGATTTATGTTGTCCTAATGATTTATTTTGAACCGCGTGCAAAGAGGCGCGCCATTTTTATGAAGTATTTTTTTCTGCTCGCTGCCAGCTTTGCCGCCCAGCTTTCCTTCGCTCAGTACCGGATAGACAGCTCGCTCAGGGAACGCTATTGGACACTGTTTGAGCGGCTGCCCGAGCTGATAAGGAACGGCAAGGACACAAGCGTAAAAAAGGGGCTGGGGATTCTCGTGGAGCTGGCTGCGGACACGCTCAACAAGAAAGACCGCAGACAGGATGATGTATCGGTAAAAATCCATTCGGTCGACCCTGGAAGGGACGGGCAGGAGGGCTCCGGTTCAACCGGCGAGTATGGCTGGATCGGCGATAGTACGCCTCTGTGGCTTGATTGCAGGTGCGGCTTCAGGGGTGACACGCTCGAAGTGGTCAATGGCTTGTACTTATTCTCCGGCTTTTCCTTCACTACCAGGCTGGCAAATGGCCGGGCAACGGCGTTTTACAGCGGGCAGGAACCCGGAGGCAGGCCTTTCAAAACAAAGCTGTCCGGTAAAAGGGTCGATTCCTTCACCGTGCCTGCCACCGTCAGCGGCCTGGTGCTCGACCGCCGGCCGCGAAGGGGAATGAGTGAAATTTATGGAGCGATGTCGCTTACCTCGGAGGCTTACTATAGCTATTCGGACGCATCGGATTTTCGATACGGCTATATTCACCAGCGGATGCATATACGGTTCTACTTCCACTGCCGCCCTGCGCCGCCCAGGTAAAATGGCGGGTCTGCCAAAATAAGATAACTAACGTTGATGGATATGCGATTTTCTGTAGTGATACCGTATAAATACGTGTGGCTCAGAGAACGATCTTTTCGTTGGCCTTGAGGTAGGCTTCCCAGTTGTGATCGCGGGCAAAAAAGGTCTTTTCGCCTGTAACGGTATCGGCAAGCACCATCACGGTATGGTTGACGGTGATCACCTCATAGGTGATCTTGAGCGGGGGGATGTGCATGTAATGCCGCTTGCCTTTGAACTCCACGCTCCATGCGTCCGCCGTCGCCGTATCGGTTACTTCGGCGTTTTCGTAGTTGCTGATAGTGAGCTTTTCGGCGGAGTCGAATTCGAACTGCTGGAAGCGTTGACGGTTGCTGAGGCGCACATCGCCCGAGCGCTTGAATATCTTGAAGCTTTTCCACTTGCCCGTAAACATGCTCTTCACTAGTTCATGCATAGCTGGAGTTTTGGTGGTTAAGAGAAGAATTAAGGCGGAACGGCCGCCAAGTTACGATTTTATCAAAGGGAGCGGAAAGATAAGCCGGATCGACGGCGCCGCTCTGCTGTTTCCGTTGAGCTGATGAGTAGGCGAGAGGATACACAAATGTAGAATTTTATAGATGAAATCCGGATAATTAATTAGACATTTCCCTGTATGCAAGGCGTCGCGCACCGGCCGGTATGCCGGAACCGACAGATAATGCCTAAGGCCGGGCGGTGCCAAAAAGATGCGTATGCGCTTGCACAATCCGAACGGGCTTCTATATTCGAAGGGCCCGCGAAACCGCTCCCGCGGCCTATTGAACCAATTTCAAAAGCTTGCCGATGTATAAACCGATCAGGATCATCACCCTCGCCGCCGTTTTGTTTTTCACGCAGACCCTTCATGCGCAGACCGCAAAGGAACAGGCGGTCGCCAAGGCCCGCGAGGCCATACGCATCGAGGACGGCGAAGGCAAATACGACGAAGCCATAAAGCTGCTGGCCGAAGCCGCGGCCCTCGACCCCGACAACATCGACTATCCCTACGAGATCGCTTATGCTTACGCGGCAAAGAAGGACTATAAAACATCGACCGGCCTGCTCGAGAAGCTCCTCGATCACAAGGACGTGAACGGCCGCGTATACCAGTCGCTCGGTAATAATTACGACTACATGGGCCAGCCCGACAAGGCCATCGAGACGTATGAGCGCGGCGTGAAGAAGTTTCCGAATGCGGGTGAGCTTTACCTGGAGCTGGGCAATATGCGGCTGGTGAAAAAAGAATACGACAAGGCGCTGGGCTATTACGAGCGCGGCATCGAGAACGACCCGAAATTTCCCTCGAACTATTACTGGGCGGCGCGCATCTATTGCAACTCGGAGGAAGAGGTATGGGGCATGCTTTACGGCGAGATCTTCATGAACCTGGAACGCAACAGCAAGCGCACGAGCGAGATCAGCCGGCTGCTGTTCGACACGTATAAAAGCGAGATCACCATCAAGCCGGATTCCACCTCTTATGGGGTCAGCTTCAGCAAAAATGCGACGATGTCCGTCGGCATGGACGAGCTGAAGGATCCGAAAAAGTTCAAGTTGCCCTTTGGCATGGGCTGTTACGAGATATTGATGGCGATAGGCCTTGCCGGCGAAAGGCGGATCGATCTCGATGCGCTGGACCGCATCCGCACGCGCTTCCTCGATGCCTATTTCCAGGGTACGTACGCAAAGACCTATCCCAACGCGCTGTTCGACTATCAGAACAGGATAAAGGCGGCGGGCCAGCTCGAGGCCTATAATCACTGGCTGCTGTCGCAGGGTGATAAGGACGCCTTTATTAAATGGCAATCCGGTAACGAATCGAAATGGAAGGCCTTTCTGCAATGGTATGGCGACAATGCCCTCGTGCTTGACGCCACGCATAATTTTCACCGAACTCAGTATTAATATAAAATATATTTATTAAATATATTATCAGCCCGCTGCTGCCTGTTTTGGTAAATGTGTAAAATGCACCTTCGTTAATCTCATGTATTTTTGAATTGATTATGAGAAAGCTGATCGCATCCCTGCTGGGTTTATCTATACTGATCGCTTCCTGCGGCCAGGGTCAGTTGAAGCCGCAGGTGATACCGCCCGGCTGGATCAGGCACAACCTGCCCGATGGCTGGATCGTCTATCTGCCCTCAGGCTTTACCGACTCGCTGCTCCGCGACGCCGATGCCGGCAGCGGCTACCTCCTCTCGACCAGCGAAAATATGCGGCTGAGGCTCGTCTCGCGCACCGACGTGCTGTACTCCCAGGCAAACAGCAAGCGCTGCCGGCTTTCCAGCCAGGTGGCCCTGGCCGAAGACGCGATCAGGAATGATGAAACCGATTATTTCGGTAAGGACAACAAAATCTTCAGGCAGCGGATCGATACGATCGCGGGCCGCATCGCCATCATCAAAACACCCGTGGTTACGGGCCGTAACTGGGTAAGTGTAAGCATCAGCGATTGCGGCAGCGGCCGGCGGCTGAGCATAAGCGGCGACAGCCTTTCGGCCGCACAGGAAGCGCGCGCATTGCAGATCTTCGAAACCATCGGCCTCTCCGCGAACAAGCCTTGAAGGCTTGCCTTACCGCACTACATTACCACCCGTATTTATACGTGATCGAGCCTGGAACGCGTGCGTTCATTTTCGGTATTGCCGGTATTCAGCGTGGTGGCCGGCTCGAAGAGCATCACCGACACTTCTTCCTCGGCCACGGGCCGGTGCTCCACGCCGCGCGGCACGATCAGGAACTTGTTCTCATTCACAACCACCGAGCGGTCGCGGTACTCCATGGTAAAGCGGCCCTTCACCACAAAGAACAATTCATCCTCGTGCTCGTGGTGGTGCCATACGAAGGCGCCTTTAAACTTGACAAGCTTCACCTGCTGGCCATTCAGCTCACCCGCGATCCTGGGGTTCCAATGGTCGGCAAAGAGGGCCAGCTTCTCGTGGATATTTACCTTTTCCATTAAGGAAAGGTACTAAAGCATCACTTAGAATCGGGTTCAGGGCGCTACGCCCAGCTCTTTATCCAGCTCGAGGAGGGTCAGCTTCAGTACCTGCGCTTGCAGGTCGGCGTCGAGGCCTTGCGGCAGCTGCCAGCCGTTGCTGCGCCGCGTAAGGGTCATCGTCGGCGGTACGAACTCGAGAGCCGCATCCGGCGCGGG
>Ga0247771_1000018_pt1 | contig 84116 bp, 89 predicted proteins | sample UWRJL197509C6_FD_179948 | JGI IMG/M metagenome (GOLD analysis project Ga0247771, IMG submission 179948) | Plant litter microbial communities from Arlington Agricultural Research Station in Wisconsin, United States - UWRJ-L197-509C-6 | ecosystem: Environmental > Terrestrial > Plant litter >... | reverse complement strand
CCCAGCGCGGGCAGGATCTCCAGCGCGTAGGCGATGGCCTGCTCCACGGGCAGCGACTCGGTGCCGCCGCCGTGGCCGCGCAGGTCCTTGATCATGTCCTTGACCGACTGGCCGCCGACGTACTCCATGACGATGTAGTCCACGAGGTCGCCGGTCTTGCGGTCGGCGTGCTGCACGAAGTTGTGGATCTTGACGATGTTCGGGTGCTCGACCTCCGCGAGGAACCGGCGCTCCGCCATCGCCGCGGCCATCGCGTCCGCGTCACCGGAGTCCAGCAGGCCCTTGAGCACCACCCACCGGTCGCTCACGGCGTGGTCGAGCGCCAGGTAGATCCAGCCGAGGCCGCCGTGCGCGAGGCAGCCGAGCACCTCGTACTGGCCGTGCAGCACCTCGCCCGGTTCCAGCTTCGGCGTGTAGGAGTAGTGGTGGCCGCACTGCGGGCAGAACCCCTCCACCCGGCCCGGTCTGCCCTCGCGGCTGCGGCCGACCTCCTTGCCGCACGCGCTGCAGAACCGCTTCGCCTCGGGCACCTCGGGGTTGGCGAGCACCGCGGACTTCGGGTCGCGGTAGGGCACGCGCGGCACCTCGACCAGGCCCGCGCCGAGCCTGCCGCGCCCGGAGGAGCGGGTGGACGCGCGGCGGCTGCGGCCCGACGGGCTCACGGTGCTCGTCCACGGCGCCGTGCCCGGCCCGGTCGACGGCCCGCTGAACGCGCCGGTGCCCTCGGACCCCTGCGTGCCCTGGGTTCCTTGCGTGCCGGAGTCGGTCCTGGCGGACTGGGTCGTGGTGAACGCGCCGCTGACCGTGGTCAGCGGCGCGGAGGGGGCTTCCAGGCCGCAGTGGTCGCAGAACCCGTCGGGGTCGATCGTCCCGTCGCAGCCCGACCGTGGACACGCGCTCATCGGGCCTCCGCCAGGTCGAGCACGGCCTGCTGGTAGCGACCGACCGCGCGGGTCGCCTCCGGCAGGTCGCACGGTGCGGTGAACAGGACGTCGTGCGCCGCGCGGTGCAACGCCGACAGGGTCGGGTGCTCAGCGTGCCCGAGCCGGGTCGCCTTCGCCCGGTACGCCTCCAACCGGCCGCGCAGTTCGGTGCGCCGGTCCAGCAGCCCGGCCAGGTTCGCCACCAGCGCCCGGCACTCCGCCAGGGCGTCCGGCACCGCGGGCAGGTCGCCGACCGCGATCTTCTCCGCCACCGACGCCCGCAACCGGTGCGCCTCGGCCTGGGCTTCCGCCAGGTCACGCCGGTAGGCCTCGGTCGCGGCGTGCCGGGCCACGGCGTCGGCCAGCACCTCCACGACGTGCGCGTATCCCGCCCGCATCCGCGTGACCAGCTCGTCGAGCGCGACCCGTTCGGCGATGACCGCCGGACCGGTCAGGCCCCGTCGGGACAGGGGCACGGAGTGGCTGTCCAGCTCCACGACCGGGCCCGTCAGCAGCTCGGTCACCTCCGCGAGGTCCGCGGCCGTGGGCCTGTCGCGCCGGGCCCGCACCTCGCGGGCGTCCTCCAGCAGCCGCCGGTACGCCTCGAACCGCGCCCACAGCGCCACCACGGCCTCGCGGTCGGCCGCGTCGAGCAGCGGGTGGCCGGGGTGGTCGTCCATGGCCAGCAGCGACTGCGCGATCCGGTCGCTCTCCGCGGCCCGCCGCGCCAGCTCCTCGTCCACCTCGTCGCGGTCCACGGGGTCAGTCCCGGTACTTCGCGACGGGCGGGGTGGCGTCGCGGTCGAGCACACCCAGCCACCGCTGGTGGATCGCGATCCACGTGCCGTCGGTGCGCAGCCGCTCCAGGACCCCGTTGACGAACCGGACGAAGTCCTCGTTCGCCTTCGGCATGGCCATCCCGTACGGCTCCTGGGTGAACTGCGGGCCGACCATCTCGGTGTACGGGTCCTGCGCGGCCAGCCCGGCGAGGATCGTGTCGTCGGTCGACACCGCGTCCACCTGGCCCTGTTGCAGCATGACCAGGCAGTCCGTCCAGTTCGCCACCGACACCACGACCGGTTTGGCGGCGAGGTTCGCGACGTTGGCCAACGAACTGGAGCCCTTCGTCGCGCACACCTTGCGCCCGCCGAGGGAGTCCGGCCCGGTGATGCCGGACCCGCGCGAGGCCAGCACCCGCTGCCCGGCCTGGTAGTAGACGGTGGAGAACGCGACCTTCCGGGCCCGCTCGCAGTTGATCGTCATCGTCCGCACGACGATGTCGACGTCGCCCTTCTCCAACGCCGGGATGCGCTCGTCGGAGGTCAGGACCTTGAACTGGATCCGGTTCGGGTCGCCGAAGATCGCCTTCGCGACCTCGCGGGCCATGTCGACGTCGAACCCCTCGATCGCCCCGGACTCGGGGTTGCGGAACCCCATCAGGTACGTGTTCTGGTCCACGCCCGCGATCAGCCGCCCGCGCGCCGCGATCGTCGCCATCGTCGACCCGGACGGCATCGCGCCCGGCTGCGGCTGCGGGCTCTCCGGCCGCAGGCTCGCGGTCGCGTCGCACGCGGGAGCCGCCGCGGCGCTGCTGGGCGGCGCGGTCACCTCCCCGGCGTCCGCAGGCTTGGGCGCGCCTGCCGAGCCGACGGTGAAGTCCGGGGCCGAGGTCGGGACCGGAGCGCACGCGGCCGTGAACACCAGCAGCAGGAGGACCAGCAGGCGTCTCATCGGTACTCCTTGAGTCGCTGCCACAGCCCCATGACCGACGCCACCGCCGCGCCGAGCGCGAGCAGCGCCACCACGGCGACCGTGCCCGACAGCGCGCCGCGGGCGGTCGCGACCGAGCCGGTGAACGCCGTGCGGGCCTGGGTGATGGCGGTGACCAGGTCGCGGTCGAGGTTGTCGAACGCCGCGGCCGCCCCGCCCTGGTCGTTGCTGATCGCCAGTGCGAGGGCCGTGGTGTAGTCGCCGCTGTCGTCGGCCGCGCGGATCCGCTTGTGCGCGTCCTGCCACGCCTGGAAGTTGCGCTCCGCCGAGGTCACGGCGTCGCGGACGGCCGGTTCGGTCGCGAGGGACTTGCCACGGGCGATCAGGTCGCCCAGCTCCTTCACGACGTCGCCGTAGCGCTTCTCGTAGGCCGTGCCGCTGCCGCGCGCCACCAGCGTCAACGTCTCGTCGCCGCGGGCGGTGAGCGTGTCGATGCGGGCGCGCGCCAGGACGTCGACCTGGCTGGAGCCGTTCACGCGGCTGTCGGACACGGTGCTCACGACCACGACGCTGGCGATGCTCACCCACAGCAGCGACACGAGCGTGAGGCCGGTCGCCACGACGAGGCCGATGTTGAACACCCGGTTCGTGCGACGGGTGACGTAGAGCTGCGCCAGACCGAGGGTGACGAGCGCGACCAGGCCGAGCAGCAGCTCCGACCACGGTCCGCCGCCCGCGCTGTCCTGGTCGCGCACCACGTTCGCGGTCTCGGCGCGGTAGAGGTCCTGGGCCGCGGGCAGCAGCTGGGCGCGCATCAGACCGGACGCCTCGCGCAGGTACGCGGCGCCGACGGGGTTGCCCTGCCGGTTGTGCGTGCGCGCGGTCTCGACCAGGCCGGTGTAGACGGGGAGCTGCCCGGACAGCGTCGACAGCGCGGAGCCGACCTCGGGGGAGCGGGTGATCTCGCCGGTCGCGGTCGACAGCGCCGCGGCGGCCTTCGCGATGTCGGCCTCGTAGCGGGACCGCAGCCGCGGCGACTCGACACCACCGGAGAGGAACGCGGCCGCCGCGGTGGCGTCCGCGTCCGCCATGGACCGGTACACCTCCTGCGCGGCGAAGCTCAACGGCTCGCTGCGGGTCGCCAGCTCCTCCAACGCGGCCGACCGGGTCTGCACGCTCAACCCGGTCAACGCCCCGACGAGCAGGCTCACCGCGACCAGCAGCAGCGCGATCAGGCTCAGCCGACCCGGTGTGCTCTTGACCAGTCCGGTCACCCGGTGGGAGGTCGGCGCGGTGACCACGGTCGTCATCGGGTCCCCTTCCGCCGGTGTGTCCGCTACCACAGGCTGTCCCACAAGCGTAGATACCGCCTGGTCACCGTGGGGCCCGAACGTGATGATCCACTGGGCGGCGGCGGTCCACCAGTCCCGCGGGCCGGAGATTTCCGGTTTCGCCCCAGCTGAGACGGGCGGCACGCGGGTGATCGACACCCTGCGGGCGCCGGAACCACCGGTCACCCGTTCGGAGGAAGCACGACCCGCTTACGCGCGCGCGGACCCGAGTTCGTCGCGGGCCGTCATCAGCGCGAACCCCAGCAGGTTCAGGCCGCGCCAGGTGGACGGGGTCCGGGCTCGCTCGTCGTCGCGGCGCAGGCCGATGCCCCAGATGCGGTCCAGCGGGCTCGCCTCCACCAGCACGCGGTCACCGGTGCCCAGCAGGTACGCCAGCAGCGCCGGGTCGGCGGCGAACTTCGCCACGTTGCCCGCCACCACGATCCCGACCCGGTGGGCGTCCCACACAGCGCTGTCGAACCCGCGCACCTGCCTGCCGAGGTTCTTCGCCTCCGCGGGCGTGGCGGCGGCCACCACGCGCTCGGCGGCCTTCTCGTCGCCGAACAGCCGCGCCTTGCCCGCCATCATGAAGTGCTCGGCGGTCGCGTAGGTCGTGCCCTCCACGGTGAACGGCGACGGGTACCACTGGCTCAGGCACTCAGCGCCCACACCGCCCCTGGACTCAGCGCCCCAGAAGAACACGAACTCCATCGGCACGCCGCGGTGCTCGGCGCGCCGGGCGTCGTCCAGGTCGCGGATCATCCCGACGTCCTCGGCGGCACCGGCAGCGGCAGCGCGGGCAGCCCGTCCATGCTGACCCCGTTGAAGTCCTTGCCCTCGCAGTACGCGCGGAACTCCTCGTCGGACTTGCGGCCGAAGTAGTCCGCGTGCAGCGTCCGCTCCTCGCGGTAGTCCATGAACGGCACGGCGAACCCGCAGGTGTCGCTGATCTGCCGCGCGGTCACCACGATGATCGCTCGCACGCCCGGCGCGTCCGCGTCGCCGAACCCGCCGATCAGCTCGTCGAAGCGCGGGTCGTCGCGGAACACCGGCACCCCCGTGCCGTGCACGCGCACGATGTTCGGCGGCCCGGTGAACGCGCACCACATGAGCGTGATGCGACCGTTCTCCCGCAGGTGGGCGATGGTCTCGGCGTGGCTGCCGCCGAAGTCGAGGTAGGCGACGGTCTGCTCGTCGAGCACCCGCAGCGACCCCGAACGGCCCTTGGGGGAGATGTTGACGAAACCGTCACCGGTCAGCGGCGCCGTGCCGGTGAAGAAGACCGGCTGCGCGTCGATGAACTCCCGCAGCCTGCCGTCGATCCGGTCGTAGATCTTGCCCATGGCCTCGATTATGGTCCGAGCACCCGGTCCGACGTCGGATTTTTCCAGACCGTGGAACTCACGCCTCCTCGAACGGCCGCAGCCGCCGGTAGCCGTGGTCGGTCATCTCGTCGAACCAGCCGTCCACGGCGTCCAGCCCGCGGTCGTTGAGCTGCCCTTCGTGGATGGGGAACGTCCGCTCCGGCGCGACGGCGTTGACGAAGTCCAGCGCCTCGGTGGTCTTGAGCCACGACCCGTGCACCGGCACGAACAGCGTCTCCACGGCCGCGTCCGGCACGTGCAGCGAGTCGCCGGGGTGGTACACCGAGCCGTCGACGACGTACCCGAGGTTCGGGCAGTCCGGCAGGCCGCCGTGGATCTCCGCGTGCCGCCCGCCGACGGCCTCGACGGAGAATCCGGCCGCGGTGAACCGCTCGCCCGGCTCGACCCGGTGCGCGTCGAAGTCCCGCAGGTCAGCGCCCGCCGGGGCGTACACCGGCACGCCGAGCCCGCGCAGCCGCAGCAGGTCGAAGTGGTCGCCGTGCTCGTGGGTCACCAGCACCGCGTCCGCCCCGCGCAGCGCGTAGGGCTCGCTCCAGATCCCCGGATCCACGACCATCACGCGGCCCTCGTGCTCCAGCCGGACGCAGGCGTGGGTGAACTTCGTGACCTTCACTTCGCGTCCTCCGCCAGTCGGCCGTGCAGGTGTTCGTCGTAGCGACGCCCGTCGCCGTACTTCGCCGCCGACCGCAGCGTGCCCTCGTCGAGGTAGCCGCACTTGAGCGCCACGCGGCAGGACGCCTCGTTGGCGACGGCGTGGTAGAGCTGCACGCGGTGCAGGCCGAGCCGCGCGAACGCCCAGTCGGTCACCACCCGCACCGCCCCGGTCGCGACCCCGCGTCCCCGCGCCCACGGCCCGACCCGGTAGCCCATCTCCGCGATCGACTGGTCGAGGTCGATCTTGTGCAGCGACACGTTGCCCAGCAGCCTGCCGGTGTCCGCGTCGAGGACCGAGAACGTCGCGTGGTCGCCGTCGGACCAGTCGCCGAGCCGACGGCACCAGTCCCGCGCGGTCGCCACGTCGACGACCGCAGGCGCGGGGTTCCAGAGCGCCGTCTCCGGGTCGCGCACCATCGCCAACGAGTCCACGGCGTCGCGCTCGTCGGGTGGCCGCAGCAGCAGACCGCCGTAGGACAGCTCCACCGGCTCGATCGCGAGAGTCATGCCCTGATCCTGTCCTACCCGGAAACCCGCTGAGCCGATCATGCCGTCCTCGTTACGTTCGGGCGATGGAGAACTCGATCCGAGCCATGGCCGACCTCGCGACCCCGATGGCCATCCGGGTGGCCGCCACGCTCAGCCTGGTGGAACGCGCGGGCGACACCGGGGCGACCGCGGAGCACCTCGCGGCCCAGACCGGGGCAGGAGAGCCCGCCATGCGCTGCCTGCTCGACCACCTCGTGGCGGTCGGCGTCTTCACCCGCGACGAGGACCACCAATACCGCCCCACCGACCTCGGCGCCCAGATGTCCGACGACGCCCCGGACAGCGCCAAACCCGTGCTGGACATCAGCCGCGCGGGCGGGCGCGCCGACCTCGCGTTCGTCGACCTGCTCGGCACGATCACCACCGGAGCCCCCGCCTACCCACGCCGGTACGGGCGCGACTTCTGGGCCGACGTGGACGCCGACCCGGACCTGCGGCGCTCGTTCGACGCCCAGATGGAGTGGCGGTACCGCACGCACATCCCGCAGATCGTCGAACGCTTCGACTGGGGCCGCTTCCCCGAGATCGTCGACGTCGGCGGCGGCGACGGGAACGTGCTCACCGAGATCCTGCGCGCCCACCCCGGCGTGCGCGGCCGGGTCGTGGACCTGCCGCCGTCGGCCGCCGCCGCTGCCGACCGGTTCGCCGCGGCCGGGCTGGCCGACCGTGCCGTCGCCGTGCCGGGCAGCTTCTTCGACCCCCTGCCCACCGGGGCCGACGCCTACCTGCTGTCCGACATCCTGCACGACTGGGACGACGAGCACGCCCGCCGAATCCTCATCGGCTGCCGCGACGCCGCCACGCCCGGCGGCACGGTGGTCGTGATCGAGGCGGTGCGCGGACAGGGCACCGACACCGCCATGGACCTGTTCATGCTCATGTGCTTCGGCGGCCGGGAACGCTCGGTCGACGACCTGGTCGCCCTGGCCGACTCCTGCGGGCTGGAGTTCCGCGGCTCGACCCCCGTGTCGCACGGCCGGACGGCCCTGGATTTCACGCCCCGCTGACCAGCCCCTCCAGCAGCGCCACCGCGTGCGTCTGGTCCGGCTGCGCGGCGATCTCGTCACGCAGCCGCTCGGCCGCTGCCCGGTAGGCGGGGTCCGCGAGCACGCCCGCGACCGCGTCCCGGATCTCCGCCGGGGTCGCCCGCTCGGCGTCCAACGACACCCCGACCCCCAGCGCCACGCAGCGGTCGGCGTTGTGCGGCTGGTCGGCCCCCATCGGGATCAGCACCGACGGCACGCCGTGCGCCAACGACCCCAGGACCGTGCCCGACCCGCCGTGCGAGACGACGACGGCGCAGCGGGGGAGCACCATGTCCTGCGGGAGGTACCGCTCGATCCGCACGTGCGGCGGCCGCGGCCCGAACTCGGCGGGGTCGATCCGGCCGCCCACGGTCACCACCAGGTGCGCGGGCAGGTCGCGCAGCCCGTCCAGCACCCGCGTGAACAGGTCGCCGGACTCGGTGTTGAAGATCGTCCCGAGGGTGAAGTACACCGTGGGCACGTCCTCGGGGACCGCGATCGGCGCGGGCCGCTCGCCGCGCACCCGGAACGAGAACGCCGTCGACGGCAGCGGGTACGCCGGATCGCGGAACGACGGCGGGAACGGCACCAGCACCAGGTGCCTGCTCAACATCGTGAGCGCCGGGTCAGGCGACAGCCCGTGCGCCGCCCGCAGCTCGTGCAGCGGCTCGGCCACCACCTCCGGGCGCAGGAACGACCCGGACGCGATGACCAGCACCGACACGTGCGGAACCCCCGCCCGCTCGGCCGCGACCATCGCCCCGAAGTCCATCTCGTCGCACACCACGACGTCCGGCCGCCACGCCGCGATCAGCTCCAGCAGGTCCGCCGCCCGCACCGGCGCGGTCTTCCGGGCGAACCCCTCGCGCACGTCGTACTGCTCCCGCTCGCGGTCCAACGGCAGCAACGGCAACCGCTCCGTGGACGACCACGGCTCCGGCCCCGACGGGAACGCCTCGAACCCGGCCGCCTCGATCGTCGACGCCATCGCCGGCGACCCCGTGCACGCCACGACATGCCCCGCGTCCGCCACCGCCCGCGCCACCGGCACCATCGGCTGGAAGTGCCCGTTGCCCCCGACGAAGCTGAACAACACCCTCATCGCACGTGCTCCACGTTCGCCATCATCCCAACCCGGTCGGGGAAGTCCTCGTCGCGCTCCACAGCGCCCCCATAAGATCACCCATGCCCGTGACGAACCCCTGGCTGGCAGGCCCGGCACCCGACCAGCGTCTCGACCACGACCGCTTGTCCGAACGAATCCTCAACCTGCTGTCGTCGCAGAACATGTGCGTCATGGCCACCGCCGGCCCGAACGGCCCGCTCGCGACCCCGGTGCGCTACTACCACCTCGACTTCACCCTCATGATCACCGTCGCGCCCCGCTCGCCCAAGATGCGCAACATCGCCGCCGACCCCCGCGTGTCCGTCGGGATCTTCGCGCCGCTGGTCGGCCAGGCCAGCAGCCGCGGCGCGCAGGTCTTCGGCCGGGCGCGCGTCCTCACCCCGGACGACGAGGACTACGAGCATCACTGGTCGGCGTTCCGCTGGCAGTCCGACCACGTGGAGCGCTCGTTGCCGCTGGACGAGCCGCCGTCCGGCCCGCTGCTGGTGATCGCGGCCGACCGCATCGTGTACACCGAGCACTGGCTGCGCCGCGAGGGCTTCTCACCCCGCCAGTTCTGGCGGCCGCGCGCGGACTGAGCGCGTTTCGTCGTCCTGGACTCGCTCGGACCCGACGAGCGGCTGGCGTTCGTCGGGTCCGACCTGTTCGCGGTGCCGTTCGTCGAGGCTGGCCGAATCCTTTACAAGTTGGCCGACGCGGCCCGGCTCGCGGCGTTGAGCCTCATGCCGTGAACTCCTGGACGAACGACACCTCGCCGCCGCGGTTGGCCTCGTGCACGAACGCCCGTAGGGTCTCGCTCGCGGCCAGGCGCTCGGCGATGTCGCCTACCACGACCAGCCGCATCCGGTACTGGGTGAACTTGCCGAGGATTCCGCCCGTCACCTGCGTGCTCAACGTCCAGAACGTCTCGTCGAGGCGCCCCACGGGCACCACGACGGTCTGCGCGTCCGTCGACCACGCCTCGCCGATCACGTCCACGGCGTCCTGTTCCGTGCGCAGCCGCGGCCCGTCCGCGGGCAGCACCAGCACCCCGCTCATCGCAGGAACTCCAGCACCGCGTGCGCCTGCCCCTGGACCAGGTGCCCGACACCGGGCAGCACCCGGACGTCGGCGTGCGGCACGGTCGACGCCAGGCGCCGCACCGTCTCCGCGGAGGAGATCATCACGTCCCGATCGCCCACCACGACCAGCGTCGGCATCGTCAACCGCGTCAGGGTGGCGTCGTCGAACACCGGGATCTCGACCCGCGGCCGGAAGTGCCGGAAGGTCGCGGCGATGGCGTCCCGCATCGGCCCGAGGTCGGTCCCGGTCACGATGCCGACGACCCGCCGCCGTCCCCACGCGCCCAGCGCGAACAGCGGCAACGCCTTGACCATCCACCCGGACGTCCGCCGCCCGATCCCGCCCGGCGCGAGCAGCGCCAACTTCGTGACCCGCTCGGGTCGTCTGGTCGCGTAGTCGATGGCCAGCCAACCGCCGAGCGACATGCCCAGCACCGCGGCCTTCTCCAGGCCCAGGCCGTCGAACACGTCGTCCAGCCAGCGCTCGTGCTCGTCCGACCCCAGTTCGGGCCGGGTCGGCGCGCTCAGACCGGGTTCGCCGATCAGGTCGACGGAGTGGACCCGCAGGTGCGGAGCCCACACGGCGATGTCGGCCAGCCACGTGGTCGAGTTGCCGCCGGAACCGTGCAGCGCGACCACCGGCGGCGCGTCGACCGGACCGCTGGCCACCACGAACGTCTCGCCCGAGCGGGTGGGCAGCACGAGCCGCTCCGCGTCGACGGGCCAGTGGTCGAGCTGGCCCCGGTAGTGCTCGCGCACGGCCTGGCCACCCGCGGCCGTGCGGTAGATGTCGTTCATCGGTCTTCCCCCGTGAGCCTGTCGATGACCTTGAGCAGTTCCGCCGTCGTGTCCGCGCTGCCCAGCACGATGATCTTCAGGCTGGCGCGCGCCTGGTCGTGCAGGGCTTCGACGCGCAGCGGACCGTCATCCCCGCGTGGACCGTTGGTCACCACTTGCAGGGTCGTGACGAGCCGGGCGGCCTCCTGCGCGTCGATCCCGTCGACCCGGACGACGCTCGACACCTCGACGTGGCGCGGCGGTGTCGGCGTCGACTCCTGGCCGATCAGCGCGTCGAGGTCCTCGCGGGCGATCCGGTACTGCTTGCCGATCCGGACCGCCTTCAACCGGCCGTCGCGCACGTAGTTGCGCACGGTGCGGACGTGCAGGCCGAGCTTCTCGGCGACCTGCTCGACGGAGTACAGCTCTGCGGACATGTTCCCCAAAGTACCTCATCGCTCCCTCAGTAGGGAACGATGAGGAACGAATTGTGCGCACGCCGAAGCGGCCGGACCTGCTCAAGCAGGTCCGGCCGCTTCGGGAGTCAGTGGCTCAGTAGTCCCAGTGCCACACGTCCGTGACGGGGGAGACGGTCCGCTTGGACTTGACCTTGCTCCAGGAGAAGCCGTATTTGTTGAAGATTTCCGCCGTGGTCACCAGCCGGTATTCACCGGCGGTGCCCAGCAGGGAATCCCAGACGTAGACGTTCGGGGTTCCGCGCAAACCGGCGAGGTGCGCATTGTTCATCGGATAGTAGTACTCGTAGCAATTCGCCAGGTCGTCATTGATTTGAATGCCGGCCCAGCTGTCCCACAGGCTGAAGTACGTGGTCTCGTCGGGAATCAGGTAGAGGTAGTAGTCCGGGTCGACGAGGTAGACGTTCGGCGACCCGGTCACCGTCACCCGCTGCCCCGGCTGCGGGCACGACTCGGCGACCGCGGCTTTCCTCAGGTGAGCGGCTTCCCGGCTGTCGGTCGCTTTCAACGGCTCGGGCACCGCGGCGGTCGCCGTGCCCTGCGCGGCGACCACGAAGGAAAGGCCTGCGGCGAAAACGAGCGCGGCACGGCGGAACATGGCTTTCACGTGGTGAATCCCCCCAGGAAGTCAACAATCGTCACCGGACCCCTCCGGCGAGGGTCAGCGTAGCGGCGGCCGTGGGCGCGGGCAATCTCCTCATTCTCCGATTCGCCCACGCGGTCCCGTTTTGGGCCGAATGGCCGCTGCCGCTCGGCGGTAGCGAATTCCGCGAATTCATGGGATATCACCGGCCCCGCCGGTTAGGGTGGCCAGGTGATCCGCCGACTCGACCTGGCCGACCCCGACACCCTGCGCGGGCTGTGGGAGTTGCAGCGCGCCGCCTACGCCGTGGAGGCGGCGCTGATCGGGTTCGACGGCATCCCGCCGCTGCACGAGTCGCTCGACGACCTGCGCACCTGCGGCGAGTCGTTCCTGGGCACCGAGAACCTCACCGGCGCGGTCTCGTGGATCCGCCTCGCCGACGGCACCCTCGACCTCTGCCGCCTCGTGGTGCACCCCGACGCCCACCGGTCCGGGATCGCCACCGCCCTGCTCGACACCCTGGACGCCCTGGAACCCGCCGACCGCGTGCTCGTCTCCACCGGCACCGCCAACCTCCCCGCACTGGCCCTGTACCGCCGCCGCGGCTTCGTCCCGACCGGCACCCGCGACCTCGCGCCAGGCGTGACGCTGACGTTGCTCGCCCGCTGAACCGGAGACCCCCGTGCGCGTGCTCTTCGCGTCCCTGCCCTCCCTCGGCCACCTGTTCCCGCTGATCCCGATCGCGTGGGCCGCCCGAGCGGCCGGTCACGAGGTGCTGGTGGCCACGTTCGGCGAGAGCCTGGTCGCGGAGCGGGCGGGGCTGCCGGTGGTCGACATCGCGCCGGGGCGGACGCAGCGGAGCCTGTTCGTCGACTTCGCCACCGAGCGGCGCGACCTGCTCGACCGGATCCGCGCCGAGGGCGAGACCGAGGAACTGGAAGGGGCGCTGTTCGGCGTCTGGAGCGAGTGGGTCGCCGACGGCGCGGTCGCGGCCGCGAAGGCGTGGCGGCCGGACGTCGTGGTGCACGAGCGGCTGGCGCCGTTCGGCAGGCTCGTCGCGGGCGCGCTCGACGTGCCGTGCGTGCGCCACGACCTGGGCATCGAGCCCGGCAGGCTCGCGGGCCAACTCCGGCACATGGCCCCCGCGCTGACCAGGCACAGGGTGCCGGACCTGGTCGACGACTCCCCGTGGATCGACATCGTGCCGCCCAGCCTCGCCCCCGCGGGCCGCGACGGCTGGCCGATGCGGCCCGTCCCCTACAACGGCGGCGCGGTGCTGCCCGACCGGCTCCTCCACCGGCCCGACCGGCCCCGGATCGCCGTCACCGTCGGCACGATGGTCGGCAAGCAGCAGGGCGTGGGCGTGCTGGAGCGGATCCTCGCGTTCGCGCCCGAGGTGGACGCCGAGTTCGTGCTGGCCGTCGACTCGCACGACCTGGCCAAGCTCGGCGACCTCCCGACCAACGTCCGGGCCGAGGGCTGGGTGCCGTTGACCGCGCTGCTGCCCACCTGCGCCGCGCTCGTGCACCACGGCGGGTCCGGCTCGCTGTACGCCGCGGCCGACGCGGGGGTACCCCAACTGGTGCTGCCCAGCGAGGGCGCGTCCGACCGGCCCGTCAACGCGGCCGCGGTCGTCGCCCGCGGGATCGGCCTCGCGTGCGCTCCGGACGAGGTGGACGCGGACATCGTCCGCCAGGTCATCGCCGACGACCGGCTGCGCGCGGCCGCGGGTGAGGTGCGGGCCGAGATGAGGGCGATGCCGTCACCCGCCGACCTGGTCAGGCGGGTGGAGGCCCTGGTCAGCTAGCGCTGTCCTCCTCGGCCTCGGCTATCCACTTGTCGCGCGCGTCGTGCACGAGCGCGCCGAAGCTGTCGTGGGCGATCAGGTCACCGCCGTCGCCCGCCCACCACTCGTAGGCGCGCCACTCGCCGTTCTCGCCGACCTCGTCCGCGCTCAGCAGCCAGTAGTCGCCCTGCGCCGATTCCAGGGACAGGAGCAGGCACCGCTTGATGATCGCGGCCTCCTCCGCGTAGGAGTCCATGTCCGGACCGCTCCACGCCGCCCACAGCTCCGGGTCGGCCGTGGGGAACCACTCGACCGCGTCGACCCCGGCCAGCGTGCCCGCGTTGGTGTTGATGTCCTCCCAGCCGTCGCTGGTCAGCAGGAAGTTGCGGAAGCTCGGCGGGAGCCGGACGCCCAGCCGCTCCTCGACGGCGAGCACGGCGTCCTCGCTCGCGGGCCGCGTGGTGGGCCAGTCGGTGCCGGGAGCGGCGAGGAACTCGCGCTACTCGGGGATCGTGACGGGAGTGGACTCGGGCATGCGCGAACTCCTTCGGCGGTGACGGTGAGCGCCGATCCTAGGGGCGGGCACCGACAACGCGGCGGTTGTGGCACGTTCCCGCCACCGGGGCACGGCGGGCCCGTTGCGGACCACGCCGCGGGCCGCGAAGGTGGTCGTCATGGATCTGCCGGAGAGCTTTCCCGCGCCCGCGCGCCGCGCGCTCGAGAACGCCGGGTACACCAGCCTGGACCAGCTCACCACCGTCACCGAGGCGGAGCTGCTGCGCCTGCACGGGTTCGGGCCGAAAGGGTTGAGGCTGCTGCGCGAGGAACTGGCCGCGCGCGGGCTGGACCTCGCGGGCTAGGAGCAGCGCTCCAGGTTCCGGCGCAGCAGCGCGCGCTCGGCGGAGTTGTCGGTGCGGGCCAGCGCGGACTCGTACGCGGAGCGGGCCTCGGCCGGGCGGTCGAGCCTGCGCAGCAGGTCGGCGCGCACGGCGTGGAACAGGTGGTAGCCGTCCAGGTCCAGCCGGTCGACCAGGGCGAGCGCCGCGGCGGGACCGTCCAGCTCGGCCATCGCGACGGCCCGGTTCAACGCCACGACGGGGCTCGGCGCGACCAGCATGAGCTGGTCGTAGAGCGCCACGACCTGCCACCAGTCGGTGGGCGACTCGCTGTGCACGGCGTTGATCGCCGCCTGGATCTGGTACGGCCCCGGCCTGCCGCGTCGCAGGCACGCCCGCACGAGAGCGTGGCCCTCGGCGATCAGCGCGGTGTCCCACAGCGACCGGTCCTGGTCGGCCAGCAGCACGAGGTCGCCGTCTGGCGTGGTGCGGGCCGCGCGGCGGGACTCGACCAGCAGCATCAGCGCGAGCAGCCCGACGGCCTCGGGCTCGTCGGGCATCAGCTCCACGAGCACCCGGCCGAGCCGGACCGCCTCGACGCACAGGTCCTCGCGGCCCACCGCCGAGTAGCCCTCGTTGAAGATCAGGTAGACGACGGCGAGCACCGCCCGCAGCCGGTCGGGCAGGTCGGCCTCGGCGGGGACGCGGTACGGGATCCGGGCGTCGCGGATCTTGCCCTTCGCCCGCACCAGCCGCTGCGCCATGGTCGACTCCGGCACCAGGAACGCCCGCGCGATCTCCGCCGTGCTCAGGCCGCCGAGCAGCCGCAGCGTCAACGCGACCCGCGACCCTTCGGCGAGCGCGGGGTGGCAGCAGGTGAAGAGGAGCCTCAAGCGGTCGTCGCGCACGGGACCCTCCTCGGTGGGGTCGTCGTCCTGGGCGTGCAGGAGGGTGGCCTGCGCGTGCCGGTCGTCGCGGGAGGACTCCCGGCGCAGGCGGTCGATCGCCCGGTTGCGGGCGGTGGTGATGATCCACCCGGCGGGGCTCGCCGGGACGCCGTCGACGGGCCAGCGGGCGACGGCCGTGGTGAACGCGTCCTGGACCGCCTCCTCGGCGACGTCGATGTCGCCGAAGACGCGGACCAGGACGGACACCGCGCGCCCGTACTCCTCGGTGAAGACGCGGGCCACGTCGACCATCAGGAGTCGCTCTGGAGGGGCCGCACCTCGATCGGCAGGGTGCTCGCCGCGGACATCTTCCTGCCCCACTCCAGGGCGGCGTCCAGGTCGGGCGCCTGGATCACGGTGAACCCGCCGACGTGCTCCTTGGCCTCGACGTACGGGCCGTCGGTGGTCAGGACCTCGTCGCCCTTGGCCCGGACCACGGTCGCCGTGCTCGGCGGGAACAACCCGCCGGAGAACACCCACGTGCCGGTGGACCGCATCTCGGCGTCCAGCGCGGAGAGGTCGTCCATGATCGGCCCGAGCACCTCGGGGCCGGGGATCGGGCCGTCGGGCTGGTAGACGCTGAGCAGGTACTGCCTCATTGGTTGCCTCCTCGTTCCGGTGCTTGCACCACTTACACGAACACCGACCCCCGACATCGACAACTCGACCCGGAAAAGTTCCGGATGACGTGCCCATGCGCATGGTCGCGGTATCTTGGGCGTTCCGACGCTGGTAGGAGGACCATGGCCCGGCTCACCAGGGCGGAGACCCAGGAGCGCAACCGCGCCAAGGTGCTGACCGCGGCCAGGGCGGAGTTCGCCGAACGGGGGTTCCGCGACGCCAAGATCGACGGCATCGCCGAACGCGCCGAACTGACCCGCGGCGCGGTGTACTCGAACTTCCCCGGCAAGCGGGCGCTGTACTTCGCCGTCCTCGCCGACGCCGCCGACCACGCGCCGGAAGTCCACCACGAGCCCGGTACGACGGTCCGCGAGGCGCTCGGCGCGCTGGCCCGCGCGTGGGTCGGCGCGTTGCCGATGGCGACCGACTCCGCGCACGGCGACGCCCGCCTCGGCGTGGACCTGCTGCCGGAGATCATGGCCGACGAGCTGACCCGACGCCCGTTCGCGCAGCTCCTGAGCCTGGACGCGATCGTGCTCGGCCTCGCGCTGGAACGGCTGGACCCGTCGGCCGGACGGCTGGTGCGGGTCGCCGAGGCCGCCCTCACCACGTTGCACGGCGCGAGCGGCCTGGCCGCGGCCGCGCCCGGCTTCGGGGAGATCTTCAACGTCGTGCGCGCCTGCGAACAGCTCGCCGACCTGGACCTGGGCGACCGGTGGCCCGCACCGACCCTCGTCCCGCCCGTCCACGCCGTCGACCAGCCGTGGACACCGACCTCCGCGATCGACCTGCTCACCGGCGACCCGGCCGTGCTCGACGGCGACGGCGTGGTCGCGGTGCTCGGCGTCCACCGGCTGACCGCGGTCGAGGAGGCGCTGCGCGCCAGCGCGGACGTGACCGCCGTGGTGGTCACCGGCCATCCCGAGGAACTGTCCCCGCTGGTCCGGCTCACGGTCACCGAACTGCGCACCCGACTCCGGCAGGCCGTCCCGCGGTCCGCGTGGCCGCGACTGCGGATCGTCGACGACGACCGGGGCTTCCTCGCCGCCGCTGCGGGCGTTCCCGCGGTCGACGCCGACACCGAGACCGTGGTCCGGGTGTCGGCGGGCCGCGTCGTGGCCCGCGCCGACGGCTACGGCGCCTGCCACGCCGCCGCGCGCCGGTCCCCGACGGCGGTCGAACAGGCCTAGATCACGTGCCGGGCCGGTCGACGACGTTGCCGTCCTCGCAGGTGCCGGTCACGCCGGCGAGCGCGGGCACCACCGCGAGTTCCTGGTGGCAGACGGCCTCGCCGGTGAAGTTCCAGCCGTTGGCCTCGCTGCCGGAGCCCGAGTCGTCGGCGGCCATGGCGGGCGTCGAGACCAGTGCGCCGCCGCGCCGAAGTGGATCTAGGGTGCCCTCATGGAACTCGACAGCCTGCTGACCCGCGCCCGCCTCGTGCCCGTGTCGGTCGTGAGCGACGCGGACAAGGCTCTTCCGACGCTGGACCACGGCATTCGTCGGCTGGCGGGTGAGGGGACGGTCGTCGGGCGGGCGGTGACCGTGCAGTCTGACGGTGACCTGCTGTCGGTCATGGAGGGCCTGGAGATCGCGCAGGCTGGTGACGTGCTGGTCATCGACGCGTCGGCGTCCCCGACCGTCGCCGTGGCGGGCGGGCTGTTCGCCACCGAGGCGCACCGCAAGGGCCTGTCCGCCATCGTCGTCGACGGGCTGGTGCGGGACCTGGAGACCCTGCGACCGCTCGGATTCAGCATGTACGCGCGCGGCACCTGCCCCCGGTCCGGGCCCGCCGTCGCGCCGCCGCGCACGCAGCTCCCGATCCGCTGCGGTGGGGTCGAGGTGCACCCCGGAACGCTCGTGCTCGGCGACGACGACGGTCTGCTCGTCGCCACCCCCGAGCAGCTCGACGCCGTGCTCGCCGCCGCCGAGGCGATCCACCTGCGGGAGGAGGCGGTGCTCGCGAAGCTCCGCGACGGCGGCAGCCTGTTCGCGTCGATGAACTTCCAGGAGCACCGCGCCGACGTCCTCGCCGGGACGCCGAGCAAGCTCGGGTTCGTCGTCTAGACCCCGGAGTGGACGTACGGGGTGGTCGTGGCCAGGTCGACGAAGCCCAGTCGCCGCAGGATCGGCAGGCTGTCCGACGTCGCGTCGACCTGGAGGTAGCGGAACCCGCTTTCCGCCGCCAACGCCGCCCGGTAGGCGACCAGGGCGCGGAACACCCCACGCCCACGCCACTGCGGCAGCGTGCCGCCGCCCCACAAGCTGGCGAACTCCGTGCCGTGGTGGAACTCCACCCGCGCCGCCGACACCGGCGTCTGCCCGGCCATCGCGACCACGGCCGTGAGCGCGGCCGGGTCGCTGCCCAGCACCAGTTCGCCCACCGCCGCGTGGTGACCGCCGAACACCTCGTCGTGCACGGCCACCAGCGCGTCCGCCCCGGCTTGGTCGACGACCGGCACGAGCTCCACGCCGTCCGGGGGCGTCGGGTCCAAGCGGAGATCGGCGATCTCGGCGACCAGCAGGGTCTCCGACGGCTCGGGGACGAACCCGGCGGCGGTCAGCCGGGCCGGGAGGTCGGCGGGGGAGTCGTAGGAGTAGTGCTTCCACTCCCAGGGCGCGCCCTGGAACCGGGCCACTTGGGCGGCGATCACGGCGTCGGCGCGCTCGGCGTCGAGGGAGGTCCACTCGACGCCGGTCCAGCCGGAGCCGATCGTGCGCACGACGTCGGCGTCGCGCTCCACGCGGCCGTCGGTGCTGGGATGCCTGCGGACCTGCTGGTCGAACGCGGCCAGTACCGCCTGCTTGTCCATCCGCGCAGCCGACCAGACACCGGTGCCGGGGGCAACCGGGTTTAGCGCGCCACGACCTCGCGGGCCAGCGCGAGCAGCGCCGGGATCGCCGGGTGGCGCGGCGGATCGGTCCACACCAGGTGCACCGGCACCGGCGGCGCTTCGGACAGCGGCACGTAGGTGACGCCGGGGTAGGCGTGGACGTCGGCGGTGCCCGCGGTCGTGACGCCGACGCCCCGGCCCGCGGCGATGGCGGCCAGCCAGTCGTCGGTGTTGGCCACGACCAGCGTCGCGGTCGGCCGGATCGGCGCGGGCCAGAGCGCCACCGACGTGGTGCCGGTCGGCGGGTTGAGCACGATCACCTGGTCGGTGAGGTCGCCCAGCGCCAGGGTCGGGCGCTCGGCGAGGTCGCCGCCGGTCGGCACGGCCGCGAGCCGGGGTTCGGTGAGCAGCAGGGCGTGCGGGCCGTCGGCCGGGCCGCGCACCAGTGCCGCGTCCGATTTGCCGCTGGTCAGGCCCGCCGTGGGCTCGGTGATGCGCAGCAGCTCCAACGCCGTGTCCGGGTAGGTCTCGCGCCACCGCCGCAGCAGGGCGGGCGTGTGGTCGCCCAACGCCGCCCACGCGTGGCCCAGCCGCAACGGCCACGTGCCCACGCGGACCGGGTCGAGGGCGTCGTCGACGGCCGCCACGGCGGTCGCGGCCCGCGTCCGGAACGCGTGCCCGGCCTCGGTGAGGTGCAGGTGGTGGGTGGACCGGTCGACCAGCCGCACGCCCAGGTGCTCCTCGAGCTGCCGCAGCGTGCGGGACAGGGCCGGTTGGCCGACGTGCAGCCGGGCCGCGGCGCGGGTGATGTTCGCTTCCTCGGCGATGGCGAGGAAGCAGCGCAGGTGACGCAGCTCGACGGTCATGTCCGGCAAGCATAACCGCTGGAGAACAGGCATTTCACCGTTGGGCGAACCACGCATAGCGTCGCGCCGTGACCACCACCGCGTCCCGCGCCACGACCGTTCCCGTCGGACTCGTGCTCGGCGGCATCGTGTCCCAGCAGTTCGGCGCCGCCGTGGCCGCGCTCGTCTTCCCCCTGGCCGGGCCGCTCGGGGTGGTGACGATGAGGCTGAGCGTCTCGGCGGTGGTCATGCTCGCCGTGTGCCGCCCGTCGGTGCGCGGCCACAGCCGGTCGGACTGGGCCGTGATCGGCGCGTTCGGCGTCGCCCTGGCCAGCATGAACATGCTGTTCTACCAGGCCGTCGACCGGATCCCGCTGGGCGCGGCCGTCACCTTGGAGGTGCTCGGCCCGCTGGTGCTCTCGGTCGTCACGGGCAGGCGCGCGGCGAGCTGGCTGTGGGCCGCGCTGGCGCTGGTCGGGGTGGGCCTGCTCGGTCGTGGCGGCTTCGACTCCCTCGACGCGGCGGGCGTGGCGTTCGCGCTGGGCGCGGGCGTGCTGTGGGCCGTCTACATCCTGTGCTCGGCCCGCACCGGCAGCCGCTTCCCCAAGGCCGACGGGCTCGCGCTCGCCATGGCCGTCAGCGCCGTGATCAGCCTGCCCTTCGGCGCGAGCACCGCCCTGCTGCACCCGGTGACCCTCGGGTTGGGCGCGGCCGTGGCGCTGCTGTCCTCGGCCCTGCCCTACAGCCTGGAGTTGCTGTCCCTGCGCTCGCTGCGCCAGTCGACGTTCGCCGTGCTGATGAGCCTCGCGCCCGCCGTCGCCGCCATCGCCGGACAGGTCGTGCTCGGCCAACACCTGCACCTGCTGGACGTCGTGGCCATCGTCCTGGTGGTGATCGCCGGTGTCGGCGCGGTCCTCGGCTCGACCCCGAAGCCGGAAAAGGTGGCGTGAACTCGGAGCACCCGCGCCGTTCCCGGCGCTGGTCGCCGCGGCGGAGGCGTCGAGCCTGCGGGTGGGCACCTACGTGCTCGACACCGGCGTCCTCAGCCCCGCCTACCTGGCCAGGGACATCGCCGACGTGCAGCGCCTCACCGACGGCCGCCTCGAACTCGGCCTCGGAACCGGGTACGTGCCCGGCGAGTTCGAGGCCGTGGGCAAGCCCTTCGGCACCGGCGGCGAACGACTGCGCACCCTGGAGAAGACCCTGCCCGAGCTGCGCGCGCTGCTCGCGGCCGAACCCGACCTGCCCGCCCCGCCCATCATGCTGTCCGGCGCGGGAGACCGGATGCTGCGCTTCGGCGGCCGCGAGGCCGACATCTTCAGCTTCTCCATCTTCGCCGGCCTGACGCCGGGGGTGCTCGTGGGCTCGCCCGCCGAGATCGCCGACCGGCTGCGGCGCTACCGCGAGCAGCACGGCGTCAGCTGCATCAGCGTCCTGGAGCCGCACCTGGGCGCGTTCGCCGAGGTCATCGCCCTCCTGCGCTGACCCGTTTTGACAGGACCTGCGGAGGTCCGTTTGACTGGTCCCGCGGTGCGCGTGATCCCGACCGAAGAGCAGTGGGCGGGTCGGAGATCGGGCGACACCCCTTCACCCACGGGACCACGCCATGAGCCTCCCGCGTTCGACGTAACCGCCTCGCGCCCCCGTGTGTCCACGCCACGGGCGGCGCTTCCGGTTCGTCATCCGCACACCGTTCCTGGAGCACAGCCATGCCCACGTCGTTCAACCAACCGATCATCGACGAGTTCCGCGCCACCGGCGGCACGGTGTCCTTCTTCCCCGATGGAGGACTCCTGCTGCTCACCACCACCGGCGCCCGATCAGGGGCCCGGCACACCGTTCCCCTCGGCTACGTCCCGCACGGCGAGCACCTGCTCGTGGTCGGCTCGGCGGCCGGGGCCGACCGCCACCCCGCCTGGTTCCACAACCTCCTCGCCCGCCCGGTCGTGCGCGTCGAGGTCGGTGTCGAGGAGTTCGACGCCGTCGCCGTCCCGGCCGGTGACCGGCGGGACGACCTGTTCGAGGAGGTCGTCCGGGTCGCGCCCGGCTACGCCGACTACCAGGCGGGCACCGACCGGGTGCTGCCGGTCGTCGTGCTGCACCGGGCCGAAGGCACGTTCGCGGGCAAGCTGCTGGAGGTCCACGGCTGGCTGCGCGAGCAGATCGCGCGGGTCCGCGCCGAAGCCGAGGGCGAGCCCGATCTGGGCCTGCAACTGCGGCGGCACTGCGTGGAGTTCTGCGACGCGCTCACGTTCCACCACACCGGGGAGGACGAGCACGTGTTCCCCGGCATCGAGGTCCACCACCCGCACCTGGCCGACGCCCTCGCCCGGCTCCGCGAGGAGCACCGGGCCGTCGCCCGCCTCAAGGACAGGCTGCTGACGGCCGTCGACTCGGCGGCGTTCACCGGCGACCTGGACCGGATGGCCGAGGAACTGGGGCAGCACCTCGACCGCGAGGAGGCGTGGCTGCTCCCGGTGCTGGTCGACGTGCCCTGGCCGCCGGTGGCCTAGCGGACGGGTGGGGTCACCGACTCCGGCGACCCCACCCGGTCACCGACCCGACTGGTCGGGCAGTTCGATGGGGGAGAAGCCCTGCGCGCTGGCGTTCGCGACCGAGCCGAACGACAGCATCAGCGCGCGGTACGTGGACCGGCGGTCCGGCCAGTACAGCGCGCTCTCCAACGGGCCCGCGGCCGTCCCGTCCCCGTAGTCGGGGCCGCACCAGAACGACGTGCCGGGCATCGCCTGGACGGCGTGCACCACCCAGCCCGTCGCGCCCGCCCGGTACGGCTCCCCGCCGTGCTGCGACACCTCCACCTGCCTCGTCTGGTCTGCGGTGTGCCTTGTGGACGGTCGGGCGGCAGGACTGCTCATGGCGAAAAGATCGCACATCACCCAGCGCGATCGACATCGCCTCACAGCGTCACGTCCGAAGCGGTGGTCCAAACCCCGGCCCGCGCCGGCATGATCACGGGGAAAATCCGACGTTCCCGTGCGCGCGGGCTTCGAGAAGTGGGGTCCTGGTTGTCTCCGGAGGAGATCGTCGCAGGCCAACTGGCCGCCTACAACGCCCGTGACCTCGAGCGGTTCCTCGGCTTCTACGTCGACGACGTTCCGGTGGGGACCTTCCCCTCCGGCGAGGTGCTGGAGGACCGCTCGGGACCCGCCTTCCGCGACCGCTACCGCGAGCTGTTCGACTCCTACCCCGACCTGCACGCCAAGCTCGTGACGCGGGTCGTGCACGGCCGGATCGTGATCGACCACGAGCTGGTCACCGGCATCACGCCGGGCGAGTCGAGGGCGGCCGTGGCGATGTACGAGGTGGGCCGCGAGAAGATCGAGCGGGTCTGGTTCGTCGTCTGAGCGGTCAGGTCCGCGCCGCGACGACCGCGTCGGTGGTGTAGCGCGCCGTGAACCCGCCCCCGACCGCGTCGATCGCCGCGCCGACGCCCGCGAGCACCTCCGCGAGCAGTTCGGGCGGGAGCAGGGTGTGGGCGCCGGTGGTGGGCAGCACGTCCAGCCACTCGTCACGGGTGTAGGTCCGCTCCCACTCGAACCGCCACACCTCGGGTTCGCCGAACCCGCCCGTCTCCCGCATCCCGTCGGCGGCCTTGGCGCACAGCGCCGAGTAGCCGTCGGCGGCCGCGCTGCTCGACGCGGTGCTCGCCGCCCACCGGGCCGCGAGCGAACCGGGCAGCACCCGGTCGTAGACGGCGGCGGACGCCTCGCCCACGTCGGACGGCGGTAGGCCCGCGTTCCAGAACACCGCCAGCCTGCCGCCGGGCCGCAGCGCCTCGGCCGCTTTCGCCGCTCCGGCGACCGGGTCCACCCAGTGCCACGTCTGCCCCGCCACGACCGCGTCGAACGTCCGGCCTGCGGGGTCCCACTGCTCGAACGCCGACACCTCCACGTCGAGTCCGTGCCGCCGTGACCACTCGGCCATCCGCGCGTCGACGTCCACGCCGAGCACGGTGCAGCCCGCCGCCAGGAGTTGCCTGGCGACGATGCCCGTGCCGATGCCCACGTCGAGGACGTCGGGACCGGGGCTGGCGGCGACGAGTGCCGTAATCAGCTCGTCGGGGTAGCGCGGGCGGGCGCGGTCGTAGCGGTCGGGGTCGGCGCCGAACGATCCGGCCAGGTCACGTGCTTCCGGGGTCGTCCCGGACGGTAGTGTGGGCATGTGCCCACTATGAGTGGGCGCTTGCCCACTCGTCAAGGGAGAGCTCTGGTGCCCACCGGCGTGGCCATCCGCGACGTGCGCGAACAGCTGTTCGCCGCCGCCGAACGCGTCCTGCTCCGCGACGGACCGAACGCGCTGACCAGCCGCGCGGTCACGGCCGAGGCCGGGTGCGCCAAGGGCGTGCTGCACCGGCACTTCACCGACTTCGACGGCTTCCTGCTGGAACTGGTCCTGGACCGCGTCCACCGGCTCGAAGCCCGGTCGCCGGACCTGCTCGCCACCGCGGGCACCGGCACCGTCGAGGGCAACCTCACCGCCGTGCTGACGGACCTCTTCAGCTCGGTGGCGGGCGCGATCATGGCCCTCGTCATCTTCCGCGACGACCTGCGCGCGCGGCTGCGGCGGGCCGGGCGGCAGGGGATCCCCCTCGCCACCGAGGCCACGGTCATGATCGCCGCCTACCTGACCGCCGAACGCGACCTGGGCCGGATCGCCGCCGACGCCGACATCGCCACCCTCGCCCCCACCCTGATCGGCGCCCAGCACCTGCTGTTCGCGGGCCGCGACGGCACCCCGCCCGACCCCGACGTCGTGCACCGGATCGTGGCGTCGGTCCTCAGGTGACCCAGATCACGCAACAGCGCGGTCCTGGCGGCCCTAGACGGGTGTGACGACGACCAAGAACAAGACCACGGGGGTGGCGGTGGCGGACACCGGCGAACCACCCCCGTCCGACGAGGCGCTGTGGCGGCTCATCGGCGAGGACGACCACGGGTCGTTCACCGCCCTGTTCGAACGGCACGCGGAACGGGTGTGGAACTACGCCTACCGGCTGACCGCGTCGTGGTCGACCGCGGACGACCTGCTGTCGGCGACCTTCCTGGCCGCGTGGCGCAAGCGGGGTGACGGCGTGCTCGTGCGCGAGTCCGCGCTGCCGTGGCTCTACACCGTGGCGGCGAACCTGGCCCGCACCGAGTGGCGCGCGGGCCGACGCAGGCAGCGGGTGCTGTCCCTGCTCACCCCCACGACCGTGACCGATCCCGCCGAGGACCTGGCCGACCGCTCCGAGGCCCAGGACCGGCTGCGCCGCGTGGTCGCCGCCGTCGAACGGCTGCCCCGCTCCGAACGCGAGATCGCGCAGCTCTGCCTGCTGGGCGAGATGCCCGTCGCCGACGCCGCCGCACTGCTCGGCATCGCCGAGGCGAGCGTGCGCTCCCGCGTTTCCCGAGCCCGGACGAAGCTCCGCGACCTGACCGCGAGGACTCCCGATGAGTGACTTCCCCCCACCCCGTCCGCTGCCCGAGGGCATCCGTGACCGCGCCCGCCAGCACTTGGCGGAGGGCATGGCCGAGCCCCACCGCCCGTCCCGGCGCACGCCGCTGGCCATCGCCGCGGCGGTCGTGCTGCTCGCGGGCTCCGGCGTGGCGCTCTCCCAGGCCACGGGCGGCTCGACGTCGGCCGCCGGGCCCACCACCGTGTCCAACCCGCCCCAGGTGCGGGAACTGCCGCCGCCGGACCTGACCGAGATGTTCCACGCCCGTGACGGCTGGGCGCCCGCGGACGTCGTCGACCGGTGCGCCGCCGTCGTCCAGGGCGTTCCGCCGAAGGCCACGTGGAAGCCGCTGGTGACCACCGTGGTGCACGAGACCACGCTGACCGCGTTCAGCACCGGGCCCGACGGCGTGTTCTTCTGCGAGACCACCCCGACCTCGGTCACCGCGTCCTCCCTGGTCGCGCCGGACACCGGGGGCGCTCCCGCGCGGATCCGGTTCGTCTCGCCGAACGGCTCGGTCGCGGGCTTCGTCCAACCGCAGGTGGGGACGCTCCGCCTGCACCCGACCGGCACCGTCATGGTCAGCGCCCACGCGCTGATCGCGGGCGACGTCTTCCTCACGCCCGACGGCTTCCAGAACACCGAGAAGGGCGTGACCTTCACCGTCGGCGCGGACCAGGAGGTCCCGGCGGGCGACGTGCCGCAGCCGAGCACGATCACGGTCGACCGGCCGCGCCCCGAGGGTGACCGCACGTCCGACGACGGCAGGCGCCTGGGTACCTGCCTCGACTGGACGCCGCAGCTGACGCCGGACCGGCCCTACTGGGAACCGGGCGCGCACGCGATGCCCAGCCCCACCAGCGAGGTCCAGCTCGGCCGCTACGGCGACCTGCTCGCGGTGTGCAGCGTGCTGGAACTGGGCAGCCGAGGTCCGTCCCTGTCCGTGGTCGACCGCTCGGACGTCACCGGCAAGTACGCCTCGGGCGCGCAGCTCACCGGCCGGACCCTCTGGGGCACGGGGTACTTCCACGACTTCCGGTTCACCCAGGACGGCGCGACCGTGAGCGACACCCGCGGCTTCGCGGGCCTGATCACCGACACCAGGGTCGCCACGATCACCCTGACCCGCGCGGGCTTCCCCGACACGACGGCCGTGATCAAGGACGGCACGTTCCTGCTGGTGGGCCCCTCAACCAAGGGAATGGTGGTCCCCCCGCCCGGCGTCGAGGTGACCGTCCGGGACGCGCAGGGCGCGGTGCTGGAGGTCCTCCCGGTCCCCGAAGGCTGAGCCTCCGGGTCTGTCCCACCGAACCCGGTGGGACAGACCCGGTCGGGGCTCGCGGGTGAGCGAGCGCCCGTGCTCAGCTCGTGGCGGCCCCGAACCACGTGGGGAGGTGGGCGAGCAGGTCCTGCTGGTCTTCGCCGACCCACGCCACGTGCCCGTCCGGCCTCAGCAGCACGGCGGGCGCGTCCAACTCCTCGCTGACGTCGACGACGTGGTCGACCCGGTCCGCCCAGCCCTCCACCGACAGCAGACCGGTCTGGTCGAGCAGCAGCCCGCGGCCCCCGCGCATCAGCTCGTACAGCCGTCCGCGCTTGAGCACCACGTCCCGGAGCCGCTTGCCGAGCAGCGCGTGGCCCTCGCCGAAGTCGTAGCGGATCCCGATCGCGATGATCTTCTCCGTCAGGTACTGGTTCACGTCGTCGAAGTCCATCAGCTCGACCAGCAGCCGCCGCACCGCCTGCGGCCCCGGCTCGGTGGACATCAGCTGCATCTGCGCGCGGGTGTTGTTCAGGACGTCGGCGGCCACCGGACGCCGTTCGGACTCGTAGGTGTCCAGCAGGCCGTCCGGCGCCCAGCCCGCCAGCTCCGCGGCCAGCTTCCAGCCGAGGTTCACCGCGTCCTGGATGCCGAGGTTGAGGCCCTGCCCGCCGGTGGGCGGGTGGACGTGCGCCGAGTCGCCCGCCAGCAGCACCCGCCCGGACCGGTACCGCTCGGCGAGCCGGGTGGCGTCGCCGAACCGGGAGAGCCAGCGCGGGGAGTGCACGCCGAAGTCGGTGCCCGCGACCTTCCGCAGCTGCCGCTTGACCTCCTCCAGCGTCGGCGGGACCCCGCGGTCCTCGGCCACGCCCTCGGCGGGCACGACGAACCGGTAGATCCCGTCCCCCAACGGCCCGACGCCGAACCGCTTCTCGGTCTCGCGGATCCGGGTCACCACGGCGGTCACCGTCTCCGGGTCCTCGGTCAGCTCCACCTCGCCGAGCAGCGTGTCGACCGTGCTCGGCTCGCCGGGGAAGTCGATGCCGAGCAGCTTGCGCACCGTGCTGCGGCCGCCGTCGCAGCCGACCGCGTAGCGCGCCCGCAGCCGCGTCCCGTCGGCCAGGTCGACGCTCACCCCGTCGTCGTCCTGGCCCAGCCCGACCACCTCGACGCCGCGGCGGATCTCGACGCCCACCTCCACGGCGTGCTCGGTCAGTAAGCGCTCGGTGAGGGTCTGCGGGATGCCGAGCGTGTACGGGTGCGCGGTGTCCAGGCGTTCCGGCGACGGCTTGGCGATGCCCGCGAAGAACCCCCCGACCGGGTACCGCGTGCCGAGTTCGAGGAAGCGCTCCAGCAGACCGCGCTGGTCCATCAGCTCGATGCTGCGCGCGTGCAGGCCCAGCGACCGGACGACCTTGGTCGGCTCGGCGTCCTTCTCCAGCACCAGCACGTCCACGTCGTGCAGGCGCAATTCGGTCGCGAGCATCATCCCGGTCGGCCCCCCGCCGATCACGATCACGTCGTTCATGTAAGTCCCCACGCTCCCCTTTTCGACCGGCCGCGCCGTGCCCTGTGCGCACGGCGTGAATTCCTGTTTCCGCAGGTTCCGGCTTCGGCGGGAGAGTGTGCGGCATACCCCCGGTCTTGCCGCAAGTCCCCCTGTGCGCTATAAATTGAGAGTGGCGGGGAGAGGTCTCCCGGCCTTTTTCTTTGCCCTCGTCCTGGCTCTGTGGCAAAACCATGACACGACCCGGACACGACCGCGATCCAGCGGTTCGACGCTGGGCGCATGGTGAAACCCCTCCCCGTCGACGACCGTCCCGAGGCGTCGCGGGCCGCCGTTCGACGACGTGCCGCGCGGGTGTTGTCCGGCTGGGCGGTCCTGGCCACCGCCGCCCTCGTGTACGAGACCTTCCGGTCCGGTGTCGCCCTGATCGACCTGCGGGTGTACCTCGTGGGCGGCCAGGCGTGGTGGGAGGGCGTCGCGCTCTACGCCCCCGGCTTCCCCGCACCGCTGGCCGGGCCGCCGCTGCCGTTCACCTACCCGCCGCTGGCCGCCGCGCTGTTCAGCGTCCTGGACGTGGTCCCGTGGACCGCGCTGGTCGCCCTGTGGACGGCCGCGGGCATCGCCGCGCTCACGTGGGTGTGCGTGCTGGTCGCCCGCCGCGTGCACCCCGCGCCGCACGCGACCCTGATCGGGTTCGGCGTCGCGGGCGCGGCCCTGCTCGCCGAACCGGTGCGCGCCACCCTCGACTTCGGCCAGGTCAACCTGCTCCTGCTCGCCCTCGTGGTGACCGACTGCCTCGTCGTCCGCCCCCGCTGGCCGCGCGGCGTCCTGATCGGCCTCGCCGCCGCGATCAAGCTGACGCCGTTGATCTTCCTGGTGTACTTCCTCGTCCGAGGCGACCGCCGAGGCGCGGCCACGATGGCGGCGTCGTTCATCGGCTTCGGCCTCCTGGGCTACCTCGCCGCCCCAGCGGACAGCCTCCGGTACTGGTTCGAGGTCCTCGGGGACCCGTCGCGGGTCGGGGGACTGGCGTACGCGGGCAACCAGTCGTTGCGCGGCCTGCTCCACCGCCTGGACCTCGGTCCCGGCCCCGAACAGATCGCGTGGGTCACCCTCGGTCTCGCTGCCGTCGCCCTCACGGTGCTCGCGGCCCGCACTGCCACCGCACGGGGCCAGGACGTGCTGTCGATGCTCGTGGTCGCGACGGCGGCACTGCTGCTGTCCCCGGTCTCGTGGTCCCACCACTGGGTGTGGGTCGCCCCTGCCGCCGTCCTCGCCCTGCGAACCCACGTGACCCTCGCGGCCGCACTCGCGCTCGTGTTCCCGGCCGGCGCCCACGAACTGCTCCCGGCGGCCGACGACCGCGAGTTGGCGTGGACGTGGTGGCAACACCTCATCGGCAACGCCTACGTGTGGTCCGGCCTCGCCCTTCTCGTCTTCACGGCCTTCGCCACCCGCCGATCCCCGGACGGTGAGCTGTTCCGACTTCCGGAGGATCCCGGTTATCATCGCGACCATGACCATTCCGGCGTTCAGCGACCGCTCGGACGCTGACCGGTACCTGGTTCAGCGACTCGCGGCACGCGACGGGGTCGACCCCGCGACGCTGGCCGCGTTGCCCGCCCGCGAACTCGACCGGCTCCTCCCCGGAATCCGCTCGACCTTCCAACGCCGCGAATCGGTCGCCGACGCCCTGCTGTCCCACAGCGGCATCGACCCGACCTCCCCCGAGTACCAGGCCGCCGCAGCACAGGCCAGCGCCCTCTTGACCCGCGTGGACCAGCTCGACTCCGGCCACGCCGCGTGACCTTGCCCCGCGCACTGCTGCTCGACTCGACCTTCCTGATCGCCTACGAACGCGAACGCAACCCGCGCCTGGCCCAAGCCGTCGTGGTTCAAGCCATCACCACAGGCCGCCCCCTGATCGCGACCGCCCTGTCCGTGACAGCCGCCGGAGCCCACCTCAACGGCCACCACCCGGACCTGTCCTGGCTCCTCGACGACCCGGCAGCGCCGATCGAGGTGCTGGCCTTGGCGGGCAACGCCCTGCACATCGGCAACCAGCTGGCCCAAACCCCCTCACGCGACCTGACAGCCCTGGAAGTGGCCCAGATCGTGGTGGAAGCCAACGACGGCCCCATGGTCGTGATGACCTACGACCCGAAGCTCTACGCGGGCACCTCGGTCAACGTCATGGACATGCAACCGCGGTAGACGGTTGTTGTTGGGTAAATCGGGAGCGGTCGGTGTGCATGATCGATACGATTCGCGCGCCTCATGGAGTAGATCAGTGGCAGATCGCCCCGCTCGGGACGGGGAGGGCGCGGGTTCGATTCCCGCCTCCATGCCCAATCATCCCGTGGAGTTCGCCGTGGCCGACCAGATCCGTGCTGCATCGCCGGAGTACGCGACCGGTCGGTTGACGCGGGCGTTGGCCGCGGCGAGCTCCGCGGGCACGACGGCGGACCGTGAACGGGCGCTGCGGAAGGCGCGGCGCTGGGCGGACGTCGTCGGCGGGATGGCCGACGGCACGCTCGCGGTCGGTTCCCGCACCCCGGTCGCGGACACCCCGGCGTGGGTGACGCTCGAGGTCGCGCACGGTGGCTTCGCGACCGGCCGCTACCTGGCCGAGGTGCCGCTGTCCGAGGATGAGCGCGTCCGCGTCGCTTCCCTCCCGGATGAGGTGCCGGGCGGCACCGAGCGGGAGCGGCTCAACCTGTGGTACCTCGGCGACGCCGGGCAGGCCGAACTCCTGGACGCGATCCGCTCCGGGCGTTTCCGGGTCGAGGTGCCGGAGGACGCGGCGCTGCCCGTGGTGGCGCTGCTCCTGGACAAGGGGTTCCCCGAGCAGGCTCTCGACCTCGTCACCGAGTTGCGGCCGCTGATGCACCGGCTGCGGTTGACCCCGCGCTTCGACCCGCTCGCCCGGCCGTCGGACTCCGCCGTCCGGGTCGCCTCGGTGCGGGATGCCGCCACGTCCCTGCGTGCGGTGCGGGTGCCCGCGCAGATCGCGGCGATGTGCGCCACCGTGACCGGGTGGGATCCGCTGTACGACCGGCTGGTGGCGTTGTGGTGCCGCACGGTCGACGGTGAACTCCCGCGGCTCGCGGAGAACGGATCCGTGCACGGCGGCTGGCCGTGTCGGACCTGGCCCGAGGACTGGGCGGCGGAGAGGGCACGGTGGCTCGCGGACTTCGCCGAGCTGTGCCGCACCGTCACACCCTCAGGGAGGCAGACCAACCCGAAGAACAACTTCGCCAGGCTGCGTCGCGCGCTGGAGTCCTGCCATCACGGCAGTGACGCGCTCACCGCGCGGGAGGTCGGGTGGATCCGCCGTGCCATCGCGAACACGGTGAGCCGCCGCGGTGCTCCGCAGACGGAACACCGCGACACCTGGCACGCCGTACGGGCGGCCGCCGTCACGGCACCCACGAACGCGGCGCTGGCCGGTGTGCTCGCGCACAGGCTCGACCGGTTCCCGGCAGAGGGCGGTCTGCCGTCACTCGACGTCGCGACGGCCGTGGTGTCCGAAGCCGAGACGACCGCCGAGATCCCTTGCGGCACGACGATGCCGGACCGTCTGGTGCACAAGGCGGCGCGGTCGCTCGAAGCGCCCGCGGACGAGTTGGTGCGCCTCGGCGTGATCACCTCCGGGGACACGCTGGCGGCCGTGCTGCCGCAGCTCACCTCACGGCTGCTCAGCGCGGCGATCCACGACCCGGTCGTGGCGGGGCTGCACGAGCAGACCTACACGGCGTTCCGGCGTCGCCGCGGCCTGCTGCTGCTCAACCTCGAGCACCAGGTCCGGTTCACCGAGCTGCCCTGGATCCAGGCGCTCGCGTCCTTCAGGTCACCTCGGCCGGACAACGCCACTGCCGCACAGCGCGCCCTGCGGCAGATCACGATGCTGGCGCTCACCGCGTTCCCGCACGCGGTGCTGCCGAACCCGTTGGTGACCGAGATCAGGGCGCTGGCGAAACAGGCGGGACTGGAGCTGCCGCTCGTGGAGGAGGTGGCCGCGGACATCTTCACGGGCACGTTCACCACCAAGTGGCGCGATGCCGCCGCGGTGGCGAGCCGTCTCCTGGCAGGCACGCTCTACGCGCACTACTACGACCTGCCCGCGGACTGGCCCGAGCCGAAGCGCACCGTCCTGCGCTGGGGCAAGCCAACCGCCGCGGACTTCACGGCGCTGTGCCGGGAGCGGGCTGGCACGACCGGTGGTTCCGTCGCGGCCAACGGCATGGTGCTGGAACAGAGCCAGATCCTGACCACGCACAACCTCGCCGTGCTGGTCGACGCCCTGGACCTGACCGACGAGTTGGGCGAACGCGCGCCGGACCTGGCGTGGCGCACGCTCGACTGGATCGTGCGCAGGCAGGCCCAACGTCCGGACCACCTGCACGCGGCACTGATCCAGGTGAAGAACACCGCCTACGCGTGGCGCCAAGCCCTGTTCCTGCTCAGCTTCTGCGAACCCGCCGTGCGGTTGTCGCACGCGGAGCGGTTGAGGCACGAGGTGCGCGGTACCGGACTCGAACCGGCGGCACAAGGGCTGCTGCGGGTGCTCGACGGTGATCGGTTCACGCCTACCGGAACGATGCGAGGCGGCGGAGGCAGGCGGTTCCTCGGTTGGGCCCAGGGAACGAACCCTTTCCTGGTCTACGTCGGCGGCGCACACCGGTAGCAACTCACGACGGGAAGACGGCGCGGATCGCGGCGGAGATCGGGTCGAGGTCGGCGGCCAGGAGTTCGAGTTCGTGGGAGTCCAGGGCGTTGTAGGGGGCTTCGGCGAGTCGGTCGGTCATCGCCTCGACCCGCTGCTTGGTGGCGTGGCCGGTGGGGGTGAGCCAGCCGTCGGTGCCGATCAGTCCACGGGAGCGCATGTCGTCGATCACCGCGGTCAGTTGCGCGGCCGGGAGGTGGCTGACGCGGCCGAACTCGTGCGCGGGCATGTCGATGGACAGGGCGTGCAGGACGTGGGCTTGGGTTCCGCCGATGTCCTCGGCCAGCAGGGCGACGGTGTGGCCGTCGCCGCGGTGTTCGCGCAGCAGGGTGGCCGCGTGCCAGAGCCGGGCCACGGGCTCCTCCGGCACCGGAAGTGCACGTAGGGCGGCGTAGAGAACGCGTCCCTCCGCCGGTGCGCTGGTCGCCGCCTTCAGCAGGAGGTCCGCGGCGCGGGCGACACCGGGGGTGTCGGCGAGGTCGCCGAGGAGCCGCCGCAGGCCCGTGACACATCCCCGCTCGCGGGCGGCAAGTGCGGCTTCGGGTGTGGTCAGGTCCCAGACCCTCGGGAGGTGGCGGGCGACCTCGCCGGGGGCGAAGTTGTAGAAGACCGCGTGGACCACCTCGGCGGGTGCCGAACTCCCCAGCGGCGCGGCGCGTCCGGCGAAGTAGGCGTCCCATGCGTTGCGCAGGCCCAGTGCCATCAGGGCCTGGTCGGACTCGTCGGCGAAGTAGGGGACCAGGCCGATGGGCTCGACGAGGTCGTACATGCGGCGGGCGACGGGCTGCGGGTGCGCCATCTCGTTCTCCTGTGATCACCGGAGCGCCTGGTGGCGTCCGCTCACCTCCTCTACGAACAGCCGATGCCGGATCCGACAGCTACTTCGCACGAATTTCACGCCCCCCTAGTTTTTGGGCCCTCTTTCCGCTCACCAAGGCCCGGCCAACGGAACGGGGGAGCGGGAAATCCGGCCTGATCTTGACTTCCGATAATGTTCACTTATCAGAAGTCAGGATCAGGCCATCCTGAAACGTAGCGTTGCAGCACTTAACGTTTGGGCAAACGTTATTCTGCTACGATAATCCGGTGACGACTTCGGCTGCCCCCGCTTCTACCTGCAACTACCCCGGCTGCACCCGGCCGGTGTTTCGTGGAGGTGGGCCAGGACGGCCCTCGGAGTACTGCGACCTGGCGGAACACACCCGGTGGCGGGCTTGGCGTGAGCGTCAGCGGGTTTTGCAGGCGGAAGAAGGCGGGGAAGTCACTGTCACCGTGACGAAAGAGGGTGGAGGGATTACCTCTGCTCGGGTCAGGGCTGAAGACTTGCTCGAGCGGTTCCGGGTGCTGGCCGAGCAGATGTCGTCGACGCTCGGGAACGCGGTGACGGAGTTGTCGACGATCGCCGATCCGAGCGTTGCCGAGAGTCAGGTGCAGGCGGCCGAGGCACAGGCCGCTCGGAAGGTTGCCGAAGCCGAGGCCGCCGTGGCGGTGGCGGAACGACGGCGGCGGGACGCCGAACGGGCGCGGAAGGCGGCCGAGGAGACGACCGAGTCGGCGGTGGCCGCCGCTGAGGCGGCGGAAGCGGACGCCGCGGTGGCCTTCGAGCAGCGGGATGCCGCTCGGGAGGAAGCCACAGCCGCGGTGCAGCGGGCGGAGGCGGAGATCGTGGCGGTGCGGGTCGAGACCGCGGCCGCGGTGGAGGAGGTTCGCGCTGACGCTGAACGGGAGGTCGAGGCGGCCAAGGCCGACGCGGTCGCGCGAGCCGAGCAGGCCCGGCGGCAGGCGGCCAAGGAAGTCGAGACCGCACGGGCCGACGCTGCCACCGAGGTGGAGCGGGTCCGGGGTGAGGCCGCCGCCGCGGTCGCGAGGACCGAGGCGGAGCGTGATGAGGCGCGGGCGCTGGTGGAAGGGGCTGAGCGGGACGCGTCGGTGGCCCGGCAGTCGGCCGCAGACGTGCGGGGCGAGTTGGAGCGGGTGCTGACCGACCTCGCCGCGGTGCGGAAGGCCGGTGAGGACGAGGTGGCGCGGGTGCGCGCTGAGGCCGTGGCTCAGGTCGAGGCGGCTCGGACCGGTGCTGCTGAGCGGGTGGCCGCGGTGGAGGACGCGCGGGCGCAGACGTTGGCACGGGCTGAGCGGGCGGAGACGCAGTTGGACTGGGCGCTGGGTGAGTTGGCTCGGGCTCGTGAAGTCGTGGAGAAGAACGTCGAGAAAAAAGAGTGACGGAGTTGTCGATTCGGAGGGGCGGTGTTCGACGTAGGGGTGAAGGCGGGAACAACCACCGAGAAGGAGACCATCATGGCCAGGCGGAAGCTCATCGCGAACGTGACGCTGTCGATCGATGGGTTTTCGGCGGGGCCGAACGGGGACATGTCGTGGTTGGTCGAGCACTCGGTTCACGACCAGATGACCACGTACTTCGCTGGTGTGTGGAGTGGTGCCGACACTGTTTTGCTGGGGCGAAACAACTACGAGGGTTTTCACGGGTTCTGGCCTTCGGTGGCCGCTGATCCGAACGGGGTCGGTCGGGCCTACGACATGGCGGTGTGGCTCGACCGGGTGGAGAAGGTCGTCTTCTCCACCACGCTCACCGACGCGCCGTGGCAGAACTCGCGGGTCGTGAAAGAGGACCTGGAAGGGGAGGTGCGGGCGCTCAAGGCGGCGGCAGGGCGGGACATCATCGTGCTGAGCAGCGCCAGTGTGATCCGAGCGCTGCTCAAGGCCGACCTGGTCGACGAGCTGCGCGTTCACCTGACGCCCGCGATCCTCGGGGAAGGGCTGCGGTTCTTCGATGACGGCATCCCGGCGTCGGCGTGGGTGTTGGACGGCGCGAACACCATGGCGACCGGGTCGGTGTCGCTCACCTATCGTCGTGCGCGGTGAACCACGAATAAAAGTCTTGATTGGTTGTTTTCCGGCGTTTTGTCGCCGGGCTCGGCGGTATCCGCACCACAATGGCGTTCTCGTGCTCACGATGGAGTCTTCAGGGCTCTGCCAGTGAAAAGGTGCCAGTGCGGATCAATTCCACGGACGCATCATGGACCGCCGCCGAGCCCGTCGAGTTCCTGCGGCGCCATCCCGACTACGAGCTGACCCGTGCGCTGGATCGACTGCGGGTCACGGAGTACTCCTACCTCGACGAGCAGCGTCAGACGTACCTCGACTACACCGGTGCGGGACTGGCGGCGAAGGCCCAGTTGCGGGCTCACCAGGAGCGGCTGGGCGGTGGGGTGTTCGGCAACCCGCACTCGGTCAACCCCACGTCGGCGGCATCGACGGAGCTGGTCGAGAGCACCCGTCGCGCGGTGCTGCGGCACGTCAACGCGGACCCGGACGAGTACGCGGTGGTCTTCACCGCGAACGCCACGGGGGCGGCCCGGTTGGTCGGTGAGGCCTACCCGTTCCGCCGCGGTTCGCGGTTCGTGCTGACGTTCGACAACCACAACTCGGTCAACGGGTTGCGCGAGTTCGCCCGTGCCGGGCACGCGCGCACGACGTACGTGCCGATGGAGCCGCCGGACCTCCGGGTGTCGACCGAGGTCGTCGAACGGGAGCTGAGCAGGGGGAACGGGCTGTTCGCGTACCCGGCGCAGAGCAACTTCACCGGGGTCCAGCATCCGCTGGAGTGGGTCGCGGTGGCGCAAAAGCGAGGCTACGACGTGCTGCTGGACTGCGCGGCGTTCCTGCCGACCAACCCGCTCGACCTGAGCGTCGTGCGACCGGAGTTCGTGATCGCCAGCTGGTACAAGGTGTTCGGCTACCCCACCGGCGTCGGCTGCCTGATCGCCCGCCGCGACGCTCTGGCCCGGCTGCGCAGGCCGTGGTTCTCCGGCGGCACGATCAAGGCGGTCAGCGTGCGGACCCGGTGGCACGAGATGGCCGACGCCGAGGCCGCGTTCGAGGACGGCACGCTCAACTTCCTGGCCATCCCCGACGTGCGGGTGGGCCTGGAGTGGGTCGCGGGCATCGGCATGGCCACGATCGGGCGGCGGGTGCGGGCCTTGACCGGCTGGACCCTGGATCGCCTGACGGCGTTGCGGCACGTCAACGGCGCGCCGCTGGTGCGGGTGTACGGCCCGGTGACCACGCAGGCGCGCGGCGGGACGGTGACGTTCAACGTCCTCACCCCGGACGGCGGTCTGGTCGACGAGCGGGTGGTCGCGGTGGAGTCGGCGGCGGCCCGGATCTCGTTGCGGACCGGCTGCTTCTGCAACCCCGGCGCCGGGGAGAACGCGTTCGGCGTGACGCCGAGATCGTTGCGGCGGCTGCGCGGGGTGCGGACGCTGGACGAGTACCTGGAGGCGACCGGGCTGGCGATGGCGGGGGCGGTGCGGGTGTCGTTCGGGGTGGCGTCGACCGTGGGGGACGTCGAGCGGTTCGTGCGGTTCGTCGAGGAGACCTACCGCGACCGCGTGCCCGACACCCGTGGCCTGCCGCCGCGCGACTCCTGCTGAGCGGTGACGCCGCGGACGAACGATCGGACCACGGCGTTCGAGCCGGTTTGGAGCCAGGCGACGACGAGTCGGCTCGGCGGTCGGTCGGTGACGGGGACGACGACCAGGCCCGCGGGTAGTGCCTGGTCGAGGGGTGCGAGGGCGCAGGTCCCGTTCCACAGCGCCGACTGGAGGCACTCCTGGATGGTCCGGCTGACCGGGAGCCCGTCGGCGGGGTGACCGCCGGTCCAGTAGGCGGTCCACGCCGGATCGGCGCCGTCAGGCAGGCGCACCCAGCGGCGGTCGGCGAGGTCGGCCGTGGTCACCGAGTCCCGGCAGGCGAGCGGGTCGTCGGCGCGGGCCACCACGCCGACCGGGTCCGAGCGCAGCACGTGCGTGGCGATCCCGGTGTCGTCGAACGGGAGCCGGGTGAACGCCACGTCGACGTCCCCGGTGCGCAGCCCGGCGGTGGGGTCGCCGAGGTCGGTCTCGTGGATGGTGACGTCGACGTGCGGGTGGCGGCGGCGGAACGCGTCGACCACCAGGGCGCCGACCTGGTCCGCGGTGTCGGCCAGCGTCCCGATCACCAGGCTCGTCGTGCCGAGCGCGGACATCCTGGTGTGCAGGCGGTCCACCTGCCTGAGCACCGCACGCGCCTCGTCGTAGAGGACGGATCCGGCTGCGGTGAGGGTGACGCCCTTGGGGGTGCGGTCGAACAGGGTGGCGCCGAGTTCGTCCTCCAACTGCCGGATCGCCCTGCTCAGCGGGGGTTGGGTCATGTGCAGCCCGGCTGCCGCCCGGCCCACGTGCCGCTCTCGCGCCACGGCGACGAAGTACTCGAGCAGGCGGAGTTCCACCGCCATCACGATACCCGTGGGGTATCGAGTTGGGACAAGAGGACTTGGACGCGGGGACCGTCGCGGGCCAACGATCGAGGGCATGGACGAGTTGACGATCGGCTGCTACCGGTACGACACCACCCAGGCGCTGTTCGACGGGACCGCGGGGCTCGACGCCGAGATGAGGACCGCGGCCACGCTCCCGGAGATCTTCGAACGCCTGATCCGCGGGGCCGAGTTCGACGTCGCCGAGCTGGGGCTGACGTTCCACCTGCGCCTGCTGGAGGCGGGCTCGCCGTTCGTGGCGCTGCCCGTCTTCCCCAACCGCGTGTTCCGCCACTCCTGCGTCTTCGTCAACACCGGCAGCGGGATCACCGGGCCGGGTGACCTGGCGGGCCGGACCATCGGCGAGTTCGGGACCTACGGCCAGGACTCCGGGGTGTGGGCCAAGGGCGTGCTGATGGACGAGCACGGGTTCGACCCGGCGCGGAGCCGGTGGGTGATCGGCGGGCTGGAGCGCCCGGCCCCGCCGTTCGACTTCATCCCCCACCCGCACCCGGCGGACGTCGAGGTCACCGCCGCGCCCGCGGGCAGGACGTTGAACGCGATGCTCGACGCCGGGGAGATCGACGCCCTGTTCTCGGCCAACGTGCCGCAGTGCGTGCTCGACGGCTCCCCGAACGTCACGCGGCTGTTCCCCGACTTCGAGCCGGTGGAGCGCGACTACCACCGGCGGACCGGGATCTTCCCGATCATGCACACCGTCGTGGTCCGGCGGGACGTGCTGGAGGCGCGGCCCGGTCTCGCCCGGCGGGTCTACGACGCCTTCACGGCGGCGAAGGACCTCGCGGCCGACCGCTACCGGGCCCACCGGCGGCTCTACCAGGCGCAGAGCATGGTGCCGTGGACGAACGCGCTGGTCGAGCGCGACCGGGCGCAGTTCCCGGAGGACTGGTGGCCCTACGGGATCTCGGCGAACCGGACCGCGCTCGACACGTGCCTGCGCCACCACTTCGAGCAGGGCCTGACCTCGCGGCGGTGGCGGGTCGAGGACGTGTTCGCCCCCGACCTGCTCGACACCTAGCGCGCGATCAGGTCGACCGAGACCTCCCACAGCTTCACGGCCGCGTCGGGGTCGAGCGCGTAGGCGGCGACCCCCGTGCGGGCGGGCGGGACGTTCGGCCCGGCCTCGGCGTTGTTCTCGAAGTACTTGCCGCCGATGCCCTTGAGCAGCGGGGACGTCGCGACCAGCACCGAGGTGGACGCGCCCTGCTCCGGGGTCTTCCAGACGATGTCGGGCGTGCCCGCGAGCAGGGCGTCCATCTGCTCCTTGGTCTGGTGGCGTTGCAGACCGGTGCGGATGCCGCCGGGCATGACGGCGTTGGCGGTGATGCCGTCGGCCGCCCACCGGCGGGTCGCCTCGACCGCGAACAGGACGTTGGCGGTCTTGGACTGGCCGTAGGCGCTCCACGGCTCGTAGGCGCGCTCGCGGAAGTGCAGGTCGTCGAAGACGACCGGGGACCGCAGGTGGGCGCTGGAGCTGAGCGAGACGACTCGGGCGTCGTCGGCCTCGGCGAGGGCGTCGTGCAGGCCCAGCGCGAGGGCGAAGTGGCCGAGGTGGTTGGTGGCGAACTGGAGTTCCCAGCCCCTCGGCGTGCGGGTCTCCGGGGTGGCCATGACGCCCGCGTTGTTGACCAGGACGTGCAGCGGGCCGGTCCACGCCTCGGTGAACGCGGCGACCGAGTCCAGGTCGGCGAGGTCGAGGTGGGCGACGGCGAGCGCGGTGCCGCCGGTGGTCGCGGTGATGTCGGCGGCGGTGCGGTGGCCCGCGTCGACGTCGCGGACGGCGAGCGTGACCTCGGCTCCCGCGGCGGCCAGTGCGCGGGCGGTCTCGACGCCGATGCCGGAGGCGGCGCCCGTGACGACGACGCGCCTGCCGGTGAGGTCGACGCCCTCGGACACCTCGGCCGCCGTGCTGGTGGCGGTGAAGGGCGTGGTGATGCGGTTCGGTGTGGTCACCGTGGTTCTTCTTCCGACGAGGCTAACCGGAACTGATTCCGCTTGAGTTCAGCCTAACCGGAATCGGTTCCGCTTCGCCACCGGAGCGAGCGGCGTCACGGCCGGGGGACGTGCCGAACGTCCGCTGGTACTCGCGGTTGAACTGCGACGCGCTCTCGTAGCCCACGAGGTAGCCCACCTCGGCGACGTTCGTCGCGCGCGCCCGCAGCAGCACCCGCGCCTCCCGCAGCCGGATCTGCCGCCGGAACTCGATCGGCGTCATCGAGGTCGCCGACCGGAAGTGCCGGTGGAACGTGGACACGCTCATGTTCGCCCGCTCGGCGAGGCTCGGGACGTGCACCGGCTCGTCGTAGTGCTCGCGGAGCCACCGGACCGCGCGGGAGATGTGGGCGAGTGCGCTGTCGGCGGTGCCGATCTGCCGCACGAGCGCGCCCTGCTCGCCGGTGACCAGCCGCCACAGGACCTCGCGGCGCAGGCCCGGCGCCAGGACGCGGAGGTCGTCGGGGTGGTCGAGCAGGCGCAGGAGCCGGACGATCGGGTCGAGCAGGTCCGGTGGCGCGGTGCTGGTGGTGAGCCCGGCGAGTTCGGGTCTGCGCGGGGGCGCGGTCGTCTCCAGCAGCAGCGGGGCGATGGCCCGCGGCGTCAGTGCCATGCTGACGACCACCAGCGGCGCGTCCTGGCTCGCTTCGAGGGCTTGGCCGGTCACCGGCAGGTCGAGCGGGACCACGAGGTACTGCCCCGCGCGGTAGTCGTGCGGCGTCCCGTTCAGCGTCGTGCGCTTCACGCCCTGGGCCACGACCGCGAACGACGGCTCGGTCATGGCGACCACCGGGGGCGTCGGCTCGGTCACCGCCGTCAGCCACACGCCGTCGAGGACCCGCACCTTGGTCCGCCCCGCGGCGCGGGTGTGCGCCAGGACCAGCGCGCGCAGCTCGTCGAGGAGGGTCACCCCGTGAGCCAAACACCCCTGTCGGCGGCCGGGCAAACGCGGTGCGGGAGGTTGACCGGATCGGGCAGGACCGCGCCACGATCGGCGTCACGCCCGCCGCCCGCCGCGTGATGTCGTGGCACCTCGCCGACACGGGACGAGGGGGAACGGGATGGACACGCGCACGCTGGGCGACACCGGGATCAGGGTCAGTCCCCTGTGCCTGGGCGCCATGATGTTCGGCGCCTGGGGCAATCGCGACCACGACGAGTCGGTGGCGATCATCCACCGGGCGCTCGACGCCGGGATCACCGTCATCGACACCGCCGACGTCTACTCCGCCGGGGAGTCCGAGGTGATCGTGGGCAAGGCGCTCGCGTCGGTGGACCGGTCACGGGTCGTGCTGGCGACGAAGGTCGGCTCGCCCATGGGTGAGGACCCCGACGCGCGCGGGGCGTCGCGGCGCTGGATCACGGCCGCGTGCGAGCACAGCCTGCGCCGGCTGGGCACGGACTACCTGGACCTCTACCAGGTGCACCGGCCCGACGAGTCGGTCGACGTGGACGAGACCCTGGGCGCGTTGAGCGACCTGGTCCACGCGGGCAAGATCCGGGCGTTCGGCAGCTCGACGTTCCCGCCCGAGCAGATCGTGCGGGCCCAGTGGGTGGCGGAACGGCGGGGTCGGGAGAGGTTCCGGACCGAGCAGCCGCCGTACTCGATGCTGGTGCGCGGCGTCGAGGGCCACGTGCTGCCGCTGGCCCAGGCGTCCGGCATGGGGGTGATCACCTGGAGCCCGCTGGCGGGCGGGTGGCTGTCCGGGAAGTTCGGGCGGGGCAGGCCCAACACCAGCGACCGGGACCGGCGGCTGCCCGCGCGGCCGGGCGCGGGTGGCCGGTTCGACCTGGCGGTGCCGGTCAACCAGCGCAAGCTCGACCTGGTCACCGAGTTGGCGGCGGTGGCGGCCGAGGCGGGGCTGACGCTGGTGGAGCTGGCGTTGGCGTTCGTGCTCGAACACCCCGCGGTGAGCTCGGCGATCATCGGGCCGCGCACGCTGGAGCAGCTCGAATCGCAGCTGTCCGCGCCGGGGATCCGGCTGGAGGCCGCCGTGCTGGACCGCATCGACCGGATCGTCGCTCCGGGCACGGACGTGAACCCCGAGGACACGGGCTGGGTGCCGCCCGCGCTGGCCGACCCGGCTCGGCGGCGACGGGCTAGGTGAAGGTGAGGCCCGGCTCGCCCAGGTAGGGGAACCACCGCGGCGGCTGCGGTGAGGTGAACGCCTCGGCCATCGTGTCGAGCCAGACGGCGAACGACGGGAAGTCCGGGGTCGCGTCGGCGGGGTTCTCCCACTCGCCGGTGTCGACCCGCCGGGCCTTGGGCTCCTGCAGGTGGGCGTAGTAGACGGGGTAGGCGTCGTCGGTGATGTCGAAGCACCACGCCGCGTCGTCCCCGGCCTCGGCGAACCCGAGCAGGTGCGCGGTGGAGAGGTTCCCGCGCCGCACGTGCACGAGGCCGCGGTTCAGCTCGGCCGCGCCCTTCTCGTCCACGACCACGAACCGGAGCGTCTCGCCCGCGAACTCGCGGTGCACCGACAGCGACCCGTGCTCGGCCAGCAGGTCGAGGTACTCGGGCGGCCCGACGGGGGTGGTCGAGCAGGATGCCCGGTCGGTCACGGCGAGGTCGATCCGGCCGTCGGTGGCGGCCTGGTTCAGCAGCGCGAGGACTTCCCGAAGGTGACCCATCGTGACCACTATAGGGGCCGTTCGCCGGATGGGAAGGTGTAAGACCAGGTGATGACCGGCCGGGTATGTGCGGATAGTGAGATCATTTCGGGCGAAAATCGGACGCGCTGACCATCGTTTTCGGGCATGCTGACCACCGTGGACGTGCTGATCGGCGCAGGCCGGATCCGGGGCAGGCGGGTATCCCCGGAGGTCGTGGCCCATCTCGGCATCTCGTACGCCGCTCCGCCGTTCGGCCCACTTCGGTTCGCACCACCACAGCCGGCCGCCTCGTGGTCGGGCACGCGCGACGGCACCCGGTTCGGGCCGGTCGCGCCGCAACTGGCAACAATCGACGGGATGCCGTCGTGGCGGCCGGGCGACGAGGACGTCCTGACCGTCAACGTGTGGGCCCCGGTGGGCGCGCGCGACCTGCCGGTGCTGTTCTGGGTGCACGGCGGGGCCAACGCGTTCGGGTCGGGGTCGCAGCGCGATTTCGACGGGACCGCGCTCGCCGGCACGGGGCTCGTCGTGGTGACGGGCAACCACCGGCTGGGCTTCGAGGGGTTCGGGCACGTCGACGGCTTTCCCGCCAACCGCGGCCTGCTCGACCTGGCGGCGGCGCTCACGTGGGTCCGCGCCGAGATCGCCGCGTTCGGCGGTGACCCGTGCTCCGTCACGGCCGCGGGCCAGTCCTCCGGCGCGACCGCGGTCGCCTGCCTGACCGGCACGGGCCTGCTCGACCGTGCGATCCTGTGCAGCCCACCCGACCTGCACCTCACCCCGGCCGAAGCGCGGGAGCTGGCCGAGGGCGTCCCGCTGGGCACCCCGGAGGAGGTGGCGCGGGCGTCGGACCGGCTCGGCCTGACCTACCAGCCGGTGCTGGAGGCGAATCCCCTCTCGACCGTGGCGGCCGACGTGCCGCTGCTGCTGTCGCACACCGCGCACGAGGAGCCGCTGTTCACCGAGCCCGTCCGCGCCCTGTTCGCCCGGCACGCCCACGCGCGCCTGCTCCGCTTCGCCGTCCCGCCCGCGCGGCACAACGACGACATCGCCTACGCGTTCGGCCACCGCGCCGACACCCGGCTGCGGGACGTGTGGACCCGGTTCGCGACCACCGGCGACCCCGGCTGGGACGGCGAGTCGGTCCTAGCGTGAGAGCAGGTGGTCCAGCACCCGCGCGCCGAAGCGCAGGCCCTCCACGGGGACGCGTTCGTCCACGCCGTGCGCCATCGCGCGGTACGGGTAGCCCTCCGGCAGCAGCAGCGGGGCGAAGCCGTAGCAGTCGATGCCCAGGGTGCTGAACGCCTTGGCGTCGGTCCCGCCGCCCATGCAGTACGGGACCACGACCGCCTCGGGGTCCTCGGCGCGCAGGGCGTCGGCCATCGCGGTGAACCACGGCGAGTCGATCGGTGCCTGCACCGGAGGCAGGTGTTCGAGGTACTCGCGGGTCACGTTCGGGCCGAGGAGGGTGTCGATGGTGGCCATCAGCTCGTCCTCGGTGCCGGGCAGGGTGCGCACGTCGACCCGCGCGGTGGCGGTGCCGGGGATGACGTTGACCTTGTAGCCCGCGGACAGCATGGTCGGGGTGGTGCTGTTGCGGACCGTGGACTCCGCGAGCGCCCCGGCGGGACCGAGGCGGGCGAGGGTGGCGTCGACGTCGTCCAGGTCGACCTGCACGCCCAGCGCCTCGCCGGTGCGCAGCAGGAACGCTTCCACCGTCGGGGTGAGCCGGACGGGGTGCTCGTAGGCGGCCAGCCGGGCGAGGGCGTTGGCCAGGGTGACCACGGCGTTGTCGTCGTTGCGGCGGGAGCCGTGGCCCGCGCGGCCGCGGGCGGTGAGCGTGAGGTGCGACGTGCCGCGCTCGGCGGTGCCGATGGGGTACACGCGCTTGTCCCCGACGCGGTAGGAGTAGCCGCCGGACTCGCTGATGGCGGCGGCGCAGTCGGCGAACAGGTGCGGCTGGTGGTCGACGAGCCACTGGGCGCCGAAGTCGCCCTGGTCCTCCTCGTCGGCGACGAACGCGAGCACGAGGTCGCGCTCCGGACCTCGGCCCTCGCGCGACCAGGTGGAGAGCACGGACAGGACCATGGCGACCATGTCCTTCATGTCCACCGAGCCGCGGCCCCACAGGTAGCCGTCGCGGACCTCGCCGGAGAACGGCGGCACGGTCCACTCGGTCGGGTCGGCGGGCACCACGTCCAGGTGGGCCTGCACCAGCAGCGCGGGCAGCGTCGGGTCGGAGCCGGGGACGCGGGCGACCACGTTGGTGCGGCGCGGCGCGGGCTCGAACAGGGTCGGCTCGATGCCCAGCGCGGACAGGTGTGCGGCCACGAACTCGGCGGCCTCGCGTTCGCCCTCGGCGTCGCCGCCGCCGCGGTTGGTGGTGTCGAACCTGATCAACGACGCGCACAGGTCCACGACGTCCTCAGCCATACACGTCCTCCACGGCCTGGCCCGCCACCACGGTGACGATCTTGAACGCCTTCATGGCGTCGGTCATGGTGGCCGCGTCGAACCCGACCGTGCGGGTGCCGATCAGCTCCACGGTGGGGACGACGGCGGCGGCGTGCGCGAGGTGGCTCGCGTCGAAGTCGACCTCGACCCAGTGCTCCGCGATCACCGGGGTGGCGGGGCGGGCGCGGCGGACGGCGCGCTTGGCGGCGGCGGTGAGGCGCTCGGCGGTGATCTCGGGCGGATCGCAGATGGCGGCGTAGCGGCTCACGCACTCCTTGACCGCGACGAGTTCCGCGGTGGGCGCGTACTCGGCCGCGTCCTCGCACGTCTTGTCGTCCCCGGTCACCAGCAGCACCGGCACACCGTATTCGGCGGCCAGCGCGGCGTTGAGCCTGCCCTCGCTCGCGGGCACGCCGTCGAGGCGGACCTGGGTGATCGAGTTCTCCAGGTAGGTGTGCGCGAGGACCCCGTCCTCGCCCGCGCCGGTGTGGTAGCCCAGGAACACCACGCCCTGCACGCCGGAGTCGATGCCCTGCATCATCGACAGCGGTTTGTGCCTGCCGGTGAGCATCCGGGCGCGCGGGTCGAGGCCCTCCAGCAGCAGGTTGCGCTGGCTGTTGTGCGCCTCGTTGACCAGCACGTTCGTGGCGAGCCCGGCGATCGTGGCATTGACGTCCCCGGTGAACAGGCGGCGGAAGCGCTGCCACTGCTCGGTGCCGGGTTCGACGTCGGCCGGGCAGGTGACGCCCGTGGCGCCCTCCATGTCGGCCGAGATCATGATCCGCATGGCTGACATGGTTGGGCCGCGGGTGGTCTTTGTCGAGATCTTGGGGTAAATGGTTACCCCTGTGCGCAACTCTGGGGAGAGGTAGTGCTTGTGGGAATCACGCGCCGTCTGGGGTCGATCGTGGGGGCGACGGGTCTGGTGGCGCTGCCACTGGCCGCACCCGCCCAAGCTCAGCAGCCCGTCACGTTGCGGGTGGCCATCGTCCAGCAGGTCGACTCGCTCAACCCGTTCCTCGCCTCGTACCAGACGAGCACGGAGATCGGGCGGCTGATGTACGACTACCTGACCGCCTACGACGTCAAGGACCAGCGGCCGGTCGAGGGGGTGGCGAAGTCGTGGGAGAAGTCCGCTGACGACCTGACCTGGACGTTCACCGTCCCGGACGGGAAGAAGTGGTCCGACGGGCAGCCGGTCACGGCCAAGGACGTCGCGTTCACCTACAACCTCATGATGACCGACAAGGACGCCGCCACCGCCAACGGCAGCTTCGTGGCGAACTTCGAGACGGTCACGGCGCCCGACGACCGCACGGTCGTGATCAAGACCAAGTCGCCGCAGGCCAGCATGCTCGCGCTGGACGTGCCGATCGTGCCGGAGCACGTGTGGTCCGGCGTCGGGAAGATCGCCGACTACAAGAACGACACGGGTCCGGTGGTGAGCGGCGGGCCGTTCACGCTGTCGGAGTACCGGGCGAACGAGTTCATCAAGCTCAAGGCCAACAAGGGCTACTGGCGGGGCGCGCCGAAGTACGACGAGCTGCACTTCATCTACTACAAGACCGTCGACGCGGCCGTGCAGGCCCTGGACAAGGGCGAGTTGGACCTGGTCAACCGGATGGGCCCGGCCCAGTTCGACTCCCTCAAGGACAAGCGGGGCATCACCCGCAACAAGGCGCAGGGCAGGCGCTTCAACGAGCTGGTGCTCAACTCCGGGGCCGCCACGAAGACCGGTGAGCCGATCGGCGACGGGCACCCGGCGCTCAAGGACGTGAAGGTGCGCCAGGCCATCGCGAAGGCGATCGACCTGGACGCGATCATCGCGCGGGTCAACGGCGGGTACGCCGAGCGCGGCACGGGCCCGATCCCGCCGGTGTTCCCCGACTTCCACTACACCCCCTCGACGGTGCGCCCGTTCGACCCCGCGGCGGCCAACACCGAACTCGATCAGGCCGGATACCCGAAGGGTTCCGACGGCATCCGGGTCGGCGCGGACGGCAAGCCGTTGAGGTTCCGGCTCATCGGCCACTCCAGCCGCGCCTACGACGAGCAGGCGGGCGAGTACGTCAAGGGGTCGCTGGCCGACATCGGCATCGCCGTGGACGTGCAGATCGTGGCCGACACGCTGCTCGACGAGTACAGCGTCGCGGGCAAGTTCGACCTGATCTTCTCCGGCTGGGGCACCAACCCCGACCCGGACTTCATCCTGTCGCTCAACACCTGCGACGCGCGGCCCGCCTCGCCCACCGCGAGCGGCACGACCGACACGTTCTTCTGCGACCAGGCCTACGACGACCTCTACCGGAAGCAGGGCGCCGAGCTCGACCCCGGCAAGCGGTCGGAGCTGGTCAAGCAGATGCAGCAGCGGTTCTACGACCAGGTACCGGCGATCATCCTCGGCCACGACAACGTGCTGGAGGCCTACCGGAACGACACGTTCGCGAGCTTCCCGATCCAGCCCGACCCCGGTGGCGTGATCATGGCCCAGAACGGGATGTGGGGGTACTACGGCGCGGTGCCCGTGGCGGCGGCCGCGGACGGGTCCTCGGGCCCGAGCGGGCTGCTGATCGGCGGGATCGTGGTCGTGGTGCTGCTGGTCGGCGGCGGGGCGTGGCTGCTGGTCAAGCGGCGCGGCGCCACCGCCGGGGACCGGGAGTGAGCGCTCCCGTCCAGGCCGAGACCCCCTCGCGGCGCGGTGGCGGGGTGCTGCGCCACGTCGTGGGCAAGCTCGGCGGCGCCCTCGCGAGCCTCGCGGCCGTGGTGGTGCTGGGGTTCTTCCTGTTCCGGATGATCCCCGGCGACCCGACGGTCACCATGACCAGGGGTCGCCAGGTCGACGCGGCGCAGATCGCGGAGCTGCGGGCGCTGCACGGCTACGACCGGCCGATCCTGGAGCAGTTCGGCAGGTACGCCGTCGGCCTGCTGCACGGGGACATGGGGACGTCGCTGTTCTACCGGCGCACGGTCGCCGAGCTGATCGGCGAACGGGTCGGGCCGACGCTGCTGCTGGTGGGCACCTCCACGCTGATCGCGGTGGTGCTCGGGCTGTGGCTGGGCATCCGCGGCGCGTGGCGGCGCGGCAGCGCGTTCGACCGGGCGTCGACCGGCGTGGCGCTGGTCGGGTGGGCGATGCCCGCGTTCTGGCTCGGGATGCTGCTGTCGATGGTGACCGGGAACCTGTTCCCCTCCGGCGGGATGCGGTTCTCCAGCACCCCGCCGGGGTTCTGGCCGCAGGCACTGGACGTCGCCCACCACATGGTGCTGCCGTGCGTGACCCTGATCGCGGTGGTCTACGCGCAGTACCAGCTGGTCATGCGGTCCTCGCTGCTGGAGGAGATGAACGCCGACTACCTGACGACCGCGCGCGCCAAGGGCCTGCGCGACGACCAGGTGCGGCGGCGGCACGCGGTGCCCAACGCGCTGCTGCCGACGGTGACGCTGGTGTTCCTGCACCTCGGCCTGGTGGTGACCGGCGCGATCACCGTGGAGACGGTGTTCTCCTGGCCGGGACTGGGGCTGCTGACCTACGAGGCGCTCGCCGGACCGGACCTGCCGCTGCTGCAAGGGGTGTTCGTGGTGCTCGCCGGATCGGTGATCGTGATGAACGTGCTGGCCGACCTGCTCTACCAGGTCCTGGACCCGAGGGTGCGCGCGTCGTGACGGGCATCGTGTGGCAGCGCCGCCGGGCGGCGGTCTCCTCGACGTGGCGGGAGTTCACCCGCGACCGCGGCGGCGTGGTCGGGCTGGTGGTGCTCGGCGTGGTCGTGGTGCTGGCGGTGCTCGCGCCGCTGGTCACCGACGCGGCCGGGTTGGACGTGACGAAGGCCGCCGGGCAGCGGTGGCAGCCGCCCAGCGGCGACTTCTGGTTCGGCACCGACCACACCGGCCGCTCGGTGCTGCTGCTGACGTGGTGGGGCAGCCGGATCTCGCTGCTGATCGGGTTGACCGCGACCGTGCTGTCGGTGGCGATCGGCACGCTGGTCGGCGTCACGGCGGCGCACTTCGGCGGGTCGCTGTCGGCGGGGCTGATGTGGGTGACGAACTTCTTCCTGGTGCTGCCGTCGCTGGTGCTCGCCATCGCCCTGTCCACGGTGCTGCCCCGCGGGGTCGGGACGATCGTGCTGGCGATCGGCGTGACGTCGTGGGCGTCGACCGCGCGGCTGGTGCGGGCGCAGACGTTGAGCGTGGAGGCGCGGCCGTTCATCGAACGCGCCAAGGTGCTCGGCGGCGGGCACGCGCACGTGATCGGGCGGCACGTGCTGCCGGCGGTGCTGCCGCTGGTGTTCGTGAACACGACGCTGACGGTGGCCAACGCGATCGTCGCCGAGGCGACCCTGTCGTTCCTGGGGTTGGGCGACCCGTCGATGGTGTCGTGGGGGTCGATGCTGCGCGCGGCGAACCTGCACGGCGCGGTGTCGCAGCGGGCGTGGTGGTTCCTGCTGCCGCCGGGTCTGGGCGTGGTGGTGATCGTGCTGGCGTTCACGCTGGTCGGGCGGGCGTTGGAGACGGTGCTGAACCCGAGGCTGAGGGGAGACCGGTGAGCCCGCTGCTGGAGCTGCGCGGTCTGGGGGTGCGCTACCGGACCGACCGCGGTGAGGTGGCGGCCGTCCGGGACGTGGACCTGACGTTGGCCGCGGGCGAGACGCTGGGGCTGGCGGGCGAGTCGGGGTGCGGGAAGTCGACCGTGGCGATGTCGGTGCTGCGGCTGCTGCCGAAGTCCGCGCTGGTCGACGGGGAGATCCTGCTCGACGGCGAGGACGTGGCCGCGATGTCGTGGGGTCGGCTGCGGGCGGTGCGGTGGGCGCGGGCGTCGGTGGTGTTCCAGGGGGCGATGCACGCGCTCAACCCGGTGCGCCGCGTCGGGGAGCAGATCGCCGAGCCGATCCGGTTGCACGGCGGGAGCGCCGTGGTGGCGGACCTGCTCGACCAGGTGGAGCTGCCCGCCGCGAAGGCGCGCTCCTACCCGCACGAGCTGTCGGGCGGGCAGAAGCAGCGGGTGATGATCGCGATGGCGCTGGCGTGCGACCCGAGGCTGGTGATCGCCGACGAGCCGACCACGGCGCTGGACGTGATCGTGCAGGCGCAGGTGCTCGGGGTGCTGGGCAGGCTGGTGGCCGAGCAGGGCATCGGGCTGGTGATGATCAGCCACGACCTGTCGGTGCTGGCGAGCACGTGCGACCGGCTCGCGGTGATGCGGCACGGCCGGATCGTCGAGGAGGGCCCGGCACGGGCGGTGATCACCGCTCCCACCCACCCGCACACCCAAGCCCTCGCCGCGGCGTTCCCCGTCGTGGGCGATCCGGCGTTCCGGCAGGTCGCGGCGGACGAGGTGCGGGAGTCGACGCCGCTGCTGCGGGCCGAGGGGCTCGCGGTGGACTACCGGGGGCGCGGCGGCCTCGTGCGGGCGGTGCGCGGGATCGACCTGGAGATCGGGTCCGGGGAGATCGTGGCGCTGGTCGGCGAGTCCGGGTCCGGCAAGACCACGACCGCGCGGACCCTGCTGGGGCTGCGCCCGCCCACCGCGGGCCGGGTGCTGTTCGACGGGGCCGAGCTGCCGACGTCGGCGAAGGGGCTGCGGGCCTACCGGAGGCAGGTGCAGCTGGTGCTCCAGGACCCGACGAGCGCGCTGAACCCGCGGCACTCGGTGTACGAGTCGGTCGCCGAGGGGCTGCGCATCCACCGGGTGCCCGGTGACGAGGCCGAGCTGGTCGCCGACGCGCTGGAGAAGGCGGAGCTGCGGCCCGCGCGGGAGTTCTTCCCGGTGCTGCCGCACGAGCTGTCCGGTGGGCAGCGGCAGCGGGTGGTGATCGCGGGGGCGTTGGCGCTGGGGCCGAGGCTGCTGGTGGCCGACGAGCCCGTGGCGTCGCTGGACGCGTCGGTGCGCGGGGAGATCCTGGCGTTGCTGCTGCGCCTGCGGCGTGAGCTGGGGCTGGCGGCGTTGATCATCACCCACGACCTGGGGTTGGCGTGGAGCATCGCGGACCGGGTCGCGGTGATGCACGAGGGGCTGCTGGTGGAGCAGGGACCGGTGGAGCGGGTGCTGCTCGCACCCCGGCACGAGTACACGCGCAGGCTGCTCGCGGCAGTGCCGAGCACCACCCCGTGAGCCCGTAGCGCGAAGCGCGGCCGCGGGGAACACTGATCTTGGTCTCGGCCGGAGAGGTGTACATGAGCCGTGTGCGATGGAGCACCGCGTCCACAGCCCTGCTGGGCAAGCTGATCGGCGAGCTGGCGTTCGAGGCGCTGCTGGAGCCCGAGGCCGTCGACGGGGGTTACCTGCTGGACCTGGGGGCGGTCCGGTACACGTTCACCGCCGTGCGCGGGGCGTTCGGCGGGTGGCGGGTCGATCCCGGCAGCCTGCGCCGGATCGTGGTCGGCCGCTACGGGCCCGGCGCCCCCGGACCGGCCGACGACGTGCAGCTGTTCCTGGTGGAGGCCGGGCTCGGGGTGGACCCGGTGACGCTGGCGAACTACCTGCTGGAGATCACCTCGACGCTGGCCGCGGACGTGGCGCTCGCGGCGACCGCGCTGCCGGTGGCGGAGTTGGCGAAGCTCGACCACACCGAGCTGGAGGGGCACCTGACGGGTCACCCGCGGCTGGTGGCGAACAAGGGCCGGATCGGGTTCTCCGCCTCCGACGTGGCCGCCTACGCGCCGGAGTCGCGGCGGACGGTGCGGCTGCCGTGGCTGGCGGTGCACCGGGGGCTGGGCGAGTTCCGGTCGGTGCCGTCGCTGTCGGAGCACGCGCTGCGGGCCGTGGAGCTGGACGAGGAGACGGTGGCGGCGTTCACGGCGGTGCTGGCCGAACGCGGGCTGGACCCGGACGCCTACGTGTGGATGCCGGTGCACCCGTGGCAGCTGGACAACGTGGTGGCCACGATGTGGGCGCCGGAGGTGGCGACCGAGCGCATCGTGGTGCTGGGGTCGGCGCCGGACGAGTACCTGCCCACGCAGTCGATCCGAACGCTGTCCAACGTCGACCGGACCGACCGCCACCAGGTGAAGCTGCCGCTGCGGATCCTCAACACCACGGTGTGGCGCGGGGTGCTGCCGGAGATCGCGGTGGCCGCGCCGGTGGTGACTCAGTGGCTCAAGGGCCTGTGGGCCGGGGACCCTCGGCTGCGCGAGTGGGGAACGGAACTGCTGGGCGAGGTGGCGTCCGTCGCGGTGGCGCACCCCCGGATCGGTGGCCTGGACGGGTCGCCCTACCGGCTGCGGGAGACGGTGGCGTGCGTGTGGCGGGAGCCGGTGGAGCCGCGGCTCGCGGTGGGCGAGCGGGTGTGGCCGCTGGCGGCGGTGCTGCACGTGGACCAGCACGGGCAGCCGTTGGTGGAGGAGTTCGTGGCCCGGTCCGGCGGGGACGTCTCGGCGTGGGTGTCCGCGCTGCTGGCGGCGCTGCTGCGGCCGTTGCTGCACCTGCTGTTCCACTACGGGGTGACGGTGAACCCGCACGGGCAGAACATCCTGGTGATCGAGGGCGCCGACGGGCTGCCCGCGCGGATCGCGGTGAAGGACCTGATCGACGACGTGAGCCTGTCGCTGGAGCCGGTGCCGCAGCGCGGGCCCGCGCCCGACGAGCACGACCCGGTGCTGCCCCGGCGAGCGTGGCCCGCGCTGCGGTCCTACCTGGTCAACGCGTTCCTCGTCGGGGTCGGGCAGCCGTTGGACCTGCTGCTGCCCGAGGCCCGGCTGTGGGACCGGGTGCGCGGGGAGGTCGAGGCCTACCGGCGGCGGTTCCCCGCTCTCGCGGAGCGGATCGACGCCGTGGGGCTGCTGGGCGACTCGTTCCCGCACTACCCGCTCAACGGCGACCGGCTGCTCGTGACCGGGTACGCCGAGCAGGCGTCGCACCGGTCGGTGCGACCGGTGGGCACGGTGCCCAACCCGTTGGCGGTCGCCGACCCGATCGCGCCGTCCGACGGCTGGTGAGACCACCGGATCACCACGGCTGACTGATCGGTTCCTGACATTCGCCGGTCAGGATCCGGGCATGAGGTTCTTGGTGGTACTGGCGGCGGGTGTGGGGTTGGCCGCGTGTTCGGCCCCGGCCGCGCCCACGGGTGTGGCGTCCTTGCAGACGACATCGGCGAACGCGTCCTCCTCGTCGACGGCGGCGGCCCCGCCGTCGGCCGAGCGGCCGAGGAAGCGGCTGGACATGACGCAGGCCGACTGGGACGTCGTCTACGCGCCGTACATGAAGTGCCTGGACAAGCACGGGATCGCCCCTCGCGGCACCGAGGGCAAGAAGGTCGACCAGGCGACCCAGGACGAGTGCGATCCGCTGCTGCCGCTGCCGCCGTGGGAGCTCGACGCCCACAACCCCGACGCCTACGCGTTCGCGGAGAAGACGGTGGCGTGCCTGCGGGCGAAGGGGGTGACCAACGTGGAGGTGTCGACCGACACCGACTCCGGGATGGTCGGGACCACCATCACCGGCGAGGACGTGGACCCCAACACGCTCAGCGGGCCCGTCAAGGGCGTCGACGAGGTGATGACGCTGACGTCGGCGTGCCAGAAGGAAGTGGCCGGGATCAAGTGAGGGCCGCCGGTGGTCAGGTGGCGCAGCCCGTCCACGGGGCGAGGCGCGGGGTCATCTCGGGTGGGGGCATCACGACGGGCCTTTCCGTGGCGGCGGGGTCGCCCTTGGGGCGGGACACCGGTGTTCCACCCCGTTCCGCGGATAGCCGACGCCTATGGCAGGCGGCTACGGCTGGTAGCTGCACCTCATGCCGGTCTGCACGCGGCCGCGCAGGTGCTCGCCCAGCAGCGGGTCCGCCGCGGCGACGCGGTCCAGCGCGCGGCGGATGGCCTTGCCCACGGCGACGCGGGCGCGTTCGGGGTTGTCGGTGAAGCGGCGGGGTCTGCCGCCCAGGCCGGTCGCGGCGCGCAGCTCGTCGGCCAGCCAGTCGGCGTCCGCGCGCAACTGGGCGGCGCGGACCTCGCGGTGGGCGGCCTCCGCCTCGGCGATGTCGTCGCGCAGTTCGCGCAGGCGTTGGCGGTACTGGCGCAGCGCGGCGTCGTCGAGCAGCGGCTGGGTGGAGCGGGTGTCGGGCGTGGGTCCGTCGACCAGGTCGATGGCGGCGATCTCCACGTCGGGGTTGGCGACGAGGGTCGCGAGGTAGCGCAGGCCGACCGAGTCGTCGACCGTGGTGGCGTGGTCGCCCAGTTCCAGCCGCCAGCGGCGGCCCGTCCGGGTGCAGACCAGGACGCGACGGTCCGCGGTGGGCAGGGTCATGCCCAGGGACGCGGCCTCGTGCACGGCGGTGGCGCGTTCGGTCTCGGCGGCCCACGACTCGCCGCGGCCTGCGAGGGCCTGGGCCAGGCGGTGGCGGGACAGGACGGCGGCGGGCCAGTGGGCCAGGGCGGTGTTGCGCTCCAGCGCGGTGCGGAAGTGGGTGACCGCCCGGTCCGCCTCGCCCAGCGTCATCGACGCGACGCCCAGGGCGTGGTGGGTGGAGCCGAAGTCGGCCGCGGCGAGGCTGGCCATGACCGGCAGGCGGGCGTGGGGGAGCAGCAGCTCGTAGGCCTGCGCGGCGATGTCGGTGTCGGCCAGCAGCGAGGCGGCCTCGACGGCGCCGTTGAGCGCGCACAGCCAGGTGCTCGACCGGGGCAGCGCGTCCAGGCCCGGTCCGCGCAGGCGGGCCAGCGCGCCGCGGGCGGTGCGGGTGTCCCCCGCCGACGCCGAGGCCACCGCGAGCCCGGCGACGAAGGCGTTGTCGGTGGCGCTGAGCGTGGGGGAGTTGACGATGTCGCCCAGCACGTCCACCAGTTCGCCCACCCGGCCCTGGTACCAGCGGATCGCCACGAGCTGAGCCCCGTACCAGCCGAGGTGGTCCGCGTCGCCGGTCGTGCGGCCCTGCGCCGCGCACTCGTGGGCGAGCTTCTCGGCGTCGTCGAGGCGGCCCGCGCGGATGTCGAGCATGACGCGCATGCCGGTGCGGGCGAAGGAGACGGCGGCGTTGCGGGCCGCGGGCGCGGAGTCGGTCAGTTCCGCGAGCGAGCGCTCGGCGTGCGGGTCGCCGAGCAGGAACAGGTCCACGGTCCGCCACAGCAGGCCCATGGCGACGTCGCTGGGACGGCCGGTGCGGGAGCCGACGCGCAGCAGTTCCCCGGCCAGGCGCAGGCGCAGCTCGGCGTCCTGCGGGCCCAGCAGGCAGTGGTGGGCCAGGCTCAGCGCCTCCGACAGCGCCACGGGGTCGTCGGCGTGGCGGGCCTCGCGGACCAGCGGCAGGACCGTGTCCGAGCGGACGGCGCGGTAGTCGGCCTCGGCGGCGAGCCTGGTCCGCATCCGCAGGGCCAGCGACGACCTAGGGTCCAGTGCGCGCAGGGCCGTGCGCTGGTGGGCCTCGACGGAGGCGGCGTCGGCGGCGGTGCGGTGCTCGTGCACCCACAGCCCGCCCAGCCCGACCGCGGCCAGCGCCATCAGCCGCGGGTCGTCCTCCCGTTCGGCCAGCTCGTAGGCCTTGGTGAAGTGGCAGCGCGCGCCCGCCAGGTCACCGTCGACGTGCAGCGCGTGCTCGCCCTTCGCCACCAGGGCCGTCGCCTCGTCGCTCATGTCCCCACCCCCTACCCAAGGGGTCAAGAGCGCGGTACCGCGTCCCCGGATACCTCCGACCGGTCGGACAGGGGTAACCGTTGCCGACATACCAACTGGTCGGTACGCTCGCGTCGTGGGCAACGAGGACGAACGGCAGATCGACGCGGTGGTGCTGGACTGGGGCGGTGTGCTCACGGTGTCGGTGCCGCGCTTCGTCGAGGACTGGCTCCGGTCGGAGAACATCGACCGCGACCGCTACGGCGTGACGATCAAGAGCTGGATGGGGCGCGAGGCCGCCCCGGACAACCCCGTGGCGCGGCTGGAGACCGGCGCGCTGGCGGTGGACGAGTTCGAACGGCTGCTGGCCGCCGAACTGGTCACCGTCGACGGCGGCGAGATCGCCGCGCAGGGGCTGCTGCGGCGGATGTTCGGCACCGCGCACGTGGACCCGGCGATGGCGGACCTGGTGCGCGAGGTGCGCGCGAGCGGCGTGCGCACGGTCCTGCTGTCCAACAGCTGGGGCGAGAGCTACCCCGAGGACCTGCTGCTGGAGCTGTTCGACACGCTGGTGATCAGCGGCCGGGTCGGGTTGCGCAAGCCCGACCCCGCGATCTTCCGGCACACCCTGGACCTGCTGGAGCTGCCCGCCGACCGCTGCGTCTTCTTCGACGACATGCAGGTCAACGTGGACGGCGCGAAGGCCGTGGGGCTGCACGCGCACCTGCACACCGACGCGGACGCCACCCGTGCCGCGCTCGCCGCACTGGGAGTGAAGCCGTGACGACCCTGCCCGGCCTGGACTTCGACAAGCTCGCCGCCTACCTCGGGAAGGGCCCGCTGACCGGCGAGCTGATCCCCGGCGGCCGCTCCAACCTCACCTACCGCGTCACCGACGGCACCGACCGGTGGGTGCTGCGCCGTCCCCCGCTGGGCCACGTGCTGGCCACCGCGCACGACATGACCCGCGAGCACCGGGTGATCTCCGCGCTGGCCGACACGGCCGTGCCGGTGCCCGGCGTGGAGCTGCTGTGCACCGACCCCGACGTGCTCGGCGCGCCGTTCTACCTGATGGAGGAGGTCGCGGGCGCCGCGCTGCGCACCCGCGACCAGTGCGACTGGCTCACCCCCGCCGACGCGACCGCGCTGGGCCACCGGCTGGTGGACGTGCTCGCGGACCTGCACGACGTCGACCCCGACTCGGTCGGCCTCGGCGACTTCGGGCGGCCCGAGGGGTTCCTGGCGCGGCAGGTGAAGCGGTGGGGCAAGCAGCTCGACGCCTCGCGCAGCCGCGACCTCGAGGGCATCGACGACCTGCGGGACCGGTTGGGCGAGCGCGTGCCGACCTCGGCGCGGGCGACGATCATCCACGGCGACTACCGGCTGGACAACGTGCTGGTCACGCAAGATCCGCTGGGGATCAGCGCGGTGCTGGACTGGGAGATGGCGACGTTGGGCGACCCGCTCGCCGACGTCGGCCTGCTGCACGTCTACTGGCACGGGCTGGGCATCGACGAGGACCCGATCACCGGGACCGTGCCGTCGCTGCCGGGTTTCCCCACCGCCGACGAGCTGGTCGCCCGCTACGCGACGCGCACCGGCGCGGACGTGAGCGGTCTGGGCTGGTACATCGCGTTCGGCTACTTCAAGCTCGCCGTGATCCTCGAGGGCATCCACTACCGCTACACCACCGGCGGGACCGTGGGCGCCGGTTTCTCCCAGCTCGGCTCCTTCACCCTGCCGCTCGTGCGCCAGGGCCTCCTCGCGATCAAGGAGTACTGATGGACTTCGCGTACGACGCCACGACGGAAGACTTCCGCGGCAGGCTGCTGGCGTTCATGGACGAGCACGTCTACCCCGCCGAGGCGGTGCTGGAGGAGCAGCTCGCGGCCTCCGACGACGAGTGGACGCGCAAGCCGGTCGTGGAGGAGCTCAAGGCCCGCGCCCGCGAGGCCGGGCTGTGGAACCTGTTCCTGCCCGACGCCGAGCACGGCGCGGGGTTGACCAACCTGCAGTACGCGCCGCTGGCGGAGATCACCGGCCGCAGCCCGCACCTGGCTCCGGAGGCTTTGAACTGCGCCGCGCCGGACACCGGGAACATGGAGGTGCTGGCGATGTTCGGCACCGAGGAGCAGAAGAAGCAGTGGCTGCGGCCGTTGCTGGACGGCGAGATCCGGTCGGCGTTCTGCATGACCGAGCCGGACGTGGCGTCCTCGGACGCGACGAACATCGCCACCCGCATCGAACGCGACGGCGACTCCTACGTGATCAACGGGACCAAGTGGTGGTCCTCGGGTGCGATGAACCCGAACTGCGCGATCTTCATCGTGATGGGCAAGACCGACCCCGAGGCCGAGCGCCACCAGCAGCAGGCGATGATCCTGGTGCCCCGCGACACCCCCGGTGTCGAGGTCAAGCGCGGGATGACGGTGTTCGGCTACACCGACGGGCCGCACGGCGGGCACGCGGAGGTCTCGTTCACCGACGTGCGGGTGCCGGTGGACAACCTGGTGGCCGGTGAGGGTCAGGGCTTCGCGATCGCCCAGGCTCGGTTGGGTCCCGGCCGGATCCACCACTGCATGCGGTTGATCGGCATGGCCGAGCGGGCGTTGGAGCTGATGTGCCGCCGCGCCAACGAGCGGGTCGCGTTCGGCAAGCCGATCGCCGCACAGGGCGTGGTGCAGGAGTGGATCGCCGAGTCGCGGGTGCGCATCGAGCAGGCGCGGCTGCTGGTGCTCAAGACGGCGTGGCTGATGGACACCGTGGGCAACAAGGGCGCGCACACCGAGATCCAGGCGATCAAGATCGGCGTGCCGCTGATGGCGGAGTGGGTGCTGGACAAGGCGATCCAGGCGCACGGCGCGGGTGGCGTGAGCCAGGACTTCCCGTTGGCGAACCTGTGGGCGGCCGCCCGCACGCTGCGGTTGGCCGACGGTCCGGACGAGGTGCACCGGATGTCGTTGGCGAAGCGGGAGCTGAAGAAGTACCGCTAGTCAGGCCCGTCTGGAGGCGCGGGACTCCCGCGCCTCCAGCTTCCTCCGGACGACCTCCCCCAACGGTGTGTCGTGGGCCTTGCGCCAGCGGGTCTTGGGCCGGATCAGGCCGAGCCGGTCCTCACCGGCGGTGGTGAGGACCTGGTGGGCGACGCGGCGGTTGGCGCGGCGCTGCCGGGCCTTGGCCGCGGGGATGTTGCGGCGGGACGACTTGTCGTTCTCGCCGTAGGTGTCGCGGCGGTCCTTGGCGTAGCTGAGCCGCTTCTTCTCCTGCGGGGTCTTGCGCACGCCGGGACGGTAGCCGGCGGCCGTGCTCGGCGGCGAGCGGTTTTCACGGGTGCAGCCGGTGCAGGTCGCGGGGGAACAGCGCGGTGCGGCGGACGTTGTCGATGCCCAGCAGGCGCGCGGTCCACCGTTCCAGTCCGATGGCGAACCCGCCGTGCGGTGGCAGGCCGCGGGCGGACACGTCGAGGTGGCCCCGGTGCGCGGCCAGGTCTTCGCCGCGGGCGGTGAGTGCGGCGAGGTAGTCGGCGTGCCGGTGCAGGCGTTGACCACCGGTCACCAGTTCGAGGCCGCGGAAGAGCAGGTCGAAGCTGTGGGACGCCTCGGGCCGCCGCGGGTCGGGGTGGGTGTAGAACGGCCGTTTGCGCAGCGGGTAGCCGGTGACGAACAGGAACTCCGAGTCGTGCACGCGCGCCGCCCACGCCGAGAGCCACCGCTCGTGGGCGGGCGCGAGGTCGGGTTCGCCGCGCGGGTCCTCCTCGGTGTGGCGGGCCAGCAACTCCTGGGCCTCGGTGAAGTCGATCGCGGGGATCTCGGCCGGGACGTGCGGGAGTTGCGCCTCCAGCAGCGCCACGGCCGCGGCGGCGTGCTCGGCGACGGCGTCGACCATGCCCGCCACGACGTGCCGCAGCACGGCCATGACGTCGCGGTGGTCGGTGACGAACCCGAGTTCGGCGTCGAGGCTGGTGTACTGGGCGAGGTGGCGGGTGGTGTCGTGCGGTTCGGCGCGGAACACCGGCCCCACCTCGTAGACGCGTTCGAACACCCCGACCATCGTCTGCTTGAACAGCTGCGGCGACTGGGCCAGGAACGCGGGCGCGCCGAAGTAGTCGACGCCGAACACGGTCGCGCCGGACTCGGTGGCCGTGCCGACGATCTTCGGGGTGTGGATCTCGGTGAAGCCGAGCGCGTCGAGCGCGCTGCGGAACCCGGCGGTGCTCGCGGCGCTCACCTCGAACGGGGCGCGCAGGGTCGGGTGGCGCAGGGCGACGGCGGCGTGGTCGAGGACTGTGGGCAGGGTCGCGGTGACGCGGGGTCGGTGCAGGTCGAACGGCGGTGGGCCGGTGGGTTCGGCGAGCACCGCGATGGTGGGGTCGACGAGTTCGGCGCCGCCGGGGGCCTGGTCGCCCGCGACGACCAGGCCGCGGACCTCCACGACGGTCTCGGCGGTGTACCTCGGGGTGTCGGGGCCGGTCAGGACGACCTGGGCGAGTCCGGACCGGTCGCGCACGACGAGGAACGCGACGGATTTGAGGGTGCGCAGGCGGTGGACCCACCCGGCGATGGTGACGTGCTCGCCGACGTGCTTCGACAGGTCTGCGGTGGGGGTTCGGGAGATCATCACACTCCTGGGGACGTGCGCGATCCTTTGGGGGCGTGGGCGAGAAAGGGAACTCGCGGTACCACCACGCCTTCGCCGCCACGTGCTCGCGGCCTCGGGACGCCCGGTGACGGGGGCGAACCGGCGGGGCATGGGGCGGGCGTGGGTGCCCGCCGTTCCTCCCCGCACTCGGGAGGGTCTTCACCGAGGGGCGCGAGGCCGCCTTCGCAGCTGCCGGCGGCTCTCTGGACTCGCGTGGTCCCTCGGCTACTCGTCTCCGTCTACGCGTTGGCGGCCACTCTAGGAGCCGATGGCCCCGGCGCGCGCGTGGTTTTCCGCCGCGATCCACCGGGCCAGGGCGACGAGGGTGGTCTCGACGCTGTCGGCCATGTGGTCGCGCAGCCCGGCCAGGTCCTCGCCCAGCACGGGGTCGTGGCGCAGCAGTGACCACGCCTGGGTGACGACCGTGCCGTCGCCGTCGGCGTCGAAGGTCCACCGCCAGGACACGATGCCGTCCACGACGAACGCGAACACCGCGCCGGGCTCCGCCTCGACGACCACGGAGCGGGTGGTCCACTCCTTGTCGCCGCGGCGGTTGCGGCCGCCGAAGCGCGCGCCGACCCGCGGCCCGTCACCGGGGTCGTAGGCGACGGCGGACGCGCTGGGGCTCCAGCGCTCGATCGTGGACACGTCGCTCACCAGGTCGTAGACGGCGGCGGGTGGGGCGTCGACCCACGTCCGCCGGGTGAAGGCGAACGCGGTCACGTCACGGGCGGTCATCGGGTCTCCAGGGTGGTGCGGTCGCTGACGTCATCGACTCTCGGCGACCCTGCGGGGGTGAGCCACACCCCCGCAGGGTCGGGCTGGGACGCCGGTCGGCGGCTCATACTCGGTGGTGTGGACCGATTGGGTGACTTCCTGCACGCGCGGCGGGCACGGCTGCGGCCCGACGAGGTCGGGGTGGCGACCTACGGCGAGCGGCGGCGGGTGCCGGGGCTGCGGCGGGAGGAGTTGGCGCTGCTCGCGGGCGTGAGCGCCCCGTACTACGCGCGGCTGGAGCAGGGGCAGTCGCGCAACGCGTCGCCGGAGGTGCTCGACGCGATCGCCGGGGCGTTGCGGCTCGACGACGGCGAACGCGCCCACCTGCACGCGCTGGCGAACCCCGCGCACCGCCGCGGCGCGCGTCGTCCGGCGCCGGAGCGGGTCACGGCGGCGACCCGCGAGCTGCTGGCGGCGCTGGGCGACGTGCCCGCGATCGTGCTGGGGCGGCGCACCGACGTGCTGGCGTGGAACCGGATGGGGCACGCCCTGTTCGCGGGCCACCTCGACCCGACCTCGCCCGACGACGCCGCGCGGCGGCCGAACATGGCGCGGCTGGTGTTCCGCGACGCACACACGCGGGAGCTGTACCCGGACTGGGCGGACAAGGCCGCGGCGGTGGTCGGCAACCTGCGGGTGAGCGTGGGCCACCACCCCGACGACCCGCTGCTGTCGGCGCTGGTGGGCGAGTTGTGCGTGCACAGCCCGGAGTTCGCCGGGATGTGGGCCGACCACCGGGTCGTGGTGTGCGACGCCGTCGCCTACCGGATGCACCACCCGCTGGTGGGGGCGCTGACGGTGACCCAGCAGACGATGAGCAGCCCCCGGTCGCGCGGCCCGCACGTGGTGATCGCCACGACGGAGGCGGGGTCGGCGTCGCACACGGCGATGACGTTGTTGGCGCGCGCGACCGCGGGCTAGGTCGTCGGGAAGCGGCGGACCCAGCGCCGCTGCCAGGGGGTCTCGGAGGCGTGCCGGTCGTAGTGGGAGCGGGCCCAGGTGACGGCCTCGTCGGCGGGCACCCCGGACAGCACCGCGAGGCACGCGATGACGGTGCCGGTGCGGCCCCTGCCGCCGTAGCAGGCGACCTCGACGCGGTGGCCCGCGCGGGCGCGCTCGTGCAGGTCGCGGATGCGGGCGATGGCGTCGGCGCTGTCGCGCGGCAGCAGGAAGTCGGGCCAGTCGATCCACTCGTGCGGCCAGGTGAGCCGGGCGTCGTTGCGGGCGCGCAGCTTCTTCCCGCCCAGGTAGAGGCCGTGTTCGGGGAGCGGGCCGGTGGGGTCGGGGTCGCGCAGGCCGCGGCCGCGGACCCAGGCGCCGTCGGGCAGTTCGGTCGCGCCGGTGAGGTGCGTGCTGGTCATGTCCCCCATCTTCTCGGGGTCGGCATCCATCGTTCGACGGACCCCGGCATCCCTCTTTCCGCCGTCTCGGACAACGACCTTCAGGCGATCCGCGCGGGGGTGCGGCGCTGCCAAGGTGGATGTGCCCGACGACGAGGGGGATCCGATGAGGGGCGTTCGACGAACGATCGGTTTAGGAGTGGCAGTGGTGCTGCTCGGGGCGGGGATGGCCTCGGCGAGCCCGGCGCGCGGCGACTGGCCGTCCTGGCAGAAGGACCTGTCCGGCACGCGGCACAACGCCGAGGAGTGGCGGATCACCCCGCGCACGGTGGGGAACCTGAAGGTGAAGTGGGCGTTCGCCTACCCGCACACGGACCTGCCGGTGCGCAGCCAGCCCGCGGTGGTGGACGGGGTCGTGTACTTCGGTGGGCCGGACGGGAAGTTCTACGCCCGTGACGCGCGCACCGGGGCGCAGCGGTGGACGTTCGACCTGGCGGGGGTGGAGCCGGGGCCGCGGCCCGCGGTGGCGTGGGACGGTCCGGCGGTGGCGAACGGGAAGGTGTACTTCGGCGACATCCGCGGCTACGTGTACGCGCTGAACCAGCGTGACGGCCGGTTGGTGTGGGCCAAGCAGGTGGACGCGCACCCGTCGGCGACGATCACCAGTTCACCGGTCGTGTACGAGGGCCGGGTGTACGTGGGGACCTCCAGCGCGGAGAACACCGGCGGCAAGGACTACGCGTGCTGCACGTTCCGCGGGCACATCGACGCGTTGGACGCGAACACCGGGGCGTTGGCGTGGCGGCACTACACCGTGCCGGAGCCGCGGGCGGTGGGGACGTGGCCCAGCGGCGCGACCCGCTACGAGCCGTCGGGGGCGGGGGTGTGGAGCTCGCCGGTGGTCGACGCGAAGTCCCGCACGCTGTTCGTCGGCACGGGCCAGAACTACACCGGCAGCGCGGGCGACTTCGACACGATGCTGGCGCTGGACCCGCGGACCGGGTCGGTGAAGTGGCGCAACCAGGTCACCAAGGCCGACACGTGGCGCTCGCTGTGCAACGACCCCGACCCGGAGGGCTACTGCCCCGGTCTCAAGGACGGCTCGGCGCTGGACTACGACATCGGCGCGACGCCGAACGTGTTCACCGTCGGCGGCCGCACGCTGGTCGGCGTGGGCCAGAAGCTGGGCGTCTACCACGTGTTCGACGCCCGCACCGGTGAGGTCGTGTGGCGCAGGCAGTTGGGCGTCCCGCTGCCCAGCGGCGGCGTCTCCGGCATCCAGTGGGGGTCGAGCTACGACGGCAAACGCCTCTACATCGCCACGTACTTCGCCGACCCCGGCAAGGTCTTCGCGGTCGACCCGGCCACCGGCGCGGTGCTGTGGGAGACCCCGAACCCCGCCGACGGCTGCACCACCGGCGGCGCGGCGGCGTACCCGGACGTGTGCACCCTGGGCCACGGCCCGGCGGTGTCCAGCAGCCCCGGCGTGGTCTACGAGGGCGGCAACGACGGCAAGCTGCGCGCGTACTCGGCGACCACCGGCCGCGTGCTGTGGACCTACGACACGGTCCGCGACTTCACCGGCGTGAACGGCCTGCCGGGTCGCGGCGGCGCGATCTCCGGCGGTGGCGGGGGAGCGGTCGTCTCCGGCGGCATGGTGTACGTGCAGGCGGGGTACTGGCCCGCCTACCCCAACCCCGACGGCGGTCACGTGCTGCTGGCGTTCGGGCTGTGACACGACGGTGGCGCCCGATCCCCCGCGGATCGGGCGCCACCACCTCGTGCGGTCGGGATCTTGCGAGCCTTCGACCCGAGCTGTCCGGAACACCGACCGGGCCGGTGAGGCGGAGCGCCTGCCGTGGGCGCGTGTACCACCGGTGGTCGGTCACGGCTCCGACGTCGAGGGCTCGTGGCTGGTCACCGCGGCGGTCGACGGCCGCTCGGGGGTGGAGGCCCGCTGGAAGGCCGAGCCCACCGTGGCGGCGGCCGCGATCGGTCGGGGGCTGCGCCTGCTGCACGACCTGGGGTCGCTCGGGGTGGCCGACCGGTGGGCCGTGGCCTGACCTCCACTGTCCGCTTGCCGACATATACCGCTTTCCGATATAACTCGGGTCATGAGTGCTCGGGTGATGACGGAGCAGACCTTCCTGGTGCTGACGGCGCTGGCGGAGGAACCGCTGCACGGGTACGCGATCGTCCAGGCCGTCGACGCCCTGTCCGAGGGGCGGATGAAGCTGCGGGTGGGCACGCTGTACGGCGTGCTGGACCGGCTGGTGGCCGACGGGTTCGCCGAGCGCGACCGCGAAGAGGTCCACCAGGGCCGGTTGCGGCGCTACTACCGGTTGACCGACAGCGGGGTCCGCGCGCTGTCGGCGGAGGTCGCGCGGTTGTCGGCGAACGTGCGGGCGGCGTCGTTCGTGCTCAAGGCGAGGGGGGCGTTGTGAGGAGCAACCTGGAGAACCGCTACCGCGCGCTGCTGCGGGTCGCGCTGCCCGGCTGGTACCGGGCGGAACGCGAGGAGGAGATGGTCGGGCTGTTCCTGGCCGACCGCACCGACGAGCTGGACCTGGAGCACGGGTGGCCGGGGTGGGGCGAGGCCGGGGCGACGGTGGCGCTCGGGGTGCGGACGCGGTTCGCCGCGTCGGGGGCTCCGGCGCGGACGGTCGCGCTCGGCGACGTGGTGCGGCTGGTCGCGTTGATCGGCGTGCTGGTGCAGGGCGCGTACGGCGCGCAGGGGGTGCTGTCGATGCTGCCGGTCACCTTGGCCGAGGGCGACCGGCTGGTGGCCGAGGTCGACCCGTTCACCGTGGTGGCGCTGGTGAGCAACGTGGCGATGCTGGTGGGTGCGGTCGCGATGGTCACCGGGTTCCGCACGACCGCCAAGGTGCTGTTCGGACTGTTGTCGGCGGTGTTCCTGGTGGGCGTGGGCCGCGACGCCGGGCCCGAGGTGGTGTTGGGTCTGCTGTGGCAGTTGCCGGTGTGGGTGACCACGGCCGCGCTGCTCGCGGGGTTCCACCGCGACGCCCCCACGCCCGAGTTGAAGAGGTGGCGGTGGGCGTTGGCGGGCTCGGTGCTGGGCGCCGGAGCGCTGACGGCGGGCAACGTGCTCGCCTACCCGTACGTGCTCTTCGCGCTGACGTCGATGCTGCTGGTGCCCGTCGCGGTCCTCGTCGCCGGGGTCGTGCACCTGGCGCGGCGCGGTGGCCCGGTCGGGGCGCTGGGGCTCGGGTGGTGGCTGGTGGTGCTGCTGCCGGTCGAACTCGTGTACGCCGCCTACTCGGTCCCGCTGGTCGCGGAACTGGTGGCGGCGATGGCCGTGGTCGGGGTGGCGTTGCTGGTCGTCGGCCTGCGCGGGCTCCGACGACCAGCGACGGCGATCACACCTTGACCGGCACCGGGTTGCCCGAGGCCTCGATCGCGCGCCGCACCGGCACGAAGATCATCAGCACGAACCCGGCCACGAAGAAGATCACCAGCGAGATGATCGCCAGCCGGAACGACCCGGTCGCCTGGCCGACACCGGCGAACACCAGCGGGCCCAGCCACGACGTGGAGCGCTCGCCGACCTCGTAGAGGGAGAAGTACTGGGCCTCGCGGCCGGGCGGCACCATCTGGCTGAACAGCGACCGCGACAGGGCGTTGGTGCCGCCCAGCACGAGGCCGATGCCCACCGCGAGCCCGTAGAACTGCAGCTGCTGGCCCGACTGCACGAAGTAGGCGGCGCTGACCACGACGATCCACATCACCAGGCTGATCTGGATGGTGCGCTTGGCGCCCCACCGCTTCGCGCCCCACCCGTGCAGCACGCCGCCGAAGAACGCAACGAACTGCACGATCAGGATCGTGGAGATCAGCACCGTCTGGTCGAGCTTGAGCTCCGCGCTGCCGTACTGGGCGGAGACGCCGGCGACGGTGGAGATGCCGTCGGTGTAGATCAGGTACGTGCCCAGGAACGCCAGCGTCAGCGGGAACATCCGCGCGGACTTGAGCGTCTGGCCGAGTTCCTTGAACCCGGCGACCACGATCCCCGCGCCGTGCTCGCCGCCGTGCGGGGCCTGGTGCTGCCGCAGCCGCGCCAGCGGGATGAGGGTGAATCCGGCCCACCACAGGCCCGACAGCACGAACGCGAGCCGCACCGACATGGCCTCGCTGATGCCCACGGCGTCGTGGCCGATGAACAGCGCCAACTGGATCGCCAGCGCGACGCCGCCGCCGAGGTAGCCGAACGCCCACCCGCGCGCGGACACCGCGTCGCGTTCGTCGGGTGTCGCGATCTCCGGCAGGAACGCGTAGTAGACGACCACCGACGAGCCCCAGCAGATGTTGGCAGCGATGAACAGCACCACCCCCAGCGTCCAGTTCGAGCCGCTGACGAACCCCAGCGCCGCCGTGGCGATCGACCCGGCGAACGCGAACGTGCCGAGCATCTTCTTCTTGTTCTGGGTGCGGTCGGCGATGGCGCCCATCACCGGCAGCACCAGCACCTGCACGACCGTCGCGATCGACAGCAGGTAGCCCCACAGGGACCCGGCCGGGAAGTGCGCGCCGAACGCGGAGATGTCGCACTGCTGCAACGCGCTGTCCGCGCACGCGTTCGGGCCGTTGCGGGCGACGTCGGCCTTGGCGTCGTTCTCGGCGATGGAGGTGAGGTACAGCGACAGGAACACCGTCCCCACCGAGGTGGGGAACACCGAGTTCGCCCAGTCGTACCAGCACCAGCCCCGCTGTTCACGTACCCGTTGGGGGGCGGTGCCCGCGCTGTTCGAGTCGCCTCGATCCGGGCTGCTGTCGACCACGCTCATGACGGCGGACTGTACTGGTCACCCGACCGGATGATCGACGGTCACCCCAAGCTGTTGTCAACCCGCCACCCGGATGTCAGCCCGCGGCCCACGCCGACCGCTCCCGCAGCACCGTGCGCAACACGTCGGGACGGTCGGTGACCAGTCCGTCCACGCCCAGGTCCAGCAGGCGGGTCATCTCCGCGGCGTCGTCGACGGTCCACACGTGCACCTCGTGGCCGCGCCGGTGCGCCACGCGCACGAACCGCTCGTCCACGACGCGCAGCCGTCCGCTGGCGGCGGGCACCTGCGCCAACGCCCCGCGCACCGCCACCCCGGCGACCGGGAGGCGTCCGGCCACCCACAGCGCGCCGACCGACCGCGGTCCCATCGACGTGAGCAGCTTCGGCCCGCCGAGCCGCCGCAGCCGCGCCAGGCGGGTGTCGGAGAACGACGCCAGGCACACCCGGCCCATCGCCCCGGCCCGCCGCAGCACCGCCAGCACCGGCTCCACCGCGGAGTCGGCCTTCACGTCGATGTTGAACAGCGCGTCGGGCAACTCCTCGAGGAGATCCGCCAACCGGGTGATCTTCTCCCGGCCGCCGATCAGCGCCCGCCCCACCTCCGACCACGGCTGCGCCGCCACCCGACCCGTCCGGTCGGTCGTGCGGTCCAGCGTCGCGTCGTGGTGCACCACCACCACGCCGTCGGACGTGGCGTGCACGTCGGTCTCCAGGTAGCGGTAGCCCTCGGCGGTCGCGCGCCGGAACCCCGACAGGGAGTTCTCCATGCCCGCCAGGTCGTCGAGGTGCCACCCCCGGTGGGCGTACGCCCTCGGGTGCGGCCCGTCCAGATACGGATGCGTGTCGCTCACGGCAAGCAGTGTGCCTTGGCGGCGTGGCGCTGGAGCGAACGGCAGGTGGAGGGATACCGTCGCGCGCCATGGAACTGGTGACCGAGGCCGAAGGCGCCGTGGGCGTGCTCGGCCAACGCCGCGAGGTCGCCCGGCATTGCGCCTGGTGCGGTCGGCGACTGCCCGACCACGGCCGGATCGGCCGTCCTCGCCGCTACTGCGCCCAACCGTGCAGGCAGCGCGCCTACGAACGGCGCGCCGCGGTGCAGCGGGGTGGGCTCCCGGAAGACGCCGTGGTGCTCTCCAGCACCGAACTGGCCGATCTGCAGGACAGGTTGTTCCAGCTCAGGTGCGCCGCGGAGGACATCATGACGGCGGCGGAGGACGGGGCGGGCGGCGAGGAGCTGCGCGGCCTGGCCGCGGGCATGGTGGACGCCGCGCGCGGGTTGGAGCGGTTGCGCTGAACGGTAGCGGCTTGCCCACCGACCGTGATCTCGACCATCATGTCGCGCAGGTGGCGAGGAGGATTGCGTGAGCGGCAACAGCGCCTTGTACCGCGAGGTGCTCGACCGGGCGAACGTCGGCTACGGCGTCACCGACCCGCGGGGCACGCTGCGCTGGGCCAACCCGGCCCTGGCGGGACTGCTCGGCGTGGCGGTGGAGCACGTCGTGGGCCGCTCGCTGCCCGCGCTGCTGCCCGGCACCCCCGAACGCCCCCGCTCCGGTCTGACGCTGCTCACGCCGAGCACGTGCGACCAGGGCCACCGGTGGCTGGAGGTGTCCTGCCGCCGGATCTCGCCCGACGAGCTGCTCTACCAGATGGTGGACGTCAGCGCGTGGCGCGACCGAGAGCTGGAGGCCACGCACGAGGCCGACGCGCTGCGCCGCGCCCAGGTACTCGGGCGGATGGGCACGTGGGAGTGGCACATCCCCGAGGACCGGATCGTCTGGTCGGACACGCTGCTCGAGATGTGGCACATGCCCAAGGACACGCAGCTGGACTTCCAGGGCTACGTGGACCTGGTGCACCCCGAGGACCTGCCGATGATCCAGGCGGTCCTGGAGGAGGCGATGCGCACCGGCGCGGGCTTCAGCTTCACCCACCGCATGGTGCGGCCCGACCCGGACACCGGCACGACCGTGGAGCGGGTGTTCGAGTGCTTCGGCGAGGTCGTGCACGACGAGCACGGGTCCCCGGTGCGGGCGCTGGGCACCGCGCACGACATCACCACCGCGCGGCGGGTGCACGACGAGCTGCTGCTGATGGCCGAGCAGGACCCGCTGACCGGGTTGTCCAACCGGCGTGCGATCACCCGTGAGCTGGAGCGCCAGCTGGCGACCGGCGGCGACGGGGCGTTGCTGCTGCTGGACCTGGACAACTTCAAGGACGTCAACGACCTGCGCGGGCACGCCGTGGGCGACCGGCTGATGCGGTCGCTGGCGGTGGCGCTGCGGTCGCGGCTGGAGGAGCCGCAGCTCATCGGCCGCCTGGGCGGCGACGAGTTCGCGGTCGTGCTGCCCGGCCTCAAGCCCGTCGAGGCGGAGGTGGTGGCGAACCGGCTGCGGGACGCGGTGTCGGCGTTGCCGCTGGTCGGCGTCGCGCCGAACTCGCGGGTCACCGTCAGCACCGGGGTGGCGGCCTACACCTGCGGGGACGCGTGGGAGTTGGTGCTCGCCAACGCCGACCTCGCGCTGTACGCGTCCAAGGCCGCGGGCCGCAACCGCGTCACCGTCTACGAACCGGGCCACTACGCCGACACCGTGAAGCGGGTGTCGGTGATGGACCGGCTGCGCACCGCCCTGGAGACCGGCGGGCTGGCGCTGCACGCGATGCCGATGGTGCAGCTCATCTCCGGCAAGGTCCTGGGCCACGAGATCCTGCTGCGCCTGGAGGACGGCCAGGAGCCCTACCTGGGGCCCGCGGAGTTCCTCCCGGAGGCCGAGCGGTCCAACCTGGTGCACGACATCGACCGGTGGGTGATGAGCCGCGCCATCGACACCCTGGTGGAGCACCCGGACCCCGAGCTGCGGTTCAACGTCAACGTCTCCGGCCGCACACTGGAGGACGAGGACTTCGCCGGGTTCGTCCTGGACCGGCTCGCCGGGGCCGGGGTGGCACCGGGCCGGTTGGGGCTGGAGATCACCGAGACCGCCGCCGTGACCAACCTCGACGCGGCCAAGTCGCTGGCGGTGAAGCTGCGCGGGTTCGGCTGCCGGATCACCCTGGACGACTTCGGGTCCGGGTTCGGCTCGTTCGTGCACCTCAAGCACCTGCCCATCACCGGCATCAAGATCGACGGCGAGTTCGTGCGCGGGATCGACGAGCACAGCACCGACGCGGTCCTCGTGGCGGGAATCGTGCAAATCGCCCAGGGTCTCGGGCTGTCCGCCGTGGCCGAGTGGGTGGAGCGCCCGACCCAGGTGGAAGCCCTGATCAGGCTGGGTGTGCGGGTGGGCCAGGGGTTCCACCTGGGCAAGCCCCGACCGTTGGCCGAGGTCCTCGCGGAGCGCGCGGTGGGGCCGAATGGAGCATTGAAGTCGTCTCGGTAGGACGCACATGATTGGGCCCGTTCGGGGATTCAGACCAAGTGAACGGACCCACCACGTGCCCCAGTTGTACCCGGCCCGCGGGCTGCGCCGGATCGAGTTGACCACCGCCGCGCCCGAGGCGACCGCCGACTTCCTCGCCCAACTCCTCGGCTGGGCCGTCCTGCCCGAACCCGACGACGTGTTCGGGGGCTGGGTGGGCGACCGCCTGGCCGTGCGCGTCAGCCCCGGCGACACCACCACCTGGCGACTCGTCTTCGCGGGCACGACACCCCGCGACCTGGCCCACGACGCCGCCGTCGACCGCGGCCGCGTCCTGCACGGCCCGTGGGCCCCCGAACCGCGACCGGGTGAACCGTGCTGGGTGGAGGTGCGCGGGATCGCCGACGCCGACGCCGCCTACACCGACGAACTGGGGTGGCGGGTCCGCGACCCCGAGGAGCCGTTCTCGCTCTACGACGCCGAGTTCGACGGCGACGCCAGACCGGTCGCGGGCCGCGACACCACCGACACCGATCTCGCGCCCGGTTGGATGGTCCACTTCGCCACCGCGGACGTCGAGACCGCCGCCAAGTCCGCGACCGACCTCGGCGGCTCCGTGGTCGTGCAGCCCCACGAGGTGCCGACCGGGTACGTCACGTCCGTCGCCACGCCCGCCGGGGCGGTCCTCACGCTGCTGCAAGCCCCCGCCGGGTGGGGCGGGGCGTGGGCGCACGTCCCGGAACCGACCGACTCCGGGACGCCCTGACCCCTGCTCAGCCCAGTTCGGGCGGGAAACCTCCGGTCGCGATCGGACCCCACCGTTCGATCGTGACCCGGATGAGGCTCTTGCCCTGCCGGACCATCGCCGCCCGGTACTCGTCCCAGTCGGGGTGCTCGCCCGCGATGCAGCGGAAGTACTCCACCAGGGGCTCCACCGAGTCCGGCAGGTCCAAGACCTCGGCCCGCCCGTCGACCTGCACGTAGGGGCCGTCCCAGTCGTCGGACAGCACGCACATGCTCACCCGGTCGTCGCGGCGCGCGTTGCGGGACTTCGCCCGCTGGGGGTAGGTCGACACGACGATCCGCCCCTCGGGGTCGACCCCGCACGCCACCGGCGACACCTGGGGGCGTCCGTCGGTGCGCTGGGTGATGAGCAGCCCGCGGTGACGCGGACGGAGGAACTCGAGCAGGCTGTCCCGCTCCACGACATCGGCGGTGGCGATCTTCGGCATGCCACCAGCCTAGGAGACCCAGGAGTTCCCGGCCGCGGGACTGGGGCCGGTAGGGGCGCCCCGACTGCGCGAGGATGAGGGGCATGCCCCGGTTCACCTCCTACGACGGCACCACCCTCGCCTACCGCGTCCTCGGCCACGGGCGACCACTGCTGTGCCTGGCCGGTGGCGCGGGCCGCGCGTCGGCCTACCTCGGCGACCTGGGCGGCCTGTCGCGGCACCGGCGGCTGGTGGTGCTGGACAACCGGGGGACCGGCGACTCCGACACCCCCGCCGACCCGGCGACCTACCGCCGCGACCGGCTCTCCCACGACGTCGACGCGCTGCGCCGACACCTCGGCCTGGACCGGATCGACCTGCTCGGGCACTCCGCCGGGGCGGGGATCGCCTTCACCTACGCCACCGACCACCCCGACCGGCTGGAGCACCTCGTCCTGCTCACCCCCGCGCTGCGCGCCGTCGACCTCACGCCCACCGCGCAGGACTGGGCCCGTCACCTGGAGTCCCGTTCGCGGGAACCGTGGTTCGCCGACGCCGCGGCCGCGTTGGAACGGCTCAACTCAGGCGGGGGAGACCACGACGACCGGATGGCCGCCGCGCCCCTGTTCTACGGCCGCTGGGACGACGCGGCACGGGCCCACGCCGACGCGGAGAAGACCCAGCGGTCCCTCGACGCGCTGGCGGGCTACTGGGCCGAGGGCGCGTTCACCCCCGGCATCACCCGGCGCGCGCTGCGGGAGGTCGACATCCCGGTGCTGGTGCACGCCGCCGACGCCGACCCGATCTCACCACCGCACCGGTGCGCCGACCTCGTCGACCTGATGCCGACCGCCACGCTCACCGTGCAGCGCGGCGGGCACTTCCCGTGGCTCGACGACCCCGACCACCTCGTCGCGACCCTCGCCGGGTTCCTGGGCTGATCGGGTGGTTCCGGCCCGGACTCCACGCCTGGCCACGACCGATGTGAGCATCGCTCCGTATTCACCCACCACCGCGCTCCTCCTCCCATCGTGATCACCCATCGGGTGACCACGATCACCGGAAGTGAGGACTGTCCATGAAACCCCGGCACTCCGCGATCCCCGCACTGGTCGCGCTCACCCTCGTGGTCACCACGACCGCACCCGCCCGCGCCGTCGACGCGAACCTGCCCGGCGGCACCGGCATCTCCGTCGCGATCACCGGCCCCGCCGACGGCGCCGTCTTACCGCCCGGCCCCGTCACCGTCACCGGAACCGCCTCCATCGGCCAGGGCCAACCCGTCGCCAACACCTCCCTCACCTACGTCCTGGACGTCTCCGGCAGCACCACCACCGCCGTCGGCGCCGGGTGCGGGGGAGACCAGAACGGCGACGGAGCCGCCAACCAGATCCTCGACTGCGAGGTCGCCGCCGGACGAGCCCTCAACGCCCAAGCCGTCGGACTCGGCACCGTCGCCCAGGTCGGCGCCGCCGTCTTCGGCAGCACCGGCGCCACCGCCGACGTGAAGCCCGCCGGCGGCGACCAGCTCATCACCACCCCCGGAGCCGACGACAACGCCAACGGCACCCGCGACATCGAGGACGTCCTCACCTCCGCCACCAACAACCCCGGCGGACTCACCCGCTTCGGCGGCCGCAGCGTCGGCGGCAACACCAACTTCGCCGACGGCATCACCAACTCCACCACCGTCGCCACCGCCTCCACCACCCCGCGCAAGCTCGTGGTGTTCCTGTCCGACGGCATGAACAACGGCCCCTCCATCACCGGCCCTCTCGCCGCCGTCCCCGCGAACGTCGACTACTACACCTTCGCCGTGGGCACCGGCTCCGCCTGCGGCAACACCACAGGCGACACGCTCCAGCGGATCGCCGACGCCACCGGCGGCACCTGCACCAACGTCCCCGACGTCGCCCAGCTGCCCGCGATCCTGCCCGGCATCATCGCCTCCACCCTCACCGGACTCACCCTGCGCGTCGACGGCGGCGCACCCACCCCGATCACCGCCACCACCCCCGGCCTGCCCCAGAACGGGCCCGCCAACCTCACCTACACCGTCGACACCGCCGCCCTCACCCCCGGCAGCCACCAGCTGTGCACCACCGCCGCGGGCACCGACGGCGGGGGAGACGGCACCGTCACCGACTGCCACACCATCACCATCAACGCCCCGCCCGTCGTCACCGTCGGCGGCCCCTACGCCGGACAGGAAGGCACCCCGGTGTCACTGGCCGGGACCGCGACCGACCCCGACGGCCCCACCCTCACCACCACCTGGACCGCCACCCCCACCACCGGCGTCGACACCGGAGCCACCTGCGCCCTCGGCAACCCCGCCCAGCAGACCACCACCATCACCTGCACCGACGACGGCGTCTACACCCTCACCCTCACCGCCGACGACGGCCTCAACGCCCCCGTCGCCCGGTCCACCACCCTCACCCTCACCAACGTGGCCCCCGCCGTCACCATCACCACCCCCACCGGCGGCTCCACCTTCACCCGAGGCACCCCCGTCACCATCACCGCGCCCTTCACCGACATCGCCACCAACGACACCCACACCTGCACCGTCGACTACGCCGACGGCACCCCCGTCGCCACCGGAACCGTCACCCAGGCCCCCGGCTCCGGCACCTGCACCGCCACCCACCCCTTCACCGCACTCGGCGCCCACAACGTCCTCGTGACCATCACCGACGACGACGGCGGACAGGCCACCGCCACCGTCAAGATCGTCACCTACCTGCGCGGCGAGGCCTTCGCCCTCGCCGCCACCGGCCTCATCACCGTCGCCAAGACCCCCCACGCCACCTGCCCGCCCAACGAGGACAAGACCACCGCCACCCTCACCGTCCTCGGCCTGGCCACCGTCCAGGCCCTGCACGCCGACTGCACCCTCGACCCGGCCACCGGCACCACCACCGCCAACGCCAAGGTCGACGGCGCCACCCTCCTCGGCGGGGCCATCACCATCACCATGATCGAAAGCCACTGCACCTCGAGCGCCGGCGGGATCGTGGGCAACTCCAAGGTCGGCACCATCAACGGCACCCCGATCGGCACCGGCACCGGCTCACTCGGCATCCCCGGCGTCGCCCAGGTCTTCTACAACGAGACCACCACCACGCCCACCGGACAGCTCGTCCAGAACGCCATCCGCGTCAAGACCCTCCTCGGCCAGGAGATCATCCTCTCCGGCTGCCGACTCGGCTGACCCCACCGGAGCCCGCCCCGCACCGGGGCGGGCTCCTCACGCGGGCAACCGCGCAGGCTCGTCGTGCAACCCCGTGAACAGATCACCGCCGTGCGTCACCCGCACCACCACGTCCTCCGCCACGAACGACAAGTCCTCCGGCCGCTCGCACGCCTCCACCTCGTCCCACGACACCGGCGTCGACGCCGTCGGAGTCGCCCGCGCCCGCAACGAGTACGGCGCGATCGTCGTCTTCGACGGGTTGTTCTGCGACCAGTCGATCAACACCTTCCCCGGCCGCGCCGCCTTCGCCATCGTCGACACCACCAACTCCGGGAACTCCCGCGCCAACCGCTGCGCCAACTCCTTCGCGTACACCGACGTCCGCTCCGGCGACGACACCTCCACCGCCGCGTACAACTGCATCCCCTTCGACCCGCTCGTCTTCGCGAACACCGGAACCCCGTCGTTCTCCAACTCCGCCCGCAACAACTCCGCCACCCGGCAGCACTCCACGATCGTCGCGGGCAACCCCGGATCCAGGTCGAACACCAACAGGTCGGGGGAGTGCCGACCACCACGCGGCCCCACCGTCCACTGCGGCACGTGCAACTCCAACGCCGCCAGGTTCGCCACCCACACCAACGTCGCCAAGTCCTCCACCACCACGAAATCCGCGTACTCGTTGCCCCGCGCACTCCCCGGCGTCTCGATCCGCACCGTCCGCACCCACTCCGGCGCGTGCCTCGGCACGTTCTTCTCGTAGAACGACGGCCCGTCCACCCCGTCCGGATACCGCCGCAACGTCGCCGGACGCCCCGCCAGGTGCGGCAACAACACCGGAGCCACCCGCGAGTAGTAGTCGATCACCTCCGCCTTGGTGAACCCCGCACCCCGGTACAGCACCTTGTCCAGGTTCGACAGCTTCAGCAGCCGCCCCTCCACCCGCACCGTCGTCGTGTCACCCAAGACGCCGCACCTCCGCAGGCCCCTTGTCCGGCCGCAACCCCCGCCACGCCGGGTGCCGCATCCGCCCGTCCGACGTCCACTGCCGGTGCACCACCTCACCCACCAGCTCCGGACGCACCCACAACGCCCCCTTCGCCCGCTCCCGCGGCACCGCCGTCGTGAACGGCGACCCCGACTGCCCCAACCCCGTCAGCCGCTTCGTCAACACCGCCAACTCGGCGTCGGAGAACCCCGTCCCCACCGACCCCACGAACGCCAGGCCGTCACCCTCGGGGATCCCCAGCAGCAGCGCGCCGATCACGCCCTTGCGCTTGCCCTCACCCGGCCGCCAGCCACCCACCACCACCTCCTGGGCCTGCCAATCGGTGATCTTCACCCACAACGGCGACCGCGCACCGGGGGAGTACAGCGAATCCGACCGCTTCGCCACCACCCCCTCCAACCCCTGCTCCCGACTCGCCGCCAACACCGCCGGACCACCACCCCGAAACGCCGGGGGAGTCAGCCACGACGGCCCGCTCAACCCCAACCCCTCCAACAACGCCCGCCGATCCGCGTGCGCCAACCCCACCGTCGACCGACCCTCCAGGTGCAGCAGGTCGAACACCAGCAACGTCACCGGCGTCGACCGCGCCGCCCGCCGCGCCCGCGCCGCCGACGACGCGTGCATCCGCTGCTGCAACGCCGCGAAACTCGGCCGCCCACCCGAGAACGCCACGATCTCCCCGTCCAGCACCACCTGCGTCACGCCCAACCGCGCACCCAACGCCTGCAACTCCGGATACGTCGACGTCACGTCGTTGCCCACCCGACTGGAGATCGTCACCCGACCACCCTCCACCCGGACCACCGCCCGCACCCCGTCCCACTTGAACTCGTACGACCAGTCACCATCGCGCTCCGCCGACGGCAACGACCCCGCCGTCGCCAACATCGGCAGCAAACCCTCCGGCAACGACTCCCAGTCCGGCCGCGCCGCCACGTGACGACGACGCACCATCCAGTCCTTCCCCGACCGCCCATCACGCCGGAAGAACACGAACTCGCCGTCCACCCGATCCCCGTGCAGCACCACGTCCACCTCGCGGTCGCTCCACTTCACCGTCTCGTACCGGCCGCGATCCCACAGGAACATCTCCCCGCCGCCGTACTCGCCCTTCGGGATCACCCCCGAGAACCCCGCGTACTCCAACGGGTGGTCCTCCGTGCGCACCGCCAACCGGATCACCCCCGGCTCCGGCGGCAACCCCTTGGGCACCGCGAACGACACCAGCACCCCACCGCGCTCCAACCGCACGTCCCAGTGCAACGACGACGCGTGGTGCTCCTGGATCACGAACGTGTCATCAGCACCGCGGGGGAGCACCCCCTCGTCCGGCACCGGCTCGGGAGTGCGCCCCGGATCCCGCTTCCGCCGGTACTCCGCAAGGTCCGCCATGACCGCGCCCTCAGGCGGAACTGGCCTTCTTCTCCGACGACTTACCCTTCACGGGCTTCACCGACTTCGCGGGCTTGGCAGGCTTGGCCCGCGACGACTTCGCCGCCTCCACACTCCGCTCCAACGCCGTCATCAAGTCGATGACCTCACCCTTCTCCTCCGACTCCGCCGCGACCGGCAGCACCGCACCCTCGGCCTTCGCCGTGATCAGCCGCTCCATCGCGTCCCGGTAGTCGTCGGTGAACTCCTCCTCCTCGAACGACCCCGCCATGCTCTCCACCAGCGACGACGCCATCCGCAACTCCTGCGGACGCACCTCCACGTCACTGCCCAGGAAGTCGAACTCCGGCCGCCGGATCTCATCCGGCCACAACATCGTGTGCAACACCAGCACGTCGTCCCGCGCCCGCAACGTCGCCAACGTCTGCCGCTGACGGATCGTGATCTTCACGACCGCCAACCGCTCCGCGTCCTCCAACGCCGTCCGCAACAACACATAAGGCCGCACCGCCGTCTTGTCCGGCTCCAGGTAGTACGACTTCTGGAAGTAGATCGGATCGATCTCCTCCACCGGCACGAACTCCAACACCTGGATCGCCCGATCCGTCTCGATCGGCAACGACTCCAAGTCCTCCGAGTCGAGCATCACCACCCGACCGTCGTCCAACTCGTAGCCCTTGGCGATGTCCGCGAACGCGACCTCCTCGCCGCACACCGAACACACCCGCCGGTACTTGATGCGCCCGCCGTCCTCGCGGTGCATCTGGTGGAACCGAAAGTCGTGCTCCTCCGTGGCCGAGAACAGCCGCACCCCGATGGTGACCAGGCCGAAGGAGATCGCACCACGCCAGATCGACCTCATGGCAACTTGCTACCCCCGAAATGCGGATCCCGCACCCCGGCGTCACCCAAACGGGCTAACGTCACCGCCGCCCCATCACCGCCACCGACCGACCCCGTGACCTGCGGTGACCCCACCCACGACTACCAAACAGGCGGCGGCTGCTCGCCCCGCACCTTCTCCAGACTCCGCCGCAACGCCGTCATCAAGTCCATCCCACCCGTCTCCTCCGGCGCCCGCGCCGCCGGGATCACCGCCCCCGCGCTCTTCGCCAGGATCACCGCCTCCAACGCCTCCCGGTAGTCGTCCGTGAACGCCGAGTGGTCGAACTCCGCCGTCATCGAATTCACCAACGACAACGCCATCCGCACCTCCCGCGCACCCGACCGCGACGGAGGCACCACGAACCCCGGATCCCGCACCTCATCCGGCCACAACAACGTGTGCAACACCAACACGTCACCCCGCGGCCGCACCACCGCCAACGTCTCCCGCCGCCGCAACGTGATCTTCACGACCGCCATCCGCCACGACCGCTCCAACGCCTCACGCAACAACACGTACGACGGCACACCCACCTCATCCGGCCGCAAGAAATACGCCCGGTGCAGGTAGATCGGATCGATCTGCTCCGCCGACACGAACTCCACCACGTCGATCACGTGATCCGACGACGACGGCAACCCCTCGAAGTCCTCCGGCTCCACGACCACCAACCGGCCATCCTCCAACCGGTACCCCTTGGCCATCGCCTCCGCCGGAACCTCCTCACCGCACACCGAACACACCCGCCGATGCCGAACCTGCCCACCATCCACCCGGTGCACCTGGTGGAACCGAAAACCGTGCTCCTCCGTAGCGCCGAACACCCGAACCGGGATCGACACCAACCCGAACGAGATCGCCCCACGCCACAACGCCCGCATAACACCAGGGAACACCCGCCGAACGCCCGTGCGAACCCAAGTCACCCGCACGCACCAGCCACTACTCCGACCCGTCCAACCTCCCCAACGCCCGATACGTCCGATTGCTCGCCGCCGCCGACCGCCGTTCGCGCGCCGTCGCCTCGATGTAGTTCTGACTCGTCGCCAACGACGCGTGCCCCAACAACGCCATGATCTCCGACGCCGACGCCCCGTCCTCCGCCAACCGCGTCGCGAACGTGTGCCGCAACGCGTGCAGGTTCGCCCCCGTCGGCACCCGGTCGTGCAACCCCGCCCACCGGAAGCACGACTTCACCAGGTACTCCAACCCACCCCGCCCGATCGCCTCACCCCGCCGATCCCGCAACAGGGGAGACCCCCGATCGAACCCCGCCATCGGGAACCGCGACCGGCACGACACCAGGTACGCCTCCACGATCCGCTCCATCGACGGCTCGATCGGCACCGACCGATCCCGATTCCCCTTCCCGACCACGTGCAACCGCCGCTCGCCGGCCCGCCCCACGATCGACGCCAACGTCAACGTCCGCATCTCCGCCGACCGCAACCCCGCCACCAACCCCAACGCGATCACCAACACATCCCGCTCCGGCCACGGATCCCGCCCCCCGTGCGTCCCATCCGCCGCCGCCGTGAGCAACTGCTCCGGCGTGTCCTCACCCCGCAACGGCTTCGGCGTCAACGGAGGCGTCTTCGGCCGCGCCACCGCCCCCATCGGATTCCCCGGCAACAGATCGTCCGCCACGCAGAACGTCAAGAACTGGTTCCACGTAGACCACGCCCGCAACACCGAACTCTTCGCATGCGAATCCGCGAACACCCCGAACGCCGCACGCAGGTTCCCACTGGTCAAATCCTCGACCACGAGCTCGTCGACAGACGTGGAAAGCGACTCGGCGAGCAACACGGTGACCCCGGCGAGATCACGACGGTAGGCGGCGGTGGTGTGGGGGGAGTCCTTCCTCGGCCGACGGGCGAGGAAGAACGAGTCCTGGGCGGCGAGCACTCGCATACCGATCTTGTACCGCACACCACCGACAGTCAGGGCAGTGGCCCGCCGAGTTGATCACCGGAAGAGGTGGGGAATTGATCAAGACACGGGGGAGGGGAGTAGCGAAGTCGCAGCTCAAGGCCTTGTGTCACACAGACGACCCAACCGAACGGGTGGATCTCGGCGCGAGACGGCGAGGCGAGCGGGAAGGCGTTGTCGACAGGGTCGCGAACGCGGGCAACCGCGGCGACCCGATCCACCTGGCCGATCCACCTGGCCGATCCACCTGGCCGATCCACCTGGCCGATCCACCTGGCCGATCCACCTGGCCGATCCACCTGGCCGACCCACACACGAGAGCGGCTGTGGCTGCGGCGACGCGGCTGCGGGGCAGTAGTGGTGGTTAGGGCGATGGACAGCACCGGGGCAGTAGTGGCGGTCGTTGGAAGCGGTGGTGTGGCAGGAGTCGGAGTGGCGGTCGTGGCGTGGTGGTCGCCTGATTGACCGCGGTCCAGTGTTCCGGCTGACTGGGTCTTGGCGATCTTGAGACCGACCAGTTTTCGCCCGTTTTGCCGCATATTCGGCATTACTCCGGTTTGCTGGATAATGGCGATTATGCATGAAATGGCGACCCGGAAGGGGGTCCGCTACTCCGGGGGACGGCACCCTCCCGATGATCTTCGGACCACCGTTTCGGACTGGTTCGCACTCATTCGCACTCACCTCGTGTGCGCCGAGCACTGCCGAGCCCTGAGGCCTCGAATCGGCCAGTGCGAGACAGTGGCCGAGGCCTGTGACTCCAGGAAGGGCCTCAAGGGCGGATCCGGGCTGTCCCGAGGTTGTTCCGGCGGCATCCGGTTGCCCCACCTACAAACGTCACTGTGACGTTTGACAGCTCGCGAACCGACCGGCCAGTGACCCGTCAAGGGTTTCTCCGGCTCTCAGGTCGCTCGCCGACTCGTCCAAGCCACCCGTTGCCAATTCGGCGGCGTGCGCTCGGCGGCGCGGAACGACGGGTGGCGCGTGGCGGCGGATCGTCGAGTGTCAGGCTGTGCGTCCACACGATGGTTGCTTCCCAGGCGTCCGTCAGGCCCTCTCGTGATCTTGATAATCGCAGGTCGCTGAAACGCCGATAATCTACATTATGTTAAGTAGCGGTTTTGGAGCCCGGTCCCCTGGCGTACACGGCGAGCGCGTCGACGAAGGTGGTCACGTCGAGGGCGCGGCGGTGATGTCGTCGCGGCCGGTCATGGTGTCGGCGGCGAGGAGGGCGTTGAGGATGGAGCCGCTGCCGGTACCGCCTTTGAAGCCGTGGCAGGTCATGCCGGTGCCGCCGCCGATGGTGCCTTCGACGGGTGGTGCGGTGGCGGCGGTGTCGTAGGCGTGGCGGACGTGCTCGGGGTGGATGTGCTGGCCGTTGATGTCGTTGAGGACGCCGTCCTAGGTCTCCCCCACGACGGGCAGGGTCCAAATGCGGTGGTGAGGGCGACGGGGCTCATGAGGAGGCCGTTCTCGCGGATCCAGGCGGTTCCGGTGAGTTCGCCGTTGCCGTTGAGCCAGTGGTACCCGGCGTGCAGGGGTTGGGTGAAGACGTCGCCGTCGTGCGGGAGGAGCACGGTGACGCCGGTGCGGACGGGCCCCTCCCCTGCGCGCAGTGGTCCTTCTCCCCTGGTGAGCGCGGTGTGGCCGACGCGGATGCCGGTGATGGCGTTGTGGGGTCCGGGGGTGCCGGTGCCGACGATGGTCCCGGCGTCGCGGGCGCGGCGTGTGGTCATGTCGGGATGGTCGCGCGGGGGTGGTGGGCGGTAGGTTGACCGGACCGTACCGACCGGTCGGTACCTCAGTGTGGAGGAGTGCGTCGTGGCGTTGAGCGCGCGGGAGTTGTGGCGGATCCTGGAGCCGGTGCACGGGATGATCTACTTCGTGCCGGAGGCCCAGGAGCGGTTCGCGGCGCTCGGTCTGGACCGGATGGCGGGGTACTTCGCGTCGCGCGCGGCCGCGTTGGGGCCGGTGTCGGGCGAGGTGGTCGTGGCGACGTTCTACAACTTCAACCCGGCGATCGTGCACGCCGCGGTGCCTGCCGCGTGGTCGGTGACGACGCCGGAGGCGTTGGTGGAGGCGCGCTACGAGGCTGTGGGTGCGGCGTTGCGGCGGGGTCTGGGTGAGTTGGCCGACGACGTGTCGGAGTTGGCCGGGTTGGTGCGGGGTGCGGCGGAGCGGGCGTGCGAGGTGCCGCAGGGTCGGCCGTTGTTCGCGGCGCACGCGGCGTTGGCGTGGCCGGAGGACCCGTTGTTGGTGTTGTGGCACGGGCAGACGTTGTTGCGGGAGTTCCGGGGTGACGGGCACGTGGCGGCGTTGCTGGTGGAGGGGTTGAGCGGGATCGAGGCGTTGGTGGTGCACGCGGCGAGCGGTGAGGTGTCGGCGGAGGCGTTGCGGCGGTCGCGGGGGTGGTCGGAGGCGGAGTGGGCGGCCGCGGTGGAGGGGTTGCGGTCGCGTGGTGTGGTGGACGCCGAGGGTGGGTTGAGCGAGGCGGGGTTGGCGTCGCGGGCTCGGGTGGAGGGGTTGACGGACGCGGCGGCGGAGGTGGCTTATGCGGGGTTGGGTGGGGGTGAGCGGGAGCGGTTCGTGGAGTTGGCGCGGCCGTTGAGCCGTGCGGTGGTGGCGTCGGGGATGTTGCCGTTCGCGAAGCGGTAGTCGGGGTTCCGCGTTCGGCGGTCGTGGCGAGGTCGGGTTGTGCTTTGCTGGGGCCTGTTTTGGTCTCGTACCCGAAGGCGGTGGCATGTCCTCGGAGGATGTGGCTCAGGCGGCGCGCACGGTGGGGCACGACATGGACACCGAGCGGTGGTCCCCTACCCGTGAGTTCCTGGTGGGGTTCTTCGGTGAGTCGGGTGGGGCCGACCTGGTGAAGGTGGACCACAGTCGGGAGCTGGTGGTGGGGGCGGACGCGGAGGACCGGGAGGTGCTGCGGCGGGCCGCTGTGCGTTCGCTGGCGCAGCGGTTCGGCGAGGTGGTGGCGCGGCGTCCGGGTGCGGGTGAGGAGTTGCGGGCGTTCGTGGCTCCGCGGGTGGATCCGGTGGTGGGTCACCAGGTGGTGCAGACGGCTCACGCGTCGGGTGGGAGCCAGGTGTTCCAGGCGGGTGGGTCGCAGGACATCCGGTTCGGGCGTCGGTGAGCTAGAGGGGCCCGTTGTAGAGGACGGTTCCGGCGGCGTCGGTGGCTTTGGCGGTGAGGCCGGTGATCTTGTCGCGTGGGAGCGGGACGAAGTAGGCGAAGGTCTCGGAGTCGGCGTTGGCGAGGATCTCCTTGCCGCCGGGGAGGAAGATCTGGACCTTGGTGACCTGCGGGAGGGTGCGGCCGTAGCCGAGGAAGCCGGTGTCGGCGTCGATGCCGCCCGCTTTGGCGAGGACCTTGTTGGCGTTGCGGAGGGTGGCCTCGGTCATGGGGCCGACGCCGGAGCCGCTGCCGAGTGGGTGGACGCCGCACATGGCGATGGTGCGGGGGGTGCTGGCGACGACGAGCTTGTGGCCTTGGCCGTCGTCGATGAGGGCGCCGAGGGTGAAGTTGGCGGGGTCGAGTTCGGCGTTGCCGCAGGCGCGCAGGAGTTCGGCTTTGACGGCCTGGGGGTCTTTGGCCTTCTGCTCGCGTTGGGGTTGGCTGGGTGTGGTGGCCGTGGGCGGGGTGGTTTCCGCGGCGGCTGTCTGGTCGTCGGGCTGCCACAGCGCGTTGCTGATGACGGCGAGCAGCAGCGCGACAGCGGCGGCCACGATGGCGGTGGCCCGCATGGATCCGATCGGCACCGTCTTCCCTTCACTCCTGGGTGAAAGTGTGGCACGAACGGGTGAGGAAGATCGACACCAGCCTCACTTTGGGCTCAGGACGGTGGTGCGTTTGATCTCCGCGCTCTCCAGGGCGTCGTGCACGGGCACGTCGTAGGCGGCGAGGACGGTGAACTCGGCGTGGGGCAGGTGGGCTCGTTGGGGGTCGCCGACGAGGACGGTCGCTCCCCCGGTGGCGGCCGCGCGCAGGAACGGGAGTACGCGGGCGGCCATGTCGCGGTCGTAGAAGACGTCTCCGGCGAGGACGACGTCGTAGTCGTCGGGTGGTCCGCCGAGGAGGTCTCCGGTGGTGACGGTGAGGGTGACGTCGTTGAGGGCGGCGTTGAGGGTGATGGCGGCGGCGGAGCGGGTGTCGATGTCGTTGGCGGTCACGTGGGCGGCTCCGGCGAGGCGGGCGGCGATGGCGACGAGTCCTGATCCGGC
>Ga0247771_1000017_pt1 | contig 84379 bp, 9 predicted proteins | sample UWRJL197509C6_FD_179948 | JGI IMG/M metagenome (GOLD analysis project Ga0247771, IMG submission 179948) | Plant litter microbial communities from Arlington Agricultural Research Station in Wisconsin, United States - UWRJ-L197-509C-6 | ecosystem: Environmental > Terrestrial > Plant litter >... | reverse complement strand
AAGACGGACCCGGACGCGGCGATCGTGCTGAGCATCGTGCTGCTGCTGGTGTCGGTGGTCGTGCTGGCGAGCCTGCGCGACCGGTGGATCAGCGGGGCGACATGACGTTGACGGCGGAGATCCAGGTCGCGCGGTCGGAGTTCCAGCTGGACCTCGGGCTGACCGTGGCGCCTGGCGAGGTGGTCGCGCTGCTGGGGCCCAACGGGGCAGGGAAGACGACGGCGCTGCGGGCGTTGGCCGGGCTGCTCCCGCTGGGGGGCGGGGAGATCCTGGTCGACGGCGCGGTGTGGGACCGGCCGCCGTCGGTGTTCCTGCGGCCGGAGAAGCGGCCGGTCGGGGTGGTGTTCCAGGACTACCTGCTGTTCGGGCACCTGACGGCGGTGGAGAACGTGGCGTTCGGGCTGCGCGCCCGCGGGATGGACCGGCGGGCCGCGCGGAAGGTCGCCTTCGAGTGGCTGGAGCGGGTGGGGCTGGCCGAGTACGGCGGGACGCGGCCGGGAGCGTTGTCCGGCGGGCAGGCGCAACGGGTGGCGTTGGCGCGGGCGTTGGCGACGTCGCCGTCGGTGCTGCTGCTGGACGAGCCGCTGGCGGCGCTGGACGCCGGGAACCGGCTGCTGGTGCGGACGGAACTGGGGCGGCACCTGGCGGAGTACACCGGGCGGACGCTGCTGGTGACGCACGACCCGTTGGACGCGATGGTGCTGGCCGACCGGCTGGTGATCGTGGAACGGGGGCGGGTGGTGCAGACCGGGTCGCCCACCGAGGTCGCCCGGCAGCCGCGGACCGAGTACGTGGCGCAGTTGGTGGGGCTGAACCTGTACCGGGGCACGGGGTCCGGGTCCGTGGTGGCGTTGGACGACGGCGGGTCGTTGACGGTCGCCGCACCGGTGTCCGGGGCGGTGCACGTGGCCTTCCCGCCCTCGGCGGTGAGCCTGCACCCCACCCGGCCGACGGGGAGCCCGCGCAACACGTGGGAGGTCGTGGTGGTGGGGGTCGAACAGCACGCGCACACCGTGCGGGTGCGGCTGGCCGGGGAACCGTCGGTGCTGGTCGACGTGACGACGGCCGTGGTGGCCGAGTTGCGGCTGGTGCCGGGCGTGCGGCTGTGGGCGGCGCTGAAGGCCACCGAGGTGCACACGTACCCGGCGTAGGTTGCCGGGTATGACGATCGGGTTGACGTTCGACTGCGCGAACGCGGCGGTGATGGCGGCGTTCTGGAAACTGGCGCTGGGCTACGAGGACGAGCCGCCGCCCCCGCCGTTCTCGACGCGCGAGGAGTGGCTGGCCTCGTTCGACCTGCCCGAGGACGACGAGGGCGGCGGCGCGTGGCTGCACGACCCGAAGGGCGTGGGGCCGCGGTTGTCCCTGCTGGAGGTGCCGGAACCGAAGACCGCGAAGAACCGGCTGCACCTGGACATCCGCGTGTCCGGGCAGGGGACGGACGACGAGCGGTGGTCGCGGGTGCGGGACCGGGTGGCGGTGCTGGCGGAGGCGGGCGCGCGGACGTTGTGGGTGGCCGAGGGGCACCACGTCGTGATGGCGGACCCGGAGGGCAACGAGTTCTGCGTCTGCTGACCCCTCTCCCCTGACGGAGTCAGCCCACCCCGTCGAGCAGCAGCTTCGCGGCCACCGCTTCCCCGTCGGAGCGGATCGAGGCCGCCACGGTCTTGGCCCGTGCCGCTGTCTCCGGGGCCAGTGCCGTGGTCAGGGCGGTGGACAGGGAGAGCGGGGTCGGGGTGGGGGCGTTGTGGGCGGTGCCGATGCCCAGGTCGGTCACCCGCTTCGCCCAGTACGGCTGGTCCGCGATCAAGGGGACCACGACCTGGGGTGTTCCGGCTCGGGCGGCTGTTGTGGTGGTGCCCGCGCCGCCGTGGTGGACGACGGCGGCCACCCGGCCGAACAGCGCCTGCTGGTTGATCTCCCCCACGACGAGGCAGTCGTCGGTGTCGTCGATGGTCTCCAGGCCCGCCCACCCGCTGCCGAGCATGATCCGGCGGCCGTGGGCGCGGCACGCTTCGATGGCCGAGCGGGCCACGTCACGGGGCGCGTGGGCGGCCATGCTGCCGAAGCCCACGTACACCGGGGGAGGGCCCGCGGCCAGGAACGCCTCGACGTCGTCCGGCAGGGGGCGGTCGTCGGGGAGGAGCCACGCGCCGGTCTGCACGAGGTCGAGGTCCGTCATGCCCTTCGACGGGCACAGCAGCGGGTCCGCCGCGAGCCACGGGCGGGCGGTGAAGACGTGGTCGCGGACGTTGTCCACCGGGGGCAGGCCGAGTGCCGCTCGGTGGGCCGCGAGGGCGGGACCGTACAGGGCGTTCACCCGCTGGGCGTCCTCCTGCCACAGGACGCGGTGGTCGGTCTCGTCCGGCGAGGACGGCGTCCCCGGTCGCCGACCGGGGCGGAAGTGCCGGGACGGCAGGCCTGCGAGGTGGAAGCAGGCGTACACGTAGCGGATCCCCCGCTTCTCGGCCACGTCCCGCGCGCCCGCGGGCAGCAGGCCGGTCGCCACCACGACGTCGCAGTCCTCGGCGGCCTCGCCCAGCACGGTGACCCGCGCGGCGACCAGGTCGGCGGCCAGGCGAAACGCGTCGTCGGCGGTCGGCGGTCGGGTGCCCGCCACGACCGAGCGCACCGTCGGGCCCAGCGGCACGAGCGGCACGCCGACCCGGTCCAGCAGTGCCGCGAAGTCGTCGTCCGGCGGCGCGCACACCCGGACCTCCGCCCCGAGGTCGCGCACCGCCACCGCCAAACCGGCCAGCGGCTCGACGTCCCCGCGAGAGCCCCACGTCGTCAGCAGAACACGCACAAGAATTCCCCGTTTCCCCACGTCCTGGCGTCAAGGCGGGCAATTCTGGAGCACGCGCGGGGTCTTGTGGCAAGCCCCCTGGTCGGCTATACGGTGAAGTGGGCGGAAAGCGTTTCGCGCACGACCTTGGCGTCGACCTCGTCCAGCACCACGCCGAACACGTCGTTCAACGCCCCGATCACCTCGTCGACCCCCAGTTCCACGTCCACCCGCTCCTCCCCCGGCCGGTGGGTGGTCAGGCGGGTGTTCTCCAGGACGGTCAACGTGGTCGCGGCCATCTGCTGGGCCATCACGCGGCCGTGGAACAGGGACCGGGGGTGGGTGGCCATGTAGTGGTTGGTCACCGCGAAGTCGATCGGGTAGCGGCGGGCCTCGGTGAAGGCGTGGACGTCCAGCCACTGGCCGTCGCGCCAGGAGTGCAGGATCCACTCCCCCGCGTCGCTGGACAGGCGGTAGCGCCAGGCGTCCTGGACGGAGTCCGCGCCGTCCGCCAGTTCCACCGGCTCCAGCGGGCTGCTGCCGAAGCCGACGTCGCAGAGCCACACGCGGTCGTCCGCCACGACCCGGAGCACGTTGTGGCTCGACGGGCGGATCTCGGTGGAGCCCAGGCGGACCCGGCCCTGCATGCCGGTGAACGAGAAGCCCAGGCGGTCCAGTGCCGCGGCGAACAAGGTGGTGTGCTCGGAGCAGGTGCCGCCCCTGCCGCCCCGGACCAGCTTGGCCTGCAACGGTCCCAGCGCCAGGTCGACCGGGCGGACCAGGACCATGTCCAGGTTCTCCCACGGGATCGACGTGACGTGGGCGCGTTGGACCGCGCGCAGCACCGCCGCGGTCGGTCGCCGGTCGCCCTCGTAGCCGATCCGGGCGAAGTAGGCGTCCAGGTCCAGCTCGTCCCCACCCCACAGCGTGCTCATGACTCGAACCTAGCCGGTGGCCACGACCTTCCCGCACGGTGCTCCACCGAGGCTCAGGCGAACCGGTACGACGACGCGGCGAAGCCGCCGGGCCTCGAAAGGCCCGGCGGCCACGGCGCACCGTGTCGACGGTTCCCACACTTCCCCCGCGGTCAGCCCGCGAAGCGGATGGAGGCCACCTGGCGGTCGAAGCCGAGCGCGCCGAGGTCGTTGACGTTGCCGGTCACGACCTTGGACTCGCCCTGGCAGTCGCCGCCCTTCCAGATCTTGTACGTGCCGCTCGCCTGGATGGAGCGGACCAGCGCGGGGCGCGTGACGTTGACGCAGCCGACGCCGCTCACGCCCTGCGAGCCGTCGGGGTCGTCGGACAGGTTCAGGCCGCTGTCGAGGATCGCGCTGGTCGCCGTCAGGGCGCCGTTGCCGGTGTTGCCGGGCGCGGTGCCGTTGTTGATCGGCGCGGGCGCGGTCTGGGCGGGCGCGGTCTGGGCGGGCGCGGTCTGGGCGGGCGCGGTCCGGGTCGGCGCTCCCTTGGCCGGGGCGAAGCGGATCGACTGGATGGAGTTGTCGAACTTGCCGAGCCTGTTCACCTTGCCGTTGACGATCGCGGACTCGCCGGTGCAGTTCGGGCCGAGCCAGATCTTGATGGTGCCGTCGGCCTCCAGCGAGGACGCGGGCGACTTGCGGCCGAGGTCGACGCAGTCGTTGCCGCCGAGGGCCTGCGCGGCGCTGGCGTCCGGGAGGTTCTTGTCCTCGACCAGGCGCACCGACGTGCCGGTGAGCGCCGCCTGGCCGCCCTTCACGCTGTCGACCTGCTCGACGCCGTCGGGCTGGTCGGTGGGCGCGGCGGCGTCCTGCGAGCCGCAGGCGGAGAGGAACGCGGCGCCCGCGGCGACGAAGGCGGCCAGAACCAGAACAGGTTTGCGGTACAAGGGGGTTCTCCGATTTCGCGAGTGGTGCTTCCGGGTCGCTCGAACAACGTCAACACGGGAGCGGGTCGCGAACGGTTCAGGAAAACCTCCCGACGATCTCAATCGGAGGCCCGACGTTCTGGGCGCGAAGGCGTTGTGCGGCAAGGAGGTCTTGGCAGAAGTGCGCCACTCCACTGTGGACCCCGAGGGGACGGCGGGCGTCGCCGTCCCCTCGGCGCGGATCAGCCCCGTGCGCGGTGCGCGGCGGCCACGAGGTGCCGCAGCGCCGGTTCCACCTCGGCGTACCCGCGGGTCTTGAGGCCGCAGTCCGGGTTCACCCACAGGCGCTCGCCGGGCACGGCGTCCAGCGCGGCGCGCAGCAGGTCGACCACCTCGTCCTCGGTCGGCACGTTCGGCGAGTGGATGTCGTACACGCCGGGCCCGACCGCCCGGCTGAACCCGATGGCCTTCAGGTCGTCGAGCACCTCCATGCGGGACCGGGCGGCCTCGATGGTGGTCACGTCCGCGTCCAGCCCGTCGATGGCGTCGATGACGTCGCCGAACTCCGAGTAGCACAGGTGGGTGTGCACCTGGGTGGACGGGGCCGCGCCCGCCGTGGCCAGCCGGAACGAGCCGACGGCCCAGTCCAGGTAGGCCTCGCGGTGCTCCGCGCGCAGCGGCAGCAGTTCCCGCAGCGCGGGCTCGTCGACCTGCACGACGCCGATGCCCGCGGCCTCCAGGTCGCGGATCTCGTCGCGCAGCGCCAGCGCGACCTGCTCGGCGGTGTCGCCGAGCGGCTGGTCGTCGCGGACGAACGACCAGGCCAGGATGGTCACGGGGCCGGTGAGCATCCCCTTGACCGGCTTGGCCGTCAACGACTGCGCGTAGGACGTCCACGCCACGGTGATCGGCTCCGGGCGGGAGACGTCGCCGTGGACGATCGGCGGCCGCACGCAGCGCGAGCCGTAGGACTGCACCCAGCCGAGCCGGGTCGACGCGAAGCCGTCCAGGTGCTCGGCGAAGTACTGCACCATGTCGTTGCGCTCGGGTTCGCCGTGCACCAGCACGTCCAGGCCGATCTCCTCCTGCAACCGGACGACCCGCTCGATCTCGGCGCGCATCCGCTCCGCGTACCCGGCCTCGTCCAGGGCGCCGTCGCGGAGTTCCGCCCTGGCCCGGCGGACGTCGCCGGTCTGTGGGAACGAGCCGATGGTCGTGGTGGCCAGCGGCGGCAGCGCGAGCCGGGCCCGCTGCACCTCGGCGCGCTCGGCGTAGGGGGCGCGGGTGCGGTGCTCGGGGCGCAGCGCGGCGATCCGGGCGCGGACCCGACCGTCGAACGACGGGGTACCCGCGGCGGCGTGGCTGACCCCGGTGTCGTTGTCGCGCAACGCCTTGCCGATCAGCACGACCTCCGCGACCTTCTGCCGGGCGAACGCCAGCCTGGCCACGACGGCCGGGTCGAGGTCCGTCTCGGCGTCCAGGTCGTACGGCACGTGCAGCAGCGAGCACGACGTCGACACGGCGAGCGAGCCGACCGACCCGAGCAGCGTCGCGGCCTTCACGAGCGCGGTGGTGAGGTCCGTGCGCCACACGTTGCGGCCGTCCACGACCCCGGCGACCAGCGTCTTGTCCCGCAGCCCCGGCAGATCCGCGATCCGGTGCACCGCGGCGGGCGCGGTGACCAGGTCGACCGCGACGGCCTCGACCGGGGTCTCCGCGAGCACCGGCAGTGCCTCGCCGAGGTCGCCGAAGTAGCCCGCGACCAGGATCGCGGGCCGGGCGGTCGCCTCGCCGAGTCGGGTGTACGCGCGGCGCAGCGCGGCCAGTTCGGCCTCGGTGCGGTCCGCCGCGAACGCGGGCTCGTCGAGCTGCACCCACTCCGCGCCCGCGTCGGCCAGCGCCGCCAGCAGTTCGACGTACCGGTCGACCAGCCCGTCCAGCAGGTCCAGCGGCGTGAAGCCCTCGGGCGCGCCCGCCGAGGCCTTGGCCAGCAGCAGGAACGTCACCGGGCCGACGAGCACCGGCCGGGTCGTGACACCGAGGGCGAGCGCCTCGCGGAACTCGGCGACGGGCTTGTCCCCGACCAGCGCGAACCGGGTCGACGGGTCCAGTTCCGGCACCAGGTAGTGGTAGTTGGTGTCGAACCACTTGGTCAGCTCCAACGGCGGCACGCTGTCCCGCCCGCGGGCCGCGGCGAAGTAGGTGTCCACCGGGGACAGTCCGAGGTCGCGGAACCGCCGGGGCACGGCGTTGAACAGCACGGCCGTGTCGAGCACGTGGTCGTAGTAGGAGAACGTGTTGCCGGGCACGGAGTCCAGGCCCGCGGCGGCCAGCTCCCGCCACGTGTCCGCGCGCAGTTCGCGGGCGACCGCGGCCAGGACGTCCGCGTCGGCGCGGCCCGCCCAGTACGCCTCCACGGCGCGCTTGAGCTCGCGGCGCGGGCCGATCCTGGGGAAGCCCAGCACAGTGGTCCCGACTTCGGGGGTGTTCACAGCTCTCTCCTCGCGAGCGTGCCGACGAGACCGGGCCGTCGTGGGGGCACGCGAGAAGGGGCGGCGCGTGGCGCCACCCGTGTCCGCGCGGACCTTCCCACGAGGTCCCGGACTCCACGCGCACCGGTGGTGCGCGTGCCGGTGGCAGGTCTTCGGACTCGCGGGCACCCACCGGAGGACCGGTGGACCTACTGGCCGTCGCTTCCCAGGCCTCTCGGGCCCAGTGCTCTCGTGACGGCGGTCGTTCCCGCTCACCGCTGCGGGGCAGTCCCGGATTCCCACCGGGTTCCCTCTTGCCTCGCCGCGCCCCGAGGGGCCCGGCGAACCACCAGCGGGCCGAGCCTAGCCGAGTCCCGGCACGTGGTCGGAGGTCGTCCGGATGGTGGGAGCCGGGTGGTTGCCAACGCAATGACCAGGGCCGGAGCGTGCGAAAGTGCAGTGCCGGGAGTACGGGCGACCACAGATCCCCGGTTTCCCGGCCGTCGGCGGAGCGCGGTGGTCTACTCGGGGGAAGACCACGTCCACGAGGAAGGCGTACGGCCATGATCTGCTGGGACCGGGTCGGCGACCACCTCGTGCTGGGCTTCTTCGACCAGGCCGAGGTCGACCGGCTGCGAGGCTACCTCGTCGGGCTGCGCGAGGTCCTCGACGCCAGGTTCGCCGAGTACACGACGGACTGCCCGCCCGGCAAGAAGCTCGGCGTGGCCTACCCGTTGGCCGAGACCGGCGACCGGCGGCTGCGGGCGATCCTGCGCCGCCGCGTCGGCGAGGTCGGGCCGTGGCGGGAGCCGGAGGTGTTCCGGCCGCTGCACAAGGCGATCACGCGGGTCCTCGCGACGCTGCCCGACAAGGGCGGACTGGTCCAGCTGCACTCGATCGACTGCGCGGGCGCGTGGTCGCGGTCGTTGACCGACCTGCGGGTGGCGATGTCGGCCTCCGCCAGGGAAGCGGAGCCGGTGCTGGCCAGCCGCACCCGGTTCACCACCCGCTGGCTGAAGTCCGTGGTGCGCACGCTCGACGCCACGGCGACCAAGGAGGTCCAGCCGGTGCCGCAGGACCTCGTCGACAGCATCAACCAGGTCCGCACTTACTGGATCTGAAACGCCGAGGAGGCCCCGTTCCCGAGGCCTCCTTGAGCAGGATCAGCCGAGGAACACCGACGATACGGCGTTGTCGAAGCCGACCGTCGACAGGTCCGCGATGTCGGAGTCCACGACCAGGGACTTGCCCTTGCAGTCCTTTTCGGACCAGAGCTTCACCTTGCCCTTGACCTTGACCGAGGACGCGGCCTTCGGGCTGGAGGCGTTGCGGCAGTCCAGACCGGACAGGCTTTCCCGGTTGCCGTCGACGAAGTCCTTCTTGTCGAACAGGTTCGCGGTGTTGTCGCTGCCGTCGCGGGTCACCGGCGTGCCCGCGGTGGCCTTGCCGCCGTCCGGGCGCAGCCCGAACCACGTGCCGCCGACGCCGTGGCCGTTCGCGTCGCCGATCTGCGTGTCCTTGCTGTAGAAGTACGCGGGCCAGCCCTCGACCGTCAGCTGGCGGGTGCCGTCGGCGCGGTCCAGGAACCCGATTGCCTTCTTCTCCACGTCCTTGAGGTAGATCGTCGCGCCCTTGCCGACCACGACCGGCGGCCACAGCTTCGCGCAGGCGTCCTCGCACGCGGACTTCGACGGCTTCGCCGTGTCCTTGTCGAACCGGTACATCGCCCGGCCACGACCGTTGAACAGCAACGGGTTCAGCTCGAACGTCGACCCGGACGCGACCTGGAGCCACTGCGCCTTCGCCTCCGGGGAGGCGCCCGGACCGGCCAGGTCTCCGGTGCCCGCCTCGACGCCGTTGGCCGTGGCCAATCCGTCGACGAACTTCACGTCCGTGTCGGAGACGGCGGCGGCGCTCCCCGCGGGGGCCTTGACCTCCGGTGCGCCCGCCGACGCGGAGCCCTTCGTCGGACCGCAGGCGCTGAGCAGAACCGCGCCCGCCGCAAGGAGGACGGCGACGGACGCAAGACGCTTGCTGATCATGGCGGTTGTCTCCCAAGTGGACCGGGTGGGCGTCGGAGTCGTTCCGAGCCTTCGGCCCACAACACGGGAGCGAACCCGAAACGGTTCACCGGACGATCGAGCAGATCCTTCGGCGCGAAAGAACACCCGTGCGCCGCGAAGATCGTCACGCGGGCGCGGGCGCGCTACCGTCGACCAGGACGCGGAGCCCGACGCCGAACGGGCAGCCCCACCCGCGCCGACAAAAGGGCCCCGCGACTCCCGTCGCGGGGCCCTTTGGCGCACAACGGCTACTCGGCCGCCACGTACTCCGTGAAGATGTCGCCGATGAGCCGGATCGACGCCGGGCCACCGGGGTTGAACAGCACGTCCACCTTGTACTCCTGGAGCAGGTCGCTCAGCTCGGCCGCGGTGACCTCGGCCCGCCAGTCGTCCGCGTGCACGCGGAAGCGCTGCGCGGGAGCCGTGGACACCAGCAGCGACGGCACGTCGTCCGGCGCGGGCGCCACGATCGGCCGCCCGGCCGAGTCGAGCGCCACGTCGAACACACTCTCCTGGATGACCGCGAACAGCGCGTCCGAGTCGACCTCGCCGCGCATCAGCAGCTGGAGCGTCGCGTCCACCGGGTCGGTCGGCGACCCGGGGTGGGACGGCTGGTAGTCGGGGTTGGCCCGGAACCGGCCGGTGGACCCGTCCGCGGTCACCAGCCAGCCACCGACGACGGCCTCCAGCGGCGGCCCCTCGACCTCCTGCTCGTCCGAGTCCGCCGAGCCCGCGTTCTCCACGGCCTGCGCCTGCCACGCCGGGTCGATCAGGAACACCCACTGGTCATCGCCCGCGGGCTGCTCGGCCCGGTCGTCGCCCGCCGTCGTCATGTCGAACCCTTCGTCATCGGAAAAACCTCGGAACACCCGGTCACCAGGTGAACGCCACCTCGACCTTGGCGGCGTCGTCGCGGTCCGCGGTGCGCGGCACCGCCACACCCGTGACCACGACATTGTTCAGCATCTCGTCCACCAGGGCCCGGTACCTCCCGAGGTCACCGGCGGGCACGAGCTCGGCGAGCCGGGCCACGACGGCCGCGCGCACCGCGGCAAGCACCTCGGCGGCGCGGGTCTCGCCCTTGAGCAGGGCGGTGGCCTCCCCCGACCCCAGGCCCCTGGCGATCCGCCCGAACCCCTTGACCGTCACGGTCGGCAGCGGCAGCCCGGTCGACCGGTGCTCGACGGCGATCTCGGCCAGGGCGCGGCCGAGGCCGTCCACGGCCGCCGGATCGCCGATGGCGCCGTGGGGGCCTGCCTTCGACTCGGCGTCGAAGGGGACGGTCGTGGTGAGCGCGCCGAGGGTCGGGGCGGCGGGGGTGGTGCCGGGCGCCGACAGCACGACCGGCCGCCGCACCTCGCGCGCGTCGAGGTCCCAGACCGCCTTGCCGGTCGTCGTGACCACGGCCCCGGACGGCGTCACCCGGTCCCAGCCCGCGGGCGTGGCGACCTCGGGCGTGCCCTTGGCGACCACCAGCCACGTCACCCGCCGCCGGAGGTCGTCGTGGTCGGTGACGAGGTGGGTCAGCAGCAGCGTCAGCACCGCGTCCGGCTGCCGGTGCCGGGCCGCCAGGTCGGCACGCAGGCGGACGAGGTCGAGCACCCCGTCGGAGACGAGCCGCGGGTCCGCCAGCAGACCGGTGACGAGGTCGACGGTCTCGGCGCGGTCGCTCATCGAGAGGAGCCCGCCGTCGGACGTCGGCGCGAACTTCCAGCCCTGCGCCAAGGCCCGTGCGACGTCCTCGGTCGCGGCCGTGCCCGGCCCCTTCCGGTAGTCGGTCGTGACGAGGTGGCCGCCGTCGCGGACCACGACGGAGGTCGAGCCGGAGCCGTCGACCACCAGCGCGGCACCGCGGCTCGCGGTGAGCACCGGACGGGCCGCGGCCTTGCTGACCTCGTTGAGGAAGTCCTGCCGCCACGGACCGTCCGAAGAGGACGGTGGCACCAGCAGCAGCGGGCGTCCCGGCCACTTCGCCGACATCCGGCCGAGGACCGCCACGAGCCCTGACCCGTCGACCCGGACGTCGCCGACGCCGTCGATCGAGACGAGCGCCGTCCGGCCGTCGACCGACGGGGCCACCACCACGGTGAGCGCCGGGGGCAGGCCCGCGGACGTCGTGCGCCCGGTGCCCGACTCCTCCAGCAGGACACCGCCGACGCCCTTCGCGGCCAGCGCGTCCAGCACCTCGGGCGACAGCTCGCGCGCACCGGCGTGGAGGACCGCCGCCGTGCGCCTGTCCACGCCGGGCAGCTCGGTCACCCGCACCTTGTCGAGGGTGAACAGGCGCTCGTGGCCCACCTCGTCCACGCCCGCCAGCCACTGCTGGCCCCAGACCGCGCTGCTCCGCACCACGGGGTACGCGGAGCCGGGGAGGGTCGTCGTCATGCGCTCGTCCACCTCGCGCAGCAGGCGGGTGACGAGCGGCTCGTCGGCGCTGTCCGTGGACGGGCGGCCCAGCAACAGCTCACCCACGTGCAGGACCAGCGCGTCCGCGTCGTCGTCGAGCGCCCACGCGGTCGTCGTCGACGGCGAACCGGGCGCGCCCACGGAGATGACGACGCCGTTGCGCGGCTTGCCCGGAGCGGCCGGGGGCACGACGGCCTGGATCAGCTGGACGTGCACCAGGTCACCGCTCGCCGGGAGCCGGACGCCGGAGTTGAAGGACGAGTCCACCGCGGCCGTGAGCGTGCGCCAGAAGGCGTCCCGCCGCGCCGCCGGGACGTCGTCGGCGAAGTCCAGCTGGACGGTCACCAGCCACTCGCGGCCCCAGACGCCGGGGAACAGCTCGACCCGGCGCATCCGGTGCGCGACGGGCTCGGGGAACACCGGGCCCCGCACCGTGGCGACGACCTTCGGCGCGACGTCCCGGACGGAGTCGAAGTCCGCCACCACGACCGGTTCCGCCAGCAGCGCGGGCCACACGTCGGCGTCCTGGGGAGCCTGGCCGTGGCGTTGGAGCAGGGCGAGCACGAGCACCTCCGGCCGCTGGTGGCGCAGCCGGAAGCGGCGGAACGCGTCGAGGAAGCGGCCGTGGCGGGCCGACTCGTCGTTGGCCGCCAGCAGGGTCAGCGTGCCCGCGCGGTCGTCCAGCGGGATCAGGCCGGAGCGGGCGGGCGAGGTGCGGTAGCGCCAGCCGCTCGCCATCGTCTGGGCCAGTTCGGCGGCCACCACCTCGTCGGTGCCGCCCAGCACGACGAGGTGGCCGCCGTCCGGCACGACCATGGCGGTCCTGGAGTACTCGCTGGACCGCCGGGGCACGGTCGACCCCACCACGACCACGCGCCCCACGCCCAGGTCCGCGAGGGTCCGGTGGAACTCGGCGGCGAACGCCACGTGGCCGTCACCGTCGCCGGACATGCTGACGTCCAGCACGACGAAACCCCGGTCGGGCTGCGCGCGCAGGTCCGCGGCGGCCACGACGAGGTGGGCCAGGAACGCCCCGTTGACGGTGATCAGCTTCCCGTCGGCGACGAACAGCCGGGCGCGGTCGCCGGACATCCGGATCCCCACGACCAGCGCGTGCTCGGCGTCGAGCCCAGGCAGCCCGACCGCGAGGGACACGGGCTCGGGCGGGCGCGGCGCGGCCTGGGCGGGCTGGGACCGCGAGGCGACGCCCCGGAACCGGTTCGGGGCGGGCTTGGGGGCCACCGGGGCGACCGGTTCCTGGAAGAGGACGAGCATCGACCGGTCCGGCCGCACGGACCACGCGGTGCCGGGCGGGCCGTTCGCGATGCCCGAGAAGGACAGCCCCGACACCGACCCGTTGTGGCGCAACACCTTGAACGCCACCTTGTCGACGGTGACCGTCGCCGGGTCGAGAGCGCCCCGCACCTCCTGGGCGGGGTGGTCCTCGACGGTCCAGTCGCCCTGCGTGTCGGTCAGGTCGAACGTGACGTTCCGGCGGACCTTCGAGCCCCCTGCCCTCGCCCGGCGGGGCTTCAGCGCCGAGCGGAGCGGCGTGGCCTTCTCCGGCGCCCCGCCGGGGCCGCCGGTGGTGCGCTTCGAGCCGAACGCGGCCCGCAGCTCGTCGGAGACCTCCTGGGCCTTGCGGGCCCGTTCGGCCTCCGGCAGGTCGCGGTCGATCCGGAGCCGGTTCGCCACCAGGTTCACCACGCCCTCGTGGACGCGGCGGTACGCGAGGTCGTTCGGGTTCCCCGACGTGATGGCCACGGGCGAGCGGTGGCCCGCGGCCACGAACCGGATCGCGTCGTCCAGCAGGTCCCGGCGGTCCGGTTCGGCGTCCACGGCGGCCTTCGCCAGGGCGAACGACGGTGCCCAGCGCGCTTCCACGGCCGGGTCGACGACCGGTGAGCGGCCGGTGTCGAGGGCCGCGGCCGCCACCACGGCGACCGCCGCGGCCGGGTCCTCCGAGCGGGAGGTCGGCAGCGCGGCCTCGACGTCGGCGATGAGCGAGACGAGTTCGGTCCGCGCGGTGTCGAGGTCGACGGCCCCGGTCAGCAGCCGGTCGACCAGGCCCTCCGCGTCGAGCAGTTCGACGGCCAGCGCGATCCGGTCGGCCAGCACCATGGCCGCGCCCTGGTCGCCGCGGAGCAGGCCCAGCAGGTCGACCAGCAGGCCGCCCAGCACCTCCGCGTCGGCGTCGCGCCCGAGCACGGCGTCCGTGAGGCCGAACAGCTGCGCGAGGTCGTAGGCGCTCGCGAAGTCCTCGGCGAGCTGCCGCGCGGTGTCGGGGTCGGCGTCCGCGACGAGGGCGACGACCTCGCGCAGGGCGACGGCCGCCGCGTCCGGTCGGACGGCGCTCGACGTCAGCCGGTCCGCCAGGCCCGCCTCGTCCACCAGGGACCGCGCCGGTGCGGTGTCCGGCTCCTGCGTGGTGGCGGGCTCCGGGTCGTCGGAATCGTCGAGCAGGTCGGGGCTCGGGCTCGGGCCGCCGTCGAGTCCGAGCCGCGAGACCGCGTCGGCGAGCCGCTCGGCCGGGTCGTCGCCCTCCGGTGTGCTCGCCAGGTGGTCGAGCAGGGCGACCAGCACGCTGCCCACGTCCTCGGGGTCGACGGCCAGGGCCAGCAACGACGCCACGGCGCCGCCCCGGTCGGCGAGGTCGTAGGCGGCGGCGAGCGCGACGGCCGTCTCCGCCGCCTCGTCCAGGCCTTCGGGGGTCATCCGGTCCATGATCGTGTAGAGGGCCGAGTGCAGCGCGTGCTCCATCGCCTCGCGGTTCACCGCGCTCGACGTCAACCGGTCGACCAGACCCGCCCGTTCGGCCAGCACCATCGCGTTGGTGGTGGCGTCGAAGTCGGTGGTGATCGGCGCGGGCTCGGGCTCGGCTCCGGTCTGCTGGATGAGGCCGAACAGCCACATCCCGCCGCCGTCGAGGGAGTCGTCCGACCGGAACTGGCGGGTGACGACCTTGAAGCGGGAACCGGGGGTGAACACGACCTCGACCAGGTCCGACGGCTCGAACAGGTCCGAGATGTCCCGCCCGGTCGTGGAGTGGATGGTGAAGGCGACGTTCTCGTCGCCGCGCTGCCGGGCGACGAGCGCGCCGCTGGTGAACGCGTCCTCGCGCACGACCGAGCCGGGCTCGTACCGCGCCGCCACGTCGGCCAGCCGCTCGGCGGGCACGTGGACGGTCCGCATGACCGCGCCGCGGTGCGCCGGGAGCTGGTTCAGCCCCGACGTGAGCGCCTTGATCGGGAGGTCGTGCCGCAGGACCCCGGTCCGGTCGCCCGCGCGCAGCGCGGCGTTCAGCTCGGCGTGGAAACCGCCGCCCGCGAACGCCGAGACCGCGACGAGGTCCTCCTCCGGGATGCCCGCGAGGTGCTCGACCTCCGCCCGCGCCGCCTGGACGCCCTCGGCGTGCCACGCGTAGTCGGCGACCGAGCGCTTGAACCGCCCGCGATCCGCGGCGGACGTGCGGAAGTCCTCGTCGCCGAAGTGCTCGGGGTCCGGCGCGTCGGCGAACAGGCCCGCGGCCGGGGTCGACGGCGCCACCGTGGGCACGGTCAGGGACTCGACGACCGGCTCGGCGACGGCCGTGGGCGCGGGGGCCTCGACGGGCTCCGGCTCCTCGGCGAACTCCGGCACGACCTCCTGCCCGCCGTCGACGGGCAGGTCCTGCTCCACGCCCCAGCGCAACGCGGTCGCGATCCGGTCCACGGTGAACCCGCCGGAGAACAGGTGCGACGCCGACGGCACGATCACCGGCGGGAAACCGTTGGCCAGCAACAACCTCGGCAGCAGCAGGTACACGTTCAACCGGCCGTTGCCGTCGCCGAACAGGTGCAGCACGTGCAGGGCGCGCACCGCGCGGGCGATGGCCCGCAGCCGGTCCTGGTCGTCGGTCGCCTCCGCCAGCTCCGCGTAGTACCGGTCGAACACGGCGTTCGCCAACGCGGGGACGTCGTTCAGGTCGTAGACGGGGTCGAGCGTCCACCCGCCACCGTGCGTCTCGGACAGCGTGACGTGACCGCGTTCCTCGTCCTCCATGTACATGTCCGGCGGGCGGCTGACGAGCGGACGGCCCGCGAGCACCTCGTCGGCCAGGTCGGCGGCGGGCTGGGAGGTCTCGGTGTAGAAGAAGACCCGCTCGCGGGTGGTCCCGGTGACGTCGAAGAAGGTCCGGTCGGCGTGCTGCTCGCGCGCGTGCCGGGTCGCCAGGCGGTGCATCCGCCGGTACTCGTCCCAGTCGACGCGGGCGGCGACCACGGCCGGGTCGTCCAGGACCGTCCGGACCGCCTTCACCATGCCGCGCTGGAAACCGGGCGAGAGGTCCCCGTCGTAGAGCTTGCCGGGGTCGACCGGGTCGGCCTCGACGGCCTTGGCGTGGTCGCGCGGGTCGAGGTAGATCCGCCACCACGTGCGCTCGGGCAGGACGTCGCCGATCTTGGCGACGCCGGTGCGCGGCACGTCCGGGAGGTGTCCGCCCCAGTGCGCGAGCAGCCCGTCGAGCCACTCGCCGACCGAGCGGGTGTGCTCGAAGACGGTCTTCGTGTCCGGCATGTCCGGGTGGCCGGGCAGGTTCTCGTCGACGGGGTCCGGCAGGACGTCCGCACCCGGCCCACTGGGCGCGGACGCCGTCGCCAAGCGCGCCAACGGCAACGCGTCGCCCACCGTGCCGGTCGGGCCGTGCGACCGGTCGACGAAGATCGCGACCTGCCCGCCGCCGTAGAGGGCGGGCATCGCCTCCTCGGACCCGATCGCGGAGCCCGGCCGCACGATCTCGTCGACCGGGAGCGGCCGCGTGCCGTGCGGGGCCATCGACCGCAGGTTGATGGCGACCTGGTCGCGCAGCAACGCGAGGACCGTGTCGGCGCGGCGCTGGCCGATCTCCCGCGCGTCCCCGGTCTCGGTGTCGGCGGCGTGGCCGACGACCTCGACGGTCGGCAGCGGCAGCCCGTCGGCCGCGTTCTCCACGGCGATCTCGGCGAGCGTCAACGCCAACGCCTCGACGTCGTCCGGCTCCCGCACGTCGACCGCGCCCGGCTCGAACGGGACCTCCACCGGGATGATCTCGTCGGAGTCCTTGCGGCGCAGGGGTTCCGCCGTGTCCGACGGCACGAGCGCCACCGGACGGCGGACCTCGCCGTCGGCGTAGTCCCAGGTGGCCTTGCCCGTCGCGGTGAAGCGCGACCGGGCCGACCCCAGCAGCGGCACCTGCTCCCAGGTGGCTGTCCCGTCGACGAACTTCCGGTCCGTCACCGACGTCACGGCGACGTCGCCGGTCGAGGCGACGTGCGTCAGGACCGCGGCCAGCACGACGTCCGGCCGTTCGTGCCGCTCGGCCGCCACCCGGTGCAGCTCGACCAGGTCCAGGTCGCCCTCGCGCGCGGCGACCGACGGCCCGACCCCGGCCACGAGGTCCCGCACCAGGGCGAGCGTGGAGGCGCGGTCGTGCAGCGGGACGAGGGCGCCCGCCGGGCGCGGGGCGGGATCGGCGTAGGTCCAGTCGAGCGCCAGCGCCGCCGCCAGTTCGGCGACCACGGCGTCGTCGTCCGCGGCGGTCGTCTCGCCGAACACCGTGACGTGGCCGCCGCGGTGGACCGCGATCGTCGGCTTGCCGCCGCCGACCGGCGGAACGCCTTCGAGGAGCTGGGAAGCGCCCGCCACCCGGCGCGAGAACCCGAGGTCGCGCAACGCCGTGCGGACGTCGTGGCCGAACCCGCCCTGCTCCGGCAGGCCCGTCACCGAGCACGCGGCCAGCATCACCAGGTCGCCCTGCGACTGGCCTTGGAGCACGCCGGTGTCGAGGGCGATGGCGGCGAAGCCGTCGCCGAGCACCCGGACGTCGCCGATAGACGTGACGAACAGCCTGCCGCGCTCCTTGCTGGCGTGCAGCACGAAGACGGCCGTCGCGTCGTCGTCCAGCGCGGGCAGCCGGGTGGCCAGCTCCCGCCCGGACCCGCCCGCCTCCTTCAGCAGCACCGCGTTCGCCCGGTCGCCGTCCGAGGCCCAGTCGACCGCGGACGACTGGGTGAACGCCGCGCCCACGACCTTGCCGCCGCGGGTGATCGGCGTCGTGACGACCTGGCCCGTGGTGAACAGCCGGGCGCGACCCGCGAGGTCCACACCGGACACCCACGCCGTGCCGGAGGTGTCGGGCAGGTCCACGTGCGCCAGGCCGCGCAGGCCACCCGCCACGGTCCGACCGTCCAGTGTGGACAGCTGCTGGTCGGTCAACGCGGTGGTGGCGGCGCCGTCGAAGGCCCCCAGCAGGTCCGCGACGTGCTGCGCCAGCACGTCCGGGCCGTCGTCGGCGGTCCAGGCGGTCCGGCTGGTGGCCCCGGACTCGCCCACGGCGACGGAGGCGTGAGCCTGCACGGGCTCGGTGACCCGGACGAGCTGGACCCGCACCTGGTCACCACTGCCCGGCAGGGCGGTGCCGGAGTTGAACTGCCGCTCGACGCCCTGCTCGACCTTCTTCCAGAACTCGCGCTGCTCGGCGGCGGACCTGCTGTCGTCGAACGCGAGGAACAGGTTCAGGCTCATCTCCCGCACCCACACGCCCGGCCGCACCTCGATGCGCCGGATGTCGAACTTCACCGGCCCGCGGAACCCGAACGTCCGCACCGCGTTGACCGGCGCGCTCAACCGCACCTTGTCGACCTCGGCGGCGGGCACGACCGCGGTGGGCGCCACCGTCCCGTCGTCGTCCCCGTCCGGGAGCGTTCCGTCCTCGGTCAGGGAGTCGGTCGGCTCCGGCGGAGGAGCGTCCGCCGTCCTGTCGTCGCCCTTCGCCTGGTCCGCGGGCGTGGGGTCGACCGGGGCCGGGGTGGGCCCGGCGGGCGGGGTCGTGGGGTCGCTGTCCTGGCCGCCGGGCTCGGCGAGCGTGACGGTCCACCTGCCGGTGTCGGCGGAGAACGTCTTGTCCAGCACGGTGAACTCGGTGCCCGGAGCGAACAGCACCGCGTTGGGGTGGCCCTCCCGCACGAGCGGCCGGACCGACCGCCCGGTCCGGGACTGGATGCGGACCTCGACGTTGCCGCGGCCCACGGGGTTCGGGGACGCTCCGGTGAAGCCCTCCTCGCGCACGACCTGGCCGGGGACGAACCGGGCGAGGTCCTGCTCGCCCTGGACGGTCATCAGCCGCACGACCTCGCCCCGGTGCACGGGGAGCTGGTTGAAGCCGGACACGACGGCCTGGTGGAAGCGGCCCGCGCGCGTGCCCGTCCGCACGTCCTCGGCGGTCGCCAGGTCGACCTGCCTGCGGAAGAGGTCGCGGGCGGCGTAGGCGGTCACCGCGACCACGTCGGCGGCGGGGATGGCGGCCAGCGCCGGGTTCGCCTTGACCGTCCGGCGGATCTCCTTCCAGTCCACCGCGTAGGCCCGGTAGTCGTCGCGGAACCACGCCCGGTCCTCGGCGGTGGTGCGCACGTCCGGCGTGGCGGACTCCGCGCCCGCCAGGTCGGTCGGCGGGGCGGCGGGCGGCTCCGCGGCGAGGACCCTGCTCGGGTCGTCGAGCGCCTTCCACACGCCGCCCTTGATGATCGTCGTCGCCCGCTTGCCGCCCCGGACCGACATGATCACGTTCTGGCTCGCCGAGTAGACCCGGCGCGGGCCGCCGCGTTCGCCGCTCTTCTTCCACAGGTCGAACTGGAGCGCCCCCTTGCCGTCGAACTCGGCGGCCGAGCAGGACAGGGTCACCATCGACTCGAACCGGGCGCCGAGCGCCGCGCCGGTCAGCGCCACGTGCCAGTCGTCGACGAGGGCGAGCCAGACGTCGCCGGTGACCTTCATGCCGCCCAGGCGGAAGTGCACGATCTTCGCCAGCTGCGCCCCGGAGTGCGCCGACAGCGCGAACGGGTCGGCGTCCTCGCCCTCCCACGGTTCGGGGCGCGCCTCGCGGTCGTCCGGGTGCTTCTTCAGCCCCACGTCGTCGCGGTCGGTGTAGTAGGCGGTGCCGGGTCCGTCGATCGACGCCCACGCCAGGTCGATGTCGGTGACGATCCCCTCGTCGGTGGTGTCGCGGAACGACGCTCCGATCAACCGCCCGGAGGGGTCGCGCATCGGCACGATCTCGACGTCCTCGAGGCCGAACCAATGGGCGTTGCCCTTGTCGTCGTACCCCAGGTAGGGCCGGTCGGCCGACGCCGTCTCGGCCGCCTCCGGGGTCTGGGAGGTGAAGGTGCGGAAGGTCCCGCCGTCGAGCACGACGATCGAGGACTCGCTGTCCTCGGCGTACTCGCCGTTCTCGTCGACGTCGGCGGACTCCAGCAGGACCTCGGCGGTGGGCGCGTGCACGCCGACCGCGCCGAACCGCGCCTCCACCGCCCGCTGGAACTCGAACGCCGCGCCCCCGACGCCCACCAGCGAGCCGGAGGACTTCGCCGTGAGGACGATCGACCTGGGCTTCTTCTCGGCCATGCCGAAGATGCCGCCGCGCGCCGCGAACTCCGCCAGCACCTCCGGGGTCACGGTGAGCACCGAGCCGTCCAGCAGGTGGATCTTGAAGTTCAGCCGGTCGCCGTCCACGTCGAGGAAGAGCGCCCGACCGCGCTTCACGTCGCTCGCGAACGGGGCGGGCGCTCGGCGCACCAGGCCCGTCATCGCCGCCGCCAGCGACCCCGCCAGGGTGTCGATGCCGGGCGGGACGACGAACAGCTCGGTCGCGGGACCGCCGTCCGCCCAGCTCTCGGCGTTCTCGGCGTCCTCGGGACCGCGCAGGGAGAAGCCGAGCACGCCCTCCTCCCCCTGCCGCGACAGGGCGGTGATCAGGACGTCGTCGATGGTGAACGCGTGCTGCTCGCCGAACTCGTCCGTGCCCACCAGGGGAATCCCGTCGGCGGGCTCCTCGTGGGCGTCGTCGGCGTCGTCCAGGAAGTCGGTGGCGGGCCCGACGTCGTCGCCGAGGTCGCCGTCGCCGTCGTCGTCGGAGGGCGACTCCCCCGTCGTGCCCAGCGCGAGCGCCTGCCCCAGTTCCGCCGACACGGCCCCGGACAGGTCCACGGTGATCGTGGCGCGCGCGGCCTCGGCGCGGTTCGCCGACCGCGGTCGAGCCTCGCCCCGGCTCTCGCCGAACGCCACCAGGTCGTCGACGACGGTCGGGCCCGTGCGCTCGGGCGCGAGGACCGCGAGGTAGGAGGCGACGGCGGACCGCAGGGCGGTCCGCGCGGCCTCGGCGCGCCCCCTGCCCTTGAGCACGGCGGCGTCCGTCGACCCGAGCCGCGCCACCCGGCCCCGGCCCACGAAGTCGACGGCGGGCGGCGGGAAACCGTCGTCCGCGTTCTCGACGGCGATCTCGGCCAGCGACAGGGCGAGCGCGTCGATCTCCGCCACGTCCTCGATCAGGCCCGACTCGACGTCGAAGTCCACCTCGACCGGGGCCACGCGGTGGAAGTCAGCCACGCGGAGGGCCGCCGAGGAGTCGAGCGGCACCAGCCGCACCGGCCGCCGGACCTCGCCCGCGTCGTGGTCCCACGTCGACCGGCCGGTCACGGTGAACCTGGCCCGCGCCAGGTCCGACACCGGCGTCCGCCGCCACTGCCCCGACTCGGGGTCCTGCTTCCGGTCGGTCACGGAGGTCACGGCGGGCACCTGGTCGGGGTGCGACGCCACGAAGGACAGGACGGCCGCCACCACGAGGTCCGGCCGCTCGTGCCGCCCGGCGGCCGCGTGCAGCGCGACCAGGTCCAGGTCGCCGCCGCGGGCGGGGACCGACGTGCGGAGGCCGTCCACGAGCGTGCCCATCAGCTCCAGCGTGGACCGCCGGTCGGCGAGCGGGACCCGGCCGTCGACGCTGGTGGCCGGCGACTCCGCGTACTGCCAGCGCGTCGAGAGCGCCGTGACCAGTTCGGCGACGGCCGCGTTGTCGTCCTCGGTGGTCGGCGTGCCGAACAGGGTGAAGTGGCCGCCGTCGCGGACCGCGATCGTCGGGGTGGCGCCGTCCAGGCGGTTCTTCGCGCGCAACCGCGTGTTGACCACGTCGGTGCCCGCCAGCAGGCGACGCCCGAAGCCGAGTTCCGCCAACCGCAGCTCGGTGCCGCGGGCGAACCCCTGCTCGTCGGTCAACGCGCCCGCGGAGCAGGCGGCCAGGGTGACCAGGTCCCCCTCGGACTGCTGCTGCACCACTCCCTCGGAGAGGGCGAGCGCGACGAACTCCTCGGCGACCACGTTCACCGGGCCGATCGACTTCACGTACAGCCGTCCGGCGCCCTTGTGGGCGTGCAGGGCGAACACCGCGGTGCTCGGGGAGTCGAGGGCGGGCAGCTTGACCGCCATCTCCCGTCCGGTGCCGCCCGCCTCGTGCAGGAAGACGGTGTTGCCCCGGTTCCGCTGCTCGGCCCAGCCCACCTCGGACGGCCGGTCCGACCTCGACGCCGCGTAGGTCGCGCCGATGTGCCTGCCCTGGTGGAACAGCGGCTTGCGCACCACCTGCCCGGTGGTGAAGAGGCGGGGGCGGCCGCCGTAGTCGGTGCCGGACAGCCAGAGCACGTCGGCGTTGTCGGGGAGTTCGGCGTGCGGCAGGCTCCGCAGCCCTCCGTCGACGGTGTGCCCCTCCAGGACGGCGAGCTGCGTGCTGGTCAGCGTGGACCGCGACCAGGGGTTGGTCGCGGTGCTGTAGTCGAAGGCCCCCAGCAGGTCGGCGACCTTCTGGGCCAGCACCTTCGGCCGGTCGTCGGACCGCCACTGGGTCCGGGTCGACTTCGCCGAGTCCGGCGAGTCCAGGGAGACGACGGCGTGCGCCTGCGCCGGGTCGTCCTCGAAGACGAGCTGCAACCGCGCGCGGTCCCGGCTCTGCGACAGCACGACCCCGTTGTTGAAGAGCGCCTCGATGGCGCGCTCGGTCTTGCGGAGGAACGCCCGCCGGTCAGCGCCGGGGGTCTCCGGGGTGAACGACACGTGCAGCTTGAGGCTGATCTCCCGCACCCAGACGCCGGGCCGGACCTCGATCCGGCGCACGTCGTAGCGCACCGGGCCGCGCGCGGTCGAGGTGGTGACCTCGTTGACCGGGGCGGCGTCCCGGAGCACGTCGATCTCGGCCACCGTCACCGGACCGGTGGCGAGTGCCGGGCCGGACACCTCCGCGGTGGACGGGACCACGACGTCGTCGTCGGAGAAGTCGGTGGCCGCCTCGTCGTCGACCTCGGCCGCGGGATCGACCGGGGTTTCCAGGCCGAGTTCCTCGCGGAGCGCGGCCTCCCCACCGCCTTCGGGGACCACGCGGCGAGCCCGTTCCCAGAGCTCTTCCAAGGCCGCGTACGGGTCGTCGGTGTCGATGCCCGCACGGGAGGCGAGGTCGAGGAACTCCTCCCGGTCCGCGCGGCTGAGGAACGGCGTCGGCTTCGCGACCCGGTCCAGTGCGCTCAGGGTCTCGTGGTCGGCGTCGTCCTCCAGGTCGACGCCGAACAGGCCGAGCACGCGGTCGACCTGGGCCGCGTCCATGCCTCCGGGGTTGCCGACCTCGCGTCCCAGCACGACCGTGAAGTCGTGGCCGCGCTCGGCGGCGAACGCGGTGAGGTACGCGACCATCGACTCGGCCTCGGCCAGGGTGGTGTCCTTCTGCTGCCTGCCGTAGAGGTCCCCCCAGTTCACCACGACGCGGCGCACGTCGGACCAGGACAGGCCACCGTGGAGCTGGGCCTCGAAGTAGCGGCCGACCGCAGCGAACCCGTCGTGCTCGACCCGCGACCGCATCTCGCCGTCGTACTGGAAACCGGTGATGTCCGCGAGCGCGAGCCGCACGTTCTCGTCGTGGCCGTGGGCCAGCAGGCCGAACAGGTGCTGCCCGTCGGTGTGCGACGCGACGCCGCCCTTGCCCCTCGTGGCGCTGTCCGTCGGGGTGTACGTCGTGCGGTCGCGCACCTCCTCCTTGAGGTGCAGCACCGTGGTCCCGTAGGTGTAGACGCCGCCGTGCTGGAGACCGGAGCCGAGGGCCGCGTACAGCGGGGTCTCCTCCGGCGCGGTGGGCGCGAAGTCGGCCGTGTCGTCCATGCTGTTCGCGGGATCGCCGGACGTGCGACCGAGGACCGGCCCGTACCCGAGCTGCTCCTCCACCCAGCCGCGACCGCCGCGGGCCGGGGTTCCCGTGGTGTAGCCGCTCTCCCAGAACGTCGGGAACCGCTCGTGCTCGACCAGGAACTCCGCCCAGGTCGGGGTGTGCAGTCCCGGCGTCGTAGGAGCCCCTCCGGGGGCGCGGCCGAGGTCCACGTTGCGCATCAGCGGCATGGTCCGCAGGTGCAGGTGCGCGGCGTCGAGGATGTCGCCCATCCGGACCTCGTCGTCCACGGGGTACGTCGTGCCCGCGGTCCGGTTCAGCTCGCGGACGCGCTCCAGCGCGGCCGCGCGGTTCGCCTCGTGCAGGCGGGCGCCCCGCTCGGCGGCCAGGGCGAGGGAGCCGCGCTGCACGGCGGTGAGCCCGCCGTCGGTGCTCCCGACCGGCTCGCCGGGGGTCGGCGAGCCGGGCTCGCGGTCCACCGCGACGTCGTCGGACGGGCGGTCGGTGTCCGGTTCGGCGGCGACGTCACCGGTCGGCTCCGGGTCCGGCACGTCCTCGACGACACCGGTCGGAGGACCGGAGAGCTTGTTCCACAGGAACTCGAACGTCAGCGCGTCCTCGAACGCGGCGTCCTCGTTGTCCGCCTTGTCGTGCCCACCGGTCTCCGACTCGTAGAACCGGACGTCGTGGCCCTGCTCCAGCATCTTGGCCGTCATCTTGCGCGCGTGGCCGGGGTGCACCCGGTCGTCGGCGGTCGAGGTGAAGAACAGGACCGGCGGGTAGGACCATCCACTGTGGACGTTCGCGTACGGCGAGTGCTCCAGCAGCGCCGCCCGCTCCACCGGGTTCGCGGGGTCGCCGTACTCGTCGATCCACGTCGAGCCCGAGTCGAGTTCGGCGAACCGCTCCATGTCCAGCAGGGGCATCGAGGAGACGACCGCGCCGAAGTCGGCCGGGTAGCTGGTGAGCATGACGCCCGCCACGAGCCCGCCGTTGCTGACACCCCAGACGCCGAGGCGCTCCGGCGCCACGACACCGAGGCGGTCGAGGTCCCGGCTGATCGCGGCGACGTCCTCGTACACCAGGTGGCGGCCCGTCTTCACCGACAGCGCGTGGTCGCCCGCATAGGCGCCGTCGCCGCGCACGACCCCCACGACGAACGTGCCGCCGCGCGCCAGCCAGCCGATCCCCGCGCTCTTGCGGTACCCCACCAACCCCGTCGGGTCGCCGAAACCGCCGTAGACGTACAGCAGGGCCGGGCCGGTCGGACCGCCGGGAGGCGCCACCACGAAGTACGGCACCCGCGTGCCGTCCTCGGACGTGGCGAAGTGCTGCTCGACGGTCATGCCCTCGGTGGCGAAGAAGCCCAGCTCCTCCTTGAGCACCGAGAACTCGCCGTCGACCGCGCCGAGCACCAGCGTCGGCGGCGCGAGGAAGTTCTCGGTCACCACGAGGTAGGTGTCGTTCCGCGTGGGGTCGGTGTTGGTGATCTGCGCGGCGCTGTTCGGGGGCACCACGCCCAGCGAGCGGTCACGCCACGGCCCGCTCGGGGTCGGCGTCAACGCCCGGAGGTCGTCCGCGACGTCCGTCGTCGTCACGAGCAGCAGGTGGTTGCGGGTCCACAGGAACTGCTTGACGGTCGTGTGCTCGTCCGCCGTGAACAGCCTGGTGAACCCGCGCCCGCCGGACAGGAACTCGTCCACCCGGATGGCCAGCAGCGAATCCGCCGGGTGCGTCTCGCCGCCGACCTCCCACGGCGAGGACAGCTTCACGACCATCCAGTCGTCGAACATCGCCTGCACCGCGTCCTGCGGCGTGTCGATCAGGTGGAGCGCGCCGTCGGACGTGCGCAGGTACGAGTCGGCGCTGTCGAAGCCGGTCATGCGCACGACGAAGTCGCGCTCGCGCACGTCGTCCAGGTCGCGGAAGGCCCACACGTTCTCGTCGCCCGGTCGGGCGCGGAGGACCTCGGTCGCCGCGGACAGCGGCTCGCCGCGACGCCACTCCTTCACGACGAGCGGCTCACCGGCCGGGCTCAGCGTGCCGTCGCCGAAGTCGGTGGCCACGTAGACGCGGTCGCCGTCGATCCAGTGGACGGAGTGCTTGCCGACGGGCAGGGTGAAGCCGTCCGGCACGAACTCCCGCGTGGCCAGGTCGAACTCCCGGATCTCGGTCGCGTCGCCGCCGGAGTCCGACAGGGCGATCAGCACCCGCCCGCCGGGAGCCACCCGCGGGTGGTAGCCCGGCCAGTACCAGTTCGCGCCCTCGCGCTCGTTGAGCGCGTCGAGGTCGAACAGGACCTCCCAGTCCGGGTCCTCGGCGCGGTACCCCTCGATCGGGACGCGGCGCCACACCCCGCTCGGGTTGGCGGCGTCCTGCCAGAAGTCGTAGAGGTAGCCGTCCTGCAACGACAGGTCGGCCAGCCGGCTGTCGGCGTCGAACGCGGCCCGGAGCCCGTCCCGCAGGTCGCGGAACCCCTGCGAGGAGGCGAGTTCCGCCGTCGTCTCGGCGTTGCGCTCGTCGATCCAGTTCCGCACCGCGGGCTCCTCGACCGAGCCCTCCAGCCACTGCCGCGGATCAGCGGTGGCCGAAGTGTCCTCTGTGGACACCTCCTCCGCGGTGTCCGGGTCGACCTCCTCGATCCGCGACGGGCCGTCGGTCGACAGGTCGGCGGACCCGACGGCGACCGGCCCGGCGAACACCACCGGCAGTGCCATCGCCCGGCCGAGTGGCGCGGTGCGCGCCCCCAGCGGGTAGGTGAAGCTGATGGTGGCGGTCGCGGCCCTCTCGCGGTCGGTCGAGCGCGGCAGCACCGAGGCGTCCGTCTCGACCGACAGGACGTCCTCGGCTTCCAAGGCCCTGGTGCCCCGCGGGGCCAGCGAGGCAAGGTGCCGCTGCACGGCCGCGTACAGGGCGGTCTCGGCCTGCTCCGCCCGTTCGGTCGCCTTGGCGAACACGTCGTCGGAGTCCCGGCTGAACCGGCCCATCCGCGCGTGGCCGACGATCCGGACCTTCGGGACGGGGAGGCCGTCCTCGGTGTTCTCGATCGCGATCTCCGCCAGGGTGCGCGCGATGTCGTCCAGCGCGCCCGCCTGCCGGACGTAGTTCGTCGACAGGTCGAAGGACACGTCCACGGCCGCCGGGAGGAAGGCGTCCGCGAGGCGAAGCGGCTCCGACGAGCCGAGCGGCACGAGCACGGCGGGCCGCCTCAACTCGCCCGCGACGTGGTTCCAGGCGCCCTTGCCGGTGACCGTGAACCGCCCCCGCGCCAAAGCGGTCAGGTCCGCCTTCTGCCACCGGTACGACGCCCCGTCGACGATCTTGCGGTCCGTCACCGACCGCACGGCCGGGAACGTCGGGTCCGCCGCGACGACGGCCAGCGCCGCCGCGACGACCAGGTCCGGCCGCTGGTGCAGGGGGCTCGTGGCGTCGTGAGCGGCGAACAGGTCGAGGTCGCCGTCGCGCCTGACCACCGCCTTGTGCAGGAACCGGACGACCGCCTGCACCGCCGCGAGGGTCCCGGCCCGGTCCGAGAGGGGGATCTTCGTGCCCGCGGCGCGAGCGGGCGACTTCGCGTACACCCAGCCGGATTGCGCGGCGGCCACCAGCTCGGCCACCACCGCGTCGTCGTCGGCGTCGGTGGTGGGGCCCGCGACGTTCACGTGGCCGCCCTCGACCACGGCGACGGAGTTCTGGGAGCCGGAGCGGGAGAGCTGGACCAACCGGCTGCCACCCGCGACGCGGAGCTTGAAGCCCGCCTCGGCGAACAGCCGCTGCGCGTCGTGCGCGAACCCGCCCTCGTCGGCGACACCCGCGATCGAGCACGCCACGAACAGGACGAGGCTGCCGTCCGGCAGACCGGTCACCAGCCCGGTGTCGATGGCCACCCGGACCATGTCCCGCGCCTGGACGCTCACCTCGCCGACGCCCTCGACCTGCATCGTGCCCGCCCGCGAGGAGCCGTGGAACACCAGCACCCTGGTGGTGGGGTCGTCCAGCCCGACCAGCCGGACCGGCATCTTGCGGGTGCGGGTGGCGTCCACCATGAAGAACGCGGTCGCCCGGCTGCGCAGCGAGACCCAGGCGTGCGTGCCGGGGACCTCGGTGAAGAGGGCGCCGATGGCACGACCGTCCCGCTGGACCACGCCCATCTGCACCTGGCCGGACTCGAACCGGCGGCGACGTCCGGCGTGGTCGACACCGGACTTCCAGTCCGCGGTGGAGGTGTCGGGCAGGTCGGTGTGCGGCAGGCTCCTCATCCCACCGCTGACCCGCAGGTCCTCCAGCGCGATGAGCTGCGCGGGCGTCACGACGTCGACCGCGGCCGGGTCGAACGCGCCGAGCAGGTCGGCCACGTGCTGCCCGAGCGCGCTCGGAGCCAGATCCGTGCTCCAGCCGTTCCGCGACACCGGCTGCCCCGCGGCGGGGTCGTTGACGACGACCTGCGCGTGGGCCGACCAGTCGGACTCGGCGCGGACGACCTGCACCCGCAGGTGGTCGCCGGAGGGCAGCACGACCCCCTGGTTGAACGTGGCCTCGACACCGCGCTGCAACGCGGTCCAGAACGCGACGCGCGCGGCCCGGTCCTGGCCCTGCTGGAAGTCCGTGTGGACGATGATCGTGAACTCCCGGACCCACACGTCCGGCCGGACCTCGATCCGGCGCACGTTGTGGACGACGGAGCCGCGGTCCGTGCGCTCGCGCACCTGGTTCACCGGCGCCGCGCTCCGGAGCACGTCGATCTCGTCGACCGTCGGGGCGGTGGTGACCGAAGCCGAGGGGAGCCCGTTCAGCGCCACGACGCGAACGGTGATCTCGGCCCGCGGGGCCGTCGTGTACCGGTCGACCACACCGGTCACGGCGGAGTCCGGGACGATCGACCGACCGGGCACGACGTCCGTGCCGCCCCGCATCATCTGGTAGGCGCCCACCAGGCCCCGGACCCGGTGGGCGGCCTGCGCGGCCACCTGCCGGGCGGTGGCCTCGTCCGGCCCGTGACCGACGACCTCGACGACCGGGATCGCCACCGGGTGGAGTTCGAGCGAGGCCTCGGCCACCCAGACGAGGAACGAGCCCAGCTGCTTCTCGACCTCCGACTCGCTCACCCCGGCCTGGCCGGGGCGGAGCGCGAGGGTGACGGCCGGGTGGGTGAACCCGGCGACGTCGACCCGGTCGAACCCGCGGAGGTCGGAGTGCAGCAGGCGGGCCGGGTTGGTGAGCGTCGCCTGCCACGTCCCCTTGCCCGTGACGGTGAGGAACGACCGGGCGAACGGCGTCAGCGGCACCTGCGGCCACGTGAACGAGTCCTGCTTCCAGCGGTCGGTCACCCGCACGACCGTCGAGATCATCTCCGACTGGACCGCCAGGTGGGCGAGGACCGCGCCGTAGGCGAACCGCCGGGCCGCGACGTCGCTCGCCGCCCCGTACTTCGCCAGGGTGGCCTCGATCCGCGCGAGGTCCAGCGTCCCGTCGGCCGCCACGAGCTGGCGCGAGTAGTTGACGATCGTGCGGGCGAACTGGACCGCGCGGTCGAGGTGCGGCCTGCCGTCGACGCCGCCCGTCTGGCGGTCGAGCGCAGCCAGGACCAGGTCGAGGTCGGTGGGCTCGCCCTGCGAGGTCCACTGCCCGCCGCGGACGACGACGGAGGCGGCCGGGAGGCGGTCCTGACCGGTCTCGAGCAGGACCCCGGTCGACGGGGTGTGGACGGTGACCGGGAAACCCCGGTCCGCCATGGCCTCCGCGAACAGCGCGCCCGTGGCGACGTGCCGGACCCCGGCGGGGTCGAGCAGCAGCACCACCGAGTTCACCGCCGGGCCGGGCTCGGTCCGGGCGGAGGAGAACGCCGACGACCCCGTGACGGCCCGCACGACCGTGGCGACGTCGACCGCCACGCGCTTCACCGGCCCGTCCACCCGCACGGGGAGCGTGCCGTCCCACCCGCGCAGGTCGACCACGAACGCGCGGACCTCGCCGTACGTCGCGTACGTCCACGGCGCGGGCAGGTCGGACACCGGGCGCGACAACGCCTCGGTGCCCGCGACGGTGATCGTCCGCCCGGCCCCGCCCGCGGTCGCCCAGGCCAGCACCTGCGCCGCGGCCGTGGCGCCGCCGAAGGTGATGCCGTGCACCGGCCCGTCCCCGGTCGCCACCGCGGTCGACTGGACGTGGTGCGGGGCGAACCGGACCTCGCGGCCGCCGTCGAGCCCGCGCAGCGGCTTCAGCGCCTCGGGCGCGGTCGGGAGCGGGGTGACGGCGGCGCGCACCGCGTCCCAGTCGACGGCCTCGTAGGCGATCTCGTCCGGGAACTTCCCGTCGACGGCGACGTCGCGGCGGAGCTGGTCCTCGCTCAGCGGACCGATCCCGCGGTACCGGGTCCACTGGTCCGGGCGGCCCAGTTCCGGCATGAGCATCGCGGCGGAGAGCAGCACCTCGCGCAGGGTGTGCAGGCGGCTCGAGACCATCACCCCGGCCACCGCGAGGAGCAGTGCCGGGTAGTCGAGCTGGACCCCGTGCCGGGCGGCGAGCCGCCGCGCGTACCCCAGCACCAGGAAGGTGGATCCCGACGTCCCGGTCCGGACCAGCCCGCCGACCGCTTCGGCCGAGTCGTGGACCTCGCTGTCGATCTTGATCGTCTTCCGCAGGTGCGCGGACGTGAACCGCAGGGTCCCGTCCGGGTCGACCGCGGTCAGGCGCTCCCTGGAGCTCAGCGGCGGCACCACCTCGAACCCCGTCTCGGACGGGGGCAGGGTTCGCGCGTTGAGGTCGAGCAGGTGCTGCCGCTGCCCCGGCGACAGGTCGACGCGGTCGGTGATCGCCAAGTAGTTCCGGTACGCCTCGGTCTCCGCGCGGCTGGACCTGCCCTTCTCGATCTCGTCGGGAAGGGGGAAGTGCGGCCGGTCGCCGTACTGGTCGATGAGGGCGTAGAACTGGAAGAGGAGCATCCGCTCCCGCACGTTGCCCTCCGCGACGACGGCTCGGACCTGCGCCTGCCCACCGGGGTACCTGGTCTGGTCGGACGCCAACCTGGCGCGCGTCGCGGAGGACATCTCGGCGTCCACCATCGCCATGAGCTTGTCCATCTCGGCCAGGCCGAGCGGGTGCTTGACGAGGTACGGGCCCAGGCGCCGCTCGAACTCCTCGGCGGCCTCCAGGAAGCGGATCCGGATCCGCACCCAGTCCGCCGCCAGGTGGGACACCAGCCCGCCGGTGGTCAGGCCGGGAGCGGGCAGGTCGACCGCGGTGTCGGGCACGGTCGAGCCCGCCTCGGCCTCCAGCACGTCGGCGAAGGTGATCCATTCCGCGAGCCCGGCGTCATCGGTGTCGTCGGTGTCGTCGGTGTCGTCGGTGTCCTCCGTGCCGTCGGGGAAGTCGTAGGTGACGTCGCCGTCGTCGTCGAGACCGCCACGACCGTCGGAGAGGTCGTAGGTGACTTCGTCGTCCTCGTCCGGGGTGACGTCGTCGTGCGTCGTGCCCGAGGGACCCGCGCCCGGTGAGGAGAACTCGTCGTCGGGGTGCCCGGCGGGCCGGGCCGGGCCGTCCACGGACCCGCTGAACCCGCCACCGAAGCCTCCGTGCGTCCGCCGGGTGCCGAACGCCGCCCGCAGCTCCTCGGACACCGCCTCGGCCTGTGCGCGCCCCCACTGCTCGGTCTGCCCCAGCTCGACCGCGTGCCGCAGCCGGTCCGCCACGACGTAGCGCATCTGGTCGTAGAGCCTGAGGTACGCGGCCGCGTTCGGCGTGAGACCCGTGCGCGTCAGCGGCGGCGACTGGTGGCGGGACACCATGATGTCGCCCGCCAGGCGCAGGACGTTCTCCCGGTCACGGGTGGGCAGCGCGTCGACGGCGGACTTGGCCAGGGTGAACTTGTAGTCCCACTGCCGGGCGACCTTCTGCCCGACGACCGGGTAGGACCCCGCGGGCGCGTACCCGCGCGGCGGCTCGCCGACGACCTCGGTCGTGATGGTCGCCCGCTCCCTGGTGTTGCGGTCGTGCAGGTGCGCGCCGGTCAGCCCCGACGTCGGCATGATCTCCAGGACGTCGACCGACGGCATCTCGTCGGTCAGCCCGAACAGCGCGGCCTCGGCCAGCAGCAGGCCGCGCAGGTGGTCGCGGGCCTCGCTCGCGTGCCGCTCGCCCGCGGCCACGCCGGACCGGGTGATCGGGCCGATCTGCGTGCCGTGCGCGTAGCCGACGATGGAGGACAGCGGCGGGCCGTAGCCGTCCGCCCCGAGTTCGACCGCCGCCTCCAGCAGCCAGCGCGCGAGCCGCTCCAGCTCCCGCGACGGGCGCACCTCGTCGCCGAAGACCATCCTGCGCCGGAAGCCCACGTCCACCACCGGGGCGTGGAAGTTCGCGAAGTCGACCTGCGTCGTCTCGGCCAGCCCCGGCGCGAGCAGGTGCGCCGGTCGGGTCACCGAGATGACGCGACCGGTGTGGTCCCGGCCCCAGGTGCCCTTGCCGTCCACGACGATCCGCACCCGCGCGGCCTCGGGGAGGTTGACGACGCGCCACTCCCCCGTGGCCGTGCGGGCCATGTCGGTCATCCAGTGGACGGCGCTGAGGGCGGTGGTGTTGCGCGCCAGGTAGTCGAGCGCCGCCGTCCAGGCGAAGTTCACCGCCCGCTGGGTGTCCGCGGTGTTGAAGAGGACGGCGGTCAGGTTCAGGTTGCCGCGGTTGGCGTTCACCCCGTTCACCAGCGTGGTCACCGTGTGGCGGACCACCGGGACCACGGTGCGCAGGTGCTCGGGGACGGTCACGGAGCCGGGGGTGGTCAACTCCGTCACCACGGTGTCGAGGTCGCTGCGGCGGCCCGCGGTCACCCACCGCCCGTTGTCGGGCAGGACGGCGGCGGGCGGCAGCACTCCCAGCGGGGACCGGGGGCTCGACAGCGCCACGCCGGAGGTCGGCACGTACACCGTCAGCCCGTAGCCCAGGCTCAGCGCGACGGAGCCCATGACCGCGGCGAAGCTGTTCGCACCGTTGCCCGCGTTGCCCGCGTCGACGAGCAGGACGATCGAGCCCAGCCGTGCCTTCGGGTCCGCGAGCGCGCGGCGGAACGTCGGGGAGCCCAGCACGGCCCGCGCGAAGGCGTCGAAGGAGACCTTGACCCGCACGGTGCCGCGCGGGGTGTCGATCCACAGGTGCCCGTCGAAGGTGCGCAGGTCCACGACGAACGGTCGGGTCTCCTCGAACGACCCGTACGTCCACGGGGAGGGGATGTCCGACCAGAGCCCCGGCCGCTGCGGCGTCGCGCCTCGGGCGACCCGGACCGTGCGGTGCGCACCTTCGGACGCGGCCCACGCGACCGCGCTCTCCACCGCGGTCCGGGTGCCGACGGACACACCGAGCACCAGACCGTCCACGCCGGACAACTGGGCCAGCCGAGCCTGCTCGGGGGTGAACAGGTGCTCGCCGCCGTGCTGGTCGACCCCGGCCAGCCGGGCGGTCCCCGGTCGCGCGGCGCCCGCCCGCAGCTGGTCCCAGTCCAGCACCTCGGTCGCGTACTCGTCGGGGAACTTGCCTCCCACGGCGACGTTGCGGCGCAGGAAGTCCTCCGACAGCGGCGCCAGGTTCCGGTACCGGCCCCAGTTGTCGTAGTAGGCGAGTTCCTTGCGCGCCAACGAGATCCCGCGCATCACCTCGTGGTAGGTGTGGTGGCCGCCCTGGATGTAGGCGGCGAGCAGCGCCAGCCGCACCAGCCCGAAGTCGAAGTCGACCCCCGCCCTGGCGGCGATCTGCTCCAGGATCTGGACCGTGAAGTGCGCGGACGACGACGGCCCCGTCCACACGATCGCGCCGGACCGCTGGCCGCGCGCCTGGAGGGTGCCCCCCATCGTCAGGGGCTTGTAGACGCGCGGCAGCTTCCAGGCGACCGTGCCGTCCGTCATGCCCATCGTCTGCCGCTCGCCCTGGCTCAGGGGCGGGAAGATCGCCGACGCGCGGTCGCGGTCGTCGGCGAACGAGTCCAGCTCGCGGAGCTTCGCGTTCTTCAGCCGCGGCGACATCGCCTCGTTCTCGAGCACCTTGAAGTACGAGTCGTACGCCTGGTCGAACCGCCGCTCGGCGTAGATGTCGTTGATCTCGGGCACGTACTCCGAGTGGTTGCCGAGCTCCTTCCACAGCTCGTTGCGCCGGTAGAACAGGTAGACGCGCTCGCGCACGTTGCCGTCCTTGACGACCTTCCAGACGGCCCGCTCGGTGCCGGGGAACCAGCCGCTCTCGAAGCGGTCGCCGCCGCCGAGCTTCGCCCGCAGCGCCGTGGGCGTGGTGTCCCAGATGACCTTGGCGATCCGGCCCAGCTCCGCGTTGACCTCCGGCAGGGCGGCCAGCACCTGGGCGAGCTTGCGCTCGTACTCCGCCGACCGCTCGGAGAACACGATCTGGGCCCGGTTCCAGGCCTCGGTGCTCCACGGGCGCAGGACGTCGGTCGGCTGCGCCGCGACGGCAGGGCTCTCCTGGACGTCGATGCGCACCGAGCGGCGGAACTCGCCGCCGGGGCGTCCGGCGTGGTCGCGCAGGACGATGTCGTCGACCGCGATGCCGTGGCGCGACCGGTCGCCGAGCGCGGTGATCAGCTCGTTGCGGAAGACCCGGCGCACCTCCTGGTAGCGGCTGCGCATCGCCTCGGCCGCGGAGGACGCGGCCCGGTCGGGCACGAAGTACCCGGTGAAGGTGACCTGCGGGAGGGCCCGGCCGTCACGACCCGCGCGGATGGCCGCCGCGGCCACGTCCCTGGCGGCCTGCTGCACGCGGGCGAGGTCGGCGGGCTGCTTGCGCAACCGCTCCACACCGGACTCGAAGACCACCTCGACCGGTCCGACGGGCCGAGGGGGCGCGGACGGGCCCGCCTGGGTGGTGCTGGTGGTCCGCTGCCGCGTCGTGGGAGCGGGGGCGAGGCTGTTCGACCTGAGCCGCTGGGGAGGAGCGGGGGTGACGCTGTTGGCCCTGCGGCGGAACATCCCGCCGCGCGGCATGACCCCGGAGGTCAGCCGGGCGCCCAGCGCCCGCGCGATGCCGTCGACGAGCGCGTCGACCTTCGCCTCGACGTCCACCTCGCCGCCCTTGATCAGGGCGAGGGTCTTGGCCGCGACCGAGCGGACCACCAGGCCGTACAGCCGCTGGTAGTTCCGGTCGGCGGGCGTGTAGGCGGTCTCGTCGAACTTCGGCAGCGGCACGAAGTCGGCGACCACCTCCGCCGCGTCGGCGATCAGCCGCGCCCGGTCGTCCGACGACTGCTCGTCGAGCATCGCCCGTTCCCACTTGAACTTGTCGCGCAGCTCCTCGACGCGCTCGGCGGACACGAGCGAGCCGGACGGCGTCCGCACCTCCCGGTCCGGGTCGGCGGCGCTGAGGGGTTCGACCTCCTCGGCGGGGTCGCCCTCCTGGACCGGACCGTCGTCGGGCGTCGGAGCCGCGCCGTCGACCGGCGGCGGCGTCGTGGGGCCCGGCTCCGGGTCGGAGTCGCCCGGACCGCCGTCGTCGGTGTCCGGGAACTCGACGAGGACGGCGACCTGCGAGCCCTCGCCGCCGCCGAGGTGCTCCGGCGCGCCGACCACGGAGTCGGCGTCGACGCCGAGGTCGCCGCCCAGCAGCCGCAGGTCGGCGTCGAGCCGCGCGACCAGGTCCAGCCTGGCCGCCTCGGCGTCGGCGGCCAGGCCGCCGTCGAAGCCCAGCAGGGCGATCCGCACGACCGGCGCGGGCGAGCCGTCACCGACCCGCTCGACGACCAGTTCCGCCACCAGCCGGACGTCGGCGTCGTCGAGCAGGGTGGTGTCCTCGGCGAGGTCCACGATCCGCGGAGCCTGGTCGACGTCCGCCGTCGTCGCGCGCCTCGGCGCGTCGACGCCCGTCGGCACCAGCGCGATCGGCCGGGACGACCGGCCCGTCACGTCGTTCCAGTCGGCCTTGCCCAGCACCGTGACGCGCGACCGGGCGTAGTCGGGGAGCGCGATCGACGCCCACGTGCCGTCCCCGCGCTGCCAGCGGTCGACGATCCGCAGCGGCGGCGTGGAGAGGCCCGCGTCGGCGAGGAAGATGACGACGGCGGCCATCAGCACCTCGGGCCTGCTGTGGTCCCGCACGAGCCCGGCCAGCTCGAACAGGTCCAGCGTCCCCTCGACCTGGACGGTGGCCCGGACGGCCGCGACCGCCTCGACGACCACGGCCAGCGTCGCGCCCCGGTCGCGGAGCCGGAGGGGGTTCGCGGGCGGGAGGGAGTCGGAGTACGCCCACCCCTGGTCGCCGCCGCTCGCCTCCACCGCGGCGGCCAGTTCGTGCGCCACCGAGGCGTCGTGGACCGGCGTGGACCCGCCGACCACGTTCCAGAACCCGCCGCCGAAGATGCCCACCGTGCCGCGGTCGCCACCGGGCAGGTCGGTCATCGGCTTGGTCCGGTACATCCGCCCGGTGGCGGCCAGCAGCACCGTGTCGACGCCGTTGGCGCGCAGCCCGCCGAGGAAGCCCGCGGCGGTCCCGGTCGGGTCGTCGAGCTGGTCGGGCTCGCACGCGAGCAGGACCGTGAGGCCGGGGTTCTCCCTCGACGCGGCCACGAAGGCGGCCGTGCTCACGGCGACGGACGCGATGGTCGGCCCGTCCGTCTGGACCACGACCCCCGGCCCGTAGCCGAGGCCGCCGACCCTGAGGGCGCCGGTCCGCGGACTGGCGTGGAACATCACCAGGCTCGCGGCGCCGGGCACGAGCCACGACGTGGGCACGGTGAGGAACGGCGCCTTCCGTCCGACGACCTGGCCCACCTGCCGAGCGGTCCGGACCCGGCGGTCGAAGAGGAACGTGCGGTCGGTGTGCGTCGAGGCGATCCACTCGGCCGTCTGCCGGACGTCGTTCGGCTTCGACGGGTACACGACCCCGATCGTCCGGTCGGAGCCGGGAGCCACGATCGGCACGGCCTCGACCTGCCCGGCGTAGAACCGGCGCTCGCGGCCCATGCCGTCGAACCCGGTCAGCCAGCCGGAGGCGGGAGCGGCGAAGTGCTTCGGCGTCACCGGCTGTCCGGACGCCACGAGCACCTGCTCCAGGCGTGCCACGTGGGTGGCGTCCAGACCCGCGGTGGGCGCCGTCGAGCCGGGGGCGACCACGCCGAGCCAGCGGGCGATGTCGGCGATCCGCCTGCCCGCTCCGTCGGCCGGGAGCACACCGAGGTCGGCCTCCCACGGCCCGACGGCGAGCGTCCGCTGGTGCGCGAAACCCGGTTCGGACGGCACGACGTCGACGTGCAGCTCGCTGCCGTCGGACAGCCGGTGGCCGACGTTGAGGTGCCGCTGCACGTCGTCGGAGAGGCTGCGCCACCACGACTGGTCCGCGGCCACGCCCTCGGCGGGCACCACGGCGACGTGCAGGCCGACCTGGGTCACCCACACGCCGGGCCGCACCTCGACCTTGACGACGTCGAAGGCGACCGGGCCGGTGGGCCCGACGAGGCGCACCTCGGTCACGGCCGCGCCCGAGCGGGCCAGGTCGATGTCGGCGAGCGTGACCGGGCTCGACGCCGGGGCGATCTTGACGGTCTCGTCGTCGGCGACGTCCTCGACGGTCGCCCACGTGCCGGTCGCGGTCTTGGCGCGCACCACCGGCGGACCGTCGACGTCGACCATGGCGTCCCAGACCTCGACCGCCACAGACGTGCCGTCCGCGTCCAGCTCGGCGGCGGCGTCCACGAGGAGCGTGACGGAGTCCAGGTCGCGGCCGCCCGCGTCGGCGAACACCGTCGACCCCGTGATCACCTTGCCGAACGTGCGGCCGTCGATCTCGACCAGCGTCCCGTCGTGCAGCGCGACGACCACCGCGGGCACGATCGCGCGGGTCGTCCCGTCGTCGTCCTGGTAGGTGTGCTCGGTGGCGGCGACCCGCTGCGCCGCGACGGTGAACGTGCCGGGCTCCTGCGACGGCGGGACGGCGAGGTCGACACCGGGGACGGCGAACACCGCGCCGTCGAAGCCGAGGACGCCGCTGTGCGGGGTCACCACGACGTCCGCGGCGGTGAAGCGGCGGACGCCTCCCCCGGCCGTGACGCCGCGGAGGTCGCCGACGCCCGTGAGGGGCAGGTCGGTCGGCTGCGGCGAGAGGTCCGACAGGTCCACCGTGCCGGAGGAGTCGAGCGCGGGGCCGAGGTCCGACAGGTCGGACGAGGTCGCGGGGGCGGCGTTCGCGGGGTCCGGCGGCGCGACGGGAGCCGCCGACGGCCGGCTCGACGACTGCCGCTCGGCGGTCGTGGTCCGCCGCGTGCCCAGGATGTCGGCGAGCAGGGCCGAGACCGTCTCGGGGCTCGTCGGCCCGGTGTCCGAGGACAGCGCGGCCAGCGCGGCCACGATGCGGGTGACCCGCTGGTGCAGTTCCAGGTAGGCGTGGTCCTCCGCCGTGTACGCGGCGCGGTCGGCCTTCGGCGGCTGGTGGTGCTCCGCCACCAGCGCCTCCGCCCGGCTCATCGCGACCGAGAGCTGCGCCTTGGTGAGCCGGTCGAGATCGGTGGACGCCTCCGCGTGCTCCTTCCGGACCGCCTTGGCCTTCTCCGAGGGGACCAGGCCGCCCTCCGGCGTCCGCACGTCGCCGCCCACGTCGCCGAAGACCTTGCGCAGCGTGACGGAGAGCTGCTCGGCGCCGCGTTCGGGCGTCGGCGACTCCCGGTCGAGGTGCAGCTGGTGGGTGACGGCCGCGACGATGTCGGTGAAGGCCTGCCACCGGGCGTCGTCGCGGGCGGGCTGGACGTGGTGGCGCAGGACGATCTCCATGCCCTGCTGGATGCGGTCGGCCGAGTCCGGCAGCTCGCGCACGGCGGCGATGGCGTGCTCGAAGCGGGTGGTCCACGACTTCGGGTCGAGGCCGGGGAACGGCTGGCCGGTCAGGGGGTCGAGGCCCGGCACGGGGAAGTCGGGTTCCGGGTCCCGAGGCCTCCACTCGGCTTCACGGCCGCGCGGCTGGTCGAGGTCGACCACGGTGACGGCGAGCCGTTCCGGGTCGTGGTCGGTCGAGTCGAACTCGACCAGCAGGCTGTCGGGGCTGGGCAGCTCCCGGTCCGGCCCGGCGAACCGCGCGTACCGGCGGTGTTCCTTGATCAACCGCTCCTGGACCGCCGAGCGCGCGAACTCCGCGTACTCGCGACCCATGCCGTGCTCGGACGACGTGATCCGGATCGCGATCGGCGTGGACGGCGTGCCGGGCACGTGGGCGAGCACCATGCGGCGGTAGAGACCGCGGGCGAGGTCGACCAGGTCCTGCTCCACCAGCGCCGGATCGCTGTCCAGCGACACGTCGTACCGGGCGGGCTCGACCGCGGGCCTGCGGCCCGCGGCCTCGTCGTCGACGGCCACCCGGCCGACGAGCTGCTCGGAGGTCACCGGCAGCGAGTCGTCGAAGTACGCGGCGAGCGCGTTCAGGTCGTCCAGCGGCAGCGGCTCGGCGGTCCTCGGAACACCGCCCGGCACCGCCGCGCGCACGGCGGCCCAGTCGAGGACGTCGGCCGCGTGCTCGTCGGGGTACTTGCCGTCGACCGCGACGTTCGCGCGCACCTCGGCGTCCGTCAGCGGCGGGAGTTCGCGGTAGCGTCCGAAGCTGTCGTTGTAGGCCAGGTCGGGGCGGGCGAACTCGACGCCGCGCAAGACCTCGTGCGCGGAGTGGATCTCGATCCCGACGAGTCCACCGACCAGCGCCAGCCGGAACAGGTCCCAGTTCACCGGGACGCCGGTCCGCGCGGAGAGCAGCTCGACGAACTTCACCAGCAGGTAGGCCGACCCGGACGTGCCCGTGCGGACCAGGCCGCCGGTGCGCTCCGACGCGGGCTGCATCGTGCCGATCATCGAGACGGCCTTGCGCCGGTCGGCCGGGCGCCACCGCAGCTTGCCGTCCTCGTCGATCGCGATGGACCGCTCGTCCTCGCTCAGCGGCGGGCGCACGTCGTCGGGGCTCATGTCGGTGCGGAGGTAGGCCTCGTAGGAGGCGAGCAGGTCGGCGCGCACGTCCTCGCTGATCCCCCGGTGGTCCTCGACCAGCTCGATCATCCGCTGCGTCTCGGTGCGGACGCGCTCGTCGCGCTCGTCCTCGATCGGGTCGGAGTACGGGATGTGGTCGCGGTCGGTGTACCGGGTCTTGTCCATCGCCCGCTTGTTCAGCAGGGACAGCCGTTCCCGGAGGTTGCCGTGCTCCACCACGCGGCGCACGGCCTCCTCGTCGGCGAACACCGCACCGGGTACGTCGTTCGCGGTGTGCACCAGGTGAAGCCGGTCCCCCGGCCGCGCGTCGGCGAACACCATCCGCATGATCTTGCCCAGCTCGGCGTTGACCGCCGGGTGCTCCCCCACGTAGGCCGCGAGCCGCCGGTCGAACACCTGGGCCTGCTCGGAGTACTCGATGCGCGCCAGCCGCCACTGGTGGGCGAAGCCGGTCAGCGCGGGCTGGGACTCCTGCCGGAACGCGACCTGGACCCGCCGGTGCCCGGCCAGCTCGTCCGTGGCGAGGACGCGGTCCACGTCGAAGGGGATGTCGCCGACCACGACGCCGTGGCCGGTGGTGCGCCCGAGCACCTCGGCCACCGCCGCCGTGAAGGCCGCGCGGGTCGACTCGATCCGGCGCTGGACCGTGCGGCCCGACAGCACGTCCAGCGCGCCGTCGTTCTCGAAGCCGGTGAGCACGACGGTCGGCAGCGGCCTGCCCGCCGCCCGCGCGGCCACGGCCGCCGTCGCGTACGCCTCGGCCGCCGAGACCAGGTCGGGGTTGTCCCCGGACAGCCGGGTCCGGCTGTCCGCGAAGGAGACGTCGAACGGCTTCGGCAGCCGGACGGGCGCGGCGGGGGTGTCGGTGGTCGTGCCGGTCGCGGGCACGCCTGCCTCGCGGTGCACGGGGGCGAGCGGGTCGGCGGGCGCGCCTGCTTCGCGGTGCGCGGGGGCGAGCGGGTCGGCGGGGGCTGCCGACAGGCCCTGGAGGAACGTCGGGTGGATCGCCAGGTCCACCTCGGCGGCGTAGGCGCGGAAGTCGTCCAGGCTGAGGAGGCGCACGCCGGAGCGGGCGGGGTCGGCGACGCGGATCAGGCGACGGCTGCCGTCCTTCGCGGCGGAGATGACGACGCGGTGGCTGACGCCGCCCTGGCCCGCCATCGCCGCGTCGGCCCAGCCGGTGGTGCGCAGTTCGGCCCACAGCAGGCCGAGGTCGACGTCGTCGGTGACGCGGCGGGCCACCCGCTCGTAGCGGGCGGTGTCGGCGAGGTCCTCGGCGGTGGGCCTGCCGGGCTGGTCGGCGAGGTGACCGCCGAGCTGCACCGCGTAGCGCTTCGTCTCCTCGTACAGGCCGCGGGCGGGCTCGACGCCGGGGCGGTTCCCGGACGCGCTGGTGAACGCCGAGTTCAGGCCCGTGACGATCCTGGCCATCGCCGGGGACGACCCCGAGTAGGTCTTCGGGCGGACGTGCAGGTGCGGCACGGAGTTCTCGTCCAGCAGCGCCACGGCGGCGAGCTTCTGGAGCTGGCGGTTCCAGTCCTCGCGCCACTTGCGCCCGGCCTGCTCCCAGCGCTCCCTGGTCTGCTGGTCGGCGGGCGCGACGGCCAGTTCGGCGATCTCGGCCTCGATCGCGTCGAACAGCCGCTTCGCCTTCGCCGTCCGCCGCGCCACGGTCCTGGTCAGCCGGTCGGCGCGGCTCGGCCGCCACCGCGACCCCGTCGTGTCCGGGTTCGCGAACGCCGCGAGCCGCTCGTCCAGGTCCGCCACGACGCCGCGGCCGATCATCAGCGCGGCCACCATCGTCGGCGCGCGGTCGACCACGGCCGTGTTCATCGCCGTGGGCACGCAGGTCGTGGTGAAGAACTGGCGGTCGTGGCCGACGGAGGAGAACAGCGCCTCGGTCAGCGCCGCCGGGTGGGCGAGCAGCGAGCGGTACGTCTCGTTGCCGAGCAGTGCGGCGCGCGCGTCCGGGGTCAGCTCGGCGAGCTTGAGGGACGCCAGGCGACGGGGCAGGGCCGCGGTCGGCTGGTAGTCCAGGCCCGCCAACGACAGCGGGACCCGCCCGGCCGCCACCTCGGTCGCCACGTGCGCGAGGAAGTCCGACGCGGCGGCGGGGGTCATCGTGCGGATGTGGTGCTCGTCGCGCACGCCCTGGTTCGCCGGGCCCGTCCTGGTCGGCACCAGCGTGGCGGACAGCAGCACGTCGTTGACCAGCGCGACGACGGTCGCCTGGTCGCCGCGGGAGAGCAGGCCGAGCCACCCGGAGATCGCCGTGAGGGACGCGCGGGTGCCCGCGGCCCCCAGCACCTCCCGGAGGTGCTCGTCCAGGTGCCCGCCGTGGGCGAGCGCCACCAGGTCGGCGATCCGGGCGTCCAGGTCGGCGGCCACCAGGTTCGGCGTGGCGCCCAGGAGTTCCGCGAGGGCGTCCCGGTAGTCCGCGGCCTGTGCGGGCTCGGGAGTCGGCTCCGCCTCCACGTCGAGCGGGGTTTCGGCGGCGGGCGTGATCGCGGTGTCCGCGCCGAGCCCCAGCAGCCCGCGCGCGGTGGCCACGGCGTAGTCGGCGGCCGTCGTCGACGAGGCCGGGCCCTGCCGGTCCTGGTGCAGGCGCAGCGCCACGTTGTCCGTGATCACGGCCAGCAGGTCCCGGTAGGCGACGTCGGCGAAGGAGTCGTCGCGGGTCGGCCGCGGCAGCGCCCGGTCGACGATGCCCTCGGCCTCGGTCACCAGCGCGTCCCGCTCGTCCACCGCGCCCAGCTCGGCGAGCACCCGGTCGTGGCCGCGGCGGACCTGGTCCACCACGCCCGCGTCGAGTTGCACGTCACCCGGTCCGCGCACGCCCAGCGACGTCGGACCGCGCCGGTTGCGGGTGTCCAGCGGGACGTGCAGCGAGTCGGTGTCGGACCCGAGGAGCACGGCGTCGAAGTCCGGTTCGCGCGGCGTGCGCGGGTCCGGTGCGCTGTCGTTGAACTCCGCGATCCGCCGCTCCAGCTCCAGCTTCGCGGTCCACCACGTCGTGCGCGCCGCGTCGGCCCGTGCGCGGGCGTCCGCGAGCGTGGCGGCGAGAGCGTCCCGCGGGTCTTGGTAGGGGGCGAGGTCCGCGGTGGCCGTGGCGACGGCGGCGCGCGCGGTGTCGATGGCCGCGTCGGCGTCGGTCATCCGCGTCTGGACGGCGGCGACCCGCGCGACCAGTGCCGCCCGCGCCGTGCGGATCTCGGCCAGCTCCCGTGCCAGCTCGTCCATCCGCGCCTGCGAGCGGGGGTCGTCCAGGTCGGTCATCAGGCCGGTGAACTCGAGGTCGATGCGCTCCTCGGCCTCGTCGTACGCGGCGTTCCGGAGGCGCTGGTCGTCCTCGGCGGCGTCCAGTTCGGCCAGCACGACCTGCCCGCGGTCCAGCGCCCGGTCCAGGTCCCTGTTCGCGGCGTTGAGGGCGTCGTCCAGGGCCTTGCGGGTGCCCGCGTCGGCGTTCACCCGGTCGTCGAAGGCGCGCTGGGCCGTCTCGACCTCGACCTCGCGCTCGCGCCACGCCTTGCTCGCGTCCTTGACCGCGGCCTGCGCCTCGTTCACCGGCGCCGTCACCTCACGGCCGTCGAGCGCGCCGGTCAGCTGGACCTCGCTGACGCGGATCTGCCCGGACGCGGTCTTCACGACCTCGAACACGGCGGTCCGACCGTCGACCTCGGCGACCACGCGGTACTCGACGTCGTAGGTGACCAGGCCGGAGCGACCGCTGTCGCCGGTGCCCTCCAGGCGTGCCGAACCGCCGTCGCCGCCGATCCCGTCGGACTGCCCGAGCGCGGTGCTGCCCTGGGTCGCGGCGTTGGCGCCGGGGTCGCGGACCAGCTTGTCCTTGGGGGTGCTGCTGCCCATCTCGCCGGTGACGCCGAACGCGGTGTCCACGCCCTCGCCCGCGCTGAACTCGGTGCCGATCCCGCCGATCATCGACTTCGGGTTGGTCGAGTTGACGTCGTCGCTGAGCCCGGTGAGCCTCGGCCGCACCAGCCGGGAGTGCACGGACAGCGTGGCGTGCTTGCCGGACAGCAGCGCCGTCTCGTGCAGCTCCGGCAGCCCCATGCCGTCGCCGGTGGTCTCGATCAGGTTGGTGCGCACGTTCTCCGCGCCCAGCCCGGACAGCACGGTGTTCGTCAGGCCCTTGGTCGCGCCGAGCGCGTCGTCGCTCAGGCCCGCCGCCTTCAGCGCCGCCAGCCCGGCCTCGCGCAGGTCCTTGGCGCCGATCGCGGTCTGCGGGTGCACGGTGCTCGGGAGCTTGACGCCACCGGCCTTCCACGCCTTCATCCGGTCCGGGTCGGCCTCGGCGGCGGGCAGCCGGAACTTCGGGCCGTCCTTCGGGGCTTCCGTCGGCGTCGACGACTGGTCGTCGGCCAGCACCCGCACGGTCAGGTCCTCGTCGAGCGACACCGACACCTTGCGGCCGTCGGGGAGGGTGACCTCCAGCTCGAACTCGGTGGGCACCGTGTACCGGGCGGCGGGCCCGTCCGCCTCGATCACGTGCACGTCGAGCGCGGTGTAGCCCTCGGTGTTGGACCGCGACCTGGACTGGGACGCGCCGCCCGCGAGGCCGCCGGTCACGTTGCCGTTGAAGTCCGGCCGGGTGGAGTGCGGGGCCACGCCGAACAGCGCGCGGATCGACGCGCTCCACGAGCGGGACTTCGACCTCGTCTCGGCGTCGCGGCGGAAGTCCACCAGGATGTTGTTCATCTTGACGCCGTCGTTGACGACGTCGCGGAACACCGGCTTGCCCGTCTTGGACTTGAGCAGCACCGGGTACGAGTCGCGGCCGATGAACCTCGGGTTGTGCGCGACCAGCGGCGTGCCGCCGTCGGACGAGCTGTCCATCAGCGCGCGCACGGTCTCGCGGTCGGCCAGGTCCGCGAGGCGCTGGAGGTTGTTCATCGCGTCGTCGAGCACCGACGCCGGGATGATCTTCTCGCCCTCCGGGCCGAGCTTGGCCCGCAGCCGGTCGACGAGCGGCGTGAGGTCCGGCAGCTTCTCGTACACGCCGAAGCCGAGCGAGCTGGGCTCGTCCTCGCGCAGGGTCGACGGCGGCGCGAGCGTGCCGTCCTCGGTCCACTCCCGCGTCTCGGCCTCGGGCAGCAGGCCGAGCTCACGGGCCTGGTCCTCGCTCACCCGCAGGAACACCGCGCCGGGCAGCAGGACGTTGACGCCCTCGCGGCCCTGCGCACGGCTGTGCAGGATGCTGCCGACGCGGCTCTCGGCCACGATGTCGACGTCCGCGTCGACCTGGATCAGGACGGTGCGGCCGGTGCCGGGGATGTTGCGCTTGCGCTCGCCGAGGCCGGTCATCTCGCGGACCTTCGCGAACGTCTTGCGCCACGACAGGAACTTGTTCGACAGCGCCGCGCCGCCGCGTCCGATGGTCGGCTTGGTGTCGCCGGTCGCCGGGGACGCGATCAGCACCGCGCCCCAGCTGAAGTCCCAGCCGGTGCTCTTGGACTTCGACGACCCCGCCTTGTAGCCGCCGACCGACGAGTACTCCATCGCCGTGATGTCCGAGATGGACACCAGCTTCGGGTTGAGCAGGGTGATCTTCATGCCCAGCGCGCCGAAGCGGTCCTCCAGCCGCCGGTTGTACTTGAGCCCGTTCTCCTGCAACCCGCTGTTGACCGCGTGGTTCAGGTTCGACTTGAGCTGCTCGGGCGCGAACATCAGGTCGGCCGCGCGCCGCGACGGCGAGCCCGGCAGCGTGAGCACGCCGTCGTTGCCCGCGGACTCGTCCACCGCCGCGAGCGCGGCCTGCTCCAGGTCGGCCGCGCCGACGAAGGCCTCGACGTGCAGCCACTCGGTGACGGCCTTCTGCCCGTCCGGCACGATCTTCGGCCGCAGGATGAGCTGCGTGATCGACGGCTGGTCCGGGATCCGGGTCGGGGCGCCGGGCTTGCCGGGCACGAACTCGGTCGGGTCCTCGGTGAACACCGAGCTGTCCGGCAGGTACAGCTCGACGTCGCCCTTGACCTGGTCCAGTTCCAGGTAGCCGGGGTCGACGAGCGTGGTGGTCTCGCTCGCGGTGTCCGACGTGGCGGCGTCGACCGGGGCCGTGACAGTGGTGTCCACGGGCGTGGCGGTGGTGTCCACCGGCGTGACGGCGTCGACCGCGGGCGTGGCGGTGGTGTCCACGGGCGTGACGGCGTCGACCGCGGGCGTCGCGGTGGCGTCCACGGCCGTGGTGTCCGCGGCTGGAGTGGCGGGCGTCGGGGTCTTCGGCTTGGTCTTGGCGACCGTGGTGACCTTCGGCGTGTGCTGCCCCGGCAGGCCCGGCGTCATCCGGCGCACCCACGCCTTGGGCCGCGAGTAGGTCTCCACGAGGACCTCGTACTCGACCTCGCCGCTGAACCGGTGGTTGGTCGAGCTGCCCGCGTTGACCATGAAGTTGACCGAGGCGGGGCCGAAGGAGTTCGTGTCCGCGACCGTGTGGTTGTACCGGATCGACGTGTTCGGCACGACCGTGAGCGACGACTGGTCCGGCGTGGTCGGGATGATCAGCCGGGCGTCCGCGCCCACGGAGTACCCGACCTCGCGCGTGCTGCTCGCGGAGATCTTCGCCTCGCGGGTGTCGGACGTGCGGACCACGCGGTCGCCGACCTCGCCGTCGTACTTCGACGTCGGCAGCTTCGCGCGGACGGTGACCCGCACGTAGTCGTTGGTGAACCACCCGCGGCGCTTGAACACCATCGGGATGCCGACCTTGCCGAACAGGCTGTCGCCCTGGGACTTCACCGCGGCGGGCGAGAGGCTCGTGTCGAGCATCCGCTGGTTCGTCATCATCTCGGCGAACTCGGCGTAGTCGTCGCCGGGCCGCCGCTTGCCGGTCGACCGCTTCGTCCACGTCGGCAGGAACTTCTCGAACCCGCTGATGCTCTTGAGCGCGGTCTCGATCTGCGCCTTGACCTGCGCCATGCCGTCGAACCGGCCGAACTTCGCGTTGCCGCTGGCCAGTTCCTCGCCCAGGTACGGCGGCAGGTAGCGGGTCTTGCCGTCGGCGGGCGGGGTGACCTCCTCGCCCTTGAAGTCGGCGGGCACGGCGAACCCGAGCTTCTTCGCCTCGGCGAGCTGGAGCCGGACGACGCCGTCGACCTGCACCGGCACGACCTCACCGTCGGGCGTGCGCACGTGCACGGTCGCCGTGACCTGGTACGCGCCGGTGCGGCCCTTCACGTCCGTGCCGATCTCGTGCTTGCCCGACGCGCCGGCGGGGGTCGACTCGCTGGCCGTCACGTTCACGCTGGCCACGGCCAGCGCCGCGCCGCCGACGGCCAGCGTGGTCGCGCCGCCGCCCAGGCCGACCGACCCGCCGATGCCCTTCTTGGACGTCGGCGACGTGGTGACGCCCCTGGTCGACGCGTCGTGCAGCGCGATCGTCGTGTCGGTGAAGTCGTCGAGCAGCTTGGCCTCGCGGATCACGGCCTTCATCTGCACCGCGCCGCCGTGGCTGCCGTGCGGGCTGACGATGTCCGGCGACGACACCCAGTTGTCGACCATGCTCGGGAACTCCTTGGCGATGTTCACCGCGCTGAGGAAGTTCTTGAGCGTCGTGCGGCCCGGAGCGCCGAGCTTCGTGGCCGAGGGGTGCAGGCCGCGGGCGATGTCGTCGAACCTGTCCTCGACGTGGGTGACCATCTCGCCCATCAGCGTGATCAGCCGCGGGCTGACGTCCTCGCCGATGTGCTGCCACTGCGTGTAGGTGCCCTCGGGGAGCGAGTTCTCCTTCTGCGGCACGTGCAGCGTGACGGTGTGGTCCAGCGCCAGCGCCTCGGGTGCGACCGCGACCCAGCCGTCGTCGGTGTCGACGGACTCCACGGCGTCGGCCTGCGCGTCGACCAGCTCCACCGACCAGCGCACGGGCACGTCGGTCTGCACCGCCGTCTCGCCGGGGAACAGGCCGCGGAACGTCTGCGTGCCCGTCGACGCCGACTGCGACACCGCGGGCGCGCCGAGCGGCGTCCGCACGCTGATCGTGGCGACCGGGCCGACACCCGACGTGAACTGGGCGGTCGCGCTCAGGTCGCCGCCGGTGGCCAGCGTCGACGACGCCGACACGCCCTTCGGGTCCAGCCCGCTGAGGTCGACCTTGTGCTTCGGGCTCACCCCGTCCTTGGTCATCGGGGTCTCGGGCACCAGCAGCTCGGCCCGGACCGTCGCCGCGTACCACTTCTTGCCCACGCGGACCTGGAACTCGCGGCCGTCGCCGAGGAACGACTCGAACTCGCCGTCGGCGTCGACCATCGTCTTGATGGCCTCCAGCCCGTCGACCTCCTGACCGCCCAGCCCGGTGGTGACGAGCCCGGCGACCCTGTCGCCGATCTTCACCTCGGTGGTCGCCTTGACCAGCCCGAGCGCCCGGCTGTCCCGCACGTGCTGCGGCACGGTCACCGGTTCCGGCACGAAGTCGGGGACCAGGACGGTCTCCACGTCGCCGTCCGGGTTGGTGACCACGAACAGCGGCCCGTCGGAGGTGGTCGACTCGCTGTCGTCGGAGTGGGCGACGTTGAGCGGGTTGGCGAGCGCGGCCGTCACCGACGGCCCGTCGCCGCCGAACACGACACCCGCGTCCAGCGCCGCCTCGACGTCGGCGGGGTCGGCCGGGTCGATCCCCCACAGCCGGACCTCGGCGTCCGCCGCGCGGAACGCCTCGCGCGCCCGGTCGACGTCGGCGCCCGCCTCGCGCAGGTCGAGGTAGGCCGCCTTGTACTCCGTCCACGCCTGCTCCGCGGTGGTGGGCAGCCCGGCGGGACGCCCGGCGACGTTCGGCGCCCTGGTCCCGTCGCGCAGCAGCACCAGCCCGTCGTCCGGCTCGGGCGTGGTCGGGCCGTCGAACTCGGGGCCGTCGACCACGACGGTCAGGAAGACGGCCTCGACGTCCGGGTCCGCGTCGCCCACCAGCAGCCCGGACCCCTCGGTCGACGGCAGCACCATCGCCGCGTCGAGCGCCGGGCCGCCGCCGTGGAAGTGCGCCACGACCGGGCTCAGCTCGCCGAACGTCGGGGGGTTGCCACCGGTCGGCGGCTGCGGGAGCGGCGGCACGAGCACGACCACGGGCTGCTGGGTGATCGGCGCCTGCCCCTGTCCCGGAGCGTTGTTGGTCGCCCACCGCGCGGGCGCCATGACGTAGCCGCCCTGCCCCTGCGTCGGAGCGCCCGTCCGCAGCAGCACCGCGGCGGCCGCGGGCACCGCCACGGCGGTGTAGGCGCTCGTGGTCTGGTCGATCCGGCCGGGCACGATGGCAGTGAGCGGCTTCAGACCGGGCGTCTGGAACAGGGCGACGAGCGTGGCCTGCCACAGGAGGTCCAGGTCGACCCCGGTCCCGACCAGGTGCCGCACGTGCAGCAGGTTCAGCACGCCGTGGTCGCGCAGGTCGGGCAGCAGCGCGTCGTACATCGCGGCGACGCGGTCGACCGCGGTGAACAGGGGCAGTTCGCTCGCGTAGTGCGCGCGCACGTCCGCGTTCTTGGCCCGCCAGTTCCGGTGCTGCGACAGCACCTCCTGGACCGTCGGGTTCTGCCCCGGCGACGTGCCGCCGAAGGTGATCATCAGGCCGCCGCCGAACACCATCGGCATCCGCGTGCCGCTGACCGTGGGCGCGGACATCGGCCGCGTGGACGAGTTGACCTGGATGTCCGGGTAGTGCTTGCGCACCTCGTTGTAGAACTCGGCGGCCACGCCGGAGACGCGGTCGTCGGCCACGTCGCAGATGACCAGGTTGATCACCTTGAGGGTGCCGAGCGCGGCCACCTCCCGGAACTCGGCCGTCTCCATCATGGCCCTGGCCAGCACGCCGCCCCGGACGCCCACCGCGCTCCACGTGGTCGGCGTGGCGTCCGGGCCGACCGACATCTGGGCGACCGTGCCGCGGCCGACCCCGTGGGTGCCGAGGGTGAACGTCTCGCCCGGCTGGTTCTCCCTGATCTGCGGCGCGTTGACGGTCAGGAGGTCGTTGTTCGTGAGGCCGACCGCGTTGGGCCGCAGGCTCAACCCCACGGCAGCGCCGCTCGCACCCGCCGCGTACCTCGTGAGCGCCTGCGCGGCGTTCGGGTCCTCGTGGAGGAACCCGACGCCGATCGCGCGACCCGTGCTGTCCTCCAGCCGCTGCGACCGGAACTGGCCGCGCGCGAAGTAGTGCAGGTCGCCGCGCGAGTCGACGCTCGGCCACACGGTCTGCGCGGGCGTCGGGTAGATCGGCGGGGCGGTGACGTCCGGGTTCGCGTTCAGGAACCCGAAGGCGCCGCGCAGGTAGATCGCGAGCTGGACGGCGTTGCGCTCCGGCTGGTCCGCGTCGTCGTCCAGGGAGAGCTGGAGCGCGACGAGGTCGACGATCTTCGCGTAGACGAGCATGTTGTCGGTGGGGTTGTCCAGGTCCAACACCATCTTGCCGTGGTAGACCTCGACGATCTCCTCGGCCCGGTCGATCAGGTCCTCGACGTCCTCGGAGTCGACCGAGTCGGCCAGCGCCAGCCACGCGCTCGTGTCGGCGATGTCCTCGGGCCAGAAGGCGGGCCTGTCGTCGCGAACGGTGGCCGTGATGCGGTGGCCGTCGTCGATGTCCGGCATCGTGCCGTCGGAGGAGAACAGGACGTCGGCGTCCACCACCGACGCGGGGGCGACGGGGGTCTCGGACACCACGTCGACCAGCGTCGGGTCGGTGGGCGCGAAGCCCCACGCCCGCAGGTCGCGGTCCGCGCGGGTGAAGTTCTCCACGGCGGTCGCGAGGTCGAGGGCGTGCTCGGGGTCGGCCTCGACCGGCAGCACGGTGGCGGGGCGGTCGTCCTGGCCCTCGACGACCACGGTCACGGCGTCGTGCGCGAGCCCGCGGGCCACCCGGAGGTCGGCGTACGCGGTCGCGTAGTCCAGCAGCGCCGTGTCGGCCGAGGCGGGGAACCCGTCCCGCCGTGCGTCCACGTCCGGCCGGACGTCGCCGTTCCGCCGCCCGACGACGAGCGCCTGCGAGTCGGCGTCCAGGTTGTCCAGGTCCCGCGAGGGCAGGAGCAGCACGGCCAGCGGGCCGACGGCCGCAACCTCGGTCACGGCGAGGCCGGGCGTGAGCGGGGTCCTGGTGCGGCCGTGGGCGTCGTCGATCGCGGCCGCCACGGTCGCGCGCGCCTCGGCGTCCCCGCCGATGACCACCACGCGGGTGTCGTCCGAAGCGGTCGCCAGCGCTTGGAGGACCTGCTCCGCGACCGCGGGGTCCCCGGTGTCGGTGACCTCCAGCGCGAAGGCGGCGCCCTCGACCTCGGCCTCCGCCTCGAACTCGGCCTCCGCCTCGGTGGCGGGCCGGGCGGTCGGGGCGATCGACACGGTGATCGGGCCGTCGCCCGGAGCGGTGTCGATCGTCAGCGCGGGCCTGGTGGGGGCGCCTGTCGCCATCGCCGTGGCCACCGCGGCGGCGACGGTCTGCCTGCGGGCGGCGTCCTGCTCGCCGCCGCCGTGGACCAGGACGGTGGTGGCGGGCGAGGCCACGAGGTGCTCGAAGAACCGGTTGACGGCGGGCGTGTCGACGAACTGCCCGTCCCCGTCGAACTCGACGACCAAGCGCGGAGCGGGCGTCCTCGGCTCCCGCGGGGTGTCCTCGACCAGCGCGCCGCCGACCTCGTCGGCGAACCGCAGGCGTCGGGGCCGCTCCACCGGGGCCTGGACCTCCGGGGCGGGGGCGACGCGCGTGCCGTCGACGGTGACCACGACCCGGTCGGTGGCGGTCGGGGCGTTCGAGGTGGTGATGGTCAGGTCGACCTGGCCGCGGCCGACGCGCTCGCTCGGGTCGCGGTCGGCCTGGACGATTTCGAGCTTGTCGTCGATCGCCAGCGCGAGCAGCGCGGCCGTGGTGGCCCGGCGGTCGCGGCCCAACTCCTGGCCGCCACCCGCGACCACGACGACGGGCATGGGCAGGCCCGCGCGGTGGCGGGCCACGACCGCCTCGGCGATCTGCTCGGCCTGCTCGGTGAGGCGGTCGACGTCCGCCAGGTCGGCGGTGCCGTCGGTGAACTCGTGCGCCACCGACCGCTCGGAGCCGGGGAACTGGGCGTCCTGCTCGGGCGCCGGAGCGAGCCGGACGTCGAACCGCCCGCTGCCCTCGGGGTGGGGCTGGTCGACGGCGATCTCCAGCAGGTCCACCACGCGGGGGACCGGGTTGTCCGGGGAGTCCGGCGGCATCTGCGCGGTGGTCACCAGTGCCACACGGGCGGCGTCGGAGGCCAGCGCCAGCATGGCGGCGCGCAGCACCAGAACGGGTTCCTCGTGCTCGCCCGCCAACCGGACGGCGTCGTCGAGCGGGAGTTCACCGGTCAGGTCGACGCCGTCGCGCAGCACCGTGCGGATGCGCAGGGCGAGGTCGAGCGTGCCCGCGGAGTCGGCGGAGGTGATCAGACCCAGCGGGAGCGGGCCCTCGACGCGGTCGGCGGTCGTGTGCTGGACCCGCACGGCCAGTTCGGCCGCCCGGTCGAGCACGGTGCGCGGCGGCGTGGCCTCGGCCGCGTCGACCAGGTCGAAGTCCTGCTCCCCCGCGAGCGTCGAGGCGAGGTCGGGGTCGGGGTGGAACGCGGCGGGCGCGACCAGGCCGCGGCTGGTCGACCGGGCCTCGGGCGAGATGGCCAGCCACTTCTCCGCCTCGGCCGAGAACTTCGGCTGACCCGGCGCGCGGACGGGCAGCGTGACCGTGCGGATCGCGTCGCGCCACGCGGGCTTGCGGGCCAGGGTGGCGACCGCCGCCTCCAGCACGACCGCGCCGCGCGGGTGGTCGCGCAGCGCCTTCTCGACGCCCGCGAAGTCCAGGTCGCCGCGCGCCCGCAGGCCGCGGGCGAAGGTCTCCACGACCTCGCCGACGAGGACGTCGAGGTCCGCCCTGGTCGGCATGGGCTCGGGGTCCTTCGGCGGCACGCGGTGCTCGACGCCCTCGGCCACGTGGATGTCGCCGATCTTGACGGCGGCGAGTACGGCCGAGTCGGCCGCCGTCAGCGCGCTGCCCGAGCGGGCGTCGTCGACGAGCTGCCGGGCGTAGAAGTCGACGAACGGGGTGCCCTGCGGGGCGACGACGACCGGGGGCGCGGTGCTCGTCCGGGGCGCGGCGACCTTGAAGCCCCGGTCCGTGTCGAGCACGCCCTCGATCGACGCGAGGTCGGTCAGCGCGTACTCGCCGGGCGCCACCGCGCCGCCGAACCGGCGCAGCACCTCCGCGCCCAGCACCGCGCGGGCGAGGTCGCGGTGCTCGTCGGTCTCGTTGTCCAGCGCGGACTCGTACAGGTCCCGCGCCTCCATCGGGGCGTCGGCGTGGAAGACCTCGTCGACGCCGACCACCAGGAAGCCCAGCTCGTGCGCCCGCCGGTCCATCTCCCGGATCGCGTCCAGGTCGGCGGAGGTCGTGGCCCTGGCCGCGACGAACAGGTCGCGCGACACGTCTGTCAGCAGGACCGGCGTCCACCCCTGCTCACGGGCGGTGCGCACGGTGACGGCCAGGTTGTCCCACGTGGCGTCGTCCACGACCGGGCCGCCCAGCGCGGGCACGTGGACGACCTTCGCCAGCGTGCGGTCGGCCGTGGCGGTCACGGTGTCCGGACGCGGTGCGAGGGAGTCGAGTTCGAGCGCGGTCCGGTCCGGCGCGGGCGCGCCGAGGTCGAGCGCCTCGAAGAACGACACCTGCCGTTCGGGCGCGAGGTCCCGGTGGTCGAGGCCCGTGAGGAACGGCGGCGGGGTGCTGGGGCGGACCGCTCCGGTGACGCCCTGCGCCGCCCGCTCCGCCTCCGGGGTCCGCTGCGCCACGGCCAGGTCCAGCGCGGTGTGCCGTTCCAGCTCCTGCGCGGCGGCGAGCTTCGTGAGGTAGTCCGCCTTCGCGGCCCACCACTCGGTCTCCGCCTTGGCGACGGCCGCGCGCAGCTCGTCGACGTCCGCGTCGGGGTCCGCCGCCAGCGCGCCCTCGACGGCGCCGACCGCGTCCGCCCACTCCTTGCTGATCCGCGCGAAGTCCGCGACGGACTTCGCCAGCGGCGCGGGCAGCTTGCCGACCAGCGCCTCGGCCGCCGCGTCGCGCATCCGCACCAGGTAGGCGTTGTCGACGGACAGCTCGACGACGCCGATCTTCGAGCTGTCGTCGGACTTCTTGGCCACGGCCTTGAACTCGACGTCGGCGAGCAGGCCGCGGGTGGTCAGGTCCGGGTGCGAGGTGCGGTGCGAGACGTTCGGGTCGCGCTCGGACGTGCTCTCGGTGTGGGCGTGGGCTTCCAGGACCAGGTCCGGTCGCTGGGACAGGGCCGACCGCTCCAGGATGCCGACCATCTGGACGGAGCCGAAGTTCGACTTCGTGCCGTCGCCCGCCGGGTGCTCGCTGCCGCCGCCACCGCGGGCGATCAGCGTGGACGAGTAGGTGCTGCCGCTGCTGAGGTCGACGCCCTCGCTCTCGCTCCCGCCGCGGAAGCTGTCCATCTCGACCCGGCCGCTGGCGGACGCGAGCTTCGGGTTGGGCTTGAGCCTGGCGTGGAACTCGACGGTCCGGTCGAGGCCGCCGATGGGGAAGCCGAAGTCGCCCGTGCGCATGGCGGGCAGGCCCGCCTTCACCGTGCTCGGCGTGATGGCGTTGTCGACGGCCAGCGAGATCCGGGTGTCGATGGTGACCCCGGACGCGGCCAGCGCCGCCTTCGCCGCCGACCGCAGCGTCTTCACCAGACCGAAGTAGTGCTCGACCTCGTAGTCGCCGGACTTGGGCAGCGGGAGGCTGTGCTCGGCGTCCTGCCGCCAGCGCGCGAGGTGCTCGGCCTTGCCCTCGGCCGACGGCCGCGCCTGGATGCCCTGCTCGTCGCCCAGCTGCTCGGTGCTGTCCGGCGGCAGGAACGTCTCCTCCGCCATCTTCCGGACCTTGACCGGCCGGGTGACGGAGTGGTTCGCCACGGTCCGGCCGACGACGTCGGTCCCGGTCGCCGCGTCGAACCCGAGCTTGCGCTGGATCTTGGTGGTGACCCGGACCTCGCCGCCGTAGACGCCGACCGGGCCGCGGATCGCACCGTAGGAGCCCGCGGACTCCGACTTGGCCGCGGACTCGGTGTAGGTCTGCGCGAGGTGGACGTAGCCGACCGCGAGGCCGTTGGCCATGACGCCCGAGTTCGGCACCGAGGTGTCGGAGTTGGGGCCGTGGACGGCCGTCGGCGCGTGCTCCTGCTTGAGCACGCCCTGGTCGCGGGCGACGGCGGTGACGTCGAGGATGTTCTGGCCGAACACCTCCTCCTCGGTCTCACCGGTCGACACGACGTCGCGGGCGGCGAGCTTGCGGACGACCTCGACCTCGCCGCTGCTCGGCGGCGCGACCCACTCGCCCTCGATGGAGAACACGTAGGTGTTGCCGCGGAAGCGGAACTCCACCCGCAACGGCGTGGCGACGCCGCCGTTCATCATCGTGGCGAACATCCGGTCCACGTTGGACAGCTGCTCGTCGACGACCCTGGTGTTGTCGTGGGAGCTGGTGAGCGGCGAGCGCGGGAGCAGCTCCTCGGCGGCTTCCGCGCCCAGCTCGGCGGTGATCTGCGCGCGCAGTTGCGGCAGCACCTCGGCGGCGATGTCGAGGTGCCCGTCGACCGCGCCGATGCCCAGCGACATCACACCCGGCTTCTGCAACGAGGGCGGTGCGGGCAGCGTGCGGTCGGCCTCCGCGTCGACCTCCGCGTCGACGGCGGGAGCCTCGACCGCGTCCTCGTGCGCGACCACCACGAAGTCGTCGGTGGCGTCGTCATCGGTGGGTGCGTCGACCACCACGAAGTCGTCCGTGGCCTCGTCGTCGGTCGGGGCGTCGACCACCACGAAGCCGTCCTCGGTGGCGTCGTCGGTGGCCGCGGCGGCCTCGCGCTCGGCGTCCTGGCGGACCAGCTCGTCGAACTGCTCCTGCGTGACCCACATCAGCACGTTGTCGTCGAGCTCGAACTTCTCGCCCGCCGACGTGACCGGCTTGCGGCCGCGGAACTCGAACAGGTCCAGGTTGCCGCGCACCTGCGACTCGGCGACCACCGACGCCTCGACGCCGACCGAGATCAGGAACCGCTTCGACGGGATGGGCGTGAAGTAGGTCTTCGCCGTGCCCTGGAGGCGCTGGGCGCGCTTGCTGCCCCACCGGGCGTTCCACGGCGAGAACCGGAAGACGAACACGCCCTCGGGCGCGCCCTTCATGGTCTTCGTGTGCGCCACGGGGTCGCCGCTGATCGCGACGACGTTGGTCGCGTCCGGGTCGATCGACGTCTGGCCGCCCTTGCCCGCGCCGACGTGGGTGCCGCTGACCGTGGTGTTCTTGGTCCGCTGGTACTCCTCCGGCCCCAGCTTCACCGGCCGGATCGGCTTCAGGTTGACGGCGACCCTGGCGCGCGAGTCGGCGCGGCGGCGGTCGTGGTGCAGGCCTTCGACGGTGTGCGTGCCGAACATCCGCGGGTCCTTGCGGAACGCCTCGGGCGAGAACTTCTCCGCGATCAGCTCCGCGTTCGACCCGACCCGGTCCCGGTAGGCCACGTCGCCGGTGGCGCTGTCGAGCATCCGGTACGCCGAGTCGATGAAGTGCTCGGTGCCGACCACGGTCAGCACGTCCGCGCCCTCGAGGGTCCGGTCGCCCCTGGACAGGTCCTCGATCAGCGTGCCGTCCGGCAGCGGTGCCGGCACGGTCGGCGTGACCGTCAGCGGCGCGGGCGGCTCCTCGGTCGTGATGTGGTCGGGGACCAGGAACTCGACCGGCACGAGCTGCGAGCCGTCGGGCCGCAGGCCGGGGAAGTCGCCCACCAGCGGCACCGGCCGGACGTCGAGCCTGCCCCGGCCCGGCCACCCCAGGGTGAACCGGCGCAGCGCCTTGCTGGTGCGGGTGTAGGTGTGGGCCTCGGGGACGAGGAGCATGTCGGTCTTGAAGTGGCGCAGCGGCGTCTCGCCCTGACCGCCCTTCTCGTCGAGCCTGCCCGCGTGCTTGTGCTCGGTGACCTTGCCGGTGTCGTTGCCGACCACGACCGACGACGACCAGGTGCGGCCCAGCCGGACGGTGGCCAGGAAGATGTTCGCGCCCTTGGTGATGGCGGCGGTGACCCGGCCCTGCGGCCCGATGCCGACGCTGGTCGACTTGGTCGCGGTGAACGTGCGGGTCTCGTACTCCTTGGTCCTGGTCTCGGTCGTGGACTCCAGCAGGTCGATCTGGAGGTCGCCGTCGACCAGGCCCTGCATGGTCGCCCTGATCCGGATCGTGACCACGGTGTCGGTGAAGATGCCCTGCTTGACCAGCGGGATCACCAGGCCGCCCGCGAGCATCTGGTCGTTCAGCTGCATCATCTGCTTGTCCGACAGGCGCGACTTGGCCTTGCGCTGGCGGCGGGTGATGTCGTTGACCAGCGGCTTGAGGCCCGCGGCGAGGTCCGGGTCGTCGAAGTACTTGATGAACTCCGACGAGCTGAAGTGGTACAGGCGGTGGTTCGGGACCTTGCGCAGCGTGTCGGCGAACGCGGCGAAGATCCGGTCCTTGCCCCGGAACGAGTGGACCTTCGCGCCCGCGGTCGACCGCCCGGACTCCAGGGGCGCGGGCGCGTACCGCTGCCGGTCGTCGGGCGTGCGGTACTCGGGGGCGTGCTCGCCGGGCGCCGGGTCGACGAGGCCGGTCGCGAGCGCGCGCTCCCGCGTCGCCCACTGGATGCCCGTGAGGTCGCCCTCCAGGAACACCGGCGGGTTGCCCAGCACCCGGACCTGGAGCTGGTACACGGTCTTGTAGCGGACGGCCTTGCCGCCGAAGTCGTGCTCGAACCGGATGCCGGTCTCGCGCTTGAACCGGCTGCCGAACGTCCGCTGGTGGCTGAAGTCGATCGCGCCGCCGAGGGTCACCAGGAACGTGCCCACGGTCGTGAACGCGCCCGCGAACACGCTGAGCCCGCCGCGGCGCTTGGCGGCCTTGCTGTCGGTGCGCGCGGTCTTCGTGTTGTCCCAGTCGAGCAGGACGGGACCCTCGTCGGCCTCGTCGACGATCTCGACCTGGCGCGCGACGGCCCGCATCTCGATCGCCGAGCCGTTGCGGAACAGGTCGAGCGGGCTGCTCGCCGCGCCCGTGACCAGCGGCTCCGACCGGCGCCAGCTCGAGTCCGGGTGGTCGATCGGGTCCGCCGTGACCATGCCCATCAGCTCGGCCTTGACGTTGGTGCGGTGCAGGAACTCCAGCAGCACCTCGCGGCTCGGCGTGCCGACCGCGGTCAGGTGCGGCGGCAGCATCCGCGCGACCTGGTCGAAGAAGGACGAGCCCTCCGGGGTGTTGACGAGCAGTTCCTCCAGCGCGAAGTCCTTCGGCGGCGACCCGGCGAGCGGCTTGAGGCCCTGCCCGGTGTTGGTCCGCGGCGCCTTGGGGTGGCCGAAGCGGAACTTGCCGCGCAAGCCGGGCTGCTCGCCGTGCCCGACCCGGCCGACGACCTTCTCGTCGGCGTCGAGCAGCTCGAACTCGTACGACACGTGCGCCTCGGACACGCGCACGTCCATGTCGAGCACCAGCGACGCCCGCTTGTGCTCCTCGGAGACGTCCCGAGCGGTCTGCTGGTTGACGTTCGTCGTGCCCGAGGGCGTGACGATGAGCAGCATCGGCGGGGCGGCCGTCATCGCGATCGGCAGCGCGGCCGACGGGTCGTTCGAGTAGTCGGAGTGCGACTCTTGGAACCGCCGGTAGCGGGTCTCCGGTGGCATGGTCCAGCGGGGCTTGCCCTCGATCGTGCCCGCCCGGCCCCACTCCAGCTTCGCCTTGACGACCAGCTCGTGGTGCTTGCCGTCGACCACGACGCTGAACCGGCGGCCGTCGCCGAGCATGCTCGGGACGTCGTTGCGCATGGCCCGCTGGACGTGGCTCAGGCCCTTGATCTTCTGCGCCCGCTTGCCGACCGGCAGCGACGTGCCGTCGGCCGACTTGCGCAGCACCCCGCGGCTCGGCGGCAACATGCTGCGGAAGGCCCGGTCCACCTTGATGTCCGTGACGGCGCTGTGCTGGACGGCCTCGCCGAAGCCCTCGCCGTCGACGAAGTAGTCCGGCATCCCGCGCAGCACGTCCGCCGACTGGCCGCCCGGCTCCTCGTCGGTCGTCACGCCGAACTCGGTGGCCGCGGCGGGCGCGTCCTCGACGGCCCTGCCCGACAAGCCGAGGTCCGCGAGGCCCTCGTCGTCGACCTCCAGGTACACCGGCTGGTCCGGCTCGCCGCGCAGCGTCGTGGACCACACCGCGTTGTCCGACGAGGAGCGGTAGGTCGGCGTCACGTCCCAGCGCGGCGTGGCGCGGACGCGGTGCCGGGTGCTGCCGTCTGGGGCCTCGAACGACTCCAGCAGCTGCCGGTCGCGCAGGTCGACCTTGAGGTTCAGCGAGGACAGCTTGCCGCCGACCTCGACCACGTGGCCGTCCGACGACATCGCCGCGCGGAGGGTGGCGGTGTCCCACACCAGGTCCGGGGTGGTCGCGGCCAGGACCGCGGCCGCGCGCCGGGCGCCGGGCACGGGCCGCGACTTGCCGCCCCGCACGGGCGGGTCGGACGGGTGCAGGACCCGGCTGAGGGTCTTGTTCAGCTCCACGGACGGCGCGGGCGTGACGGTCAGGTGGGCCGTCGGCCGGATCCCGAGGTCGCCCTTGCGCGCCTGGTCCCCGCGCAGCGACCCCGGTTCGGTCCGGAGCGGCTCCGGGTCGTTCGCGGGGTCGGGGGCGGCGGGCAGCGCCTCGGTCACCGCGATGGCGGAGTCGACCGCGCCCGCGATGACGGCCCGGCGGTTGAACTCGCCCTCGGGCGCGTCCATCGTGATCCGCAGGTCGTGGGTGAACCGCGCCTGCTCCTCGGTCGGGACCGCGACGGCGGGTCCCGTGCCGAGCGCGGTGGGCGCGGTGTCGGGGTTCGTGCTCGACCCGAAGAGGCCCGTGGTGAGCCTGCCGAACCAGCTGGTCTCCGGCGTCGGGGCGACGGGCGGCAGGCCTTGGCGGGTGCCCTGGAACGTGCCGGGGCCGAGCGTCGCGCGGACGATGACGTCCTGCTCGACGACGCCCAGCGGCGTCCGCGTCTGGACCCGGACCGGGAACCCGCCGTTGAGCATGGCGTCGAGCAGGCTCCGCGGCGTCCGGTCGGCGTCCGGGCCGAGCAGGCTCGCGATGGCCCGCTCGTTGAACTCGGCGACCCCGCTCGCCGGGGGCAGCGAGGTGAACGTCAGCCTGCGGATCATCCGGTCGAGGAAGGACTCGCGGGCCTGGAGGGTGCGCTGGCGGTCGTTCACGGCGACGCGGATGGCGTTGGCGATGCGGTAGACCGTGGCGGCCTCGTCGCGCAGCTCGACCGAGCCGCGACCCTGCCCCAGGCCGTGCGGCGCCTGGTAGGTGGCCCCGTCGTCGGTCCGGACGTCCCGGTCGCCGCCCTCGGACTCGGCCTCCGCCTCGTCCTCGACGTCCAGCGGCAGCGCGTCGTCCCGCTCGACCTCGACCTCTGCCTCGACGTCCAGCGGCAGCGCGTCGTCCCGTTCGACCTCGACCTCTGCCTCGACGTCCACGTCGGCTTCGGCTTCGGCTTCGGCTTCGGCTTCGGCTTCGAGCGTGGCGGCGGTGCGGGTGCCGTCGACGGTGATCAGGACGGCTTCGGTCGGGGTCACCTGCGTGGGCGCCGTGACGATCGTCAGCTCGACGTCGTCGCGGCCGATCCGCTCGCTCGGGTCGCGGGTGACCTGGGCCCGCTGGAGCTGCCGGTCGACCTCGACGGCGAGCAGGGCCGTCATCGCCTGGCGGCGGGCCTCGCCCAGCTCGACGCCGCCGCCCTCCACCACGACGACCGGCATCGGCAGGTTCGCGTCGTGCCGGGCGAGGATCGCGGCCGCCAACTGCTCGGCCTGGTCACTCAGCCGGTCCAGTTCCTCGTCCGCCGGCCGGGACGACTCGTCGTCGAAGCCGTACGCGGTGGTCTGCGAGGAGCCGGGGAACTGCGCGGCGGTCTCGGGCGTGGGCACGAGCACGGCCGGGTAGCGGTGGTCGGTGACCGGCCGGGTCGTCGCGGTGAAGGCGAGGAGGTCGAGCACCCCGACCACGGGGTCGGTCGACGAGATGCCCCGCGTCAGGTCCGGCATGGCCGCGGTCCGGACCTGGCCCGCGAGCCCGGTGTCCGAGGCGAGGGCCATGACGGCGGCGCGGAGCACGACACCGGGGCGTTCGTGCGCCTCGGCCATCCGCATCCCGGCCCGCACGTCGAGCACGCCGTCCACGACGACCCCGGTGGTCAGCGCGTCCTTGATCCGCGCTGTCAGGTCGACCGTGGCGGCCTCGTCGTCGAGCGCGATCGGGCCGCGCGGCCTCGGCACCGCCACGAGGTCGCGGTCCGCGTGCTGCACCTTGACCGCGAGTTCGGCCGCCAGCCGCGCGTCCTCCGCGGGCTCGGGCGCGACCCGCCGGGCGAAGTCCTCGTCGTCCTCCACCTGCACGTCGACCTGGACGTGGATGCCGGTGGCCGGCGCGAGCGTGCCGTCGGGAGCGGCCTCGGAGACCGCCTCGGCCGCGTCGACGACGTCGATCGGCTCGTGGAAGCTCGCCGCGTGCCGCCCGCCCCGCTCGGTCAGGGTCTCGGCGGGGTCGACGTGCAGCCACTGCTCGGCCTCGGAGGTGACGCTGCCGACGCCGTCCGGCCGGACCGGGAACGTGACGGTCTTGACCATGCCGCGCCACGTCGGGCTGGTCGCGATGGTGGCCACCGCGGCCTCCAGCACGACCCGGCCGCGCTGGTGCCCGCGCAGGACCTTGTCGACGCCGGTGAAGTCGAGGTCGGCCCGCGCCCGGATCCCGCGGACGAGGGTCTGCACGACGTCGGCGACCAGCTCTTCCATCTGCTGCCGGTCCGGGATGCCGTCGACCGCCGCCTCCGGCGGGGCGAAGCGGACGCCGTCCAGCACGGGCACGTCGCCGAACTTCCCGGCGGCCGCGGTCGCGGCGCGGGTCCCGGTGCCCGTCGGGTCGGCGGTGCGGCTCGCCACGACCAGCTGCTCGGCGTAGTCCGCGGTGAACTCGTGGCCCTTCGGCGCGACGACGACCGGCGGCGCGGCGTTGTCCAGCGATCCCGCGAGCCCGTAGCCCTGCTCGGTCGCGAGCACGCCGCCGAGCCCGTCGAGGTTGTCCAGCGCGTACTCGCCGGGGGCCACGACACCGCCGAAGCGGCTGCCGATCTCCGCCCCGAGGAAACCGCGGCCCTGGTCGACGTGCAGGTCCGTCTGGTTGTCCACGGCGGCGTCGTAGGACTCCTGGTGGGTCATCGGCGCGGCGCTGTGGAACACCTCGGCCGTGTTCACCAGCAGGAAGCCGTGCTGCTCGGCCAGCTCGACCATCCGGCGGACGCCCGCGAGGTCGGCGGCGTCGCTCGACTTGGCCGCGAGGACCATCTCGCGCGACACGTCGGTCCACAGCACCGGGGTCCAGCCCTGGTCGCGCGCGGTGTCGGCGGTGGCCTCGAGGTTGGCCCAGGTCTCGGCGTCGACGACGGGTCCGCCCGCGGTGGGCACGTGGACCAGCTTCGGCAGCCGCCGCTCGCCGGACGTGATCACCGAGTCCGGGTCCGCCTGGGGATCGAGGACGCCGGTCGGGGCGGTGCGCCCGAGGTCCAGCGCGCGGAAGAAGTCGCGGTGCCGGTCGGGGTCGAGCGCGTCCTGGTCGACGCCCGCGAGGAACGCCGGTGCCGGGGCGGCGCGCGTCCCGGTGACCTCCGGGAGTTCCTGCGCCAGCGCCAGTTCCTGAGCCGTGACCTGCTCGGCCTGCTGCGCCAGCGCCAGCTGCTCGCGGTAGGTCCGGGTGGCGTCCCACCAGGCGGTCTCGGCGTCGGTCACGGCCGTGCGCAGCTCGTCGAGGTCGGCGTCGGGGTTCGCGCCCTCCTCGGCGCCCTGGAGCTTGCCGACCGCGTCCGTCCAGTCCTTGCTCGCCTTCGCCTGCGCGGCGACGGCGGCCGTGAGCGGCGCGGGCAGCACGCCGACGATCCGCTCGGCCGCCGCCTCGCGCATCCGGACCAGGTAGGCGTTGTCGACCGCGAGGCCCGCGACGCCGATCTTCGAGGAGTCGCCCGGCTTCTCCGCGACCACCCGGAACTCGACGTCGGCGAGCAGGCCGCGGCTGTCCAGCTTCGGGTGCGTGGTGCGGTGCGACGCCGTCGGCTCGCGGCCCGCGCTGCTGTTCAGGGCGGCGGACGTGCTCAGGTAGCGGTCGGGCCGGGTCTCCACGATGCCGCGCTCGTAGGTGCCGACCGTCTGCACGGCGCCGAACAGGTGCGGTCCGTCGGTGGGCTGGTCGGTGCCGCCACCGCCGCGCGTCATCAGCGAGAGCGAGCCCTGCCCGCCCTGGCCGATCTGGACGCCCTCGGCCGACGAGGTCGACACCGAGCTGTCCATCTCGACGCGGCCCGTCGCCGACGCCAGCGTCGGGTTCGGCTTGAGCCGGGCGTGGATCACGAGGTCGCGCTCCAGGCCCGCCACCGCGAACCGGAACTGGCCGTCGCGCATGGTCGGGAGGGCGCCCTTGACGCTGGCGGGCGTGATGGCCGCGTTCACCGCGAGCGTGACGGCCGTGGTGATCTCCACGCCGGACTCGACCAGCGCGACCTTCGCCGCCTTGCGGAGGGTCTCCATCAGGCCGAAGTAGTGCTCGACCTCGTAGTCGCCCGGAATCGGCAGTTCCAGCGCCAGGTCCGCGTCGCCGCGCCACCGCGCCAGCTCCTCGGCCCTGCCGTCGGTCGCGGGCAGCAGCCGGATGTCCTGCTCGTCGCCCAGTTCCTCGTCGCTGTCCTGCGGGAGCAGGGTCTCCTCGGCCATCTTGCGGAGCTTGACCGGCTCGACGACCTCGATCGACGCGATCGGCTTTCCGACGACGTCGGTCTGCGTGTCGGCGTCGAAGCCGAGCTTGCGGTCGATCTTGACGGTCACCCGCAGGTCGCCCCGGTAGACGCCGACCGGGCCGCGGATGGCGGCGTAGGAGCCGTCGCCGCGACCGGCCGCCGACGACGTGTCGTGCGTGGCGACGTTCGCCGTGTAGCCCGCGATCAGGCCGCCGCCGATCTGGCCCGACCCCGGCTGGATGGAGCTGGAGCTCGCGCCCTGGAGGGGCTTCTCCGGCTCCGAGACGCCGTCGAGCGCCCCGTGGCCGCGGGCCACCGCGCCGACCGACAGGATCGAGTGGGTGGTGAGGTCCTCCTCGAGGCCGCTGGTCGCCACGACGCTGCGCGCGGCCATCTTGCGGATGACCTCGATCTCGCCGTCGGTGGGCGGGGTGTCCCAGTCGGCCGAGACGGTCATGACGTAGGTCTCGCCCTTGAACCGGTGCTCGATCCGCAGCGGCGTGGTGACACCGCCGTTGAGGGCCGCGCCGATGTACCGGTCGATGTTCGCGAGCTGCTCCTCGGCCGCCCGCACGTTGTCGTGGGAACTCGCCAGCGGGGACTGCGGGAACAGCTCGTCCGCGGTCTCCTGGTCCACCTCCCGCGCGACCTCCGCGCGCAGCTGCGGCACGAGGTGGCTGAGGTCGATGTGCCCCTCGACCGCGCCGATGCCGAGCGAGGAGGCGCCCGCCTTGCTGAACGACTCCGGCGTCGGCAGCGCCCGCTCGTCGACCTCGACCTCGGCCTCGACCTCGGCCTCGGCTTCGGCGACGTCCGCGTCCTCGTCGGGGATCTCGGGGATGTCGTCCAGGTCGGGCACGTCCACGTGGTCGTCGCCGTCCGCGTCGAGGACCTGCCAGTCGTCCTCGATCGCCGGGGCGACCGCGTCGGCGGGCTCCACGCCGACGTAGCCCACCTCGTCCACGGTGGCGGCGGCGGCGCGCTCGCGGTCCTGCCGCTCCAGCTCCGCGAACTCCTCGTCCGTGACCCACATGGTCACGGTGTCCCTCATGGTGAACTTCTCGCCCGCGGTCCCGACCGGCTTGCGCGAGAACAGCTCCAGCACGTCGACGTTGCCGTGCACCTGCGTCTCGGCGACCATCGACGCCTCTACGCCCACCATGACGAGGTACTTCTTCACCGGGTTCGCGGCGAAGTGGGTCTTCTCGGTGGCCTGGAGCTTGCGGGAACTCCGGTTGCCCCACTTGGAGGCCCACGGCGTGAAGCTCGCGATGAACACGCCGTAGGGCGACGACTTGACGTTGCCCACGTGGCCGGTGGTGCTGCCGGAGGCCACGTCGACGTTGTCGAACGAGATGTCGGCCGACCAGACGCCGCCCTTCGAGCCGCCGACGGTCGTGCCGCCCACGTTGGTGTTCTTGGTGCGCTGGTACTCCTCCGGCCCGAGCTTGCGCGGGTTGACCGGCTTCAGCTCGAGCCCGACCCGACCGTAGACGTCGGCGCGGCGGCGCTCGTGGACCAGGCCCTCGACCGTGTGCTTGCCGAAGATCCTCGGGTCCTTCTTGAAGGACTCCGGCGAGAACTTCTCGGCGATCAGCTCGGCGTTCGTGCCGACCCGCTGGGCGAAGACCGGGTCCCCGCCCGATGCCTGGAACAGCAGGTCGTGCGCGGTGTCGACGAAGTGCTCGGTGCCCACGACAGCGAGCACGTCGGCGCCCTCGACCGTCCGGTCGCCCCGGCCGAGGTCGCTGATGAAGGTCCCCGGCGGCAGGGCTTCGCGGTCGGTCGGGTCGACGTCGATGGGACCGGGCGGGTTCTCGCTGGTGACGTTGTCCGGCACGAGGATCTGGACCGGCACGACCTGGGTGTGGTCGGCCTCGATCCCCGGCCATGCGCCTTGGAGCGGGACCGGCCGCACGTCGAGCCCGCTGCGGCCCCGGCGGCCGAAGCTCATCCGGCGCAGGCTCTTGCTGAGCCGGTGGTAGGACTCGACCTCGGGGGTGATGACCAGGTCGAACTTGTAGTGCCGCAACGGGGTGTCGCCCAGGCCGCCGGTGTCGGTGAGCACCCCGGCGTGCTTCTGCTCGGTGACCTTGCCGGTGTCGCTGCCCGTCGTGAGCGACTTCGACCACGTGCGAGCCACTCGGAAGCCCGCGATGAAGATGTTGTCGGCCTTCCCCGCGGCCGAGGTGATGCGGCCTTGGAGGCCGAGCCCGGCGGTCGACGCCGTGGACGTGCTGAACGCGCGGTGCTCGTACTCCTTCGTCCGGGTCTCGGTCGACGGTTCGGTGATGTCGATCTGGATGTCGCCGTCGACCAGGTTCACCATCCGCGCCCGGACCGTGACGGTGACGACGTAGTCGTGGAACAGGCCCTGCTTCTTGAGCGGGATCTTCAGGCCCGGTCCGAGCATCTGGTCGACGAGCTGCGTCATCTGCTTGTCCGACAGCCTGCCCTTGGCCGTCTTCTGCCGCCTGATGATGTCGTTGACGAACGGCGACAGGCCGCTCGCCAGGTCGGGGTCGTCGAAGTGCTTGAGGAACTCCGACGAGCTGAAGTGGTACCAGCGGTGGCCAGGCACCTTGAGCAGCGTGTCCGCGAGCATGGCGAAGATCCGGTCCTTGCCCTTGAACGACTCGATCTTCGCTCCGGACGTGGACCGGCCTGACTCCAGGGGCGCCGGGCCGTACCGCTCCCGGTGGGCGGCGTCGCGGTACTCCGGCGCGTGGTCCTGGTCGCCCTTGGACTGGACGATGCCCGAGGCGAGCGCGCGTTCGCGCGACGCCCACTGGACGGCGGTGACGGAGCCCTCCAGGGTGACCGGCGCGTGGCCGACCGGCCGGACCTGGACCTCGTAGACGGTCTTGTAGCGGACGAACTCGCCGAAGAAGTCGTGCTCGAAGCGGATGCCGGTCTCACGCTTGAACTTGCTGTCCCGCGACTTCGAGCGCGAGAAGTCGCCGACCAGGCCGCCGGTGAGCACGAACGTGCCCGCCGCCAGCACGGCCGCGGCCAGTCCGCCGATGCCCGCCCGGCGCTTGGCGGTGAAGGTGTCGGTGCGCGCGGCCTTCGCGGTGTCCCAGTCCAGCAGCAGCGGACCGTCGGTGGTCTCGTCGGTGATCGCGACCTGGCGCGCCACCACCCGCATCTCGACGGCGCTGCCGTTGCGGAACAGGTTCAGCGGGTTCGCCGAGCCGCCGGGGAACAGCGGCGCGGACCGCACCCAGCCGGTGTTCGGGTTGTTCTCCGGGTCGAACACCGCCATCGCGTACAGGTTCGACTTGATGTTCGTGCGGTGCAGGAAGTCCATCAGGACCTCGCGCCCGTGCGACCCGACCTTCGACACGTGGTCGGGCAGCAGCCGGACCACCTGCTCGAAGAACGAGGAGCGCTCCGGCGTGTCGACCAGCACCTCCTCCAGCCCGAACTCCTTGGGCGGGGCGGAGGTCAACGGCGTGGTCGGCTGGTCGGTGTCGGACCGGCCCTTCTTCGGGCGGCCGAACCGGAACACGCCCTCCATGCCGGGGTGCGTGGTGTGGTCGACCGGGTTCACGGCCGTGCCCTCGGGCACGACCGGCCGGTCGTCGGTGTCGCGCAGCTCGAACGAGAACGACACCCGCGCGTCGCCGATCCGGACGTCGAGGTCGACGGGCAGCGACGCCCGCTTGTGCTCCTCGGACGTGCTGCGCGACATCGACTCGTTGACGTTCGTGGTGAACGACGGGGTGGCCACGACGAGCAGCGGCGGCGCGGCCGTGATCATCACCGGCACCGTCAGCGACGGGTCGGACGAGTAGGCCGACTGCGCCTCGGTGAAGCGCCGGTACCGGGTCTCCGGCGGGTTGGTCCAGCGCGGCTTGCCCTCGATGTCCGCGCCCTGCGCCCAGTGGAACTTGGACTTGACGACCAGGTCGTAGTCCTTGCCGTCCACGGTCACGGCGAACCGGCGGCCGTCGCCGAGCATGCTCGCGGGGTTGTTCTCCATCTCCCGCTGGATGCGCACGACGTCGGTCCGCTTGACCTTCGGCCCGCGCCGGTTCCTCGGAGCGCCGTCCGGGCGGGGACCGCCGTCGGGGGTGTCCTTGGACAGCACTCCGACCCGCGGGAACAGGCTGCTCAGCGCGCGGCGGATGTCGAGGCCCCGCACGGCGGTGTGCATCGCGGTCTCGCCGACGCCGAGGCTGTCCCGCATGTAGTCGGGCATTCCGTCGACCACGTGCTGCTCGGGCTGGGCGTCGGGCTGGACGATCGCCTCGTCCTCGTCCTCCGACTCCTCGGTGATCGTCCCGAGGCCGCCGGGGGTGTGCGTGGCGTTGGTGCCGGTCGTGGCGGCCGGGGCCGCCGGGGCAGGCGTGAGCCCGAAGTCGGCGAGGCCGACCGCGTCGACCTCCAGCAGCACGGCCTCGTCCGGCTCGCTGCGCAGCGTCGTGGACCAGGCGGCGTCGACCGACGACTTGCGGTAGGTCGGCGTGACCTCCCAGGTCGGGGTGGCGCGCACCATGTAGCGCGGGCCCTCCGGGGTCTGCCGGACGGCCAGCAGCTCCCGGTCGCGGAAGTCGACCTTCACGGCCACCGAGCTGAGCGGGCCGCCCTCGGTCCTGGTGACCAGGCCCTCCGGGGACATGGCCGCCCGCAGGTCGGTCCACACCCCCCGCGAGCCCTCGCGGACGCGCTCGGCCTGGAGACGGCTCGGCGCCGGGCGTCGCTGGTCGCGCGGGGTCGGCCGGTCCGCCGGGTTGAGGATCCGGTCGAGCACCTGGTTCAGCTCGACGGCGGGCGTGGGAGCGGCCTCGAGGTGCGCGGCCGGGCTGACGCCGACGGGACCGCGGCGGGCCTGCTCCTGCCGCAGCGACCCGCGCTTGGTGTCGATGGCCGGGTCGGCGCCGGTCCACGGGGCGTGCACCGTGGTCTCGGCGGTGGGCACCGCGGAGTCGACGGCGTTCGGGATCGTGACGGTCTGGTGGAACTCGCCCTGTGCCGTGTCGATCGTGAGGCGCAGGCCGTGCGTGAACCGCTCCTGCTGCTCCAGTTCGAGCTGCTGGTCGGCGTCGGCGTCGAGCGCGGACGGGCGGGCATCGGGGTTGCCGGAACCGCCGAACAGGCCGCGGGTGATCGTCGTCCACAGGCTGGGCTCGACCGTGGGGGTCCGGCGCACGCCAAGGCCGTTGCCCGTGTGGTCGCCGTCGTCGAGGGTGGCGTGCAGCACCACGTCCTGCTCGACCTGGCCCAGCGGGGTGTCCACCGCGATCCGCAGCGGGACACCGCCGTTGAGCAGCGCGTCCAGCAGGTCGTTCGTCGGTCGGGCCCCGAAGAACGTCGAGTTCACGGCGAGCTGGTTGGCCTGCTCCAGCGTCAGCGGCATCGGCCGAGGGGTGCGGGTGATCGTGCGGAACGCCGAGTCCAGCGCCGCCTTCACCTTGTGCCCCAGCGTTTCGCGGGCCTGGACCGACTTCGGCCGGGTGTCGAGCGCGGTGGTGACCGCCGTGGCGATCCGGGCGGCCAACGTGGTGTCGTGCGGCTCGACCCGGCCGACGCCCTGGCCGACGCCGTGCGGCGCCCGCCGTCGCGGACCGCCGTTCGGCAGGTCGTTCTCGGGGTTGTCGACGAGGTCCCAGTTGTCGACCAGCGCCTGGTCCTGGTCGCCGTCCTCGTCGGTGTCGTCCTGGTCCTGGTCCTGGTCGCCGTCGCCGTGCAGGACGTCACCGTCCTGGTGGAGGACGTCGCCGTCCTGCCCGACCACGTTCGGGTCGTCGCCCAGCGCGAGGTTCGGGTCGTCGTCCAGGACCACGTTCGGGTCGTTGTCGAAGTCGACGTCCAGCGGCCCGTGCCACTGCTCGACCACCCAGTCGGCGAGCGCGCGGGCGCGGGGCAGCCTGCCGTCGTCCTCGGCGATCTGCTGCGCGACGAGGCGGGCCATGTCCTCGGTGAGCTCCTGCTCCTCGCCGAACTCGCCCGCGACCATCCCCCACGCCGCGTCGAGGTGCTCCTCCTCGAACTCGTTGCCCCTGATGGCGTCGAACACCCGGCCCCACGCTTCGGCGCGCTCGGCGTCGTCCTCGAAGTTCGCGTGCTCCAGGTCCGAGAGCTGGTCGCGCACCGGCGGGTCGATCCGGCCGGTCCGCTCGGCGACGAACAGCGCGAGGTCCATCGCGGACTCGGTGTAGACGCCGCCGTCCGCGACGACCTGCTCCGCGATCAGGTACCGGACGCCGGTCCGGAAGGCCCGCTCCTCGCGCAGCGCGGCGGCGAAGTCCGCCTCGGACTCGTCGTCGCCGCGCGTCGGCAGCGGGCCGAACACGTCCTCGACGCCGTCGCGCGCGATGGTCAGCATCTCCCGCGTGCCGCGGAAATCGGCGCGGACGCGGGCGAACTCGGCGGCCCAGTCGCCGTCGAACGCCGGGTCGCCGGGCACCAGACGGGCCAGCCGCTGCCGGAAGTCCTGGAAGGCGTCGTCCTGGTCGTCGTCCTGCTCGACCTCGGAGTCGTCGTCCGGGAAGTGGACGCTGCGCTCCTCGGCGTCCGGGCCGTCGTCGAGCCGGACGTCCGACGCGATGGTGTGCTCGTCGCCCTCGGGCTCGGCCTCGTCCTCCATCTCGACGTCGTCGCCGTACGGGGCGTGGTCGATCACCGAGTCGCCGTCGCCGTCGAGGAAGGACGACCCGTCGTCCACCACGACCGGCGCGTCGAGCGCCGTGACCTGGGCGTTCAACCACTGGGCCAGGTCGCGGGCCCGGTACGTGGAGCCGTTGTCGGCCTCGATCTGCCGGGCGACCAGGTACTCGGCCGCGGTGCGCCGCGTGTCGTCGATCCGCGCCTCGGGCGACGGGTCCGCGCCGGTGAACGGCGACGGGCCGAACGCCGTCGTGACGAGTCCGCGCGCCCTGTCCAGCACGTCGGTCCCCTGCTCGGGGTCCAGCGCGACGATCGAGGCGAACTCGGCGTCCCAGCCGCGCGCCCACGTGGCCTGGTCCCGCTCCGCGTCCAGGTGGGCCAGGTCGCCGCGCACCGGCGGGTCCAGCCGCCCGGTCTGCTCCGCCACCCACACGAGGAGGTCGATCGGGCCGGTGGAGATGCCCTCCTCGGCCTGCATCGCCTCGGCCACGAGGTGCTGGAGGTCGGTGTGGAACTCCGCGTCGGGCTCCGAGCCGGTCATCCGGACGCGGAGGACGTCCTCCACGAACTGCCGGGCCGCGTCCAGGGCGGTGCGCGCCTGGTGGGCCCGGTCCAGGTCCTGCTCGCGGGACTCCTCCAACGCCGAGTCGACGCTCGCGTCGTCTTCGGGCTCGATCTCGGCCTGCGCGCCGTTCTCGGCGATCTCGGCGTAGTCGGCCCGCACGCGGTCGAACTCCGCCTGCCACGCCGCCTCCACGTCGGCGTCGAACGGGGCGTCGCCGCGGTCGAGGTGGGCGAACCGCTCGATGTGGTCGACCTGCTCGGGCGCGTCCTCGTCGTCCTCGACCGCCAGCTCGCCGATCGACCCGTGGGCGTCCACGGGGTCGTCCGAGAGGCGGGTGATCACCGCGTCCGCCAGCACCCGCGCGCGACCGGGCAGCCCGCCGTCGGCGGCGATCTGGTCGGCCACCGCGGCTTCCAGACCGCTGCGGGTCCAGTGCTCCAGCGCGTCGGTGTCGAGGCCCTGGTCGGTGAGCGCCTGGTCCACCAGGTTCCGCGCGGTGTCCAGGTCGGCCGGGTCGCCCTCGTACTCGCCGAGGTCGGGGAACTCGAGGTCCTGCTCGTTCGCGACGTCGCGGACCGGCTGCCCCTCGAGGAAGCCGAACCGCTCGGCGGCCTCCACCGCGACCGCGTAGGTCTGCCCGGTGACCCGGCCGTCGGCGTTGACGATCGCGTCGGCCACGACCAGCCGGATCTCGTCGCGGCGCACGTCGTCGTCGGTGCCGGACGGGTCGCCGAGCACCTGCCGCACGACGTCCTCGGCCCGGTCCAGGTCCACCTCGTGGTCGCCGTCGGCGAGTTCGGCCCGGATCTCGTCGGCCCGCGCCTCCCACCGCACGGTCGCGGACGTCGTGGCGAGCGCCGCCGCGCGCTCGCCGAGCCAGGTCGCCAGGCTGCGCGCCCGGCCCCCGAGCCCGTTGTCGGCCTCGATCTGCCGCGCGACCAGGCCCACGGCGCCCGCGCGGTAGGTCGGCAGGGTCGGGCTGTCGACGTCGGCGGGGAACTCGACGGCGACCAGCGTCTGAGCGAGACGCTGCACGTCCTGCGGCACGTCGAACTCGGCCTCGGCCGCGAACCGGGCGTCCCAGCCCGCCACCCACTCGGCGTCCGGCGTGCCCTCGGTGTCCAGGTCGGCGTGCAGGTCGCGGCGCACGGACGGCGAGTCCAGGAAGCCCCACTGCTCGGCCGCCCACACCGCCACCTCGAACGCGCCGGGCGTCACCACGCCGTCGTTGGCGAGGATCTCGTTCGCGACGAGCGTCCGGGTGTCGACGTGCAGGTCGAAGTCCGCGTCGTCCTCGGCGGGGAGGTCGCCCAGCACCTGCCGGACCACGTCGTCGGCGAGGTCCCTCTCCGCCGTGACGTCGACGCCCCGGAAGCCGTCCTCGGCCGCGGCGACCTGGGCGTTCCACGTGGCGGTCCAGTCGTCCTCGCCCAGCTCGGAGCGCCGCAGGTCGATCAGCGGCACCACGTCCTCGACATCGGACCCGATGATCGACACGGCGTCCGACCCGACGACGGACCCGACCTCGTCCTCGACGTCCCGCTCGGTCTCGGCGTCGACGTTCGAGCCGACCTCGTCCTCGACGTCGGCCGTGGAGCCCGGTGCGACCTGGTCGTCGACCTCGGCGAGCGCGGCCACCTGGTCGCCCAGCCAGATCGCCAGCAGGTGCGCCCGGCCTTCGAGCCCGTTGTCGGCCTCGATCTGCTGCGCGACGAGCCCCACCGCGCCGTTACGGCGGAGCTCCAGGTTCGGGCTGTCGACCGCGCGGTCGGCGAACTCCCGCTCCACGAGGTCGCGCGCCGCGTCCAGGTGCGCCTCCTCGACCTCGACCTCGGCGGCCGCGGCGAACTCCGCGTCCCACGCCGCCGCCCACTCCTCGTCGGTGTCGAAGGCGTCCTCGGCGTTGACGGTGGTCTCCAGCCCGCCGCGCACGGAGGGCGTGCCCAGGAAGCCCCACTGCTCGGCCGCCCACACCGCGACCTCGTACGCGCCGAGCATCACCTCGCCGTCGCTGAGCACGATCTCGTTGGCGACCAGCACCCGCGTGTCCACGTGCAGGTCGTGGTCGTCCTCGCCCTGCTCGGGCATCGGGCCGATGACCTCTTCGACCAGGTCCGCGGCGGCGACCATCTCCTCGTCGAGGTCGACACCCGCGAGAGCGTCGTCGACTGCGGCGACCTCGCGGTCCCACGTCTCCCGCCAGGCCTCGTCACCAAGTTCCTCCCGGCGCAGGCTGGTCAGCGGAGTCGGCTCGGCCTCCTCTTCCTCGTCGGTCTCGACGTCCTCGTCCTCGTCGTTCTCGGACCCGTCGCCGAACTCGCGCTCGGACCCGCTGTCCGACCCCTCGTCCTCGTCCCCGTCGCGCTCGACGTCCTCGTCCTGCTCGACGTCCTCGTCCTGCTCGACGTCCTGGGGCGCGTCGTCCTCGGGCGTCCCGGACTGGTCACCGGTCTGGTCGCCTACCTGGTCGTCGACGTCGCTCGCGCCGTCGTCGTCGATGTCCGGCAGGGACTCCGGGTCGAAGGCCTCCTCGACGTCCTCCGCCGCCTCGAGCGCCGGAGCGACCTCGTCCTCCGCCACGAACACCTGTCGCCCGGTCGGCCCGCCCTCCCTGGCCGGGGAGTCGACCCGGAACTCCGCCGCCCCACGCGGGGCGTCGTCGTCCGAGTCGTCGCTCTCGTCGTCGGACTCGCTGCCGGACTCGTCGGGCCGGTGGTCGCGCGGGTCGACGTCGGGTTCGCTGGGGGCGTCGTCATCGTCGTCGGGCCGGGTCGCCGCCTCCTGCTCCACGGCGGCGTCGAACAGCGCGGCCAGCTCGGTGTACTTCTGCTCGTACGAGGGCTTGCCCGGCGTGTCGGACGTCGTGGCGTAGGCGAAGCGCCGCTCGTCCTCCAGGAACACCAGCGCGCTGTTCGGTCCGGACTCCCTCGCCAGGCCCGGCAACGGGTTCCGGCCGAACTCCTCGACCTTGCCGGTCTTGTCGTTCACGAACACGGCCTTCGACGTGTACGACGAGAAGTCCGCCTGGTAGTACTGGTGGAACTCGACGAAGAACTCGCGCACGTCGGCCGCGGTCACGGGTCGGCCGTCGGGCCTCCCGGCCCGCACCGCGAGATCGCGGATGAACTCGTGGGTCCGGGTCGCGTCCATGTCGCCCATGCCGCGGAAGTAGAAGCCGAACGGGTCCGCGTCCACCATGGACCGGAGCAGGACGAACTCGCGCTCGTCGTCCCACAGGCCCTCGTGCCGGTTCATCTGGGCGACCGCGCCGAGGTGCTCCGGCTCCCGGTCGTGGCGTCCCTGCCCGTCGCCGAACTGGTTCTTCGAGTTCACCTTCTCGATGTCGTGGAACAGGATCGCCTTGACCGCGGCCTCGCGCGAGAAGAAGCGCGTGCCGTCGTCGTCGTTCGTCGTCAGCGCCAGGTACTGGTTCAGCACCATCTGCGCGTGCTCGCCGAAGGTGTTCGGGTTGGCCTTGGGGCCCTTGCGGAACGGGCTCGTGGGGTCCTTCGGGTCGGGCATGACGGTCTCGTCGAACTTGCGCCGCAGGCGGTTCGGGTCGTCCGGGCCCGTCGTGGTGTCGTCGATCCGCTCGACCATGGCGTCGAGCAGCCGCTGCGCCGACTGCGGGCCGGGCGCCGCGAGCTCCTCGGAGATCAGCGGCTTCAGCTCGGTGTTGATCGCCTGGTGGCGGTCGAACACCGCGGGGTCCTGCCGCTGGGTGAAGCCCGCGGTGTTCTCCACCCGCCACCGGCCGAACTCGTTGAGGAACGGCCCGTCGGTGTCGGTGCGGGTGTTGAAGTCGATCCGGTTGCGCCGCGCGTCGGTCGCGATGATGGAGCCGATCTCCGCCTGCGTCGCGAAGTCGGGCATCATCGCGATGAACGCGTCGATGGCGGCCTGGTCGACGTCGGTGAAGGTCGCGGTGGACACCGCGGTCCTCGCGGCGTCCTCCACGTCGGCGGAGATGGCCTGGACCAGGTCGTCGCGGTCGGCGGAGCGCAGCAGTTCGAGCGCCGGGTCCTGGCCGATCTTCTCGTCCAGCGCGGTCTTCAACGCGGGCAGCACGTCGCCGACGAACCGGTCGCGCATGCCGTCCGGGCCGAGGTCCGCCGGGTTCGCGGTCCGGATCAGGTCGAGCGCCCCGACCACCTCGCGCCGGATCGAGGTCTCCAGCGTCGAGTTGAGCATGGCCTTGTCGATCGGCAGCGGCAGCGCGGCGATCGTGGTGGCCAGGCCCTGGTCCTGCCGCAGGTCCCCGCTGACGTTGTCGAAGAACCGGTCCGCGCGCTTGCCGCTGAACCAGCCGCTGGTCTTGGCGGTGCCCTTCGCCAGCGCCTCCAGCTCGCTGTGGTCGGCGCCAGGGGCCGCCAACGCCTGGAAGTGCCGCAGCACGGTCTGGTGGATGTGCGGGCGCACCGCCGCTCCGAGCCCCGGCACGACCCCGTCGACCTTCTCGATCAGCACGAAGCGCCTGCCCTGCGACACCGCGCGGGCGACCTCCCCCGCGAACGCGTCGACCACGGAGGTCACGAACGTGGGCGAGTTGATCACCGCGATGAGGGCGTCGACGTCGGCGATCGGGCCCGGCCGCGCGTTCCCCGCGTTGGTCGCGGCCACCCGGTTGAGCTGCCCCTCGACGGACTTCTTCGCGGCGACGAACCCGCCGTTGATGGAGTCCATCACCTTGCCGACCATGACGTCCGACTCGACCGAGAGCTGGGGGGCCGCGTCGATCTTCGCCGCCACCGTGCTCGCGATGCCCGGCACGACCGCGAGGGTGACCTGGTCGAAGTTCGCCGACTGCGGCCCGTTGGTGTTGATGAACTTGTTCAGCTCCTGCTGCGGGGTCAGCGTCGACGCGGGGGGCGCGGGCTGCTTCACGCCCGTGGCCGGGATCGAGTCGCCCGCTGGGGCCGTGAGCGCCTCCGGGCCGAGGTCCGCCGTCGCCGGGGAGGAGTTCGCCCAGGTCGAGTAGTTCCGGCGCAGGTCCTCCGAGAGCGTGCGCAGCGCCTCGGGGTCGTTCTGGAAACCGATGAACTTCCAGCTGCCGTCCGGGTTCTGCTTCCAGGTGAACCACGGGTCGTTGGCGTGGCCGAGCGCGGTGGACCGGAACCCGCCGTCGACGCCGAGCCTGCTGTAGAGGTCGGCGAGGTGCTCCTGCCTGCCCGCGAGCTCGGGCAGGCCGTAGCCGTCGCTGCGGTCCGGCGCGTACGTGACGAGGGAGCCGGGCACGACCTCCTGCTGGAGCTTGTCGTAGTCCGTGCCGCGGATGCCGAACTGGTTGACGTCGCCGCCCTGGTCGACGTTCGTCGTCAGCGCCTCGTCGACCGCCTTCTGGTCGCCCTCGATCCGCGACTCGGTCGTGATCCCCAGGAACGTGCCCAGCGGCACCAGGTACGAGCGCAGGACCGGCTTCAGCTCCGGCTTGGCCGCCCACTCGTTCTCGTACTTGGACACCCACTGGATCGCGCGCAGCGGACGGCCGACGCCAGCCCAGAACTCGGGGGCGTTGCCCTTCGTGACGACCACGTCGCCGTTGGCGTCCTGGTGCACGTCCTTGTGCGTGGAGTTCGGGGCGGCCGGGTTGGCGACCGCCGTGTACATCCGCACGTAGTGCTGGCCCGCGATCGTCTCGACCTCGAACTCGCCGCGGTGCAGCAGGAACTTCCCCGCGGCCCACTTGCCGGTGGTCGAACCGGGGTACACGACGCCCAACCGTCCGATGTGGACGTTCTCGCGGGTGGCGAGGAACTGCGGGTCGCCGTTCACGTCGCCGCGCACGAGGTGCACCGGGCTGCCCGTGGGCGGTCCGGTCGACGTCCACCCGCCGTTCTCGTCCACCACGTGGATCCGGAGGTTGGCGGCGTCGGCGATGGCGGCGAGGTCGACGGTGCCGCGGTCGCCCGTCGTGTACCCGGCGAGAGCGGCGGTGATCCGCGCGTGCTCCCTCGGCCGGTCGGTCGGCAGGCTCTTCGCGATCGCGTCGAGGACGTTGTCGACCGGGGTGTCGTTGGCGGCGATGATCGTCTCGACGCCCTGCACGTCGAGCTGCGTGCGCTGCGGCGGGTTGAAGACCTCCTGCGGCACCGTGGTCCCCGGCGTGGTGTCGCGCACCGGGCGACCGTTGACCTGGTGGTTCCCACCCTCCTGGTCCTGGTCCTGGTCCTGGTCTTCGGGCGACTCGTCGGACTCGTCGGAGTCCGAATCGGAGTCGGATTCGTCGGAATCGGAGTCGGAGGAGTCGTCGTCGGACGGCGGACCGTCGTCCTGGTGCCCGCCCTGGTCGTGGCTCTCGTCCTGGTCGTCGTCCGAGGTCCGGTCGGAGTCCTCCTCGACGTCGGAGTTCCCGACGGCGCTCGCCTCCTGCGGCACGACCGTGGTGGTGTCGGCGCTCGTGGTGTTCGGCGGCGTCCCGAGCGCGACGGCGTCGGACTCCTGCTCCACGTCGTGCGAGGTGCCCGACGGACCGGCGACCTGGCTCGGGTCGACGTCCTCGTCGCTGTCCACGTCGAACGGGCCCGCGCCGCGTCCCCTGGCGATCGTGCCGAACACCACGTGCTCGGCGACCAGCCGTCCGGCGCCCTTGGAGTCCTTCGGCAGCAGCACCTGCTCGTCGGCCAGCGCCTCCAGCTCGGCGTCGAGCCCGTCCGCGTCGAGCGACTCCTGCCCCCATCGACCCAGTTCCGAGTTGACCGCGGACAGGAGGGAGTTCGGGGTCCACCGCGACGACGAGTCGTCGGTGCGACCCCGGTCGTCGGTGCTCCGGTCGTCGTCGCTGTAGACGCTCGCGTCGCTGTCCTCGGCGACGTCGGGGCGCTGCTCCACGCGCGGCCAGCCGCCGACCAGCTGGTCGAGGAAAGCGGCCCGCCGCGGAGCCCGTTCCCACAGTCCGTCCGGGTCGAGGAAGTAGTGCATGACCGCTTCGGACAGGTCTTCCGACGGGTTCGTCGCGCCGTAGCGGCTGATCGGCGGCTCGCTCTTGAAGTGCGGCCACCCGTCGGCCGTCCACGCGCCGACCGCGGTGTTGAACGAGGCCTGCTCGTCGCTCAGCGCGTCGGCGATGATGCGGGCGTTCTCCGTGGTCGCCGGGAAGCCGAGGTACTCGGGGTGCCGCCCGAGGATGTCGTCGATCGCGGCCGCGTGCTTGGGCGAGGAGTCGCGGAACGCGTCCACGTCGCCGAGCGCGGCCTCGATCGACGCGACGAAGTCGTCCTTCGCCGTCGGGGCGTCGTCGACCGGCGTCTCCGCGTCGTCCACGAGCACCGGGTAGCTCGCGGCGTCGAAGGAGCCGGTCGCGACGCGGAAGTCGTCGACTACGTGGTCCAGGAGGCCGTGGGCGATCTCGTGGGTGGCCAGCGCCTCGACCGCTTTCGACCCACCGCCGAAGCCGCCGAGCTGCGCCGACGAGTAGAGGCTGAAACCCTTGGAGGTGTCGGAGTACCGGCCCTGGAGGGTGAGGGCGACGCCGTCGTCGGCGAGGCCGAACGTGACGGCGCTGACCGAGGTGATCTCCTGCGGGGTGTCGGCGCGGTCGGACCGCGCGCGGTTGTCGCCGAGCAGCGGGGCGAAGTGGTCGAGCGCGGCTGCGACGCCGTGCAGCTCGGCGAGCTGCCACGACCGCGACCCGATGGCGGAGATGTCCTTGGCGGGCGCGGTCGAGTACCGCGTCGGGATCGCGCGCACCCCGCGGTCGGAGTCGCCTCGCACGCCGTAGTCGCGCTCGATCTTGTCGAGGATGCGGGTGGCCTCGGCGATCGTCGCGTCCGGATCGGCGTCGGACGGGACCTCGACGGTCTCCGACCCGTGCCTGCCCGGCAGCGCGACACCCCAGTCCGCGGTGCTCCGAGCGATCATCATCTCGCGCACCAGGTCGAACGCGGCCTCGTCGCGGGCCGTGGACGACGTCCCGCCGTCCTCGCTCATCCGCACGGCGGCCACCGCCACCACACCGCGCCACCGCTCGAACTCGACCTCGGCGTCGACGCCGAGATCACCCTCGCCCGTCAGCAGGTTCTCGGAGATCCCCGCCGCGCGCTGGACGTCGGCGACCAGCTTCGCGGACACCGCGGGCGGCAGGGCGTCCAACCGCGCCCGCGCGTCGGCGAACGCGCTGTCCCACGCGGCGTTCCACTCGCCCTTGGTGGCGAAGTTCGCCGGGGCGAGATCGGCCGTGAGCGTCGAGAAGTCCCGGTCGCCGGGGGGCGCGCTTCGCGGCACGTCCTGGCTGTAGACGCTCGGACTGTCGCTGTACTCACTGGGCGAATCCTCGACGTCCGCAACAGGCGCCCGCTGCGGCACGTCCTGGCTGTACACACTCGGGCTATCGCTGTACTCGCTCGGCGAATCCTCGACGTCCACAGCAGGCGCCTGCTGCGGCACGTCCTGGCTGTACACACTCGGGCTATCGCTGTACTCGCTCGGCGAATCCTCGACGTCCACCCCACCGACCGCGGGCGAAGGCTGCCGCGACGGCCGGCTGTACGCGCTCGGCGCGTCGTCGTCATCGTCGAAGTCGTCGTCCCGGTCGTCCTGGTCGTAGTCGCCGTCGCTCTCGTCGTCGGCGTCGTACCCGTCGCGGGGGTCCGGCTGGTCGGAATCGTCGTCGGAGTCGTGGTCCGAGGTCGTGGCGGCGTCGGCCGGGGTCCACTTCCCGACCAGGTCCTCGACGAACGCGGCCCGCTGCGGAGCCTGCTGCCGCAACCCGTCCGGGTCGAGGAAGTGGTGCATGACCGCTTCCGCGAAGTCCTCGTCGGGGTTCGTCGCGCCGTACTTGGTGATCGGGCGCTCGTTCTGGAAGTTGGGCCAGCCGTCCGCCGTCCACGCTCCCACAGCGGTGTTGAAGAACGGCATCTCGTGGCTCACGGCCGCCGCCACGTTCGCGGCGTCCTCGGACGTCACCCCGGCGATGAAGAACTCCGGGTTGCGCTGCTTGATCGCGTCGATCGCCGCCGCGTGCCGGGGCGAGGAGTCGCGGAAGGCGGCCGGGTCGTCGAGCGCGGCCCCGATCGACTCCACGAAGTCGACGAACGCGGTCGGCGCGTCGTTGTGCGGCTGCTCCGCGCCGTCGACCAGCACGGGCTTGCCGTCCTGGTCCCAGGTGCCGAACGCGGCCGTGTAGTCGTCGAGCGCGTAGTCGAGCAGGCCGTGCGTCAGCTCGTGGGTGACGACGCCCTCGACCGCGCGGTCACCGCCGCCGAACCCGCTGTAGTAGATCCCGCTCGTGTACAGGCTGATGTTCCGCGCCGAGGTGAAGTTCTGCGCCCTCGCGCCGTCCAGCACGCCCTCGTCGCCGAGGGACAGGGTGACGGCGCTGATCGACAGGACCTCCTGGTCGACGCCCGCACGGGTGGACCCGTCGCGCTGGGAGCCCAGGATCGGCGCGAAGTGGCTCAGCGCGGCGTGCACGCCCCGCACCTCGGCGGGCGTCCACGGCCGCTTGGTAACGGCGGCGACCTCGTTGGCGGGTGCCCGTGTCGGCTTGCCGTGCAGGTAGTCGGCACCCTGGTCGGAGTCGAACACCACGCCGAACTCGCGCTGGGCGTCGGTCATCAGGTCGGCGGCGGTCCGGACGGTGTTCTGGACGTCGGTAGACGCCGACACCGTCTCGCCCGAGAACGGCGCGGGCAGCGGCCGCGCGTCCCAGGACGCGGTGGCGCGCTGGATCGCGAGCCAGTTCGTGAGGTCCGCCCCGATGCCGTCCAGCTCGTCCTGCGAGCGGGCACCCGAGTTGGTCAACTCCTGCGCGACCACGAGCATGGAGCCCTGCCGCCGCGCGAGTTCCGCGTCACCGTCCGGCCCGAGGTCGAGGTCACCCGCCGTCAACGACGCGCGGTCGACGTTCGCGGCGTTGTAGGCCATGGTGATCATGTCCTCGCGGTCCTCGTCGGACAGCGCGGAGAGGGCTTGGTCGGCTTGGGCGACCCGCGCGTCCCACGCCGCGTTCCACGACGCCCGGTCCGGGTGGCCTGCCGGTTGCAGGGCGGCGAACCGGACGGCGTAGTCGTGGTCGCTGTCGGGTAGGCGGTCGACCTCGACGTCGGAGCCGGTGTCGTCGGTGCTGGTGTCGTTGTCGCGGTCCTGGTTCCCGCCGCGAGCGGGGTCGCGCGCGGCGTCGGAGTCCGAGTCCGAATCGGAGTCCGAGTCGCCGCTGTCCCCGTCGGGCGTCCCCGGCGCGAGGGCGGGCCCCTGCGACGACGTGGGCACGCGTCCGCCGTCCCTCCCGCCGTCGGAGTCGTGCTCGCTCCCGGACTCGACGTCCGCGTTCGTCCAGCCCCGCACCACGTCGTCCAGGAACGCCGCGCGCCGCGGCGCCGCGGCCCGCAGCGCGTCCGGGTCGAGGAAGTAGTACATCGCCGCTTCGGAGAGGTCCTCCGACGGGTTCGTGGCGCCGTAGCGGGTGATCGGGCGTTCGGCCTGGAAGTTGGGCCAGCCGTCCGCCGTCCACGCGCCGACCGCGGAGTTGAACTCCCCGAGGTGGTCGCTCAGCACCTCCGCGATGTGCTCGGCGTCGACGTTCGGGTCGTCGAAGAGGTCGAAGTTGTCGCCCCACAAGGCTTCGATCGCGGCGGCGTGCTTCGGCGAGTGCTCCTCGAAGGTGTCGATGTCGGTCCTGGCGGCCTCGATCGACGCGATGAAGTCGGCCTTGGCGGTCCGGGCCCCGTTGATCGGCGGCTCGGCGTCCGGCACCAGCACGGGACGTCCGTTGGCGTCCCACGTGCCGAACCGGTTCGCGAAGTCGTCGAGCGCGTAGCGGAGCAGGCCGTGCGCGATCTCGTGCGTCGCCAGGGACTCCACGCCCCGCGCGCCGCCCCCGAACTCGCTGATCTCGCCGTTGGCGTAGAGCGAGAAGTTGCTGCGCGACCGGAAGTACTCCCCCGACGCGCTGAAGTCGATGCCGTCGTCGTCCAGGCTGAAGGTGACGGCACTGACCGACTGGATCTCCTGGGGCACGTCCGCGCGGGTCGAGTCGGCGCGCCGGTCGCCGAGCAGCGGGGCGAAGTGGTCCAGCGCGGCCTGAACGCCGCGCAGCTCGTCCAGGTTCCACGGTCGGGGACGAATGGCGTCGACGTCGCGGGCGGGCGCGTCCGGGTTCTCGTCGACCTGCACCCGCACGCCCGCGGTCGAGAAGACGGCCACGCCGTGCCGCTGGTCGATCTCGTTGGCGATCCTGGTCGCCTCGCCGAGCGCGGCGTCCTGCGGCACGTCGGTCGGGACGTTCACCTGCTCGCCCCGGAACCCCGGCAGCGGAACGCCCCACGAGGCCATGCGCCGGTCGATGGCGGCCCAGCTCGCCAGGTCGGCCCCCGCCTCCCGGCGCTCGTTCGGCGACAGGTGCGCGTCCTCGCGGATCTGGAGCGCGACCAGCGCGACCAGCCCGCGCAGCCGCTCGCGGTTGACGGCGTCCTCGACGCTCTCGTCCGGGTCCACCTCGGCCAGCCCGGCCCGGTCGATGTCCGTCGCGATGTGGGCGTCGATGCGCAACGCCTCGGCCTCGCGCACGGGCAGCGCGTCGAGGTCTTGGCGGGCCTGGTTCAGCCGCTCGTCCCACGCGGCGTTCCAGGCCACCCGGTCGGGGAAGTTCTCGGGCCGGAGGTCCGCGAAGACGGCGGCGTAGTCACGGCCGCCGTCGGGCGCCGACCGCACCGGCGAGGGGATGCGGAAGTCGCCCTCCGACTCGCTGTCGCTGTCGTTGTCGCCGCGGAACTCGACCGCGCTGTCGGGCCGGGGCGACGGGATCCGGAAATCGCCCTCCGACTCGCTGTCGCTGTCGCGCGGCGGTGGCGACGGGATCCGGAAATCGCCTTCCGACTCGCTGTCGTCGTCCGAGTCGCGTGGCGGCGGCGACGGGATCCGGAAGTCACCCCCCGACTCGCTGTCGTTGTCGCCGGCGGAGTCGCGCGGCGGCGGGGACGGGATCCGGAACTCGCCCGGCGAGTCGTTGTCGGAGTCGTTCTCCGAGTCGGTCGTGGGGTTGAGGCCCGCGACGTACTCGTCCAGGTCGAGGTTCTGCGCCGCCGACAGGGCTCCGGTGATCCGGTACAGGGTGTGGGGACCGTTGAACAAGCTGTTCAAGTCCTTGTGCACCACCGGCTTGAAGCCGTTCTCGAGCAGCAGGCGCTGCATGAGCACGAAGATGTTCAGCCTGCCGTTGCCGTCACCGAACGCGTGGAGCACGTGCAGGTTGCGGGTGAGCCGCCCGATCGCGGTCAGCCGGGCCCGGTCGTCCTGCGCGGTGTCCATCGACCCGCGGAAGGTGTCGAACATGGCGTTGACGATCGCCGGCACTTCGTCGGCCGAGTACATCGTGTGGATCAGCGTGACGTCGTCGTCACCGGTGATGTAGACGGCGAGCGGGAGCGGCTTGCCGTTGTCCTGGGCGAGGTCGTAGTCGTCTGTCGACGACAGCACCGGCCTGCCGAGCACCCGCTGGCTGACCATGTCCCACGCGGGCTTGTCCGCCCCGAGGCCGAAGGTCGCCGAGTCGTCGTTGGTGCCGGTGACGACGAAGTCGCCCTCCATCCGCTGGGTGGCCTTGCCGTGCAGCGCCGCGTACTTGTTCCAGTCCAAAGAGGACACTTCGACGAAGTCGCCGTCCAGCGCGTCGTCGAACGTCGCCAGCATCGCCGCCTGGAACCCCGGCGACTGCTGGTGGTCGTACAGCGAGCCGGGGTCGTTCGGAAACTCCCGCAACGCCTGCGCGTGGTCGTTCGGGTTGATGACGAACAGCCACTTGTGCCGGTCCGGCACGACGTCGGAGAACAGCAGCCGCTTCGGGTCGTGCTGGACGGGCGGGGCGGGGATCGGGTCCGGCTCCACGTCGACGTCCGAGTCCGCCTCGGTGTCCTGGTGGCCCAGCGCCGCGGCCAACTCCTGCTCGGTGGCGAAGTAGGGGTCGGCGGCGTCGTTCTCGTTGTCCTGGTCGACCTCGACGTCGCTGTCCACGGCGGGCAGGCTCGACGGCCCCGCGACCTGCGTGCCGTTGCCCGCGCCGAGCGGTGCGGACGTCCACGGGCCGTGGCCGTTGGTCAACTGGGAGACGAGGTCGTCGACCGCGGTGTAGTCCGGCGTCCCGGTGAGTTCGGCGTCCAAGCGGGCTTTGTAGATCTCGTGCGCGACGAGCACCCGGTCCTGGTTGCGCCTGCGGACCTCGACGTCCCGCCCGGCCTTCGCGCCCCGGTACGGCATCGGCGGCTGCGCGCCCGCCCGGTTGAGCAGGCCCTCGGCCTCCACCAGCAGGGTGATGCCGGGCTTGACCCTCTGCTTGCCGATGACCTTCTCGGCCCGGACGACGTCCTGGTTCCGCTTCCGGCCACCGACCGGCGGCAGCTTCCCCTTGCCCATGGCCAACTGCTCGCCGATGGTCTTCGGGGGCGCGGACGTGACGTCGGCGTGCGAGTCGACCTTCGGGTCCGCGGTGGGCTTCGGCGCGAAGTCCGAGTCCGAGTCGGATTCGACATCGGACTCGATGTCGGAGTTCGAGTCGACGTCGGAGCCCAGGACGGAGTCGACGTCGGTCTCGGAGTCGAGTTCCGTGTCGGAGTCGAAGACGGACGGGGTGGGCGTGGCGACCGTCGTCTCGTCGTCCGACTCCGACTCGTAGTCGAGGTCCGCGTCCACCGGCACAGCCGCCTGCTGCACCAGCGGGTCGCCCGAGTTCTGGGTCACCGACGGCCCGGCCACCTCGGTGGACGACGTCGTCGACCCGACCTTGACGTCGTCCTTCACGGCGGGGTTCGGACCGTTGGTGGAGGTGGCCGGGTTCTGTCCGGTCTGCGTGGTGGTGTTGGTGGTGGTGCCCGTGTTGGTGGTGGGGCCCTGGGTCGCGGTGTTCGGGGTCGCGGTGTTCGGGGTCGGCGTGGTCGAGGTCGCGGTGTTCGGGGTCGGCGTG
>Ga0247771_1000016_pt1 | contig 84700 bp, 103 predicted proteins | sample UWRJL197509C6_FD_179948 | JGI IMG/M metagenome (GOLD analysis project Ga0247771, IMG submission 179948) | Plant litter microbial communities from Arlington Agricultural Research Station in Wisconsin, United States - UWRJ-L197-509C-6 | ecosystem: Environmental > Terrestrial > Plant litter >... | reverse complement strand
TGGGGGATTTGCCCCTTAAAATTGGAGATCGGGCAGGGCTTTAGGGCACTGCCTTTTGGCCCGATCAAGGGGCAAATCTAGGGGCCCCAAATCAAATCGGACACAGCACGCTGGAAATCGAAGCCGCCGACCAGCCCAGCTGGAAGCGGGAGCCGCTGGGTGGCCCGGCTGGAAGCCGTAGCCACTGGGTGAGCGGGCTGGAACCGGCAGCCGGGGGTCAGGCGGTCTTGTCGATGGTGGCGCTGGCCAGCACCAGGTCACCCTCGGCATCCGGGCGGTACAGGGCCACCGCCTGGCCGGGGGCCACCCCGGTCAGGGGCTCGCGCAGGTGGACCTGCAACTGGTCCCCCACCAGCTCGGCGACAGCCGGAGCGGTCCCACCATGCGCACGGACCTGCGCCACGCACTCCACGGGACCGTCCAACGGGACGCCGTTGGGCCAAGAAGCTCGGACGGCGACGATCTCCGTCACTGCCAGCTTCTCCGCCGCGCCCACACGCACGTTCCCCGACACCGGCTCCAACGAGAGCACATACCTGGGACGGCCGTCGGAAGCCGGGGCGTCGATGCCGAGGCCCTTGCGCTGGCCGATGGTGAACTCGTGCACGCCCGCGTGCCTGCCCAGGACCGCGCCGGTTTCGTCGTCGATCAGCAGGCCCGGGGACTGGCCCAGGCGGTTGCCGAGGAACTTCTGGGTGTCGCCGTCGGGGATGAAGCAGATGTCGTGGCTGTCCGGCTTCTCCGCCACGCCCAAGCCCCGTGCGGTGGCTTCGGCTCGGACGTCTGCCTTTGTGGTGTCGCCCAGTGGGAACATGGCGTGGGAGAGCTGTTCGTGTGTGAGTGACGCCAGTACGTACGACTGGTCCTTCGCGTCGTCTGCGCTGCGGCGCAGCTCTACCACGCCGTCCTCTGTGGACAAGCGGGCGTAGTGACCGGTGCAGACGGCGTCGAAACCTAGTGCGATGGCCTTGTCCAGCAGAGCCTCGAACTTGATTCGTTCGTTGCAGCGCAGGCAGGGGTTGGGGGTGCGGCCTGCCGCGTATTCCGCGACGAAGTCGTCCACCACGTCTTCGGTGAAGCGTTCGGCGAAGTCCCACACGTAGAACGGGATGCCCATCAGGTCCGCCGCGCGCCTGGCGTCGTGGGCGTCCTCGATCGTGCAGCAGCCCCTCGCGCCTGTGCGGAGGGTGCCGGGCTTCGCGGAGAGGGCCAGGTGGACGCCTGTGACGTCGTGGCCCGCCTCCACCGCGCGGGCGGCCGCTACCGCTGAGTCGACGCCGCCGCTCATCGCCGCCAGGACACGCATGGGGCCTACACCTCCGCCTTGATGTTCTTGTCGCGTGAACGGCGCATGCCCGCCAGGCCTGCGCTGCGGGCGCGGTCCACCACCGGGCCGATCGCGTCGGTGAGGTCCCGCACGTCCTGGGCGGTCGAGGTGTGGCCCAGGGAGAAGCGCAGTGAGCCCCTGGCCAAGGCGGGTTCGACGTCCATGGCCAGGAGGACGTGGCTGGGTTGGGCCACGCCCGCCGTGCAGGCCGAGCCGGTGGAGCACTCGATGCCCCTGGCGTCCAGGAGCATCAGGAGGCTGTCGCCCTCGCAGCCGGGGAACGTGATGTGGGCGTTGCCCGGTAGCCGTTGGGGGCCGGGGTCGCCGTTGACGATCGCGTCGGGGACCACTCGGCGGACGTTGGCGATCAGGTCGTCCCTGAGGGCGGCGACCGTGGCGGCGTTCGCGGGCTGGTCCTCCACCGCGCGGCGGACGGCTGCGGCCAGGCCGACGATGGCGGGGACGTCGAGGGTGCCGGAGCGGACGTCGCGCTCCTGGCCGCCGCCGTGGAGCAGCGGGGTGGCGGCGACGTCGCGGCCGAGCAGCAGGACGCCCACGCCGTACGGGCCGCCGACCTTGTGGCCGGTCATGGTGAGGGCGTTCGCGCCGGACGCGGTGAAGTCGACCGGGACCGCGCCGACCGCCTGCACGGCGTCGGTGTGGAACGGGACGCCGTGCGCGGCGCAGACGGCCGCCAGCTCGGCGACGGGGTTGATGGTGCCGACCTCGTTGTTCGCCCACATGGCCGTGACGAGGGCCACGTCGTCGCCCTGGAGGGCCTCGCGCAGCACGTCCGGGTGGACCCGGCCGTGGCCGTCGGTCTCCAGCCAGGTGACCTCGGCGCCGTCCTGGTCCGCGAGCCACTGGACCGCGTCGAGCACGGCGTGGTGCTCGACCGCCGAGGCGAGGATCCGCCTGCGGCGCGGGTCGGCCGCGCGGCGGGACCAGAAGACGCCCTTGACGGCCAGGTTGTCGCTCTCGGTGCCGCCGCCGGTGAAGATGACCTCGGACGGGCGGGCGCCGAGGGCGTCCGCGATGTCCTCGCGCGATTCCTCGACGGCGCGGCGGGCCCGCCTGCCGGAGGTGTGCAGCGACGAGGCGTTGCCCAGGGTGGACAAAGCCCGCGTCATCGCCGTGATCGCATCCGGGTGCATCGGCGTGGTGGCAGCATGATCGAGGTAAGCCATCGCGTTCCCAGGGTAGCCCGTTCAGGCAACGGGCTTGGTGCGCGGACCCGTGAGGAACGCGCCCAGCACCGCCAGCGCCGCCATCGCGAGGTCGAACGGGATGATCGCGGCGGTCGGGGCGGCCGTCGAGGCGAACGTGGCGACCACGACGCCGCCGAGGCCGACCAGGAACGCGGAGCCCAGCATGTCGCTGATCTGCACCGCCGAGGAGTTGAAGCCGCGGTCGGCGTCCGTGGAGGCCGCCAGGACGAGCACGCTGACGCTGGACACCGCCAGGCCCATGCCCGAACCCGCGATGGCCCACAGCGGGGCCGTCGCCCACGCCGGACCCCACTCGGGGGCGATCAGCGTCACGCCCGCGATGCCCGTGGCGTTGAGCACAAAACCCCAGCGGACCAGGCTGCCGCGCGGGATGTCCGGCCTGCGGGACTGCCAGAGCGACGCGCCGCACCAGCCGAGCGCGCTGAGCGTGAGCGGGATGCCCGCCTCGATCGGCGAGTAGCCGTGGACCGACGTGAGCGTGAGGGGGATGAACGCCTCGGTCGCGAAGAACGAGCCCGCGAGCATCCCGCGGGCCAGCACGGCGACCGGCAGGCCGCGGCGGGCGGTGAGCGTGCCCTTGGGGAGCAGCACGCGCAGCGACGGCACCAGCACCACGAGCCCGACCACGCCCAGGACCAGGTTCAGGCCGTTCGGGTGCTGGGCGGCCCAGCTCAACGCCGAGACGCCCACCCCGCTGCCGATGGCGGCGGGCACCAGGCCGCGGCGGGCCGGAACCGCGCCGTCGGCGTGCTTCGGCAGGGTCCGCAGCACCGGGACGAGCAGCAGGAAGCCGATCAGCACCAGCGGGGCCAGCGCGAGGAACACCAGCCGCCACGTGAGGTGCTCGGTGAAGAAGCCCGCGAGCGCCGGACCGACCAGCGACGGCACCACCCAGGCGGCGGCGAGCACCCCGAACACCGCGGGGCGGTCGCGCTCCGGGTAGACGAGGCCGATCACCACGTAGATGGCCACGATCTGCACGCCCGCGCCGAACCCCTGGAGCACCCGGCCGGCGAGCAGCACCCCCATGTCCTGGGCGAACCCGGCGATCAGCAGACCGGCGAGGAACACCAGCGGGCCCGCGAGCAGCGCGGGCTTGGGGCCGCGCAGGTCGCAGAAGCGTCCGGACAGCACCGTCGCGACCACGCTGGTGGCGAGGAACGCCACGAACGGCCACGCGTACAGCTCGTCGCCGCGCAGCTCCGACACCATCCGCGGCATCGCGGTGCTGACGCCCATCGCCTCGAACGCCAGCAGCGTCACCAGGAGGACGATCCCGGCGGTCGGTCCCCGGCGGTCCGGGGACCACAACCTGCTGCTCTCGGCGCTCTCGGTGGTGGTCACCGCCCTATCGTTCAACCTCCACCGGGGTGGAGGTCAAGTTGATATGCGCCCTGGTCGCGGCCGTGCCGTGCACAACCCGTTCGGCGGCGCGCTGAGCGAGCCCGGCGAGTTCACGCCGCGTTTCCGCTCGACCGGGCGCGATCTCGTCCAGCACGTGCACCTCGACGACCAGTCCCCGCAGCCGGACGACCCGGCGAACGGAGTCGACGAGCGTGTCCGTGCCGACGAACGCCGGGGACGTCGTGGGCGTGCCGTCGGCGAGCCGGTAGCGCAGCACGACCGGGCGCACCGGCACACCGGCGTCCAGCGCGGCCTGGAACAGCGCGGGCCGGTAGCCGCCGGACGCGAGCCCGCACCACGTGGTGCCCTCAGCGTGGATGCCGACCGCCGCGCCCTCGCGCAGCGCGCTCGCCAGCTCGGCGACCGTGCCGGGCAGCAGCGACAGGCGCTCGCGGTCCAGGTAGACGGTCCGGGCGGCGGTGATGATCCGGCCCAGCACCGGCCAGTCGCGGATGTCGCGCTTGGCGACCATCCGGATCGGCTGCACGCCGTCGATCGCCAGTTCGTCCAGCCAGGACACGTGGTTGCTGACCACCAGCACCCCGCGACCCGGCGTCTCCTGGAAGCGCTCCGGGCCGTGGACCTCGATGCGGGCCCCGAACGCCCTCGCCAGGGTGCGGAACCAGTGGCGCAGCACGGTTTCGCGGGTGTTTCCACGGAGCAACAGGACGAAGACGCCCGCCAGCAGGACGGTCACGGCGGCGACCAAGCGGAACGCGGCCCGCGGGCCCCCGACCGTCGGGGCGGAACGGTCGAGGCAGCCCTCACCGCACGGCGAGTTCGGCATCCACGCGTGCGTCACGGCTCCTCCCCCAGGAAGAACTTGAGATACCTCTTGTCCATCTGCGAGGGGTTCATCAGGACGAACAGGTCCGCGACCCCGAAGTCCGGGTCGTGCGCGGGCGGGCCGCACACCTTCGCACCCATCCGCAGGTAGCCCTTGAGCAGCGGCGGCAACTGGGTCTTCGCGGGCGCCGCGCCGGGCGTCCACGGGGACAGCGGCCGGACCCGGAACTCCTCGTCCGCGTAGTGCTTGGCGCGCACGGTCTCCCACACGCCCGACGCGTGCTCGCCGCCGTCCGCCAGCGACACCGACGCGCACCCGGCGAGCCAGGTGTGCCCGGACAGCAGCATGTACCGCGCGATTCCAGCCCACACCAGGCTGACGACCGCCCCGCTGCGGTGGTCGGGGTGCACGCAGGACCGACCGGTCTCGACCAGCGTGTGGCGCAGGTGTGCCAGGTTGCCGAGGTCGAACTCGGTCTCGGAGTAGAAGCCGCCTGCCTCCCGAGCGCGGTCCGGGGGCAGCATCCGGTACGTGCCCACGATCTCGCCGGACGAGTCGTCGCGGACCACCAGGTGGTCGCAGAACTCGTCGAACCGGTCGACGTCGTGACCTGGGACGGACGTGTGCAGGGAAGCGCCCACCTCGTCGGCGAACACCTGGTGGCGGAGCCGTTGTGCGGCAACGACTTCCGCGCTGTCACGCGCGACCAGGAGGGAGTACCCTGGCGTGCCGGTCGCGGGCCTCGCGGTGCTGACAAGCAGTTGCGGCTGCGTCATGGCTCAAGGTCTACCGACCTGATGGGTACCGGCGGCAGGTCGAAGCGATGACGCGTACGTGCCATCTCGATGAATGGCCGGTTCTCAGGTTCCGCTCAGGAAGGCCTGCTATCGCGGAGTAACACCCGCACAGCGGGCCTCGATGAGTCCAGCACTCGCACACGCAAGGAGATTCCACGTGGAGGTCAGGCGGTTCCGCCCACCACCGGGATGGCCACGGCCGCCCCAGGGATGGGTGCCTCCCCCTGGCTGGGCACCGGACCCGTCCTGGCCGCCCGCACCAGCGGGCTGGCAGTTCTGGGGCCCGGTGGCCCAGGCGCACCTGACCGCACCGGTCCCCCGGATCAAGGTGCCGGTCATACCGCCGCCCGCTTCCAACGGTTTCGGCAGCCGCCGCAAGGCGTTGGAAGCGGAGAACGCCCAACTCCGCCAGGCGTTGGCGAGCGCGGGCGACCTGGAGGACTCGGTGCGCGCCGAGGGCATCAGGATGATGGAGGCCCAACTCCAGGACGTCCTGGCCCAGATCTCCCGCGCCCGCGCCGAGTTGGAGGCCGTCCGCGACGAGTTGATCAACGCCTCGGACGTGGCTCTGTTGCAGGCAGCGGGCGTGTATGCGTATGCGCACCCGTTGGACGACGCCGTGGCGTACCGGGAACGGATCGTGGCCCTCAAGGAGGACACGAAGGCGTACGTGCGCACCGGCAACGCCGTCACGGCGACGACGAGCTGGCAGGTGAACGGGTCGTTGAGCGAGGGCAAGAAACTGGTCGACGACTTCTCCAAACTGCTGCTCCGCGCGTACAACACCGAAGCCGACAACTGCGTCCGCACCGTGAAACCGCAATCGCGGCAGAACTCGGTGGAGCGGTTGACGAAGATCTCCGAGTCGATCGCCAGGCTGGGGCAGGCGATGGAGATCCGGATCGACGACCGGTACCACCGGTTGAGATGCGCGGAAATCGTGCTGACAGCCGATTACCGAGCGCGGGTGGAAGCCGAGAAGGAAGAAGCTCGGGCCGTTCGGGAAGAGATGAAGGAACAGGCAGCTGCGGCTCGGGACTACGAGCGGGCGCGAGCGAAGTGGGACAAGGAACAAGCGCACGTCGAAAGCTCGCTGGCGGCGTTGTTGCGACGGGGAGACGGGGACTCCGTGGCGGCGTTGGCGTTCCGGTCGCGGTTGGAGGAGATCGAAGCCGCGCGGCTGGAGGTCGAGGAGATCGCCGGGAACGCGCGGGCGGGCCACGTTTACGTGATCAGCAACATCGGGGCGTTCGGGGACGGCGTGGTGAAGATCGGGATGACGCGCCGGTTGGATCCGTACGACCGGATTCGGGAACTTGGGGACGCTTCGGTGCCGTTCCGGTTCGACGTGCACGCGCTGGTGCAGAACACGGACGCGGTGGGGTTGGTGCGGGAACTGCACGAGAGGTTCGCGGAGAGACGGATCAACCGGGTGAATCCCCGACGGGAGTTCTTCCGGGCCACACCGGGAGAAGTCCTGGCGGCGTTGCGGGAGATTCCGGGGGCGAATGTGGTGGAGTTCGTGGAACGGCCAGAGGCACCGGAGTGGCGGGCCAGCACGCCCTGAGGGTTGGGGGCGGGGGCTGGCCCGGCTTGGGTATGACGGCTTGGTTGGGGTTGGGCCGGGCGTTGGGCGCTGGGCGGACCTGGGGACTGGGTTTGGCTCTGGTCTGGGGACTGGTGTTGGGCCCTGGCCTCGGGACTGGTGTTGGGCCCTGGCCGGAGCCTGGGGATTGGGCCTTGCCCTGGCCTGGAGACTGGCGTTGGACCGTAGCCTCGGGACTGGTGTTGGCCCTGGCTGGAGCCTGGGGATTGAGCCTTGCCCTGGACTGGATCCCGCGCCCGCTGGCTAGCGCTGGGCCTGGTCTGGAATCTCAGGACTGGCGTGGCTTTGGACCCAGCCCGTGTCTGCTGGCGGCCTGACTCCCAAGCGGGCGCACGCAACTGGACCACCGCCCGAGCACTCCCCTCCCTGCACCCCGATCCGGAGCGCCTTCGCACCCGTTTTGTCTTGTCAAGTCGTCTTTCCAGACTTGACAAGACAAAACGGGTGTTGAAATAATTGCGCGAGCGGGGTGAGGTAGGCAGCCCTTGCAAGCCCGTTGGCGGGCACGCTGGAAGTTCCAGGCGCAGAACAACGACTCCACCCCAATCGCGCAAATTATTTCGATGCTTTTCACGCTTTGTCAAGTCTGGAAAGACGACTTGACAAAGCGTGAAAAGCACGAACTGCGCTGAGGATCGGGGTGGCGGCAGGGGTCTGGGTGTCGCCCAGGTTGCGTGCTCCCGCTTTTGTCACGGGGTCGGTCAGGCAGGGCCGCTTTTATAACACCTCTGCCGAGCTTGAGAGTGCCCGCTTTAGTTGGTTGAAGCCATGGATGGCGGCCACAAAACACTCCCGCCCGGCCCACGGGGGACGTGGGCCGGGCGGGGTGTGGTGGGAGTGGAGTGGTGGTGCGTTCTAGCCCTTGCGCTTCGAGACTTCCTCGGTCAGCTGGGGGGCGACGTTGAAGAGGTCGCCCACCACGCCGAAGTCCGCGATTTCGAAGATCGGGGCCTCGTTGTCCTTGTTCACCGCGATGATCGTCTTCGACGTCTGCATCCCGGCCCGGTGCTGGATCGCGCCGGAGATGCCCAGGGCGATGTACAGCTGGGGCGACACGGTCTTGCCGGTCTGGCCCACCTGGAACTGGTGCGGGTAGTAGCCGGAGTCGACGGCCGCGCGGGACGCGCCCACTGCCGCGCCCAGGCTGTCGGCCAGCTTCTCCACGACCTCGAAGCTCTCGGCCGAACCGACACCCCGGCCGCCGGAGACGACTACCGAGGCCTCGGTCAGTTCGGGGCGGTCGCCGCCGACGATCTGTTCGCGGCCGGTCACCTTCGTGACCGACGTGCTGGACGCGGGAACCTCGACGGTCTCTTCCGCCGCCGCGCCTTCCGCTTCCGAGGCTTCCACGCCGCCCGGACGGACCGTGATGACCGGGATGCCGGTGGAGACCTTCGACTTCACCACGAACGCGCCGCCGAAGATCGACTGCGTGCCGGTGCCGTCCTCGTCGATGTCGACGACGTCGACGAGCAGGCCCGAGCCCAGGCGCACTGCCAGGCGGCCCGCGACTTCCTTGCCCTCGATCGTGGCCGAGACCAGGATCGCGGCCGGGGACGCGGTGGCCGCGATGGCGGCCAGAGCGTCGACCTTCGGGGTGACCAGGTGGTTCACCGCGTCGTCGGACTCCACCGCGTAGACCTTGGCCGCGCCGTAGCGGCCGAGCGACTCGCGGACCTTCGTCGCGGTGCCGGGAGCGGCCACGACGACCGCGGACGGCTCACCGAGGCGGCGGGCGGCGGAGAGCAGCTCGAAGGTGACCTTCTTGACGTCGCCGTCGACGTGGTCGACGAGGACGAGTACCTCAGACATGTGTGATCCCTCGCCTTCAGATGAGCTTCTGGCCGACGAGGAACTCGGCGATCTTCGAGCCGCCGACACCCTCGTCCTCGATGCGCTGGCCCGCGCTGCGCGGGGGCTTCGGGGACGCCTCGATCACGCTGGACCAGGCACCGCCGAGGCCGACCTCGCCCGTGTCGACACCCAGGTCGGCGACGGTCAACGTGGTCACGGGCTTCTTCTTCGCGGCCATGATGCCCTTGAAGGACGGGTACCGCGGCTCGTTGATCTTCTCGGTGACGCTGACGACCGCGGGCAGGGTCGCTTCGAGGTGCGCGACGCCTTCCTCGGTCTCGCGCTCGCCCTTGACGGTCGACCCCTCGACCGTGAGCTTGCGCAGCTGCGTGACCTGCGGCAGACCGAGCAGCTCGGCCAGGATCGCCGGGATGGCGCCCGCGCGGCCGTCGGTGGCCTCGTTGCCCGCGATGACGAGGTCGAAGCCCTCGACGGTGCCGATCGCCTTCGCGAGCACCTTGGCGGTGGCGATGACGTCCGAACCGTGCAGGGCCTCGTCCGAGACGTGCACCGCCTTGTCGGCGCCCATGGAGAGCGCCTTGCGGATGGCGTCGGTGGCGCGGCCGGGACCCATGGCGATGACGGTGACCTCGCCGCCGTGGGCTTCCTTGAGCAGCAGCGCCTCTTCGACCGCACGTTCGTTGATCTCGTCGAGCACGGCGTCCGCGGACTCGCGGTCAAGGGTGTGGTCGGCATCGGTGAGCTTGCGCTCGGACCAGGTGTCAGGCACCTGCTTGACCAGGACGACAATGTTCATAGGTCCTCTTCGACCTCCTGCGGACGGGCGGCGACGTGACGTGGCGACTGCTGGGAGGCGCACAGGTCGCCGGGTTAACGCGACCCTGCCATGTCCTCGCCGCGTTGGCATGGTGGTGTCGACCACCATCATGTTACCCACGAGTAGCCTCGATGCAAACGAGAGCAAGCACCTGGCAAGCGTGACGGTACTCACGGTGCCGGAAGCGCCGATCTGGATCGGTCAAGAAGCAGATGCCGACCACTACTCCATTAGGGAAGCTAGGGTCCGATTACATGTATCGGCGTGTCGCCATAGTCACGGACTCCACCGCGTGCCTCCCACCGGCGTTGACGGCCGAGCTCGGCATCACCGTCGCCCAGATCCAGGTGCGGATCGGCGACCAGGTCGACGACGAGTCCAGAATCCCCGTTCCAACCATGGTCAAAGCGATGCGCGGTCCCCTCTCGGTCACCACCGTCCCGCCCGACCCCGGCTCGTTCTACTGGGCGTACGCGGACGCGGGCGCGGCGGGCGCGGAAGCCGTGGTGTCGATCCACGTGTCGTCGAGGCTGTCCGGCACGGTCGACACCGCGACCAACGCGGCCAAGCAGGTTCGGGTGCCGGTCCACGTCGTGGACACCGGGACGTGCGGGATGAGCCTCGGGTACGCCGTGCTGGCCGCCGCCGAGGCGGCCGCGCGCGGCGGTGACGCCCGGAAGGTCATCGGGGCGGCGCGGCACAGCTTCTCGCGGGGGTCGGAGCTGCTCTACGTGGACACGTTGGAGTACCTCAAACGCGGCGGCCGGATCAGCCCGGCGGTGGCGGTGCTCGGCACCGCGCTGTCGATGAAACCCCTGCTGACCATGACGAACGGGCAGATCACGCCGTTGGAGAAGGTGCTGGGCACCGACCGGGCGCTGCGGCGGATCGTGGAGGTCGCGGCGAAGCGTGCCGGCGAGGAACGCGTGGACGTGGCGGTCGAGCACTTCGCCGCCGAGGACCGGGCGCACGACGTCATGCGCCGGCTGCGCAAGAAGATCCCCGGCGGGCGGAAGTTCATGGTCACGCAGGTGAGCTCGGCCATCGGGGCGCACGTCGGACCGGGAGCCATCGGGGTGACCATTTCCCCCGTCTAGGTTTGAGGACTCCCAACGAAGGGGACATCAAGGGACAAACCCCTTTGGAGGACCCCATGGCCTCGCTGTTCAGCAAGATCGCCGCCTACGTCCGCAGCCCGCAGGGCCGCCGGATGACGGAGCAGGCCAAGCAGATGGCCAAGGACCCGCGGAAGCGGGCACAGGCCCAGCAGTTGCTGCGCCGCTTCAAGAAGCGCTAGTGGTTCGACCTGCGGCGAGCGGCCTCGAACGTGCGCAGGTAGCGCTGGCGGAACTCGGAGTCGGGCAGCTGGAGCTGCTGCTTCGGGACGACCGTCGTGGGCTCGGGGCTGAACGCCTGCGACGGGAGCACGACGGTCTCGGACTGCACGGCACGATCGGACTCCCCAGAACGATCGGACTCCACGGCGCGCTCCGCCACGGCTTCGACGCCTTGGGCGGGCTGGGTTTCCGTGGAGTCCACCTCGACCGGCACAACCTCGGCCGGGACGATCTCCGGCTCGGCGGGCGGTTCGGCGGCGGGGTCGGGTTCCGGCTCGGCTGACGCGGTCGTCTCCGGCTCGGCGTCGTCGATCGGGTCGGCCTCGACCACCACGGCTTCGACCTCCGGGGCTTCGGGCCCCCGCTCCGGCACGATCGACGCCACCACCGCGAGGTCGACCTCGAAAGACCGGACGGGATCGACTTCCGGCTCGGCCACGGGCTCCGGCTCGGCGACGGCCACGACCTCCGGGACCTCGAGCTCCACCACCGGTTCGGCGTCGGCCTCCGCTTCGGTTTCCTCGACCGGTTCGGGGTCGCTCGGCGGCGTGGCCTCGGTGACCAGGCCGGAGCGCGAGACGAACACGGTCTCGGGTTCGGCGGGCTCGTCCTCCTGGTCCGCCAACGGTTCCACGGCCACCAGCACCGGTGGGGCCGCGGGTTCCGGGGCCAGGGTCAGCCACGGGGCGGGGGGTGTTTCGACCATGCCCGTGAACGTCGGGTCCGGGGCCAGTGCCAGTGCGGCGGGCGCGCTGTTGACCAGGACCTCGTCCAGCGCGGCCGGTGCGGGCAGGCCGACGACCGGGTTGCGGTGGATGGGTTTCGCGGCCACGTCGTCCGGCGGCCAGTCCAGGACCGGGCGGCTCTCCACCGGGGTGGGCGGTGCGGGTTCGGCGGAATCCGGGACGGTCCGCACGACCTCCTCCGCGGGGTCCGCGCGGCGGAGCATGATCGCGGTCACCACGCACCCCCCGGCGAACGACAGAGCGCACAGACCGAACACGAACGCGAACGCACCTGCCATGACCGTCCTTAACTCACCTGGACGTCGACGGCCGGGCCGCCGTCGGAGGGCGGTCCCCACACCGGATCGACGATGACCTTGGTCCTGATGGCCTCGACCGGCACTCCGCGGCCGACGAGGAAGTCGCGCACGAGCATCGCCCGCTGCATCGCGAGGACGTCGCAGCGGTGCGACTCGGTCTCGCCGTTCCACGCGTGGGAGACGAGGGTGATCGCGGCGCCACCGGTGCGCCACAACAGGTTCCCGACGCCCTGCTGGACGTCGGCTCCGCGCCCGACGAAGTCGGCCGTGCCGGGGGTGAAGGTGATGCCCTTGACCCCGTTGGAGGTGAACAGCGTCGTCACCCTGCTCTGCACCACGTCCGGCGTCGGCGGGGCGGGCGGGAGCAGCGGCGGCGGCACCGGGACGTCGATCACGACCGGCACCGTGAGCGGCACCTCCACGACCTCCGGTGTCGGCACCGGGGACGAGAACGGCAGCGCCTCCGTCAACTCCTCGCCGTACACCGAGAACGCGAACGCCGTGATGCCACCCGGCACCAGCAGGGCGGCCAACACCAGCGGCAGCCAGCGACGTTTCCTGGTCATGAGCGCACTCCCCCGAACCTAGGCGCGCAACGCGATCGCGCCGTTCTCACTGCTGGACACCTGCTCCGGGATGAGACCCGGCACCCGGTCCGCCGCGGCTTCGAGAGCCGAGCGGGCCGCGGACAACTGGGACGCCACGGTGCGGCGCAGGTCGAGGAGCTGCTCCGAGTGCTGCTGGATCTCCGCGATGCGGCGCTGGGCCTCGCGGCCCGCGACCTTCACGACGAACTCGCTGCGCTCCTTGGCCACGGCTTCCTGCTCGGCGATCTGCCGGTCGGACTCCTCGCGGCGGATGGCCAGGTCGAGTTCGCACTCCTCGCGCTCCTGCTCGCGGCGGCGCTCCGACTCGATCTCCAGCTTGTTGCACTGCTCGGCCGTCTCCTCCAGCAGGATGTCGGCGTCTAGCTGCGCCTGCTCCATCAGCGCCTCGCACTCGGCCGTGACCTGGGCCGTGCGCTGGACGTGGTGCGCTTCGAGCTCGGCGGAGCGGCGTTCCAGCTCGACCTCGCGTTGATCCAGTTCGGCGGTGCGGCGGGCCGCGGCCTCGCGGGCGTCGCGCGCCTGCTCCTCGACCTCCGCGCGCAGCCGGGCGATCTCCCGGTCGGCCCGCTCGCGCAACTCGGCGACCTCGACCTCGGCGTTGCGGCGCAACGACGTGACCTCGCGGTCCGCCCTGATCCGCAGCTCGGCCGACTCGTCCTCGGCCAGCAGCAGCATCCGGTGCAGCCGCTCGGTCGCCCCGGCGGTCGTGGACGGCGACATCTCCAGCCGCTCGACCCTCGACCGCGCCTCTTCCAGGTCCTGTCGGGTCATCTCCAGCAGTTTGCGCAGGTCAGCCGACTGCGCCATGGCTTCGGCGCGATCGAGGCTGGTGTAGCGCAACTGGTCTTCCAGGTTGTCGATGTGCTCGATCACCTGGCGTCGGTGGAATCCCCGGTACACGACGTCGAAACCCGCGTGCAGCGGAACAACTTCCTGCTCTTTTGCACCCATGGCTGACCACTCATCCCGCCTTGTTGAAGATTGGCCGAGAGTACCGAGATGGACCACTGCCAACCAGCCTGTCGGGGCCGGTGACGGCAGTGCTGAACCGTGCTCACGTACCTGACGAGCAGCGTAAACACTCGGCCGCAAGATCAAAACAACGTGGCCACGGGTCACCCGATGGTGTCTATTTATTGGGGAACTCCACGCCTGCCATCCCATCATCGGGTCACGAATTACTCGCCCTTCGTACAGAATGCGCCACACAATCGAGTTAATGGCGAATACGGCCGGTCACCGTCGCCCGGCTTGCTACCAGCGAGTAACGAGCCACTACCCTGGCCGGGTGACGCCAGCGCCCCTGCCCCTCACCGGTGAGCGGACCGTGCCCGGTATCGACGTCGAGAACTACTGGTTCAGGAGGCACGAGGCCGCCTACCTCGACCTGCTCCCGCACTGCGCGGACGCGGTCGTGCTGGAGGCGGGGTGCGGCGAGGGCTACGGGGCCGCGCTGATCGCCGAGCGGGCCGCGCGGGTCGTCGCGCTGGACTACGACGCCTTCACCGCCGCGCACGTCGGCAAGGCCTACCCCGAGCTGGGCGTGGTGCGGGGCAACCTGGCCTCGCTGCCGCTGCGCACCGCGAGCGTGGACGTCGTGGCGAACCTCCAGGTGGTCGAGCACCTGTGGAACCAGGAGGAGTTCGTCGCCGAGTGCGTGCGCGTGCTCCGGCCGGGCGGGCGGCTGCTGATGACCACGCCGAACCGGCTGACGTTCTCGCCGGGGCTGGACAAGCCGCACAACCCGTTCCACACCAGGGAGTTGGACCCCTCCGAGCTGCGCGAGCTGCTGGACGTGCCGGGGCTGGAGGTCGAGGCGTTGACGGGGCTGCGGCACGGGCCGCGGCTGCTCGACCTCGACGCGGCGCTCGGCGGGTCGATCATCGCCGCGCAGGTGGACGTCGTGCTGTCCGGCGGCGAGTGGTCGCCCGAGCTGCTGGCGGCCGTCACGGCGGTGCGCGCCGACGACTTCGAGATCACCGCGGCCGACCTGGACACCAGCCTGGACCTGGTGGCCGTGGCGGTCAGGACATGACCGACGAGGGCACGTTCTGCCTCGTGCTGCACAGCCACCTGCCGTGGCTCGCGCACCAGGGCGGGTGGCCGGTCGGCGAGGAGTGGCTCTACCAGGCGTGGGCGCACTCGTACCTGCCCGTGGTCGACCTGCTGGAGCGGTTCGCCGCCGAAGGCCGCCGCGACGTGCTCACCCTCGGCGTCACGCCGGTGCTGGCGGCGCAGCTCGACGACCCGTACAGCCTGCGCGGCGTCCACGACTGGCTCGGCAACTGGCAGCTGCGCGCCCAGTACGCCGGCCAGCGGCTGGCCGACCTCAGCGCGTACGAGCACCGGCAGTCGGCGTGGGCTTTGGAGAAGTTCGAGACCCGCTGGCGGCACGGGTTCTCGCCGCTGCTGCGGCCCCTCGTCGACTCCGGGACGGTCGAACTCCTGGGCGGCCCGGCCACGCACCCGTTCCAACCGCTGCTCGACCCGAGGCTGCGGGCGTTCGCGCTGCGCACCGGGCTGGAGGACACCGCGCTGCGGATCGGCTCGACGCCCGAGGGCATCTGGGCCCCGGAGTGCGGGTACGCGCCCGGCATGGAGGTCGGGTACGCGGCGGCGGGCGTGCGGCGGTTCCTGGTCGACGGGCCGTCGCTGGGCGGCGACACCTCGGCCGCGCGGACCGTCGGCGACTCGGACGTCGTGTGCTTCGGGCGTGACCTCGAGGTGTCGTACCGGGTGTGGTCGCCGCGGGTGGGCTACCCCGGCGACCCCGCGTACCGCGACTTCCACACCTACGACCACCCGACCGGGCTCAAGCCGTCGCGGGTGACCGGCGTGGACGTGGCGCCGGAGGACAAGGAGCCGTACGAACCCTCGGCGGCCGCCCTCGTGGTCGAGCGGCACGCGGCGGACTTCGTGGACGCGGTCGTGCGGCGGCTGCGGGACTTGAAGGAGCGGCACGGACGGCCGAGCCTCGTCGTGGCCGCGTACGACACCGAGCTGTACGGGCACTGGTGGCACGAGGGCCCGGCGTGGCTGGAGGCCGTGCTGCGGGCGTTGCCGAACGCCGGTGTGCGGGTCACGACGCTGCGCGGCGCGCTGGAGGCCGGGCACCTCGGCGGGCGGGTCGACCTGCCGCCGTCGTCGTGGGGCGCGGGCAAGGACTGGGGCACGTGGGCGGGGCCGCAGGTGTCCGACATCGTGCACGGCAACGCCGAGGTGCAGCGCGAACTGCTGGCGCTCGACTTCGACGGCGCGGTGCGCGACCCGGTCCTGGACCAGGCCGTGCGGGAGGCGCTGCTGGCGCTGTCCAGCGACTGGGCGTTCATGGTCACGAAGGACTCGGCCGCCGACTACGCGCGCTACCGGGCGAAGGTGCACGCGGAGCGGTTCCGCGACCTCGTGTCGCGCCGCGGCGACCTCGGCCGGGCGGCGGAACTGCGCTCGGTGGACGGCCCGTTCGGCCACCTCGACGCCCGAGGGCTGGCCACGAGCCCGAAATGCGAGGATGTCCCATGCGCGTGCTGATGTTGTCCTGGGAATACCCGCCGGTCGTCGTGGGCGGGCTCGGCAGGCACGTGCACGCCGTCGCGACGCAGCTCGCCGCGCAGGGGCACGAGGTCGTCGTGCTGTGCAGGCAGCCGTCCGGCAGCGACGCGATCACCCACCCCACGTCGGACGCGGTGTCCGAGGGTGTGCGGCTGATCCGGGTCGCCGAAGACCCCGCGCACCTGGTGTTCGAGCGGGACCTGGTGGCGTGGACGTTGGCCATGGGTCACGCGATGACCCGTGCCGGGCTGGCGTTGCCGCCCTCCTGGAAGCCGGATGTGGTGCACGCGCACGACTGGCTCGTCACGCACCCGGCGGTGGCGCTGGCCGAGGCGTTCTCGGTGCCGTTGGTGGCCACCGTGCACGCGACCGAGGCCGGGCGGCACAGCGGGTGGCTGTCGCAGGTGCTGAACCAGCAGGTGCACTCGGTCGAGTGGTGGCTGGCGAACCGCGCCGACTCGCTGATCACCTGCTCCGCCGCGATGCGGACCGAGGTGGCGCACCTGTTCGAGGTCGAGCCGGGTGGGATCACCGTGCTGCACAACGGGATCGAGCCGCGGCGGTGGAAGGTGCGGCCCGCGGAGGTCGCCGCGGCGCGGGAGAAGTACAGCCCGCACGGGGACCCGCTGCTGCTGTTCTTCGGGCGGCTGGAGTGGGAGAAGGGCGTGCAGGACCTGCTGGCCGCGCTCCCGCGGATCCGGCGGGCCCATCGCGGGACGCGCCTGGTCGTCGCGGGCGAGGGCAGCCACGCGGTGTGGCTGGCGGAGCAGGCGCGCAAGCACAAGGTGCGGCGAGCGGTGGATTTCGTCGGCCACCTGTCCGACCGGGAGCTGAGGGCGGTGCTGGCGGCGGCGGACGCCGTGGTGCTGCCGAGCAAGTACGAGCCGTTCGGGATCGTGGCCCTGGAGGCCGCTGCCGCGGGGACGCCGCTGGTGGCGTCGACGGCGGGTGGGCTCGGGGAGGTCGTGCGCGACGGGGACACCGGGCTGTCGTTCACGCCGGGGGACGTGGACGGGATCGGGGTGGCGGTGCGGTCGGTGCTGGCCGACCCGGCGGGCGCTGCACGGCGGGCTCGGGCGGCCAAGACGCGGCTGGCGACGGATTTCGATTGGACGAAGATCGCCGCCGGGACGGTGGAGGTCTACCGGAACGCTTCGGTCAAGACGCCGGTGGTGTTGGGACGACCGAAGATCGCGACCGGCAACATGTTCGGCTAGCGCAGGGCACTGCGGCTGCGCCGCAGAAAACTTCCGAAGCTTCGCTTCGGGAGCGCAGGACGCTGCGGCTGCGCCGCAGAAAAACTTCCGAAGCTTCGCTTCGGGACCAAAGATCGCCACCGGCAACATGTTCGGCTGAGCAAGATCAGGCCTTGCGAGCCTGTTCGAGGGCTTCCTTGGCCTTGCGGGCCATGTCCGCCACGGCCGCGCGTTCCACCGCGCCCGCCTCGTAGTCCTCGCGGCGGTCGCGGACCACGCGGGCCGGGATGCCGACGGCGATCTTGTAGTCGGCCACCTCGCCGCGGACCACCGCGTGGGCTCCGACGACGCAGCCTCGGCCGATCACGCTGCCGCGGGTGATGGTCACCTTGGTGCCCAGCCAGGTGTCCGGGCCGATGCGGACCGGGGACTTCACGATGCCCTGGTCCTTGATCGGCACGGTGATGTCGGAGGTGACGTGGTCGAAGTCGCAGATGTACACCCAGTCGGCGACCAGGGTGGCCGCGCCGATCTCCACGTCCAGGTAGCAGTTGACCGTGTTGTCCTTGCCGAACACGGCCTTGTCGCCGATGCGCAGGGACCCCTCGTGGCAGCGGATGGCGTTGCCGTCGCCGATGTGGACCCAGCGGCCGATCTCCAGCCGCCCGTAGCCCGGTCGGCAGTGGATGTCGGTCTTCTTGCCCAGGAACACCATGCCCCGCAGCACGATGTGCGGGTTGGCGATCCGGAACTTGAGGAGCCGCCAGTACCGCACCAGGTACCACGGCGTGTAGGCGCGGTGGCGCAGCATCCAGCGCAACGACGCCATCGTCAGGAACCTGGCCTGCGCCGGGTCGCGCCGGGAGCGGCTCCACTTGGCGGCCACGGGCGAGCCCCACATGCTGGTCACAGCAGAGGACCGTAGTCGATGCGGTCCGCCTCCTCCGCGAGCAGGCGTTCGAGGGTCGTCACGACCTGCGGGGTGTGGCGGGTGTCGAGGCGGGTCGCGTAGACGTCTCGGGTGAGCGGCGTGCCCGCCAACGGCCGGGCGACCACGGCCGCCGCCGAGTGGCGCAGGGACAGCCGCGGCAGCAGCGCCACGCACAGGCCTGCCTCCACCAGACCGATCACGGTGTGGAAGTCGTCGCCCTCGAAGCGCAGCTCCGGGCGGACGGCCGCCAGCTCGCGGACCAGGTCCAGGCGCAGGCACGCCTGGGGCGTGGCGACCCACGTGTCGCCCGCCAGGTCGGCGAGGTCGACGACCGGCCGGGACGCGAGCGGGTGCCCGGCGGCGAGCACCGCCACCACGGGCTCGCGCACGACCAACGAGCGGCGCAGGCCCGTGGGCAGCGGCACGGGGTCGAGGGCGTAGTCGAACGTCAGGGCCAGGTCCAGCTCCCCGCGGGCCAGCGCCACGTACGCCGCGTCCGTCTCCACCTGCCGCAGCACGATCCGCACGCCGGTCAGCCGGGCCAGCGCGCCGGGCACCAGGTGGGCCGCGGCCGACGCGAACGCGCCCAGCCGGACGTGGCCGGTGCTGCCGTCGCGGACGGCGTCCAGCTCGGCGGCGGCCGTGGCCAGCACCCCGCGCAGGCGGAACTCGGCGTCGAGCAGCACCTGTCCGGCCTGGGTGGGGCGGACCGGTCGGCGTTCCAGCACCCGCAGCCCGACCCGGCGCTCCAGCTCGGCGATCTGCTGGGAGACGGCCGGGGAGCTGTAGCCGAGTTCGGCCGCCGCGGCGGCGAACGAGCCGGTGCGCACGACGGCTTCCAGGGTGGCCAGCAGGCGGGGATCCACGGGATAAGCATCGCTTACCGTCCCCGAAGGAGCCATTGCTTGTGCTTATCCGGTCCCGCCAACAGGATCGGGGCATGGAGCGAGACGTGGTGGAGCTGCTGACCAGGCTGGTGGAGATCGACTCGGTGAACCCGTCCCTGGTGCCGGGCGCGGCCGGGGAGGCGGCCATCGCCGAGTTCGTCGCCGGGTGGGCGGTGGACAACGGCCTGCGGGTCGAGGTGGTCGAGGAGACGCCGGGGCGGCCGAGCGTGGTCGTGCGGTCGAACCGGACCGGCCACGGCCGCACGCTCCTGCTGTGCGGGCACCTCGACACGGTGGGGCTGAACGGCCCGTTGACCACGCGGATCGACGGCGACCGGCTCTACGCGCGCGGCGCGTACGACATGAAGGCCGGGCTCGCCGCCGCCCTCGTCGCCTGCCGCGAGGCCGACCGCGCGGGCGTCGCCGGGGAGGTCGTCGTGGCGGCGGTGTCGGACGAGGAGCACTCCAGCATCGGCGTCCAGCAGGTGCTGGAGCACCTCACCGCCGACGGCGCGATCGTGTGCGAGCCCACCGAGCTGACCGTGGTGACCGCGCACAAGGGCTTCATCTGAACCGGCACCGGCGCTGACCTGCAAGGGACCGCCACCACCACGACTGACCTGCACTCATCTGGGCTGCCGAGGGATGCACGGGGATGGGGGTGGATGGGCACGTTTTATACCAAGGATTTACCGGCGGCCCGCGGCGTCGGGACGGCGAGCGCCTTGTCCAGCAGCGAGCGCGTGCTGTCCTCCTCGTTGTCCGGCCAGTACCCGAGGTAGGTGTTGAGCGTGACCGTGGGCGTGGCGTGCCCGCAGGCCAACTGCACCGTCTTGACGTTCTTCCCCGCGTAGATCAGCGTCGTCGCGAAGAAGTGGCGCAGGCTGCGCATCGTGTAGACCCCCGAGGGCACGTCCGCTTTCTTGCACGCGGCCCGCCAGATTTGAGACCAGCGCCCCCGCCGCATAGGCAAGCCTCTGTGGTCGAGAAATAGTAGGCGCGCTGTCCGCTGTTTGGGCCTACTCGGAATGGTGCGGTCGGGCAAGGTGATCGGTTCTGCGTTCACGAAGTTCTGAATGTGCCATGCAAGCGCCTCACCAACAATGACCGGGAGTTCCGTCTTGCGAGTGCTCGTCGCCGACTTCGGCGGCGCCAGGGACGGTAGGCCGGTCTGCCATTCGCGCAATTGGTGGCGGACGTGGACCACCCGGCGCAGGAAGTCCACGCCGTCCACCTCCAAGCCGAGCACCTCCGCGGTGCGCCAGCCGCACCCAGCGGCCAGCAAGACGGCCGCCCGGTACTCCGCGGGCATCGAGTTGACGATCCTCATCACGACGTCCCCGGTCGGCACCACGTAGGTGCCCTTCGGCAGCTTCGGCAGCGTGATGCCCGTGCACGGCGTCCGGCCGATGACCCTGTCGGTGATGGCCTGCTCGAACATGGGGCGCAGCACGAGGTGGTAGATGTTGTGGATCGTGGCGGGCGCGAGCGGCCGATCCGCGTGATGCAGCCGGTTCTGAATCCAGTCCTTGATCGTGCCGGACCGGACGGCGAGCATCGGCTTCCCGCCCATGACCGGCACCACGTGGAGCCGGATGTACCGCTCCAGGCTCTCCTCGGTGCCGGTGCTGGTGATGCGCTGCTTGCGCCACTCCTCGGCGTACTCGGCAACGGTCTGGCGTCCGGCCGAGGGGTCGATGTACTGCCCGCGGATGATGTCGGCCTGGATCTTGTTGTCCTCCCGGACCGCGTCGGGCTTGCGCTCGAACGCGAGCGTCTTCACCTCGGCGGTCTCCGGGTCCTCCCAGCGGACCCGCCAGCGCTTGCCGCGGCCGTGCCGCGAGGAGCGCATGGGCTTGCCGGTCGCGGGGTCGAGCCTCTTCAGGTACCACAGGTCGTCGATCGGCATCGCGTCACACCTCGCTCTGCACGATGTCGGCGACGGTCAGGGGGTCTCTGGCCAGCTCGTCGCGCTGGGCGTGCTGCCAGGCCTCGAAGTGGGCCGCTTCGGCGCGGACGGTGAACCGCTTTCCCCTGCGGCGCTTGGTCTTGGGGTCGATCCACCTGACCTCCCAGCGCCGTCCCTTGCCGTGCTGGGCCGAGCGTGCCGGTGTGCCGGTCTGCGGGTCGATCGTCTTCAGGTACCACAAGTCGTTGACGGACATGCCTCTCCCCAGGGTGCGTTGTGCTAGCCGATGAGGTGTTGGTCGTACGGTGCTCGGCGGAGCGCCTGGATGCTTGCCTGGAGCAGGTGCTCCAGGGACCGGGGCTCGGCGCTGATGTCGACGAAGATCGCGTGCGCGTCGTGGTCGACCACGGATGGGGCAGGAAGCTCCGCCGACATGGTGAAGGTGATCTGGACGAGGTCCAGCAGGGCCAGAGGTAGAACGGAGCCGCAGATTGAGTCTTGGGTCACGTGTGGTGAAGCGTTAAACGATCACGTTCTGTTAGCTGGAAATTTCCCTTATCACCCGATCGAACCAGTGTTCGAACCAGGCCCGTGACATCTAGCAGCGGTAGGAGTACCGTCACCCGCCATCCTGCGGACTACTCTCAGTAACTGAGTGGTCATCGGATTCCATTCCCCCGTGGACTACCGAGTACCGCTCCGGGTGCGCCTCGATGTCCTTCGCGGTCGGTGTCGCCACCGGCACCCGGTACTCACCTTCCAGGCGTCGCGCGATCTCCCGCAGCAACGCCTGATTGCTGAACACCGCGATGTCCGCGTGGAAGTGCGCGAAGTCCACGGCGTCGACAGGATCGAGCCAGCCCGCGTAGATGAAGGCCTCAACCGGCTTCACCCCGAACGCCCTGGCGCACGTCACGACGAGTTCAGGTGTCGGCGCCCCTCCCGCCTTCCACGAGTTCAGGCGCGAGCGACTGATCTTGGTTTCGCGCTCGAAGTCAGCGCCGCTCCACTGGAGCCGGTCGAGCTGCTCCTGCACGAAGACCCACCAGTTCGAAGGGGTGGGGGATGTGTTCCTCATGCGGAACAGGTTACGTCTCCAGAAGGAACCGGCAAAGCAAACCCCCTGATCAGACGCGTCCAAACGCCAGATACAGACCATTCCGCCCAACTTCGCGCGCCGTTCTGCGTACGGAACATGTTGCGTCCTCGGTGCGAACGGGCTAGTGTTCCCCCATCGGAACAACGTCCGAACACGGAACGTGAGGTGATCCCCTTGACCGCGAAGCGCCACACCATCCGCCTGAAGGACGGCGCGCTGCGCAGCGCGATGACCGCGTGCGGCATCGAACTGATGTCCACGCTCCAGCAGCGCACCGGCCTCAGCCGCTCCCAGCTCGACCACGTCGAGACCGGCCGCAAGCAGCCCGGTCCCTACTTCGTCGGCAGCCTGCTCGCCGCCGTGACGCCTACCCGCGGGTTCGACGACCTGTTCGAGGTCGTCGCCGAGAACGCTTCCACGAGCCAGGCGTGATGACGGCGCCCGCGAAGCACACGGCGCCCGCCGCCGCGCCGGAGCGCCGGATGCTGACCGCCAACCAGCTCGCCGAGGTGCTCCAGGTCAGCCCCAACACCCTGAAGTCCTGGCGCTACCACGGCACCGGGCCCAAGTGGACGAACGTCGGCCGCACCGTCCGCTACCGGTGGGCCGAGGTCGACAAGTACCTCAAGGCCAACACCAACGGGGGCGCGGAGTGACCACGCAGGACCCCACCAACAAGACGACCCGCCCCGGCTGCAACCGGAACGGGCCTGTGTCGAACACCGAGGAGACCATCCCCATGTCCACTGCTGAGGCTACCGCGCTGATCGAGCGCGCCGCTACCGAGCTGCCCGAGCTGACCGCCGAGCCGACCATGCTGGCCGCGCCGCGCTGGGCCACCGCGTCCACGCTCGGCCCCGACGACGTGCACCACGTCCACGAGTCCCCGGTGCGGTTCGGCGTTGAGAGCGACAAGATCGGCCGTCCGATCGTCCGGTGCGGTGCGGCGCTGTCGCAGCTCGACTACCTGACCTCCACCGGCGGCAGCGTGGTCGGCACCGACCGCCAGGGCGCGACCATCGACCTCCTGTTCCCGAACGACACCGCCATGCTGCCCATCGGCGAGGCCCGCGTACTGCACGGCGTGCTCGGCGGCCTGCTCACCCGCTACGACGCCGCCGAGTCGCCCGCGAGCCCGTCCCGCGAGGTCGGCCCGTGGCCGTGCCTGCCCGACTGCACCGACGACCACCCGGCGGACGCGGTCGCCCACGAGTGCAGCACCCAGACCTACATCGGCAAGGTCCAGCTCGACTACCTCAAGGACACCCTCTCGGTCGAGGCCATCGCCACCAGCGTCAACGCCGACACGTTCCCCACGGTGCTCCTGGAGCGGAGCGACCTGCACCCGGACGAGGCCTCGCAGGTGACCAGCGCGCAGGCCCGCGAACTGGCCGCGCTCCTGCTGGCCGCCGCCGACAAGGCCGACGCGCTCGCCGCACGCCCGGACGCGACCGTCACCCCGGCAGGTGCCTGATGAACACCACCACGAACACGCTGCCCTGCATCGTCGGATGCAACCGCGCACACATCGCCTACCAGGTGATCGACCCCGACGCGGGTCACGGCGAGTGCAGCGCCTACACCCCGATCGGCTGGACCGGCCAACTCGGCGACACCCGCGACACCCGCGCGACGTCCGTCGGCCTCGTGCGCGGCGTCCACATCGACGAAGGCCCCTCGTCCTACGTGACCATCGGCCACGAGCGGGCAGGCGAGGACAACCTCTGCTTCGACCCGGAGCAGGCCGCCGACCTCGGCGCGCTGCTGACCCGCGCCGCCGCGCTGGCCGCCGAGCACGCCGACGCCGACGCCGCCGTGCACGCCGCATGGATCGCCGCGGGCGGTGCCGCGTGAGCCGGAAGCTGCCCAACCCGAACCACAAGGCCGCGAACCGTCTGTGGCTGCTCGCCCTGCTCGCCTCGAGCTTCATCGTCACCGTGGTCGTGCTGCTGTCGCTGCCCCAGGGCATCGCCCCGGCACCGTGCGGCGTCCAGGCCTCCCAGGTCGAGTGCGGCGGTGAGGGCTGATGTCCGAGTCTCGCGCCGCCCGCGCCGCGCTGATCTCCGACGCCTTCAACGGACGCCGCCAGGCGACCGAGAGCGGCGGTCACCGCGGCGACGCCTCGCAGCCCGCGCCGATCTGGCCGGGCGACGACAAGGACGCCGCCCCGGTCGTGGAGAGGGGCACCGCATGAGCACCGACCTGTCCAACCTCGCCGCGGTCGTGGCCCGGCTCGGCCTGCCCGCGATCACCATCGAAGCCCCGTGCCCGACGTGGTGCACCACGGGCCCCCACCCGTACGAGGCGCACGCCCTGGCACCGAACGAGTTCTACCGCACGCACACCACGCTCGTGGCCGAGACGCGGTCCGGTCTGGAGATCGTCATCGACTCACTCGAGTCGATCACCACGCACGGCTACTCCGCCGAGCCGCCCGCCGTGGTGGTGCGCCCCGGCGACGAGGTCGCCGAGTTCACCGCGCCCGCCGCGCGAGCGCTGGCCGCCGACCTGGTGGCCGCCGCGTCCGCGCTCGAACTGATCTTGATCTCCCAGAACGGGGGGCCGACCCGTGGGTGACGACAGCTACGGCGGGCCCAACCCCGCGCAGCGCCCGTTCCGCCACCCCGGCGGCCGGACGTGCCCCTCGACCGCACTCGCCATCCTCGCCGTGCCCGCCGTCTTCTTCACGGTGGCCGCGCGCCTCGCCAAGAAGGGCGGCCGTCGATGACCGACGAAATCACCGTGCCCCGTGCCGATATCGAAGACCTGATGCAGGCCCTCGCGACCTACCAGCACATGGCCCTCAACGGGGGCAACATCTGGGGGCAGCAGGACGCCCGCGACCTGATGACCCGCGTGCGTGAGGCGCAAGGGTTCGGCTACGTGTACTTCCACCTGTGGTTCGGCCGCAACCATCAGGGGTTCAAGCCGGGCGACCAGGCCCGCTACGTCGAGCGCTCGCTTCGCTACGGACCGGCCTTCTCCATCGAGGACGAACAGCGCGCCCTGACCCCGCACGCGATCAAAACCACGTTCCACCCCTGCGAGATCCTCGCTTGCTACACCCACGGTGCGCTCGTCAACACGGGCGTGAACGGTGTCGAGTGGATGGCGTGGCACACGCTGCACCGCCTCGACCGGCTCCACTCCGAACCGACGTTCGACGTGGCGAACTACGCCGCGATCGTCGAGCACATGGGGCTCGACTACGACCCCGCAGGCTTCCCTGAACCCGTCGCGCCGCTGTTCCTCGCGCCCGCCGCCCCAACGCTGTCCGTGGTGAAGGGCGGTTCCTGATGTCCCGCGATGACATCCGCAAGGCGTTCCCCGCGCTCGACGAACACACCGTGGACCTGATCGCCGACAGCGGCGTCTCGGTGCCCTTGGTCGCCGACGTCGTCGCCGCGCTGCGCAAGCACGGCCACAGGATGCCCCGACCGGCCGCCGAGCACCTCGACGCCTCCGCCCGCACGATCAGGGCCATCGCGGGTCTCGTGAACGCCCACGAGGGTCGCGACCCGTTCGGCGCGCTGCCCGCGCCCACGTCGCTCCGGGGCCGGGCATCCGCGCTGAAGCAGCAGTTGCACGCGCTGTCCCCGGTCGCCCACGCGGACGAGTACCGGTCGCTGTTCGCCGAGCTGGTCGCGGTCGAGGCCGAGATCAGCGCCGGTCGCGACGAGCCCCCGGCGCCGGTCCTCCCCGCCGCCGAACCGCGTCCTCACACTGTGCGCGCCCAGCTCGAGGTGCACGTGGACGACCTCGTCAGCGCGGACGCGCTGACCGCGCCGGGTGAAGGCGGCCCGATCCGGATCGTGGTCGGGCACCTGCCGCAGCACCTCTCCCTCGTGAAGACGGAGGCCGTGCGCCGAGCCGCGTACTGGAGATCGGACGTCACGCTCGTCGGCTCCGGCCCCGGACTGGCGTGGCTGCGCGACTCGGTCGCCGAGTACCTCGCCCAGCAGCACCTCGCCGACCTCGAGTACGAGCGCGGAACCTCCGCCCAGTAGTCCCTCGCCGAGTGCACCCCGGACGGCGGCCACGGTCGCCGTCCGGGCCTTATCCAGACACAGCAAGGAAAGGGGCACAGCGATGGCGACCCGGTCGCACCGAAACGCGATCCGGTGGGCACGCGAGATTCCGACGATGCTCCACGGTGGACGCCTTGACAGGGTCGCTCACCACGTCGTGCTGCTGATCGCCACGTGGGCCGACAACGACGGCAAGAACGCGTACATGTCGCTCGACGCGCTCGTCCAGTACGGGCACGTCGGCTTGGCGGAGCTGCACGAGGTGCTCGGCAGGCTGGAGAAGCGCGGCTACATCATCCCCGCGGTCGCCGAGCACGGCGCGGCCGGATGGGTCCTGCCCGTGGACCGCAAGCACGAGCCCGACACCATCGCCGACACGCGGGCGGCAAAGCGCCGAGCGGCGACCGCCAAGCGCACACGCGAGTGGCGCGAGGCGAAGCGCGTGACGCAGGACAACGGCGTCACCGTGACGCCTGACTCCTCCGTCACGGTGACGCAGAAGTCAAGCGTCACAACGGGAAGCGTGACGCAGAAGACCACCGTCACAGGGGGGTCGGTGACGCAGGACTGTGACGCTGGTGACGCATCAGGAAGCGTCACACCCGCAGGTCAGAGGCCTGTACCTCCAGTTACCTCCATAAAGAATTACCTCCATAAAGACGCGTGCGCGGAGCGCCCGCCCGCCGCTGTCGCGGCTGAGACCGATCCGGACGCCTCGAACGGAGCCCTCTTCGGCGCCGCGCCGAGCAAGCCCACGAAGGCCCCCGCGCCCGACTTCACCGACGACTTCAACGCGTGGTGGGCCCTCTACCCCCGCAAGGCCGACCGGAAGCCCGCGCTCATTGCCTACGAGAAGGCCCGGCTCGGCAAGGCCGTCCGCGACAACAAGAAGCGGCGGCCGGTCTCCGCCGAGCAGCTCCTCAGGGCTACGCCGATGTTCGCCGCGCAGATGCGCCAGGAGGGCCGAGAGGCCAAGCACATCCCGATGGGGGCGACCTGGCTCAACAAGGACGGCTGGGAGGACTACGGGCCCGCTGAGGCCCCGCAACGGCCCACTGTGGATCACCTCCGCGCGACCGCCGACGCCGCCGAGGCCGCCCGGCTGCTCCGCACGCACTACCTCGACCCCGGTCAGCACCCCAACGACCCCACCCCTCACGGCCAGTTCGTCCGCGCCGCGCGCGTCGCCTTCATCGACCAGCACGCCGACGAACTGGACGCCATCCTCACGAAGCAGGCCGCCTCATGACCGACCCCCAGAACACCACCGACCCGCTCAACCCCCGCGACTCCGAGCGGACCCTGATCGCCCACCTCGGCAGCGCCGCCTACCGGCTCGCCAACGTGCTCGACCAGCTCCCCGGCAGCGACTTCTACAGCCCCGCCTACGGCGACGTGTGGGACGCCGCCCGCGCGCTGCGCACCGCCGGCGAAACCATCGAGCCCGTCAACCTCGCCCGGCACATGCACGCCGCCGGCACCTTCCGCGGGCACGCGGCCGTCGTCCTCAACGGCGACCTCCTGGCGGGCGCCGGCGGCTACGCCTCCCCCGAGCACCACGCCCGGATCGTCGCTGAGTTCGCCGCGGCACGCCGCATCCTCAAGTTCGGCCTCGACGTCCAGCGCAACGCCCAGCGCGTCGGCAGCGGCGCGGAACTCAGCGAGGTCGTCTCCCGCGTACACGCCGACTTCGCCGGGCTCGACGAGGCCACCGCCCCCACCGACGAGATGCCGAAGTCCTGGGACACGGCGTTCGCCGAGTGGCAGCAGATCAACGCCGAGGGCGCCGAGCACCCGCCGATCTACCCAACCCCCTGGGACAACTTCAACGAGGCCACCGGCGGAGGCCTCCAAGGCGGCCGCTTCTACCTGATCGGCGGGCGCCCCGGCGACGGCAAGTCAACCGTGACGTTCAACCTCGCCGGGCACTTCGGGCCGGAGCGCATCCCATCCCTGTTCATCTCCGCAGAGATGTCCGATCACGAGGTCGTCGCCCGCATCGTCGCCCGCGGGGCCGCCGTCGACCTCCGCGAGCTCGTCAGCTACGGCATGTCGCAGTTCACCCGCCGAGAGGTCGACCGCTTCGCCTCCACCGCGACCGGCTACCCGCTGTGGATCGAGTCCAGGCCGACCGCCCTGCCCCGCATCAAGGCCACCGCCCGCGCCCTCAAGCGCAAGCACGGCCTCGCGGTGCTCGTCGTCGACTACCTCCAGATCGTCAGGTCCGGCAACCAGTTCGGGAACCGGCAGGAGGAGGTGGCCCACATCTCCCGCGAGCTGAAGGCCCTCGCGCGGGAGCTGGACATCGCGGTCGTCGCCCCGGTCCAGCTCAACCGCGGCCCCGCCGCGCGCGCCGACGCCCGCCCGGTCATCACCGACCTGCGCGAGTCCGGCCAACTGGAGCAGGACGCCGACATGGTCGTGCTCCTGCACCACCCGCTTGAGGACGACCCCCACAGGCCCGGCCAGCAGATGCGCACCGGGGACATCGAGTTCATCATCGCGAAGAACCGGCACGGCCAGACGACCACGGTGTCCCTGCGCTGGCTCGGCTCCTACGCCACGATCTCCAACCCGCGCCGATGACCGGCCCCGTCCGCCTCGACCCCGACGGCCGCCTGTGGGAGTGGCTCGGCCACACCGTCGACATCGGCAGCCCTGGGTGCGTCACCCCCATCCAGGACTACCCCGGCCTGCGCTTGGTCGGCGCCGCAGTGCTCGCCCACCGCGACGCCGTTACCCCGGCCGACCTCGACGACGCCGCCCTCCTCGGCTACATCGTCGAGGCCCACCCGCCGTGGGACGGCAACTGCCCCGCGTGCGGCACCGCCGAGCCGTGCCAGCCCCAGCGGGACGGCGAACTCCTCGCGGGCGCCTACCTCGTCCGCAAGTCCACCGAACTCGTCCAGCGGTCGCGCGCCAACCTCGCGGCCCACGACGCCCGACGCCGAGAGACACCAGCGTGAGCAACTGCCTATGCCGCGGCGGCTGGATCAACACCGCCTGCCCCGACCACGGGGTGCCTTCATCCGGAGACGACCCGCTGACCACCTCCGAGCAGCGCCAGCACGAAGGGACCGACGAGCGATGACCCACATCCACGGCGCCTACGTCGACGAGCTCGCCGACATGCCCCCCGTGATCGGGCCGGACGGCACGGTCAGCGTCACCGCCCAGGACCGCGCCGAGCCGTTCCGGGTCGCAGTTGCCCAGATCAGCACCGCCGCCCGCGCGCTTGGCGAGGCCTGGGCCCTCATCACCGCCGACATGGTCGCCGACACCCGCGCGTGGACGGGCGCGCACCGCGCCGCAGGCCTCGCCGATCAGCCGCCCGACGACCCGCGCGCCCGCGCCTTGTGGCTGCGCCAGCACCGCAACACTTGCCCGGTCCGGCGCTCACACGCCCGGCGCGTGGCGCGATGACCCCACCCGCTACGCCCGTTGTCGACGCGCTCGACCTCACGTCGTGGATCACCGCGGCCGTCCTCGCGACCGCGCTCTTGGCGGTCGCCGTCATGGCCGGACTCGGCCTTCGCCGCGAGCGGCACCCGCGCCGACCCGGCGGGCACCGCCGTGGGTGAGGCCCGCCGGCGCCGTGGCCGCGCGCCCGGCCCGCTCCCCCGCGGCACCTGCTCGGTGTGCGGCAACGAGTTCGCGCTCCGGGCAAGCCGCACGCTCGGCCAGCACCAGCGCCGGACCGCGCAGGGCTACCGGATCGGCCGCTGTCCCGGCGTCGATCAGCCCCCGGTCGGACTGAAAACCGTCGAAAACACCGTTACCGGTGCCGACGTCACCGCAGTTCAGACCCCAGAAATCAGGATTTCATCGGCCACTGAAGACACCGACCCCGAGCCGAGGAGCACCCCCGTGCACGACGTCACCACCGAGACCCGCCTCCGGGCTCTCGACGAGAAGATCACCCCCCTCTACGAGTACCTCGGCCAGCACCACGCCGCTGACATCGTGCCGGGCGAAGGCCCGATCGAGATGGCGCTCCGGCTGATCCGCCAGCACGACGAGCAGTGCCGGACCGCGCTCGGCAGCATCACCGCGGAGTCGACCTGCCGGTTCGAGTACGACCGCAGGGACCCCGACGGCGTCACCGTCACCTGCCGGACACATGGCGACCAGGTCAGCGGCACGGCACCCGAGGTCGCCGACTGGGAAGACGCACACACCGCCGACCGGATCAGCGCGCGGCGCGTGCCGTCCTCGCAGTCCGACGAGCACCCGGTGCCCGGTTTCGTGTGGGAGGCCGTCGCCGCCGTCGCGTCCCTGCCTGCCGTCGTCGCCGCCGTCTCCACGCCCAACCCGGCGTGGTCGGTCACCAGCTTGATCGAGTCATCCGTCCGCGTCGCCCTCGCCACCGTGGCCCAGGCCGCCTGCGCGCTGAAGGCCGCCGCACCCAGCTAGACCGCGGCCGGGCCCGCTCCTCGATGCCGAGCGGGCCCGGCCGCCGACCAACCCACCACCGCACCTCAGGAGGAGCCCCCCGTGTCCCCTTGTCTGCTCCCCCGCTGCCGGTCCGGCCAAGACGCCGCGTCCGACTCGCGCCTCTGCGAGACCTGCATCGGCCACCTCGTGTCGACCCTGCGCACGGTCGAGGAGAACGTGGCTGCGTTGACCCCCGTCAAGGGCGTGCGCCCCGGCATGGTCGCCACCGCCTCCGGCTTCGAGAGCGCCTCTCCTGCCGCCGATCACGTCCTCGTAATGCTCGACCCCCGCAGCAAGATCACGGGCCCACAGCGCACGCTCACGGGCCCGGACGACGACCTCGAGCCGCCCCTGTCCGTGGCCGTGCTCGGCGAGTGGGCGCAGCTCGCCGGGTGGACCGTCGGCACCGTCCGCGACGCCGTGTCCGCGCTGCTCGTCAACCACCGGTGGATCACCGATCAGGACTGGGTGGTCGACTACGCCGACGAGCTGTACCGGCTCCTCGGCCAGCTCCTGCGCGCGAACGGCGACGGCCCGCCGATCCCGCAAGCCGCGTGCATCCGTCCCATCGGGAGCGTCACTGTGGGACGCACGACCGTCCCCGTGCTGTGTAACGGCCCGATCGTCGAGGTGCGATACCAGACTGGCGGCGGAGCACGCTGCCTGGCCTGCGACGAGTCGTACAGTGGGTTCCAGCTCGTCCGGCTGGCTCTCGGCACCTCGGAGGCATCGTGACGTCTGGACTGCACCCCTTCCTGGCCTGGCTCCGCGCCCAGATCGCGGCCCTCCGTGCTGAAGCCGAAGCCAGCCACAGCGACGACACCGCCGAGTTCGACGCCGTCCTGGCCCAGTGCGAGGCGCACACGAAGCTCCTGGACCTCATCGAGCAATCCGCCGTGCCCGAGATCAAGCTCACGCCCGAAGCTGACGAGACCGACTTTGTCGCGATCTTCCTGGACTACAAGATGGGCGACTTCATCGACGCGGTGGGCCTCGCCTACCAGCATCATCCCGGGTACGCCGAGCAGGTCGCCGCCTACAAGGCCACCCCTCACCAGTTCCAGATAGCCAAGGCCGACGACGAACTCAGCAGGCGCCGCAACCCGACGAGCCCACGGTGAGCAGCCCCGATGAGCAGTTGCACGCCACCCTGCTCGGCGTGCTTCGGGGCTACGAGCCGGACAACCATCTCGTCCACTGCCCCGACACCGTCGTGGTCCCCTGGCCCATCCCGCCGTCGATCCCCGACCCCGCAGGCAACGGCCGGTGGCAGATGCTGACCTGGTCCGTCCAGTGCGGACACGGCAAGGACGCCATGAAGTTCGAGACCCACATGCAGATCGTGAAGGACCCGGAGGCGCCCGAACCATGACCACTCCCACCGGCGGACCTCGCGTCCCCTCCGACCTCGTGCGGTTGGTGCTCGCCGAGGAGGCCGCGCGCACCGGCCGCCCCCACCTCGTCATCAAGCCCGCCTCGCTCCGCAACTGGACACGCCGCGGCTACGTCACCCGTACCCCCGAGGGGTATGACCTGCGCGAGGTGATGGCCTACATCGAGCGGCGCGAGCAGCGCGGCAGACTTGCCGATCAGGCAGCTTGACGAGAGATCACTTGATCTGACACGCTTCGTGCAGCGGTAGAGGTGTGTCCACAGAAGCCCCCACGGTCCTCCGGGCCTGGGGGCTTCGTCGTGTCGGCACCGTCCCGCTCCACAACGAATCCGCCAGCGGTACCGCGTCGCTGCAGAATGGCGCCGGGCGGTAGATCAACGCCGTGCCGGGCCTTCGCCGGACGTCTGCAACCGCTGGATCGTCTCGTCGACCGCCTGCTCGAAGTGCTCAGCGAAGGCATCGGCTGACCGGCCCATCTCGCGGCAGATCCTCTCGGTGCCCCACACGAGGGTCACGATGACCCACGAGGCGCCTGCCGCGATGAGGACAAAGTCAGACGTGGGCGACGGCGCGGTGAGCCCGAGCCAGACGGCAAGGCCCGTCACAAGGACGGCGACAACCACCACGGCCGTGAGCGTTCGCGACACAGGCACCTCCTGGTTTCGTCACCCGGCCTGGCGATTATCGCTGGTCCCAGGCACACCGTTGCCCCATTCACCCGATCAGCGCAACAGCGCTGATCGTCCTCAACGTCCGCAGGGGTGCGGCACGACGGCTGGTCCCCGTCACCGCTGGGCATCGGAGTGCGTGCCCAGAGATCAGCAGGCCAGGCAGCCAGCACGCCGTCACGAGCCGTGGCAGGTCCGCGGCGGCCGACCGGGCATCATCTCGGTCGGCCGCCGCGTCCGAACCATCCCTCAGGAGGAACCACCCGATGCCCGCAACTCACCGCTCACGTGCCGACGGCACCGAGGTTGAGGCCATCCAGTTCGACGGCTCCAACCACGACGCCGTCCGGGCGGTCGTCGGTCAGGACTGCTTCGACACCGAGCACGACGACGGCCGCGACCCCGAGGTTGTCGCCCACGTCTTCTACCGGCTCTACAACATGTGGCAGGGCGTCAAGGTCGGCGAGTGGGTCGTCCTGCTCGGCCCCGACGAGGCGACCCGCTTCGACCCCGGCGTGTTCGACGACCGGTACGAACCGCTCGTCGACGAGCCCCCGGCCGCGGTCTAGCTACCGCTCAAGCAGCGGACTCCTGGCCAGCGGCACCGTCCGCGGCGCTGGCGCGGTAGCTGAAGTAGCCGGCCGTCACCAGCAGGCCGACACCGATCGCCGCGACCACCCAGGCCAGCAGGCTCCTGGACTCCAGCGCGGGCACGCACGACGGGTACAGGTCGACGAGCGCCGACTGGGAGACCGGACCGCCGCAGTCGGCCGCCAGGCCAGCCTCGGTCACGCTAACCGGCAGGAACGCCAGCACCACAGCCCCGAGCAGCACGGCGGCACCGACGGCGTACAGGACGTTTCGCATCTCGGACTTCATGACAGATACCTCGTCATGGACCTACCCAGTGTTACGGCGATCCCCAGGAGAGCAGAGCATCATGGCCGTCACTCCGTTGAACGCGGCAGGCATCAGCCGCAACAAGGCCTTCGACAGCAGCACCGGCGCTGCCGCGGACCCCACCAACTTCAACAGCTTCCCCAACAACGGGAAGACCTTCCTCGTCATCACCACGGGCGCGACGCCCGGCACGGTGAGCCTGGCCGTGAGCCGCAAGGTGGACGGCAAGTCGGTCGCCGACGTGCCCGTGCTGGACACCGCGGGCGCCGCTCTGGCCGCGTCCAAGACCTACATCGTCGGCATCGGCTCGGCTGCGGACTACGGCGACATCGTCACCGTCAAGGCCACGCAGAACACCACGAAGATCCTGGTCTTCCAGGTCTGACCGGGTGGCCGCCGTGACCATCGATCCCCTCCGGAACGTCGTCCGCTTTACCGCGACGGGTATGGATACCGCGCTGCTCGGCGGCTACTACTTCCCGGTCCGGGACCTCACGAACCGGGACGCAGCGCAGCGCGCCCGCCGTGCCGCCTCCGACGAACGCGAGGCCGACCTGGAGCGCAGAGCCGCCGAGCTCCGCATCGAGCGCGAGGCGGAAACGGCTCGGCTCCACCAGCGCCACGCGGACCTGGTCACCACCCACGCGGGCAACCCGATCCTCGCCGCGCTCCTCGCCGAGCACGCCCCACACAAGGGCGGCCCCGGCCTCGAGTGCCGAGGCTGTCCCGAGAACCACGACACCGAGTACGGGTGTGAGTTCATGGCGTGGCCCTGCCCGACGTGGACCACGATCGCGAACAACGGGAGGCCAACGTGAACGGCCCGTACACCTGCGGCATGTGGGACGACCGCAAGGATGCCGACATCTGCGGCGAGCCAGCATCGACGGCTTACGTGGTGCACGTCTTCCCGGACGGTCTGACCGGTGAGGTTCAGGTGCGGTCCGTGTTGGTGCTCTGCGACCGACACCGGGACGCACTGCCCACCGCTGCAACTGCCTGACCGGGAGGTGAACCGTGCAACACAACCTGCGCCTGCCCGACCTCACCACGCCCCTGCCGGACTACGGCATGGTCAACCTCCAGCTCCACCGTGACCAAGACCGCGAGTGGCTCGAAGTCCAGTCCACCGACGACGTGATCGGCGTGAGCAAGGACATTCTCGGCAGGCTCACCGCCGACGGCCAGCTCGTCGACGGCAGGTTGACCCTCGACACCGCAGACGAGTACGCCTACGAGCGCATCGAGGACTCCCAGGTCCACCCGCACACAGCCCGGTTCCGCCTCCTGCAACGGCCGTGACACCGTGCCTGCCCGCTCCAAGCGCGTGTGCAACGGGTGCCGCCAGTCCGTCCCGCCCGGACCATGCCCCTCCTGCAAACCGGCACAGCGAAAACGGTGGAGCCCCAGCGAGGCAACCCGCCCCAGCGCGGCGGCCCGCGGCTACGACGAGCGCTGGCGCAAGACCAGGCTCGCCTACCTCGAGGCCAACCCCTACTGCCAGTGCACGGTGTGCGAGCGCCTCCCGGTGTACCTCAAGCCCCCGGCCGTCGACGTCCACCACCTGGACAACCTCGGACCCAAGGGACCGCGGGGCCACGACTGGTCCAACCTGCAAGGGCTGACGCACGGCCACCACAGCCGCATCACCGCCACCGAGGACGGCGGGTTCGGCAGGCCCAAGGTCGACAAAGGGCACTGACCTACGGGCGCAAGGGCGAAGGGCAGGCAGCCCGGCCACCGCGCCGACGGGCAGCAGTGAGGCCCTCGAGGCTCGATCCGACCCCCGATCGAGATGATGCAAATTCACTCGAATGGACCTATTGACACTTTGGACCCTTTTAGGGTAGGGGGGTCGACATCGCTGGGGCTGGGGGTACCCAGACCGTCTCCGGGGGTGTCGCTCTCACCGTCTCAGAACGAAGTGACCGGGGGGCACCGGCCATGACCCTCGGTGATCACCGAATGGCCTATTGACCTGGCCTTTTGACGACAGGGGGTAGCTGTGACCTCCTCGGCCAGCACCGGGCGCAAGCAGCTCCCCGCGAACGTCAAGCTCCTGCACGGCAGGCACGAAGGCGTCGACTCCGGCGGGCGCAAGGTCAAGACCCCGCCCGCCTTCAAGCGCCTCCCACCCGAACCGCCCACCTGGCTCGGCGAACTCGCCCGCGCCGAGTGGGACCGGGTGGTGCCCGAACTGTCCCGGCTCGACCTGGTCAAGCCGATCGACGCCGCCGCACTCGGCGCCTACTGCGAGATGGTCCAGCTCTTCATCACGGCGACCGCCGAGGTCCACGAGAACGGCCTCACCGTCGAGAACAAGTCCACCCGCAAGGACGGGACCGAGTCGGTTTGGTACACCGCCAACCCCGCCGTCGGGGTCCAGCGGAACGCCCAGGCTGCCATCCGGTCCTGGTGCGCGGAGTTCGGGCTTACTCCGGCCGCCGAGATGAAGCTGGCCCAGGAGGGCGGCGACGGTGGCCAGGAGGACGACGACCCCTTCGGTTGAGCTGCCCGACCAGGAGACCCTCGACCGGCTGAAGCTCTCGCCCGAGGTCGCCTACTACCTCGTCACCCGCGGCATCCCGCTGCCCGACTGCCCGCCGCTGATCAAGACTCCCGAGGCGGGCGAGGTACTCGCGGACGCCCGGTTCGACCCGGAGCGGGTCGACAAGGTGCTCAACGCGTTTAAACGGGTCCGCCACACCCAGGGCGCTCTCGCGGGCAAGCCGCTCGTCCCGGACCCGTGGCAGGTCGCCTACCTGATCGCCCCGGTGTTCGGCTGGGTCCACCAGAACGACGCGGGCACCTGGGTCCGAGTGGTCCGCGAGCTCTACGCCGACATCCCGCGCAAGAACGGGAAGTCGACCACCTGTGGTGGCATCGGCCTCTACCTGACCGGCGCCGACGACGAGCCCGGCGCGCAGGTGCTCGCCGCGGCCACCACCACCGACCAGGCCGGGTACGTCTTCGAGCCGGTGAAGCAGTTGGCCGGTTCCTCGCCCGCGCTGAAGAAGCACTTCAAGTCGCTGGCCAAGAAGGTCATCCACCGCAAGAGCGGGAGCTACTTCAAGGTCGTCTCCTCCGTGGCGGAGGCACTACACGGCGCCAACCTCCACGGCGCGGTCATCGACGAGCTCCACATCCACGACTCGCCGGACCTGGTCGAGGCCATCGAGACCGGCGTGGGTTCCCGACGCCAGCCGCTGATCGTCATCATCACGACCGCGGACACCGGCAAGCAGGGCACCATCTACGCGCGCAAGCGCAAGCGGGTCGAGAACCTCGCCACCCGAACGATCACCTCGCCCAGCACCTACGGCGTGGTGTGGGCGGCGGAAGAGGGCGACGACCCGTTCGCCGAGTCCACGATGCGCAAGGCTAACCCCGGCTTCGGCATCTCGCCGACGCGGGAGTTCCTGCTCGGCCAGGCGGAGAAGGCCAAGGAAGACCCGGTCGAGCTGGCCAGCTACCTCCGCCTGCACCTCGGCATCCGGACGAAGCAGACCACCAAGTACATCCCGATGGACGTCTGGGACCGCAACGCGGCTCTCGTGGTCGAGGAGCGGCTGAAGGGCCGGGAGTGCTACGGCGGGCTCGACCTCGCCAGCACCTCGGACATCTGCGCTCTGGCGTGGGACTTCCCGGACGACGACGGCGGGCATGACGTCCTGTGGCGGCTGTGGATGCCGGAACGGGCCTTCGACGACCTGGAGAAGCGGACCGCAGGCGAGGCCCGTGTGTGGCGCGATCAGGGCTTCCTGCGGGTCACGCCCGGCGAGGTCGCCGACTACGCCTACATCCGCAAGGCCATCAACGACGACCGTGAGGCGTTCGACGTCCGCGAGGTCGCCTACGACCGCTGGAACTCCAGCCAGCTCGTGGTCGACCTCGGCGGCGACGGCCTCGACATGGTGCAGATGGGGCAGGGCTTCGTGTCCATGTCCCCGCCCCTCAAGCAGTTGAAGCACTTGCTGCTCGAGGGCACCGAGGAGAAGCCGAAGTACCGCCACGGCGGCAACCCGGTCCTCCGGTGGATGGTCGACAACCTCGCCGTCGCGACCGACGCCGCGGGCAACGTCAAGCCCGACAAGGAGCACTCCGGCGACAAGATCGACGGCGTCTCCGCCGCGGTGAACGCCATCGACCGCGCGATCAACCGACCGAAGAAGCGCAAGTCCGCATACGAGGACGACGAGGAACTGATGGTCGTCTGAGGAGGTTCGAATGGGCTGGCGGCGACACGTCCGCAGCCGGGTCGTGGTGAACCTCAAGAGCGGTTCCGCCATCGAGGGCGTGCTCTACCGATCCGACACGCAACTGCTGGAGATCAAGGGCCCCATCGTGCACGAACCGGGGGCCGAACCCGCGCCCGCCGACGGCTCGATGGTCGTCGAGCGGTCCAACGTGGACTACGTCCAGATCGTGGGGTGAGGGCATGGCGTTCGTGGTGTCCTCGGGATCGCTGACCTCCGTCCACCGCGCAGCACCGCCGACCCTGCCGTACGCCGTCCGTCTCGCGGACGACTACTCGGCGGACTACGCGGAAATCTGGCGCACCCAGCCTGCGGTGCGGATGGTGGTCACGTTCCTCGCCCGCAACATCGCTTCGCTCGGTCTGCACGTCTACCGGCGCGAGTCCGACACGAACCGGACAAGGCTGACCGACCACCCCCTGGCGTCGCTGCTCGGCCGTCCGAGCCCCAAGACCACGACATACCGGGCGATCAACGCGCTCGTGCACGACCTGGGCATCTTCGACGCGGGGTACTGGGCCAAGGTCAAGGCTGGCGACGACCGGGCGCTGTTGCGGGTCCCGCCCGCCCAGATCACGCCGAAGGGCGACTCGTGGGCGGGCCCCGACAAGTTCGAGATCCGCGGCAACCGCGGCAAGCGCGAGGTCGACGCCGACGACATCGTCTACTTCCGCGGCTACCGCCCCGAGGACGACAAGGCGGGTTGCTCGCCCATCGAGTCCCTGCGGCGCATCCTCGCGGAGGAGTACGAGGCGGGCAGGTACCGGGAGCAGACGCTCCGCAACGGCGCCCGCATGTCCGGCTACCTCAAGCGCCCCGCAGACGCGCCCCAGTGGAGCAAGAACGGCAAGGACAACTTCCGGGCCCAGTGGCAGGCGCAGTACGCGGGCAACGGCCCCCAGGCCGGCGGGACGCCGATCCTGGAAGACGGCATGGAGTTCGTGCCCGCTTCCCAGACGGCGGAGCAGCTCCAGTACATCGAGACGCGGAAGTTCACCCGCGAGGAAGTGGCCGCGGCCTACTTCATCCCGCCGCCGATGGTGGGCATCCTCGAGCACGCCACGTTCTCCAACATCGAGCAGCAGCACCTGATGCTCTACCAGGACACCCTCGGCCCCTGGCTGGTGCAGATCGAGCAGGAGATCGACCTCCAATTGGTCCCGGACTTCCCGGACACCGGGCGGGTCTACGTCGAGTTCAACCTGGCCGAGAAGCTGAAGGGCTCGTTTGCCGAGCAGGCCACCGCGCTTCAGACGATGGTCGGCGCCCCGATCATGACCCGCAACGAGGGCAGGGCGAAGCTCAACCTGCCGTCCATCGACGGCGGGGATGAGCTCATCACCCCGCTGAACGTCCTCGAGGGCGGGCAGGCCTCGCCCACCGACTCGGCGCCGCCCCCAAAAGCGGTGTCGCCGTCCGTTAAGTCGCGGTCGGCGAAGGCGCTCTCGGCGGAGGACGACGTGGACGCCGTCGCGGAGGCGCTCCGGAAGTTCTTCCGGCGGCAGGAGCGGGTGATCAAGTCCCGCCTCGGCGCGAAGTCCCGCAAGGCTCTCGACGGCGAGGTCTGGGACGAGGCCCGTTGGGACAACGAGCTAGCCGCGGACCTGCTGTCGCGGGCTGAGCCCATCTCGACCGCCGCCGGCAGGGCGACCCTCGACGATGTCAGCTCCGACCCGGACCTCTACGACGCGTCCCGCACCGAGGCATACCTCGACGTCGCGACCCAAGGCGTCAGCCACGGCATCAACCTCGAGACCGCGGCGCAGGTCGAGGCGGCTCTCGACCAGGACGACCTCGATGCGGCGCTGAAGGACGTCTTCGCGGTGGCGGTGGAGACCCGCGCCGTCGAGATCGCCGCGGGCTTCGTCCAAGACCTGACCGGGTTCGGCAAGGTCGAGGCCTTCAAGCACGCAGGCCTCAAGGGGCGCAAGACCTGGCGGGTCACCTCCGGCAACCCCCGGTCGGCGCACGCGTCGCTGAGCGGCCAGACGGTCGACTTCGACGCGAAGTTCACCAACGGCGCCATGTGGCCCGGCGACACCCGGCTTCCTCCGGGCGAGCGCGTGAACTGCAAGTGCGCGCTGGATGTCTCCACCGTCTCCGAATGACCAAACCCATCCGGCGGGGCAGACCTCCGCCAGCCCGACCGCACAAGGGCGGAAGGAGAACCGTGCGTATCAAGAGCTGCCCCGTGCAGATCAAGGCCGCTGGCCCCAACGAGGGCACCGAAGAGGGCGTGTTCGAGGCGATCGTAGCCGCGTACAACCTGGACTCCGTCGGGGACAAGATCGTGCCCGGCGCGTTCGCGGAGACCCTCGCGGAGTGGGCGGCCAAGGGCGACCCCATTCCGGTGCTGTGGAGCCACCTGTCCCACGACCCCGACTACCACATCGGCTACGTCCTGGAGTCCGAGGAGCGCCCCGAAGGTCTCTGGGTGAAGGCCCAGATCGACCTGGACGACCTCGCCGACCCCAAGTCGAAGGCGGCCAAGGTCTACCGCCTGCTGAAGGGCCGACGGGTCACGCAGTTCAGCTTCGCCTACGACATCGTGGAGGGCGGCTGGGTCGAGCAGAAGGCCAACGGCGTCGACTCCAGCTACTACGAGCTGCGCAGGCTGAAGCTGTTCGAGGTCGGCCCGACGCTCATCGGCGCCAACCAGCAGACCGAACTCCTGGACGTCAAGTCCGGCGACCGCCCGGTGCGCATCAGCATCGACGGCGCCACTCCCGAAGACTCCGCGGCCATCAGGCAGGCCGTCAAGACCGCTTTCGACCCTGCGGGGACGAAAGCGGCGACGGCCCCGGCGGCAGCGCGGCTCGATGGCCTCAAGCAGATCGAGGCCCTCGTGAAGGAGTTGCTGGGCTCCACCGACACCAGCACCACAAGCGACGACGAGAAGGCCGAGCCACCGGCCCGGTCCGCCGACTCCGAGGAGCCCGAAGGGGCCAAGGATGTTCAGCCGACCCAGCCCAGCCCCGCCTCGCTCCGTCTGCGCGCCGAGCTCGCAGCACTCGCTTCGGGCCTCACGCTCACGGACTGAGGAACCACGATGAAGATTGACGAGATCAAGGGGCGGCTCGAGGTCGTCCTGAAGGAAGCGCAGGCCATCTCGGCGAAGGCCGAGGACGCTGGCCGCGACTTCACCGACGACGAGCGCTCCGCCGTCCAGGCGAAGATGGCCGAGGCCAACGACCTCGCCGAGCAGTTCAAGAAGGCCAAGGGCGACGGCGAACTCCGCAAGGCCATCGCCGGTTTCGGCGACGAGATCGGCCTGAACGAGAAGTCGGAGAAGCGCACCCCGTCCGGCCTGGTGATCCCGGACGGCCGCAAGTCCCTCGGTCAGCACTACATCGAGTCCGCCGAGTACAAGGCGCTCCTGGACAGCGTCCCCGGCGGGAACTTCTCCAAGCAGCACCGGGTCCAGGCCCGCCCGGCTGGCTTCCAGCACCTGGTGCCCACCTCGCGCAGCGCCAAGGCGCTCCTCACGGGCGCCTCGGACACCGCCGCGGGCGCGTTCGTCCAGAACGACTCCCTCGGCCTCCAGGTCGGCATGGAGGCGTTCCAGCGCCCCCTGACCCTGCGCGACCTCGTCACGCCCGGCACCACCGGGTCCGACACAGTCGACTACGTCCGCATCGCCAGCACCACCAACGCGGCCGCCCCGGTGGCCGAGGCGACCACGACGTCCAACGGCACCAAGCCCGAGTCCTCGATGGCCACCATCAAGGTCGCGGCCCCGGTGAAGACGATCGCCCACTGGATTCCCGTCACCAAGCGGGCCCTGAGCGACGCCGCGCAGATCCGGACCCTGATCGACAACTTCCTCCAGTACGGCCTGGAGGAAGAGCTCGAAGACCAGATGATCGCCGGCGACAACGTCGGCGAGAACTTCGAGGGCCTGAGCAACGTCTCCGGCGTGCAGGCGCAGGCGTGGGACACCAACGCGCTCGTCACCCTGCGCAAGGCGAAGACGAAGGTCCGCACCGTCGGCCGCTCCATCGCGACCGGCTACGTGCTCAACCCGCTGGACGTCGAGGCGCTCGACCTGCTGACGGACAACGAGAACCGCTTCTACTTCGGCGGGCCGTCCGGCACCATCCAGATCGGCACCGCGGCCCCGCTGTGGAACCTGCCGGTCATCGAGTCCGAGGCTGTCCCCGCGGGCACCGGCTACGTCGGCGACTGGCGCAAGGCCATCCTCTGGGACCGCGAGCAGGCGTCCATCACGATGAGCGACTCGCACGCGAACTTCTTCATCCAGAACCTCGTGGCGATCCTCGCCGAGATGCGCGCGGCCTTCGGCATCATCCAGCCGAACGCGTTCGTCGAGATCGACCTGACCGCCTGATCCGGAGGAGGCACCGTGACGTACTTGAACCCGGCCGCAGGCAAGCGGCGCGAGTCGACCGGAGCGGCGGCCGTCACGGTCGCCAACCTCACCGAGGGTCCGGGAACCGCCGACGGCACGCTGGTGGACGTCGGCGCGTCGTTCACCCAGGCGACGCTCAACAACAACTTCCGCGACTTGTCGGCGAAGCTCAACGCGCTCCTCACGGAGTGCCGCAAGGCCGGAATCATCGGCTGATGGCCCACGGACGGTGTCCCGTATGCGGTGTCGCTCACGCCACGTGCGGGACACCGTCCACCTCGACTCCAGTGGACATCCCCCAGGAAAGGGTCACGTCAGTGGGAGAGCTGCGCAGGTACAACGTCACCGTCGGCAAGAACACCACGGTGATGAAGCTGAACGACAAGGACGCCGAGGCCTACGGCGACGACGCCGTGCCGGTCGACGGCAAGCCCCCGACCAAGGCCCGCGGCGCACAGAACAAGGCGCGGACCGCGAGCGACAAGGGGAGCACCGATGGCCCCGCTGGCGACCACGACTGAACTCGAGACCTACACCGGTCTCACCTTCGAGCAGGCCCGGTCCGACATGCTGCTGGAGCAGGTGTCGGCCGCGGTGCGGAACTACTGCCGCTGGCACGTCGCGCCGTCCCACGTCGACACCGTCACGGTCGACGGCTCCGGCGCCGACGTGCTCAAGCTCCCCACGCTGTTTCTCACGGCCCTGACATCCGTCACCGAGAACGCCGAGGCGCTCGACCTCGACGACCTCGAGTGGACCGAGGCGGGCTACCTGAAGCGCTCGACCCCGTGGACGCGCAAGCTCCGCGGGGTCGTCGCGGTCATCGAGCACGGCTACACCGAGGTCCCCCTGGAGGTCAGGGAGATCGTCATGAACGCCGCCGCCCGCGGCCTCCTGACGCCCGCCGGTGGCGTGGTTCGCGACCAGGAGTCCATCGGCGACTACAGCCTCGGGACGACCTACTCGCAGATCGGCTTCAACCAGGCCGGCGGGTCGGCGCTGATGGATCACGAGAAGACGATCCTCGACACCTACAGGATTCCGAACCCGGCATGAGGAGAGACATGCGGTACGCGTTCAGCAAGTTCGACGGCCAGCCCCTCCCGGCACGTAACCGCCTGGAGCTCGAAGCCCTGCTCGCCGAAGGCCACCACGCCGAACCGACGGAGGTGTCCGGTGCTGAGTCGACTGCTGAAGCAGACCTGCCGAATCCTGACGCCGACCAAGACGGCCAACGGCTTCGGGACGGCGACGGACAACTGGGCGAATCCGGGGACGCAGGAGCGCCCGTGCCGCCTGCAACTGGTCGGCGGCGCTGAGAGCGACGACAACCGGGACCTCTCGATCGGTCAGTGGAAGCTGTTCCTCCCTCCCGCCGCGGTCGTGTCCGAGCACGACCGGGTCGAGGTGGAGGACAAGGTGCTCGAGGTGGTCAGCGTCTACCCCGTTCACAGCCCACGCGGTCTCCACCACTACGAGGTCGCCCTGACGACCTTCTCCGGAGGTGTGCCCAGTGCCTAGCGTCCGGGTAGTCATGAACCCCTCGGCGATCGAGCGCTTGCTGCGCGGTCCCGAGTCCAAGGGGATGAAGCGCTCCCAGGCAACGAAGATCGCAACCGCTTGGAAAGGCAACATCAACCGGATCACCGGTGCAACCGACGCGTCGATCGACGTCGAGGAGGACGGCGATCAGTTCCTGGTCGTCGCCGACACCGCCCGCAGCCCTGGGTCCGCGTGGTACTGGCTGGAGTACGGCACGTCGAAGATGCGCGCGCAGGCTCCCGGTCGGCGCGCGATCCGGAAGGGGTGAGCATGACCGTCCCCGTGGTCGTCATGCCCAACCCGTGGCTGATGATGCTCGACCTCATCCGGGCGCACGAGGACATCCCGGACCCGTTCAACCCGGTCAACGAGCACATCCTCGAGACGCTGCCCGACCACTTCCCCGCGGGGATGCCCTACCTGCACGTGGTGCAGGTGCCCGGCGGACGGCGCAACGTCCAGCTCCGCCTCGCGACGGCGCTGTTCGACCTCCACGTCTACGACCCCGACCTGTTCGCGGCGATGGAGTACGCCCGGCAGTTCGCGGGCATCGTCCAGTCGTTGGAGCAGAAGCGCACCGCCCTCGGCGGCTTCAGCCTGGTGCGCCTGGTCGACGAGCCGTTCCCACTCACCGACCCGGACACCGGGTCACCGCGGGCGATCATCCCGGTCTCGGCGACGTACCGCCCGCTCTAACCCCCCTTCCTGCCCCGAGCACGGGGCTCTTCGTCATGCCCAAGGAGTGACCCGTGGCCCCGGTCGTTGAGAACACCGTCGTCGGCAAGTACGGCAACGTCTACATCGCCCCGTTCGGCACCGCACCGCCGTTCACCGTCCCCGCCGACGCCACCGTCGACGTCGACTCCGCGCTGCCCCCGGCCTGGACCGCGGCCAACCTCGGCTACCTCCACGAGGAGGACACCCCGACGTTGAGCTTCGACACCACGACCGAGCGTGTCAGCGCGTGGCAGCTCCAGGGCGCGACCCTGCGGTCCCTGCTGACGATGAAGGTCCGCTCGATCCAGTTCACGTGCCGCGAGTTCAACCGCAAGGTGTGGAACCTGGTCGAGCCCGGCACCACCTACACCCCCGGCGCCAACGGCACGGTCACCGCGACCATCCCGGCGACCGCGTCCAACCCGCCCAAGGCGGGCCTGTTCGAGATCCAGGATCTCGACTTCGGCGTGAAGCTCCTCGTCTACGTGCCTCGCCTCACGGTGTCCGAGCTGGGAGACCTCCAGTTCAACAACAGCGACACGGCGAACACGCAGATCACGTTCGAGTTCGAGCAGGAGACCGACACGGCCCCGCCGTACTACATCGCGACCAACCACCCCGGTCTGGTCAACGCCTGAGCCGGTGGGGTCGGACGCTGTGCGGCCGTCCGACCCCACTTTCATCCTGTCCGCCGCACCGACGTTCGGAGCCGCACATGCCCCGCTCGCAGAAGCGCAAGCGCAAGTCCGCCAAGTCCACCGGGCCGGTCCCCGACCTCAGCAGAGCGCTCGCGCCCAACGCGCTCGCCGCCGAGGCCCAGGGCCGCAACATCACCTTCGTGTGGCGTGACATCGAGTTCGTTGTGGACCTCCAGGCCGTCAAGTTCGGCAAGGCCGCCTTCTCGATCAGGGTCGTCAACAACGACACCCTCAACGTCATGGTCCGCATGGACGCGGCGATGGCCGTCCTCGAAGCGGCGGTAGGCCAGGAGCAGCTCATGCAGGCGCTCGCGGTCGAGCCGAACTTCTTCGACGACATCGAGGTCATCCACAGCTTCTGGGACGCGTACACGACCGCCGTGTACGGGGCCGCCTCGGGGGAATCGCAGGCCTCCTGACCTTCCTCGACCACGAGGAGGCGCGGGAGGCCATCGAGTTCGATCTGGCCGTCCGCGGCATCGACCTGGCCGACCTCTACACGGACCGCATGTCCCTGCGGAGGTTCCGGGTCCTCTTCCGCGGGCTCCCCAACGACAGCCGGATTCACACCGTGCTCCGGCGCATCTACAAAGAGCAGGGCGACCTGAAGACCACGCCGATCGAGGAGCTTCCCGCCGACGTCTGGTCCACACAGGACTGGATGCTCGCCACCCTCATCGACGAGACCCGCGGCCTCCGCTGGCTGTACGCCGCGAGGAATCGCAAGCCCGGCACGCCCGCGCCGCCGTACCCCGAGGCCATGCCCCGGCCCGGCGGCCAGCCACGCAAGCGCAAGCGCATCAACGCCTTCTTCTCGGCGTTCGGCCTACCTCCTCTGGAGGCCGCCCAACCCTGATGGTGGAGGTGGGCTGTGCCGCGTGGTGTGGAGATCGGCCGCGGCTACATCGCTGTCGACACCGAGGACGACGGGGCCCGCGACAAGCTGAAGTCTTTCGGCGTCGCCGCAGCCAAGGCGTTCGCCTACGCCGCCGCGGGCGCCGGAATCCTCATCGGCGCCACCGCAGCGGTCGGCATCCAGTTCAACAGCATGAAGGAGCAGGCCGAGGTCGCGTTCACCACGCTCCTCGGCAGCGGCGACGCCGCGCGCGCCATGCTGGCCGACCTCCAGAAGTTCGCCGCGTCGACGCCGTTCGAGCTGCCCGGACTGATCGACAACGCCCGCCAACTCCTCGGCGTCGGTGTGGCGGCCGACCAGGTCATCCCCACCCTGACCGCGCTCGGCAACACCGCGGGCGCCCTCGGCATCAATCAGGACGCGTTCAACCGCATCCTGCTCGCCACCACCCAGGCGATGGGCAAGGGCAAGCTCCAGGGCGAAGAGCTCATGCAGATGGTGGAGAACGGCATCCCCGTCTGGCAGCTCCTGAGCAAGGCGCTGGGGAAGCCGGTCGAGGAGCTCCAGAAGCTCTCCTCGGACGGCAAGCTGCTGTCCAACGAGGTGCTGCCGCTCCTGTTCGACCAGATGCAGAAGGACTACGGCGGCGCGATGGCCGCCCAGTCCAAGACCCTCGTCGGCACCTGGTCGTCCTTGAAGGACAACGCCAAGAGCCTCGCGGGCATCGGCTTCAAGCCGCTCTTCGAGGAAGCCAAGAACGTCGTCGGCGCGCTCGGCGAGCTGGCCGCTTCCGACGGCGGACGCGAGTTCGCCGAGCGGTTCGCCTCCGGGCTCGACCTGGCGATCAAGCAGACCAAGACCTTCGTCAACGGCGTGCGCATCTCGCTCGGCGGCGAACTCGGCGACACGCTCGACATCGCCAAGGCGCGGGCGCAGGCCTACTTCGACACCTTCAAGACCGTTGCCAGCAACGCGTTCAGCGGCCTCGGCGACATCTTCCGGCGGCTCCTGCCTGAGATCAACACCTTCTTCAACGCCCTCGGCTTCGCCGTCGAACCAGCGCTGCGAGCCGTCAGCTCTGTCTCGGAGTCCTTCGCCCGCAACGCGGACGGCATCGGCAAGGCTCTGACCACCGCGCTCAGCATCGTCAACGCGGTCGCGGGTCCCGGCTTCGCCCTCCTCGGGTCGGCGATCTCCGGCGCGGCCTCGGTGCTGTCCGGCCTGCTCAACCTGATCAACAGCGCGCCCACGTTCTTCGGCACGCTGGCGGGCGCGCTCGCGGTCGGCGTCATCGGCTGGCGGCTGCTCGGCGGCTCCATCGCGGACGCCACCAAGGCCCTAACGCTGTTTTCCACGACCGGCCTCATCGGCAACGGGCTCAAGGGCTTCGCGTCCAAGATCGATGACGTGGCCATCGCCGCCGGTGCGCTGACCGAGCGGCTCCTCGGGTCGAGCAAGGCCGGTATGGGCCTGGTCAACATGGGCACCGCCGCGAGCGGTGCCCTCCGCGGCCTGGCCTCGGCTCTGCCCGCTCTCGGCGGCGCGCTCGCCGTGGCGGGCGTGCTCCTCGGTACGTACCTGGTCCAGCAGAACGCCATCAAGGACGCCGCCGAGGGCATGGCCCGCGGGCTGTCGGAAGGCGGCCAGAAGGCCAGGGACGCGGCCGCGTCGCTCGGCAGCCTGAAGACTCAGCTCGCCGGGGTCGAGGCCCAGCAGAACGCCTGGAATAACAGCCTCGCGGCGACCCAGGCCGGTGCCGATGACGTGTTCGGCGGTCAGCTCGGCGACAAGGCGGCGGACCTGAAGAGCCGCATCGCCGAGGTCGACACCCAGTTCAAAGAGCTGGTCAAGAACATGTCCCCGGCCGAGGCCGCGCAGGCGAACTACAACCGGGCGGTCGCCGAGTACGGGGCCCACTCCGACCAGGCGACGCAGGCGAGCGCGCTCTGGCGGGCCGCGCTGGCGGACGAGAAGCTGAAGAACGAGCAGGCCGCCGCGGCGACCAAGACTCACATCGACAAGCTCCTCGAACTCCAGGCGACCCAGCTCGGCATCCTGAACACCGACATCGGGTACCGGCAGTCGCTGTCCCAGTTGGAACTCGCGCAGGCGCGCGCGGCCGACGCGGTGCAGAAGTTCGGCTCGTCGTCGCAGGAGGCCAAGGACGCCAACCTCGCCCTCGAACAGTCCATCGCGGGCACCATCGACGCGGCCGGTCGACACGCGGCGGCGATGAACTCCAGCAAGTCCGCGGAGGAGCAGGCCACCGCGGCGATGAATGCCCAGAACGCCGAGGCCGTCCGGCTCGTCAGCGTCATGGGCGACCAGGCCCCGGCCAGCTTGCAGAAGTTCGTGGCCAACATGGACGCCTCCCAGCTCGCGGCGATCGGCGTCACGGCGCGCGTCAACGAGGCGGGCCAAGCAGTCCTCGTCATGCCCGACGGCAAGGAAGTCAAGCTGCTGGGCGACAACGCGGACGCGATGGCCAAGATCCAGGCGGTCAACGACGCCACCCTGAAGGACAAGTACGCGACCCTGTGGATCACCACCGTCACCTCGACGGACAGCAAGGTCGCTGCTGACTGGGGCGTCGGCGGCAAGGCCATCGGCGGTGCCACGAAGCCGAACGTGCCGTACATGGTGAACGAGCGCGGCCCGGAAATGATCTTCGAGGACCGCGCGCAGTACGTCGCCACCGCCTCGCAGACCCGATCGATGCTCAACGGGATGGGTGCCGGCTCCAGCGGCCGGCCGCCGATCCAGCAGAACATCTACCCCTCGCAGGGGATGTCCGAGCAGAACATCGCCGACCTCGCCGCAGCAGGCATCCAGTGGAGGTCGAGGTTCACATGACCACCATCATGACGCCCACCTGGGCGATCGACGGGGTCACGTTCAACGTGGCTGACGCCGACGTCGAGTGGATCATCCACGAGGACGAGGGGTGGGACAACCCGCCCGAGCTGAAGGACTCCCTGTCGTCGCGGATGATCGGCGCTGGCTCCTACGACAGCGTCGCCTACCCCGGCACGCGGCTGATCGTCCTGGACGGGCTGCTCCGCGGCTCGTCCAGGACGATCGTCGAGAAGGCGCTCCGGAAGCTGGCGCTCGTCGGCGGTTCGGGCCTGGCGACGCCGCTGGTGCGGACCGATGAGGAACTGGCCTTGCAGTGCATGGTCAAGCGCGCCGCCCGGCCGTCGACGCGCCGCCTGTCCCCGACGGACGTCCTCTTCCAGCTCTCGCTCGTCGCGCCGGACCCGCGCAAATACTCCGCCGAACTGCACAGCACACCCGCCGTCGGCCTCGGCACCCCGCCGACCGGCGGCGTGCTGTGGGACGGCCCGGCGGGCGGCACCGGGCTCCAGTGGGGTGGACCCGCGGGCGGCACCGGCGTCATCTGGCAGGGCGCCGCGGGCACGCCCGGCATCGTCACCGTCACCAACGCCGGGAACGAGCCCGCCCCCCTCCAGTTCGCCATCACGGACTCGGCCGAGGCCATCCCCAACCCCGGCATCCAGAACCTCAGCACCGGCGAGGTCATCGCCTACAGCGGCGTCCTCCCGATGGGCTCGCTGCTGGAGATCGACGCCGACCCCGAAGCGGCCTCCGTCCTCGTCGACGGCTCGAACCGCGGGCCGAGCCTCAGCCGGGCGGAGTTCTTCACCGTCCCGCCCGAGACGTCGATCCAGATCCTGTTCACCTCCACCGCTCCCGCCCCCGGCGCCTCGCTGGTCGTGCGCTGGCGCGACACCTACATCTAGGAGGACTCGTGGTCACGCCTGTCGCTCTGACCGATGCGATCCCCCTCCTGGAGACCGGAGGCGTCACGGGACGCAACTCGTCGCAGGACATCCGCAAGGGGTGGATCACCCCCCTCGTCCAGGTCGGCAGCACCTCGGACGAGTTCGTCGCCCGGCAGGGCGTCTTCTACCGCGGGGTCGGCACGCCGACAATGAAGGTCAGCCAGAACGGCACGGCCGACCGTAACGTCCGGATCACCGCGGGCTCCTGCGTGATCAACCGGACCGGTGAAGGCTCGTACCTGGTCTTCACCACCACCGCCGTCTCGACGCTGCAACTCGACCTCTCCGACGCCACGAACCCGTGCATCGACGCGGTCGTGGTCCGGCTGTACGACAAGAACATCACCGCGGACTCCGGCGCCCCGCTCCACGGCCCCTACTTCGACGCGATCCGTGGCACGCCCAACGCCTCCACCAACCTGAACGGGACGCCAGGCAGCGCCGGCGGGCCGCCGATCATCCCGGACGGCTGCCTACTGCTGGCCTACGTCGTCCGGGCTGCGAGCAGCCCCGGCAACACGATCATCGACGCCAACATCACCGACAAGCGGAAGTCCACCGCGCTCCTCGGCGCGAACCGGCTCCTGCTCGCGGGCGACTCCGCGGCGGACAGCGGATACACGCTCGGCGACCTCCGGCAGCGGCTCGTCGGCGGCGTCCTCCAGGCCCCCGAGTTCTGGGGCGTGGACAGCAAGTGGCACGGCACGGTCCCGCGCTACTACCAGGGCGTACAGACCCTGTCGTCCGGCACGCGCAGCATGGCCAGCAACACCGTCTACGTCCACAGCCAGATTGACATCCCGGACCTCGGCTACGACTACGCGGCGACCTTCCGCACGCACATCCAGGTGTCCGGGCTCGGCAACGACAACTACGTCGAGGGCTGGGTGCGCTCGGACAACTCGGCCTCCGGCACGATCTGGGCGGCGGGCAGCGCCATCGCCCGCGGCGCCCTCGACGCGCCGCTGTCCCTGCCCGGATACAAGGTCTGCAACGTGCCCGCGGGCGCGGCCAAGACCTTCTACTTCACGGTCCGCGCCAACGTTTCCGGCAGTTTCTCGTGGACCGACCTCGCCAACGGCTTCTCCGCGCTCGTCGTCCCGCTGTAGCCGAGGAGGCGACCCGTGGCGCTGCCCTTCCGGCTGTTCGTGGCCAACACGGTCACCGGCCAGATCGTCACCGACGTGCCGTTCGTGGGGGTCCCGAAGTGGGAGTACCGCCTCAACTCCACCGGTGGCCTGACCGCGTCGGTGCCGATCGGCGCACTGTCCAAGCGGGACCTCGACGAGTTCGCCAACTCGTGGCGGTGGAGTTGGGGGTTCGCCTACGGCTCCCACATCTTCCAGGCCGGGCCCGCAGTCACCGACCGCTACACCGACCAGGAGGGGCCGCCGACGGCGGACGTCGGGTGCGGCGGCCTGATGCACCTGTTCACCAAGCGGATCATCAAGAACTCCGCGTGGACCGAGGGGCAGAACATCGCCTCACCGGTCGCCGACCTCCAGTACACCAACCTCACCCTGCGCACCATCGCGCGCCGGATGATCGAGAACGACATGGCGCAGGTGGGCCACAGCCTCCCCATCGCGCTGCCCGCCGAGGATGCCCCCTCGACCCATGAGCGCTACTACCCCGGCTACGACCTGGCTACCGTGGGCGAACGGTTGCAGCAGCTCACCCAGGTCAACAACGGGCCCGAGGTCGAGTTTCGCCCCGTCTACACCGACGACAACCAGTTGGCGATCCGGTGGGAGATGCGCGTCGGCAACCCGCGGCTCGGTCGGCTCGACGCGCCGCACGTGTGGGACTACGGCGCCGCGCTGACCCACGTCGACTACGACCGCGACGGCAGCCAGCAGACGATGGCCCACTTCGAGAAGGGCAACGGCGACAAGCGGGACCTCCTCACCGCCTACCAGGACGACAAGACCCTGGTGAACCTCGCCACCTACCCCTACCCGGAGCTGGAGACCGTCGGCTCCGACGTCAGCTCCACCGAGGACGGCACGCTGCTCCAGTCCAAGGCGGACGGCTACGTCGCCACCCACGGCCGTGCGGTGATCTCGTGGGCCGCGACCGTGCGGATCGACGGCACCAACGGCCAAGGCAAGATGACCCGCTCTCCGTCGATCGACCAGCTTCGCGCCGGCGACACCGCGACCATGCGGATGCAGGACCACCGCCGCATCCTCGACGGCACGTACACCCGGCGGGTGCTCGGCGCCTCCAGCGGCTCCGGCCTCTACACCGCCCGCCTCGTCTTGCAACCGACGGAGTAGGGGGAACCCGTGACCCTGCCCGGCCCGGTGCCACAGTCGAACGACAAGCTCCAGGACGACATCGGCAGAATCTGGGCGTCCATCAAGGAGTTGGGCCGCAAGACCCTGCGCGTCATCCGTCGGGACAGCGACGGCTCGCGCGCCTTCGACGCCTCCGGCGACACGTGGCTGCTGTTCGATAAGGCGGAGAACCAGCTCGTCGCCGACGACGCTAGCGGCGTGGGCCTGGCGCTCCCGTGGATTCCCATCCCCACCGTCTCGATCCTCGGCATCCCGCAGACCAACATCGCCTCCTACGGGGTGGTGGCGTCGACGCTGGGCTTCCGCAAGACCTCGCCCTACTGCTCGGTGACCATCTACGCCCAGACCCAGAGCGGCGCCGTTGGCAACGCCCGCGTGACCATCAACGGTGTCGCCGTCGGCGCCGTGCTGGCGGTCCCCGCCACCTCCACCCAGACCCTGACCCAGAACCTCGCGCTGCCCGGCGCCGTCGGCGACACCATCACGATCAACGTCGAGGTGCAGGTGACCAACGCTCTCGGCACCATCGGCGCCGCCTTCACGGCCACCCAGCGCGGAACCCCTTAGCTACCAACCAGGAGGCACGCGTGACCGGCTGGAATCGACGAGGACTGTGGTCGGCGCCGCGCCTCCGCGGGCGGTCGAGCGTGACCCTCATGGCGGTTTTCTGCATCGCCGCGCTCGTGCGCGCCTGGGACTACGCCACCGGCACGGACGGCACCGCGGCTACACCCGGCTCCGCGCTCGGCGCGATCGAACGGGCGTTCCCGCTCTGCGTGTGGGGCACCGCCCTGGCTGTCGGCGCTGCCCTAGTGCTTGGTGGCGCGGCGGGCCGGTGGGGGCTCGCCGTCGCCGCCGGGTCGGTGCTGCTCGCCGCCACCTACTTCGGCCTCACCGTCGGCTTGTTGGTGGAGTACCTGGGACGCCCGTGGTTCGACGGCGTCCGCGCCGCGATCGGTCTGGCCGTCCCGGTGGTGTGGCACATCATCGTGGCCAACCACGCCGCCACCCAGCGCCAGGCGCTCGCCCTCGCAGAAGGCGGTGCAAGTGGCTGACATCGCGTCCATCACCGAAGTGATGAAGAACAACCCGGCCGTCGTCTACGTCGGCATGGCCGCCGTCGTGCTGGGCTACGTCGCCACGGTGTCCTCAGAGCTCCAGAAGATCCTCGGCCCGCTGGGGCGCTGGCTCGCCGCCCGGCAGGCCCGCCGCACCGAGCGCGCCACGAAGCAGACCGACGTCCAACTGCTCGACATCCAGCGCCAACTCGGCCACGTGGTGCCCCGACTCAGCGAGGTCGAGCGGCAGCTCTACCAGATGCGCCAGCTCGCGCTGAACCACGAGCCCTGGGACTGGCAAGCCCTCTCCGACCTCCGCCGCACACAGCCGGGCTACAGCGAGCCGCCACCGCTGCTCCCGCCCCCGGCTCCCAAGTCCTAGGGAGGACTTCGTGACCTTGATCATGGGTGCGCCGAGCACCGACCTTCCCACTGTGCTGCGCAACCTCGTCGCGCAGGGCGCCGACCCGCTGTTCGTCGGCACCATCGCCCCGGAACTGTGGGCGGCGTCCGAGGACTACGGCCTCGACCCGGTGTACGTGGTGGCGCAGTCCGTGCAGGAGACCGGGTGGGGCAAGTGGCCCGCGCCCGCAGTCATCGACGCCCGGTGGCGCAACACGTGCGGGCTGAAGGTCCGCGACCAGACCCTCCACCCCGAGGTGGCGGCCAGCAAGCCGCTCGCGCACCAGCAGTTCCCCTCGTGGCGACTGGGTGCCATCGCGCACGTGCAGCACCTCCGCGCCTACGTCGGCGTGAAGTTCTCCGCCCCGGTCATCGATCCGCGGTGGGACTGGGTGTTCGGCAAGCACGCGGCCCGCCACTGGGAAGACCTGTCGGGGAAGTGGGCCGTCCCTGGTGAGGGCTACGGCCAGAAGGTCGTAGCCATCGGAACCAAGCTGATCGGAGCGTGACCCTGTGGGAGCAGTGAGACAACTCGTCGACGAGCTGCGACGCCGCGGTGTCGTCGTGCACGAGTGGTCCGGATGGGACGGCCGCGGCAACGAGGGCGTCACCCAGATCACCCCGCACGGCGCGGTCCTGCACCACACCGCCACCGGCTACGGGTCGGCGTTCGCCGGGCTCGTGGCGTCCACCCGGTCCGACCTGTACGGCGGGTGCCTGTGCAACTTCGCCGGGAACTCCGACGGGTCGCTGACCGTCGTCGCCTCCGGCCTGGCGTGGCACGCCGGGTCCGGCGCGGGCCCATCGCTCGGCCCGCTGGCGCCGTACCGCTCGGCGATGAACCGCAGCACCATCGGCCTGGAGATCGTCTACCCCGGCGACAAGCCGATGACCGACCAGCAGTACGCCGCCGCGCTGGTTTTCGCGCGCGCCGTCGCAGACCTGTTCGGCGGCGGCGACATCGAGTGCGTCCGCGCGCACGCCGAGACCAACGGCCGCGGCGGTGACGGCAAGTGGGACCCCGGTTGGGCGCCGGGTCAGACCATCGACATGGCTGCCTTCCGCCGCGAAGCAGCCGCAACCACCTCCAAGGAGGACGACGTGACCCCTGAGGACATCAAGGCCATCGCCGCCGAGGTCGGGAAGATCCTCGTCCCGGTCGGCTACGGCACCGGCAAGGACGCCAAGCCCCCACTGCCGCTGACCGAGCACATGCGCGGCAGCAACCACGGCATCTGGACCGAGCCGGAGCGCGTCGGCAAGGAGGTCAAGGCCCTCGTGCAGGAGTGCCACGACGACCTCGCCCGCCGCATCGGCGAGGGCGGCGGCGGTCAGGTGACGCTGACCGACGAGCAGGCGCAGGCGGGCTTCGACAGCCTGAAGGTCCAGCTCGGCGCGCAGACCGAGGAGGCGCTGGAGGACCTGTACCAGCGGCTCGTCGAGACCAACTCCGTCGACGCCGTCCGCCAGGTGCTCGCGTCCTACGTCGGCAAGGCGACGGTCGACCTCAGCTTCAAGAGCACGGCGCCGAGCCCGTCCGGGGGCGCGTGATGAACACCGCGCAGATCCTCGCGATCGTCGTCGGCACGCTCGTGCCGCTCGTCAACGGCCTGGTGACCCGGTACGCGGCGAGCCGCGCGCGGGTCTACCTCCAGCTCGTACTGAACTCCGCCGCGGGCTTCGGCGCCGAGTGGCTCCACGCGCTCACCACAGGGACCGCGTACGACGTCGGCTCCGCCGCGCTGGCCGCGCTGCTCGCGCTCGTCACGTCGATCGCCACCCAGGCCGGTGTCTGGGCGCCGCTCGGCGTGTCCGAGAAGATGAAGCGCTCCGGCGTCGGACGCTCGGAGTTCGACCTCGCCCGCTGACCGACAGACAACACGAAGGGCCCCGGCTCACCCTCGCGGGTGGGCCGGGGCCCTTTCGGCGTTGTACGGGTCGCCGGAACTGGCAGTCAGCTTGCGCTCGGCTGTGCCGACTCCTCGGCGCGGAGCAGTGCGGCGCGCTGCTCGCACAGCTCGGCCAGCTCCCGGCCGAGGACCGCCATCCGGTCGAGGCGCTCCAGCGCTCCCGCCGTGGTCTCATCCTGGCCGAACCCGATGCGGTTGTAACCGAGGCGGTCGATCCGGTCGCGGATGTCGTCGTCAGCGGCCACGCTCATGCCTCCGGGGTTCCGTAGTGCTGGGCCATGAGCGCGCGCACCTCGTCGTGGACCTCCGGCGCACTCTCGCGGAGGCGTCCGAGGTACGCCTCCGCCTCCGCCTGGTGGCCGTCGTCGGTGAGGTCGACGACTTGGTAGAAGTGCGCTTTCGCGTCGCGGGCGGCCCGCCACGTCTGGCTGAAGTCCACGGTCACGCCGCCTTCGGAGGTGGTGGGGTGGGGCGCTGCGCCTGCGCGGTCGGGGGAAGTTCACGCGCAGGCGCAGCGGACTGGGGACGACCACCGGCGCGGGTGGTCGGCAGTTCGAGGGAGGCCGCCGCCGAGGTCGAGCACTGCCAGTCGGCGAGGCGCGCCCTCACTCGCGACACGGTGCGGTGCCGGACCCGGCGGCGGCGGTACTGGGGGATGAGCACGAACGCGACGAGCACCAGGCCGCCGACGGTGAGCACGAGGCCGGTCATGCCGCGTGCCTCGGCCGAAGGGATGCGACGAGGCCGCCTTCAGGGGAGAGAGCGGACCTCGCCGCATGTCGTGCCCGCGTCGGGGGGTGCGCGAGCACGCTGGGGGGCCCGACGTGCCTGCCGGGCGTGGGCACGATATGCGGCGGTCGCCGGTCCGTGCCGAGGTGGGAAGCCCAGAGAGCTGCCTGGGCTGCCATGAGTTCGCGGATGTGGTCTCGCCGTGCCCGCTCGTCACGGCGGCGGCAGTGGCGGCGGCCGAGCTGGACCGCCGACGCGACGAGCGCCACCACGAGCGGCAGGGGTAACCACCACATCGCGCACCTCCGATACCTCGGGAAGTTGGAGGCCCGCCCCGCGCCGGGGGCTTGTGAGAGCGAGCGACGCGGGACGGGCTGGCTGCCGGATCAGGGGCGGACCCTCGCCGGTCCGGCGGCCGAAATGAGTAAATCAGAAATTTCCCTTTTCGGGGACTCCCCTGATCGAGCGAACCTTGGGAACCCGGAGTCGTGCACGATGGGCGCACCACGATCACAGGAGGCACGGCATGGGTGAGAGCCCCACGTCGCTGAAGCGGTACCTCGGCGGGCAACTGCGGCAGCTACGAGTGGCGGCAGGGCTGCGGCCGACCGACGTGATGGACGAACTCGCGTGCAGCCGCTCCAAGGTCACCAAGATCGAGCGCGGCCAGGTCGGCATCCGCGAGAAGGAGCTGGAGGCGCTGCTCGCGCTCTACAAGGCCGAGCCGAGCCTGGCCGCCGCGCTGATCAATGTCGGCCGCGAAGCGCGCAAGCGCGGGTGGTGGGCGTCCGAACAGCTCACCTCCAGCGTGCCGGAGTTCTTCCGGACGTTCATCGGCCTGGAGTCCTCGGCGGAGGAAATCTGGACGTACCAGTCCGAGCTCGTTCCCGGCCTGCTCCAGACCGAGGCCTACTCGCGAGCGGTCATCAACGCCGTGAGCCCCGACCTCGACGGCTTGGAGGTCGAGCGGCGGCTGAAGGTGCGCAAGCAGCGCCAGGCCCGCCTCATCGGGTTGGACCCTCCGCGCATCGTTGCGGTGCTGAACGAGGGCGTCATCCGCGAGGTCGTCGGCGGACCGGAAGTGATGCGCGAGCAGCTTCAATTCCTGCTCGACATCCAGCAGGAGATCCCCGTCGAGGTGCTGGTGAAGCCCTTCACGGCGGGCGCCCACCCGGTGATCGGATTCAACTTCGTAATACTCCGGGACCACGATCAAGATGAGCCCAGCACGGTTTATGTCGACGGCTTGACCAAGGCGGACTACCTCGACGCGGCGACCGACCCTCAAGACCTGGTGATCTACTGCGACGCATTCGAGCGACTCAGGACCGTGACCCTTCCGACAGACGAGTCCCGCACGCTCATTGCTAGCGTTATAGGCGCTTTGTGAGAGCGAGTGAAAGGGGTGCGGGATGACGAGTGCTGACCTGTCCCGTGCCACATGGCGCAAGTCGAGCCGCAGTGGTCAAGGCGGCGAAAGCTGTGTGGAGATGGCGTGCGCGCCCGGCGTCATCGCGGTCCGGGACTCGAAGAACCCCACCGGCCCGGTGTTGATGTTCACGCGCGCGGAGGTGCTCGGCCTGCTGGCCGTGGTCCGACGCGGGCAGTTCGACACCTGACCGGCGACGGGGGGCCCGACGTGACTGCGTCGGGCCCCCCGTCTTTACCCATTTTCTACCGGAGGCGACCCGTGGGCGGCTCCTTCCCAGGTCAGAGGCAGTGCGACGGTGTCTCCTCCCACACGGGCTTCGTGTGGACCGAGATCCGGGTCGTCGGCAAGGCCGCCCACGGCTCGCGGCCGCACCTGGGCGAGGACGCGATCCTCAAGACCGGGCCGGTCCTGGTGGCGTTGGAGCAGCTCAACGAGAAGCTCCGGGCGCACGAGCACCCGCGGCTCGGACCGGGCACACTGCACGCGTCCCTGATCACCGGCGGCCGCGAGGAGTCCACCGTTCCCGACCTGTGCGTGCTCACGGTCGAGCGCCGCACCCTGCCCGGCGAGACCGTCGCCGACGTGGAGCGCGACGTGGCCGACCTGCTGGCGTCGTGCGCCGTGCGGGCGACCAGCCGGACGACGTTGTCGCGCGAGCCGTTCGAGACCGACGACGGCCACGAGTTCGTCGAAGCGGTCACGGGAGCGGTGACGACGGCGTTGGGCAGGCCCGCCGAGCTGGCCGGGGCGTCGTACTGGGCGGACTCGGCTTTCCTGTCGGCGGCGGGCATCCCGACCGTCCTCTTCGGACCGCCTGGCGACGGGGCGCACGCCGAGGTCGAATGGGTGAGTCTCGAAGGGACGGTCGAGTGCGCACGGGCGCTCGTCGTCGTGGCGAAGGAGTTCTGCCGGTGACGTTCACGCCCAACCCGCACTTCCGGCCCGAGGCCGTGCCGCCGCCCGCCGGGCCGGAGGTCCAGGCGTTCCACCGCGGTCTGCCCGGCTACCGGCCGACGCCGATCCGGGTGGTCGACGGCGTGCGGCTCAAGGACGAGTCGGACCGGTTCGGGCTGCCCGCGTTCAAGATCCTCGGTGCGTCCTGGGCCGTCGAGCGGACGCTGCGCGCGCACCCGGACACCCGCGTGCTCGTCGCGGCCAGCGCGGGCAACCACGGCCGGGCCGTCGCCCGCGTCGCCGCCCAGCGCGGCCTCGGCTGCCGCATCTACCTGCCCGCCGTCACGAGCGCGGCCAGGGCCGACCTGATCGCGGGCGAGGGCGCGGACGTCGTGCGGGTGGACGGCGACTACGACGCCGCCGTCGCGCTGGCCGAACGGGACGGCGCGGCGCTCGTGGCGGACACGGCGCTGGAGCCCGCCGAGGGCCCGCCGGAGTGGGTGATCGACGGCTACTCGACCCTGTTCCGCGAGATCGACGGGCCCGTGGACGTGCTGCTGGTGCCGACCGGCGTCGGGTCGCTGGCCGCCGCAGCGGTCCGCTGGGCCGTCCACGAACGACCGGGCACGGCCGTCGTCGCCGTCGAGCCGGCCACGGCCGCGTGCGTGACCGCGTCGCTCGTCGCGGGCCGGATGACCGCCGTGGACACACCGGGGACCACGATGGCCGGGATGGACTGCGCGACCCCGTCCGCGGTGGCGTGGCCGACCCTGCGGCACGGGCTGAGCGGCACGATCACCGTGACGGACGACCAGGCGGCACGGGCGATGCGCGACCTGGCGGCCGCGGGCCTGACGATCGGCGAGTGCGGGGCGGCGACGCTGGCGGCGTGGCGGGCGGACGGCACGCCGGGTCGTTCGGTGCTCTGCGTAGCGACGGAGGGGGCGTCCGATCCTGACGCCTACGCCCGCGCCTTGTCCGCTTGACGACAAGAATTCTTCACCGTCTGGAGTTGGCCGGTGACCGTGGGTATGGTCCGCCTCCATGCAGCGAAGAGGTGTCCTGACCACCGTTTTGGCCGCAGCCGCACTCGTTCTCGGCGTCTGCTCGGCTCCGGCCGCGCTCGCTGACCCCGAGGCCATGGCCGAAGATCCCGCGTCCCTCGTCAACCCCCTGATCGGCTCGACGAACCTCGGCAACACCTTCCCCGGCGCGGTGGCGCCGTTCGGCATGCTGGCGTGGAGCCCCGAGCTGACCAAGGGCAACGCCACGCGCGCGGCGGCGCCCGGCGGCTACCAGTACGACGCGACCAAGGTCCGCGGGTTCAGCCTGACGCACATGTCGGGCACCGGGTGCGCGGGCGGTTCCGGTGACATCCCCTTCTTCCCGCTCGTCGGCTCGGTGACGACCTCCCCCGCCGCCGACGGCACGGACGCGGTGTACGCCAGCACGTTCAAGCACGAGAACGAGGTCGCGAAGGCGGGCAGCTACTCCGTCGGCCTCGACTCGGGCGCGAAGGCGGAGCTGACCGCGACCCCGCGCACGGGCTCCGGCCGGTTCACCTTCCCGGCGGACAAGCCGGGCACGATGCTGATCCGCACGGCCAACTCCGAGGTCGGCAGCACCGCGTCCGACGTGACCGTCGACCCGGCGACCCGGACCGTCTCCGGGTCCGTGACCAGCGGGAACTTCTGCGGCTACATCAACCAGGTCGGTCGCCGCAGCTACTACACGCTGCACTTCGTGGCGGAGTTCGACCAGCCGTTCGCGAACGTCGGAACGTGGCAGGACAACGTTGTCACGCCCGGCGCGACCACCTCGACCGGCGCGACGACCTACGGCACGGGCGGCTGGCCGCTGGTGGGCAAGGGCTCCGGCGCCTACGTCGGGTTCGACACGGCCAAGTCGCCGGTCACCAACGTCCGCGTCGGCATCTCCTACGTGAGCCTGGCCAACGCCAAGGCGAACCTCAAGGACGAGAACCCGCCGAGGCAGACGTTCGAGAAGACCCGCGACGGCGCGGTCAAGGCGTGGAACAAGCAGCTCAAGCGCATCCAGGTCGGTGGCGGCACCCCCGAGCAGCGGACGACGTTCTACACCGCGCTCTACCACGCGCTGCTGCACCCGAACGTCGTCAGCGACGTCAACGGCGAGTACTGGGGCATGGACGGCAAGGCGCACCAGAAGTCGAGGAAGCAGGAGGCCCAGTACGGCACCTTCTCCGGCTGGGACGTCTACCGCTCCCAGCTGCAACTGCTGACGCTGCTGGAACCGGACGTCGGCTCGGACATCGCGCAGTCGCTGCTCAACCAGGCCGACCAGAACGGCGGCGTCTGGGACCGGTGGACGCACAACTCCGGCGGCACGCACGTCATGAACGGCGACCCGGCCGCGCCCGCGCTGGCGGGCATCCACGCCTTCGGCGGCACGGACTTCGACGTGAAGGCGGCCCTGAAGTCGTTGGTGCAGGCCGCGACCGTGCCCACCGAGCAGGACTTGAGCCGCGACGGCTGGGCGGTGATGTCGGTCGGCCAGCGCCCGTCGTTGGACAAGTACCTGGACAAGCACTACATGCCGTCGGTGTCGAACGCGTGGGGCGGCGCGGCCGAGACGCTGGAGATGTCCACCGCCGACTTCGCCCTGTCGGAACTGGCGAAGGACGTGAAGGACCCGGCGACGGCGAAGGTGTTCGCCGAGCGCTCCCAGTGGTGGCAGAACAACTTCGACCCGGTCGCGCACAGCACGGGCGGGTACATCCGCAACCGCAACGCCGACGGCACGTGGGTCCGCGACTTCGCGCCCGGCACGGAGAACGGGTTCGTCGAGGGCACCAGCGCGCAGTACACGTGGATGGTGCCGCACAACGTCGCGGGCCTGATCGAGTCGATGGGCGGCCGCGAGCGGTTCACCAAGCGGCTGGACGACTTCTTCCACCAGGCCGACGGCAGCTGGGCGCTGAGCAACGCGGGCCCGGACAAGGCCGCGCTCGACAACGAGCCGTCGATCGGCTCGCCGTGGCTCTACAACTACGCGGGCCAGCCGTACAAGGCGCAGCAGACGGTCCGCCAGGTCCTCAACACCATGTGGGGCAACAAGACCGGCGGCATCCCCGGCAACGACGACCTCGGCGCCATGTCGTCGTGGTACGTGTTCGCCGCGATGGGCCTGTACCCGCAGGTGTCCTCGCGCGCCGAACTCGTGGTCGGCAGCCCGCTGTTCCCGAGGATCAAGGTCGACCGGGACGGTGGCGCGGACATCGAGATCACCGCGCCGAAGGCCGCGGCCGACGCGCCGTACGTCCAGGCGCTCAAGGTCAACGGCAAGGCGACCACGAAGACGTGGCTGCCGGAGTCGTTCGTGGCGAAGGGCGGCAAGCTCGACTTCACCCTCGGCACGACCGCGAACACCGCGTGGGGCTCGGCGCCTGCCGACGCGCCGCCGTCGTTCCGCGACGGGGAGCAGCCGATCGTCCACGCGCAGCCGTTCTACCTGACCGTGTCGCCGACCAGCCCGACGCTCGCGCCCGGCGGGTCGATCACGGCCGCCGTGCAGGCGAAGCGGCTCTACGACGGCGACCCCGCCGTGACGTACTCGGTCGCCGGTGACAGCGCGCTGGTCTTCACGCCCGCGGCCGGCACGGTGCCGATCACCGAGGCCGGGGCTCCGTTCACGATCTCCACCGAGGCCGGTGCGCCTCAGGGGTTCTACTCCGCGAAGGTCACCGTGACCGTCGCCGGGGCCGAGCCCGTGGTGCTGCCGCTGACGGTCAAGGTGGCCCCGCCGGGCAGCATGCTGGCGGCGGTGAACAACATCGGCGTCTCCGACGACAAGGGCTCCGAGGAGGCCGACTTCGACGGCGGCGGGTACAGCTACTCCAAGCAGGCGCTGGCCGCGGCCGGGCTCACCCCCGGCGGCACCGGCACCGTGGACGGCCTGACGTTCACCTGGCCGGACTCGCCCGACGACCGCGCGGACAACGTCATCGCCGCTGGTCAGAGCATCGACGTGACCGGAACGAAGCTGTCGTTCATCGGGGCCGCCGCGGACGGCGGCCGGACCGCCCCCGCCACGGTGACCTACACCGACGGCACGACCGGCACGGTCGACCTCGGGTTCAGCGACTGGACCCTCGGCGGCGGCGGGCAGAACCCGTCGTACGGGAACGTGGTCGTGGCCAAGACGCCGTACCGCAACCAGATCGGCGGCGGCAACGAGCTGGTGGTGACGAACATCTTCGCCACCAAGACGTTCACCGCGCCCGACGGGAAGGTGCTCAAGAGCGTCAAGCTGCCCACGAACGGCGGCTTGCACGTGTTCGCCATCGCCTCCGCGTAGTCGGGACCGCCCGTCGGGGCAGCGAAGTCTGCCCCGACGGGCGGTTTGGCGCGGGTAGCGTCGTGGGCAGCCCACCGGTAAACCGAGTGGAGGCCGCCATCGTGTTCAGCGGAGTGCTGTTCGACTTCTCCGGCACCCTGTTCGACGACAAGTCCGTCCTCGACCCCGCCCGAGACCTCGTCGGCGACGCGGTGATCACGCGGGTCCTCTCCGTCGTGGACTCGCCGGAGGGGATCGCGGCCCGGCGCGGCTGCGACGTGTCGCGGGAGCGGCACCGGGCCGTGTGGACGGCGCTCATCTCGGAGGCCGGCCCATACAGCTCGGTGGTGGTCGACGCCATCTACGGCGCGCTCACCGACCCGACCGCGTGGACGCCGTACCCGGACACCGCGCGGGTCGTCACGACGCTGCACGAGCGCGGGCTGCGCGTCGGCGTGGTGAGCAACATCGGCTGGGACATCCGGCCCGCGCTGGCCGACGCGGGCGTGCTCGACGTGCTGGACACCGTCGTGCTGTCGTGCGAGCAGGGCGTGGAGAAACCCGACCCGGCGCTGTTCACGCTGGCGTGCGACAAGCTCGGACTGGAGCCGTCGTCGGTGCTGTTCGTCGGCGACGACCCGATCAAGGACGGGGCGGCGGTGAAGGTCGGGATGCCGGTCTACCTGCTGCCGAGCGAGCGGTCCGCGACCCGCGAGCGAGGTCTGGCAGCGGTGCTCGACCTGGCCTAGGGTCGCCGGATGGACCTGATCCCGTGGCTCCTCGACTCGGATCCCGCCCTGCGCTGGCAGGTCGAACGCGACCTCGCGGGCGCGCCGCCCGAGGTGTGGGAGGCGACGCGGGCGCGGGTCGCCACCGAGGGGTTCGGCGCGCGGCTGCTCGCGCTCCAGGACCCGGACGGCCAGTGGGCCGGCGGCGCGTTCTTCCCCAAGGACTACCAAGGCGGCGAGGGCCAGCCGTGGACCGCGACGACGTGGACGCTGAACTCGTTGCGGGAGTGGGGGTTGGACGCCGCCGTGCTGCGCGGCACCGCGGAACTCCTGGCCGAGAACAGCCGGTGGGAGTACGACGACCTGCCGTACTGGGGCGGCGAGGTCGACTGCTGCATCAACTCGTGGACGCTCTCGAACGGCCTGTGGCTGGGCGTCGACATGACCGGGCTCGCCGACTGGTTCGTCGAGCACCGGTTGCCGGACGGCGGGTGGAACTGCGAGTGGGTCGAGGGCTCGAAGCGGTCCTCCATCCACTCGACCCTCAACTCCCTCAAGGGCCTGCTGGACCACGAGGTGACCACCGGCGGCACGGACGCGACGCGCGAGGCCCGGCGTTCCGGTGAGGAGTACCTGCTCGAACGCGGACTCCTGCGCCGCGTCACGACGGGCGAGCGGATCACCGAGCGGGCGGGGCGCTTCACCTACCCGATGCGCTGGTTCTGCGACGCCCTCAACGCCACCGACCACTTCCGCCGGGCGGACCGGCGCGACGACCGGATGGCCGAGGCGATCGACCTCGTCCGGGCCGCCCGGCAGCCGGACGGCACGTGGCTCCAGACCCCTCGGGACCCCGGTGAGGTGTGGTTCGAGGTCGACGTCCCCCCTGGTGAGCCGTCGAGGTGGCTGACCCTCTTCGGGACGCGCGTCCTGGCGTGGTGGGACGCCGCTTGACACGGTTGGCTAATGGCATTAGCTTTTCGGCTATGAGCATTAGCCAACCGAGGAGCGCGACCATGACGCAGCACCTGGAACTCGACGGCGGACGACTGGCGTACGACGTGATCGGCCAGGGGCCGCTGATCGTGCTGGCCCACGGCATGGGCGACAACCGCGGCGCCTACCGCGAACTGGCCGCGGCGCTGGCCGACGCCGGGTACCGCGTGGCGTCGGTCGACCAGCGCGGCCACGGCGAGTCCAGCGCCGACTGGCCCTCCTACACCCGCACCGACTCGGCGGCTGACCTGCTCGCCGTCGTCCACCACCTGGGCGGACCGGCCGTGCTCGTGGGCCACTCGTTCACCGGCGGCTCCGTCACCATCGCCGCCGCGCAGGAGCCCGAGTCGGTCACCGCGATCGTGGAGATCGGCCCGTTCACCCGCGCGCAGAAGGTCGACTTCGGCGGTCTCTTCACCAACGCCCGCTACCGCAAGGGGATGCTGCTGCTGATGGGCACCGGGATGTTCCGCAGCGTCGGGCTGTGGAAGCGCTACCTCGACCACGCCTACCCCGGCGCGAAGCCCGCGGGCTTCACCGAGCACCTCGCCGCGCTCGACGCCGACCTGCGCAGGCCGGGCCGCATGGCGGTGCTGAGCAAGATGGCGCTGTCCGCCCCCACCGACGCCGACGCCAAGCTCGGCGAGGTCCGCTGCCCCGTGCTGGTCGTCGAGGGCTCGCTGGACCCCGACTGGACCGACGCCCGCGCCGAGGGCGAGGGCATCGTGGCCGCGATGCCCGCCGGGCTGGGCCGGGTCGAGGTCGTCGAGGGCGCGGGCCACTACGCGCACGCGCAGTTCCCGGACGTCGTGGCCACGGCTGTCCTGACGTTCCTCAAGGAGACCGCCCGTGGCTAGGGCGGCGCTGTCGGCGGACGCGGTGGTCGACGTCGCCCTGCGCCTGGTCGACGAGGAGGGCCCCGCCGCGCTGACCCTCGCGGCCGTGGCCTCCCGCGCGGGCGTCGCCACGCCGTCGCTCTACAAACACGTCCGCAGCCTGGCCGAACTGCGGGCGCTGCTGTCCGCGCGGATCATGGACGAGATGAACGCGCGGCTCAGCGGCGCGGTGATCGGCCGCTCGTCGGACGACGCGGTCCGCGCGCTCATGCTCACCTGGCGCGACTACGTGCGCGAGTACCCGAACCGCTACGGCGCGCTCGACCAGGCTCCCGACCCGCTGATGGCGCAGGCCGGAGAACGGCTGGTGGGCATCATGCTGGCCGCACTGCGCGCGTTCGGCCTGGAGGACTCCGACGCCATCCACGCCGCCCGCTGCCTGCGCTCGGCCGTGCACGGGTTTTCGGTGCTGGAGGTGGCCAACGGCTTCCAGCTGCCGGAGAAGCTGGACGAGTCCTACGACCTGCTGATCCACATGATCGTCGCCGGGCTGCGGACACCCCTCGCCTAGGGCCGCACGAGCACCTTGCCCAGCACGCGGTCCGCGGTGAGCCGGTCGAGTTCCGCGGGCAGGTCGACCAGCGCCACCTCCCCGGTCACCAACGGCTCAACGACCAGGCCGTTCTCCAGCGCGTGGAGCGCACGGGGGAAGTCGGCCGGGCCGGTGCCGTAGCTGCCGCCCATCGTGACGGGCTTCCCGTGCCACCCCGCGAGCCACGCGGACTCCTTGCGCCGCACGGTGTCCAGGTCGCAGTCCAGGTCGGGCAGCCGGTCACCCGCCTTCGTGCCGCCGTAGAGCATCACGACACCGCCCGGCCGCACCAGGTCGAGCGCGTCGCGGAGCAGGTCGGGGAACACGAAGCTGGTGGCGACCACCACGACGTCCTGGCTGCCGGGCTGCACCGCGCGACCGACCGCGTCGGGCAGCACTCCCCGGTCCGCCAGGAAGTCCAGCCGGTCGCGGCCCCGGTTGCGCAGCGCCACCTCGGCACCGCCGAGTTCCGCCAGCCCGGCGATCAGCACCCCGGCCACGCCCGCCCCGAGCACGGTGACCGTGCCCGGCGGCGTGCCCGCGTGCCGCTCGGCCATCGCCACGCAGTGCGCGGCGCACGCGGCGGGCTCGGCGAACACCAGCGTCCGCGCGCTCACCCCGTCCGGGGCCCTCGGCAACGCCCGGACCAGGTCCTCCTCGGTCCCGGACAGCCACAGTTCGCGGGCGAACCCGCTGCCGCGGCGGACCGGCACGTTCGGGTCGAGGCAGACCCGCGTGCCGGCGGGCAGCACGCCGTCCTCGACGACGCCGACCAGTTCGTGGCCGAACTGGCTCGGCCCGCCGCGCACGCCGGTGATCTCCTTGAGGTCCGACCGGCACACGCCCATCAGCTCGGTGCGCACCAGCACACCGGGGGACCCGTTGCGCGACGGCGGTTCGCGGGTCAGCCGGGGACCGTCGGCGGTCAGCGCGACGGCGAGCTGGTCCACACGGTCTCCAAGGCGTCGGTGAAGCGGTCGGCGATCAGGTGGGCGTCGGCGACCGTGAGGATCAACGGCGGGCGCAGCTCGATCACGTTGCCCAGCCCGTGCTCCGAGACGCGGGTGATCACGCCGAGGTCGGCCAGTGCCGTGCTCAACGCGGTCGCGAGCCTCGGGGACTTGGACCCGTCGGGTTCGGCCAGCTCCACGCCGAGCATCAGCCCGACGCCCCGGACGTCGTCGAGGAAGTCGAAGCGCTCCTTCAACGCCGTGAGCCGGTCGAGGATGACCTGGCCGGTGGCGCGGACGTTGGCCAGGAACTCGGGCTGCTTCACGATGTCCAGCGTCACGACGGCCGCGGCGGCGGACAGGGTGTGGCTGCCGTAGGTGAAGCCGTGCAGGTTGCGCGGCATCCCGACCAGCTCCTCCTCGGTGATGATCGCCGCGAGCGGCAGGCCGCTGCCGGTGAGGCCCTTGGACACGGTGATCATGTTGGGGGCCACGCCGAAGTGGTCGGCGGCGAACAGCGAGCCCGTCCGGCCGAGGCCGGTCTGGTTCTCGTCGAAGATCAGCACGATCTCCCGCTCCGCGCAGAACTCCTTGAGCCGCTGGAGGTAGCCGGGCGGCGGGACGACGTTGCCGCCGACGCCGCTGATCGGCTCGATGATCATCGCGGCGACGCTGCCGGTGGACGCGTAGGTGATGAAGTCGTCGATCCGGTCGACGCACAACCTCCCGCAGCTGTCCGGTTCCTGCTTGTAGAAGCACCGGTGGCAGTAGGGGTCCGGCACGTGCAAAGCGCCCGGCATGTGCTGCTGGAACGGGGCCCGGATGCGCGCCGACCCGTTCCACCCGGCGGCGGCGACGGTCTGGCCGACGTGGCCGCGGAACGGGACGATCACGTCTCGTCTGCCGGTGTGCCACTGGGCGATCTTGATCGCGCCCTCGTTCGCCGTCGACCCGCCGGAGCTGCGCAGGTTCACCCTGGTCAGGTTGTCCGGCGTCAGCTCGACGAGCTGCCGCATCACCCGGTTCGTCGGGTCGGTCTGGAACGACGAGCTGGCGAACACCAGGTCGTCCACCTGGCCCTTGATCGCCGCGACGACCGCCGGGTGGTTGTGCCCCAGCACCAGGTTGAACGTGCCGGACACGCAGTCCAGGTACTCGCGCCCGTCGGAGTCCCACATCCGCACGCCCTCGCCGCGCACCAGCCGCACGTCGCCCAGCTCGTAGTAGGCGTCGTCCTTCGGGTTCACCCCGGTGACCGGGTGCATCAGCGCAGGCCCAGGCTGGCCAGCTGGGTGTCCACCCAGCGTTCCAGCGTCCACGGCTCGGCCGCCTCACGGCGTTTCAGCGCCGACGCGGCCCGCTCCTCCGGCGTGGCCAGCAGCGCCGCCGCGATGGCCTCGGACTGCTCGGACACGTCGAACGGGTTGACCGACCGGCACACCCCGGACAGCACCTCGGCCGCGCCCAGCATCTCGGACATGATCACGTCGGCGTCGCGGCGGTTCACCAGCGGCGCCTCGAAGACGCTGAGGTTCTGGCCGTCCACGGTCGAGTTGAACATCAGCAGGTCGGCCCGCTCGAAGCAGCCGAAGCTGTGGTTGACCTCGTTGTCGCAGTGGGTGCGCACGGTGTCCGCGCCCAATTCGGCGTTGGCGGCCTCCACCTCCGCCTCCACCCGGCGGACGTAGTCGGCGTTCGCCTCGACGTAGAGCCGGTTGGGGTTCATCCGCACCAGCATCCGGGTGCCTTCGAGCGCCGGGTTCTCCTTGACGGCCTGGACGAACGCCCGCACCGCGCGCCAGCCGTTCTTGATCGGGTCCGTCCGTCCGGAGTGGACGACCAGCCGGTGCTCCCCGGCCCACTCCTCGATGCCCTCGGGCAGCGAGGACTGCCTGCGGTGCAACGTTTCCGGGCTGTAGCCGAGCACCTGCGTGCGGACCTGGCACGTCCGGCCCCGCCACGTGACCGTGCTCGCCTGCCGGTCGACCACGGCGTCCGGGAACAGGTCCTCCACGCACGCCAGGAAGTTGCGCGACCAGCGGTCGGCGAAGAAGCCGATCACGTCGGACGCGAGCATCCCCTCGATGATGCCGGTGCGCATCGGCTTGGGCAGGATGCGCCAGTAGTCCGCCGACGGCCACGGGATGTGCACGAAGTGCAGGATCGGCGCGTCCGGCCGTTGCGCGCGGATGCGGGCGGGCACGCACACGAGCTGGTAGTCGTGCACCAGGTAGACCGGGTCGGCCACGTCCGCGGAACGGGTCAGCAGCTCGCGGGCGTAGTCCTCGGTGAACTCGTCGAACGCCTCCCAGGCCTTCCGCGTCTCCTCGCCGAAGGTCGGGGTCGTCCACTTGTCCCAGCCGTAGTTGTTGCCCGCCCACAGCAGCTCGGCGGTCAGGAAGTCCTGCACCACGCGGAACGTGTCCCGGTTGTGCCGCAACGGGTGCACGGTGATCTCGCGGCCGGACGGGAGTTCGGTGACGATGCCGTCCGGGTTCTGCTCGGAGGCGAGGTGGTCGTCGTCGGTGTCGGCGCTGACGATCCACGACACGTCCAGGTAGCCCGCCTGCTCGGCGACGACGTTCCCGGTGCCGCCGGGGGCCAGCCACGCCTTGAGCAGTCCGGTCTCGGGGTCGGGCGCGTAGGTCACGACGGCCCGCTTGCTGGCCAGGAACAGGTGCTTGCTCATCGGTCCTCCACTACGTCGATCCGGGAAAGAGCGAGCGCTCCGGCGTCCACCCCGAGGGGTGGGAGAGCGGCCAGCTCGGGAAAGTCGTGTGCTCGGGTGCTGTGCAGGCAGGCGTTGACGGGGCGGCTGGCGTAGTGCCCCTCCGCACGGGGTTGGGACCGCACCAGCGCCGGGTCCGCGCCGATCGCCGAGGCGATCCGCCGGGCCCACGCGTACCGGGTCACCCGCTCCGGCCCGCCCAGGTGCAGCAGTCCGGTGCGCTCGGCGAGCAGCAGCGCGACGGTCCACGCGGCCACGTCGTCGACCAGCACCGGCGAGTTCCAGTGGTCGTCGGGCACGTCCACGCCACTGCCGTCGCGCAGCGACCGGACGCAGGTGGTGAAGAAGTTCGGCCGGATGCCGTCGGGTTCCCAGCCGTAAACCAGGCTCACCCGCAGCGCCAGCGCGGACCCCGTGTCGAGCAGGGTCCTCTCGGCCGCCAGCTTCGCCCGCCCGTAGGCGTTCGCGGGCGAGACGGCGTCGGTCTCCGCGCTGCTGGGCCGGGTGCCGTCGAACACGTTGTCGGTGGAGATCAGCAGGACCGGGCGGCCGTCGGCGGCGGCCGCGAGGTTCGCCGCTCCCCCGGCGTGGGCGGCCTCGGTCTCGGCCGGGTGCTCCTCGCACCAGGTGATGTCCGACGGGCCGTGCACGACGACCAGCGCGTCGGTGTCCCGCACGACCTCGCGGCAGGCCGCGGGATCGCGCACGTCCAGTTCCCGCCACGGCAGGTCGCGCCCGGAAGCGGTGTCGGGCGCGTGCCGCGACGCCACCACCGGTTCCACGTCGAGCGCCCGCAGCCGGGCCCCGATCGCCGCGCCGAGGAAGCCGCTGCCGACGACCAGCGCCCTCATCCGACCACGCCCTCGCGCTCCGGGACGCGCAGCAGCGCGGTCGCCACGGCCACCAGCACGCCACCCGCCGCCACGACGGCGAACGCGGTGGTCAGGCCCCAGCTCGCGGCCAGCAGGCCGACCAGCGGGGGGCTGCCGAGGAAGCCGAGGTAGGAGATCGTGGTGACGGTCGTGATCGCGGCGGGCCTGCGCTCGTCGTCGGTGGAACTGCCCGCCATGCCCAGCAGGGTCGGCACGGCGGGAGCGAGGCCGACGCCCGCGAGCGCGAACCCGATCAGCGCCACCACGGCGGGCAGCCCCGCCGGTTCGGTGATCACCGCCAGCACCAGGCCGACCGCGCCCAGGACGCTGCCGAACACCACCACCGTCAGGCCGGAGAACCGTTCCCCCTGCCACTGGACGAGCATCCGGCCGCCCGCCAGGCCGATCATGTACGCGGCGGGCGCGGCGCTGCCGAGCAGCGGTCCGGCGCCCAGGTCCTGCTCCAGGTGGAGCGCGCCCCACTGCTCGACGGCGTTCTCCATGAAGAGCACGACCGCGGCGATCAGGCCGAACGTGATCAGCAGCGGCGTCATCGAGCGGCCGCGGGTCGCCGGGTCCGAAGTGGACAGTGAACGCCACTTCGCCCGGTCGATCGAGAGGAACGCGCTCACCAGCACGAGGGCGGCGATGACCAGCAGCACCTCACGCGAGGAGGCCCCCAGTTGGCGGGCGAGGCCGACCGAGGGCGCGGCGACGACCATCGCCAGCGGGGTGGCGGCGTGGACCTTGTTGAACAGCCGGACACCGTCCCGCGCCTCGTGCGCGGCGGTGGTCGCGTTGAGAGCGACCTCGATGGCCCCGGAGGTCGCGCCAATCAAGACGAGCGAGGCCGCGAACGTCACCGGCGAGTGCGTCCAACCGGGAAGCGCGCACGCCACGGCGAAGGCCGAAAGTACAAGCGGGAGTGCCCTTTCGCGCAATCGAGACACGAGTTTTCCGGTGATCACCATGGCCGGAAGAGCCCCGAAGGGGATGCCGAACAGCGCGAGGCCGAACTCCGAATCGGTGGCGCCGATCTGGTCCTTGACCTCGGGCAGGAGCCCGGCCCATCCACCCCAGAACAGTCCCCAGCTGGTGGCGGCGAAGATCAAACCCCTGGCGTTGGGACGGGTTGGCGGCGCACTGGCCAAAACTGCCTCCGCTCACTGATTGAGTTACGTTGAGTTCAGTGATTGTGAACCCAACGTAACTCCGACACGGACAAGCTGCCAACCGGCGCCTTATCGGGTGACCCCCGAGAGGAGACAGATGGACAGTCCCGAGTACTTGGTGACAGATCGAATCCCGTTGCCCGACGGGCCTTCCGTGGTGCGCGTCGACGTGGTCCGCGAGGACTCGTACCGGATCGACGTGGTGCGCGAGGTCGACGCGGCGATAGCCGTGCTGCTGGCCGAACTGGACGGCCGGAGAGCCGTCATCATCACCGACCACGTCGTGGCCGAACTGCACTCCGGGCCGATCGCGGCCGCGCTGGCCGAGAGGGGCCAACTGCTCGGCACCACCAGCGTGCCCAGCGGCGAGAAGAGCAAGACCGCCACCACGGCGTTCGAGCTGGTGGACTGGTTGGCGCAGATCGGTTTCGCCCGTCGTGACGTCGTGATCGCGCTGGGCGGTGGCGTCATCGCCGACACCGTCGGCTGGGTGGCAAGCGCTTACATGCGCGGGGTGCCCTACGTGAACATGCCGACCACGCTGCTGGCCCAGGTCGACGCGGGCATCGGCGGCAAGGTCGCGGTCGACCACAGCGAGGCGAAGAACCTGGTCGGCGCGTTCTACCAGCCGCGCGCGGTGATCTCCTGCCTCGCGTACCTGGAGACCCTGGACCGCAGGCAGGCCAGGGCCGGGCTCGCCGAGGTGGTGAAGAAGGCCGTGATCGCCTCGCCCGCGCTGTTCGACCACATCGAGCGCAACGTGGACGACCTGGTCGAGTGCCGCTCGCCCGCCGTGGACGTGCTGGTGCACGCGGCCAGCGCGATCAAGACCGAACTGGTCGGCCGGGACCCGTACGAGGTGGACCTGCGGCGACCGCTGAACTTCGGCCACACCGTCGGCCACGCCGTGGAGACCGTGACCGACTACGGCCCGGTGCTGCACGGCGAGGCGGTCGCGTTCGGCATGGCGGTCGCGCTCGACGTGGCCCGCTCGCGCGGGGTGGTGGACCCGGCGACGGCCGACCGGGTGATCGCGCTGATCAGAAGACTGGGGTTGCCGGTGTCGCTGGCCGACCTCGGCGTCGAGATCAACGTCGAGGACGTCGTCGGCGCGCTGGACAAGATCCGCCAGATCCGCGACGGCAGCCTGCGGTTCGTGCTGCCGGTCGAACTGGGCACGACCGCGATCGTCGAGGACGTCACCTCCGCCGAGGTGCGGGAGGCGCTGACGAGGGAGCGGCTGTGAGTCCTCTGTGGACGATCGACGCCGGTGGGACCGGGACCGCGGTGACCGGCCCCGGCGGCCGACGCCGGTACGGGTCGGTCAACCCGGCGTCCGGACCGGACGCCGACGCCGTGCTGCGGACCGCCTTCGCCGACCTGGCCACCTCGTTGGGCGGCCGGGTCGGGCAGGGCTGGATCGCCACGGCCACGATCGACCCCCGCGATCCGGGGACCGAGCTGGAACGCCTGCGCCGGACCGCCGAACGGGCGGGCCTGCGCGGGCGGCTCGTGGTCTCCAACGACGCCCTGCCGTGGCTGGTGGCCCCGCCGCTGGCGGGCAGGGGCGTCGCGGTCGTGTGCGGCACCGGCTCGGGGTTCCTGGCCGGTGACGGCCGGTCCGCCCCGGTGCGGGTCGGGAGCTGCGAGTACCTCGGCAGCGACGAGGGCAGCGCGTACGACCTCGGTCTGTCCGGGCTGCGCGCCGCCGTGCGCGCCCTGGACGGCCGGGGGCCGGACACCGTGCTGGCCAAGCACTTCAGCGTGACGACCGCGCGGGACCTGGCGCGGCTGGCGTACCCGAAGGCGGCCGTCGCCGCGCTCGCGCCGATCGTGTGCCGGGCCTGGCTGGACGACGATCCCGTCGCCACGCACCTGGTCGAGGCCGCCGTCGCCGAACTCGGCCTCGGCGTCCGGGCCGCCGCGGCGGCGGCCGGGCTCGAAGGCGCGTGGACCGTGGCCGCGGGCGGCGGGGTGTTCCTCGGCTGCCCGGAGTTCCTGGAGGCGTTCCGGACCGAGGTGCTCGGCGAGGTCGTCACCATCACCGACCCCAACGCCACCATCGAGGCCGCGCTGGTGGAAGGCGTGCCGGACTGGGCGCTGGACGACTGCGCGTGGACACTCACGCTCGCCGACCCACCCCGCCCCGCGCCGAGACCGGCCACCGCCACCGGGCCGATCGCGCTCGGGCTGTGCCTGGCCGCGTGGGGCGGCGACGGGCTCCCCGCGGCGCTGGACGCGGCCCGCTCGCTGGGCGTGGACGCCGTCGACCTGCCCACCGACACGACGACCGGACTGGTGGACGCGGACCGCTGGGCGACCGACGCCGACTACCGGTCCGAGCTGCGGGACACCCTGTCCGATCTCGCCGTGACGTGCGTCAGCAACAGCCGCGACACCCAGCTGCTGCTGGGGCCGCACGGCCCGCACACCGACCCGGTGCTCGCCGGGACGGCCGACGAGAAGCGGGCGCACGCGCTGCGGCACGCGGAGCACACGATCCGGATCGCCGCCGACCTCGGCGCGACCCAGGCGCGGCTGATGTTCGGCGTCCCCGACCTGTCGCGCTGGCTCTCCTGGTGGCACAGCGACGTCTCCTGGTCCGACAACGTCGACGCCTGGCTCGACGCCGCCGCGCCGGTGCTGAAGCTGGCCGCCGAGCACGGCGTGCACCTGCTGGTCGAACCGCACCCGAAGCAGGTCGCCTACGACCCGGACAGCACCCGGCGGCTGCTGGACGCGGCGGACGTACGGCTGTGCCTGGACGTCGCGAACCTCGCGGCCGTCGGGTACGACCCGGTGTCGGTCGCGCGCGGGTGGGGTACCCGGCTCGGGGCCGCGCACGCGAAGGACCTCCAGCGCTGGACCGGGACCGACCAGCCGCCCGGCGCGGGCTGGTCGCGGTACGGGCCGGGGCCGGCGATCCGGTTCCGGGCACTGGGGTCCGGCGACCTGCCGTGGCCCGGCGTGGTGGCCGCGCTGCTCGACGAGGGCTTCCGCGGCGTCCTCTACGTCGAGCACGAGGACGCGCTGCTGCCGAGGGAGCAGAGCGCGGCGAACTCGGTGCGGCTGCTGCGCTCGCTGCTCCCGGACCGCGAACCGCAGGGGAGGACGTGGTGATGCGCGACGTCAGGGCGGCACTGCTGGCGGGCGGGCTCGGCGAGCGGATGGGCACGCTCACCGCCCACACGTGCAAACCCCTCGTCCCCTACGCGGCGTCGTGCAGGCTGGTCGACTTCAGCGTCGACAACGCCCTGCGCTCCGGCATCCCCGAGCTGGTGCTGATGTCGCTGCACCGCGAACGCGACCTCATCGACCACCTGCTGCGCAGCTGGGACCACACCGCGCTGAAGGTCCACTTCGGACCGCACGACGACCTCGTGCGCGACCCGTCGTTCACCGGTCCGCTGCCGGAACGCGCGCCGGAACTGGGCACCGCCGACGCGCTGATCGCCAACGCCGAGTACCTCTTCGCGCCGGGGGCGCGGGACGTGCTGGTGCAGCACGCGGACCACGTCTACACCTACGACTACGGGCCGATGCTGGCCGCGCACCGCGAGAGCGGCGCGGACGTGACGATCGGCGTGCAGGCCATCGAACGCCGGTACGTGAAGCTGTTCGGCATGGTCGAGGTGAACGACGACCTGACCGTGCGGAGGCTGGTGGAGAAACCGCAGGAGCCGACGTCGGACCTGATCTTCACGGCGTTCTGCCTGTTCCGCATCGACACCCTGGTGAAGGTGCTGGCCGAGCTGACCGCGCTGGGCGAGGACGGCTGGCAGCACGACATCAGCCGGGACGTCCTGCCCGCGATGATCGCCACCGGCCGCAAGGTGCTCGCCCACCCGATCACCGGGTACTGGGCGGACATCGGCACGGTCGAGCGCTACCACTCCGGCCAGCTCGGGCTGATCGGCCACCCCGAGGCCTTGCGGGCTCCGTTGACGCTCGGCGGTCCAGCACCGAGGGTCGTGGCGGACAACCTGGTGGCCGGACCGTTCCCCGCCGGGGCGAACATCCGGGGCAGTGTGCTGTTCCCCGGCTGCGACGTCCAGGCGGGCGCGATCGTGCACCGGTCCGTGCTGCTGCCCGGCGCGGTCGTGGGTCCGGGTGTCGAGGCCGTGGACACCGTCGTCGGGGCGGGGGAACACCTGACCACGTCCCGGAGCGGGATCGCGGACCTCGAACCCTAGGTGCGCTCGGCGTGGCAGAGGATCGCGACGGGGCCGCTGCCGATGCGGGTCAGCACGACGGTGGCCTCGGCCGACCCGGCGAGCTTCAGCCTGCGCCGCAACGTGTTCGGGTCGACGTCCAGGCCGCGGACGAGGATCTCCAAGCGGCCCACGTCGTGCTTGCGCAGCACCGCGCGCAGCGACTTCTCTGTGTAGTGCCCGTGCTCGACCACGCGGAACGCCCGCACGCCCGGCGGCGGCTCGTCCCCGGTCAGGTAGGCGATCCGCTCGTCGAGCTGCCCGAGCCCGTGGCGGGCCGCGTAGTGCCGGACCAGCCCGGCCCGCACGACAGCGCCGTCCGGGTCGACGATCCACTTCCCCGGCGGCAGCACCGGGCAGTCGTCGGGCTCGGCGTCGGTGATCGTCCACTCCGGACTCCCCTGCCGCAGCACGGTCGCCCGCCGCGCCACGCCCGGCGTCGCCAGCCCGCGCGTCCACAGGCACGCCTCGCGCACGCCGCCGTCCAACGACACCAGCTCGACCTCGTCGGCCCACGGCGCGACGGCGAAGTCGATGCCCGGCGCGCACTTCACCGCGAGGTCCACGCCCGCGTAGGTGTCGGCGAGCTCGTCCAGCGGGGGCAGGAAGTCCGAGGGCTTCCACGTCCGCCGCCCGGCCGAGTCCCGCCGCGCCGGGTCCGCGGTGACCGCGGTCGCCCGTGACACGCGGGTCAGCGCGTCCGCCCGCAGCAGCGGCTGGTCCGGCCCGCAGTTGTGCCGCGCCATGGCCAGCCGCACCGGGTCCAGGTCCGACCCGACGCTCCGGTCGGCCACCCGCGCCAGCTCCACCAGGTCCGCGCCGACCGAGCACGTCACGTCGTGCACCACGCGGCCGTCGAACCGGGCCGCGCGGTGCCGTCCGACCGGGGACGCCGTCGCCTGCTGCAAGGCGTCGTCGGTGAACAGCCAGTCACCCGAACCGTCCACTTTGGAGGCTGCTTTTCGGCGCAGCAGCACCGTTTCCAGCACGGCGGCGAAGCGGTCACCGGCGATCCGCCGAGCGGCTGCCACGTCGGCCAGCCGGTCGGTCAGCGGCAGCTCCGCCACCGCGGCCAACGCGGCGCACCCGGCGTCGGAACGCAGGTACGCCACGTCGTCCAGCGAGAACCCGTAGCCCACCTAGAGGGGCTTGCGACCGGTGACGGACACGTTGTAGAACACCTCGCGCGGCAGCACCTTCGCGAGCACGTTCTCGTCCAGCCACGACAGCCGCTGCCAGCCGCGGTAGGCGAACATCGCCCACCCGAAGCCCAGCTTGCCCTTCGGCACGGCGGCCTCGAACGTGCGGACCGGCCAGCCGAACAGCGCGGCCGACAGCTCCTCCGTCACGGCCTTGACCTCACGGGCGCCCGCCGCGCGGGCGGTGCGCTCCAGGTCGCCCGGATCGAACGTGTGCAGGTCCACCACGGCTTCCAGCGCGGCCGCGCGGGAGGACTCGTCCAACTCCTCCTGCGGACGCCGCCACTCGTTGAGCACGGGCGCCTTCGTGACGTTCGTCGTCAGCCACCACGTGAGCTGGCCGAGCTTGCGCGCGTAGAAGTTGCCGATGTTCGTCGGGTCGCCCGCGAACACGAACCGCCCGCCCGGCTTGAGGACCCGCTGGACCTCCCGCATCGCCGCCTCGACGTCCGGGATGTGGTGCAGCACCGCGTGCCCGACGACGAGGTCGAACGTGTTGTCGTCGTACGGGATCCGCTCGGCGTCGGCCACCCGGCCGTCGACCGGCAGGCCGAGGTTCTCGGCGTTGCGCAGCGCGACCTCGACCATGCCCGGCGACAGGTCGGTCACCGAGCCCTTCTTGATGACCCCGCCCTGCATGAGGTTCAGCAGGAAGAAACCGGTGCCGCAGCCCAGTTCCAGCGCGTGCTCGTACGGGCCGACGCCGCCGGACACCGCGCGGAAGCGGTCGGTGGCGTAGGTGATGCAGCGCTCGTCGTAGGAGATGGACCACTTCTCGTCGTACGTGCCCGCCTCCCAGTCGTGGTAGAGCACGTTGGCGAGCTTGGGGTCCTTCCAGGCCGCCTCCATCTGCTCGACGGTGGCGTGGGGTTGGGGCGCGGGGTCACTTGCCACTGAAGTTGGCCTTTCCGGGACCGTTCTCGATGAACGACTGCATGCCGACCGCGCGGTCCTCGGTGGCGAACAGCGCGGCGAACAGGTGGCTCTCCAGCTTCAGTCCGCTGGTGAGGTCGGTCTCCAGGCCGCCGTCGACGGCGGCCTTCGCGGCGGCGTAGGCGAGCACCGGGCCGTTGACGAACTGGCCGGCCCACCGCTGGGCGGCTGAGTACACGTCGTCGGGGGCCACGACCTCGTCCACCATGCCGAGCGCGAGCGCCTCCTGGGCCGTGACGAACCGGCCGGTGTAGATCAGGTCCTTCGCCTTCGACGGCCCGATCAGCCGCGCGAGGCGCTGCGTTCCGCCACCGCCGGGGATGATGCCGAGCAGGATCTCCGGTTGGCCGAGCTTCGCGTTGTCGCCCGCGATCCGCCGGTCGCAGCCCAGCGCCACCTCGAACCCGCCGCCCAGCGCGTAGCCGGTGATGGCCGCGACGGTCGGCTTCGGGATGTCCGCGACCGAGCCCAGCGCCGAGGACAGCGACCACGCGCGGGCGGTGATCTCCGCGTGCGTCATCTTCGCGAACTCCTTGACGTCCGCGCCCGCGGCGAACACCTTCTCGCCGCCGTAGACGATCACGGAGTAGACGTCCGAACGTTCGGTCGCCTCCCGCGACGCCGCCTGGATCTCGTCCTGGACCTGCTTGTTCAAGGCGTTCATCGGTGGCCTGGCCAACCGGATCGTGCCGATACCGCCGTCGACTTCCAGCGTGACGAACTCAGCCACAGGCCCTCCTCGACCAGGTCTTCAGCGCACTGCCGGACAGCAGGTTACCGCCCGGTAGTCAGCGGCTCGACTTGACTCCGAGCCCGCCGTTCACGGGCACGTCCTCGGAGCCCTCGCGGTCCGGCCGCCAGTTCGGCACCCGCGTGACACCCGGTTCGAGCAGCTCGAACCCCTCGAAGAACCCGGTCAACCGCTCCAGGTCGCGCGCCACGGGCACCATGTGCCCCTGCGAGAACACGTCGATCGCCTCGTCGACGCCCTCGGCCGTCGTGTCCCCCGCCGGGTGGCTCAGCCCGAGCATGCTGCCGACCGGCAGCGCGTCCCGGTAGGTCGCCAGCGCGCCCTCGGGGTCCCGCTCGTCCGGCACGAAGTGCAGCGCCAGCATCCCCAGCACGGCGATCGGCTCGTCGAAGTCCAGCAGACCGCGCACCGCGGGGTGCTCCAGCACCGCCTCCGCGTTCATCAGGTCCTCGTTGATCAGCGCGGTGCCCGGCGTGTCCGAGAGGATCAGCTGCCCGTGCGCGTGCACCACCGGGTCCACGTCCACGTACGCGACCGCGCAGCGCGGGTCGATGGCCTGGGCGACCTCGTGGACGTTGCCGAGACCGGGGATGCCCGACCCGAGGTCCAGGAACTGCCGGACGCCCGCGTGGACGCACACCCGCACCACCCGGTGCAGGAACGCGCGGTTCGCCAGCGCCACCTGCCGCAGGATCGGCATCGCCGCGACGGCCTGCCGGGCCAGCTCCCGGTCCACGGCGAAGTTGTGCGCGCCGCCGAGCAGGTAGTCGTAGACCCGCGCGTCGTTCGGCTTGGTCAGGTCGACGATCGGCGGCAAGCGCACCTCGCGGTCGACCACCGGTCACACCGCCTTGCGGCGCGCGAAGTACCGGTCGCCCGCCCGCTGGAGCTCCAACGGCTGCCCGAACGTCGCCGAGAGGTTCTCCTCCGTCAGCACGTCGTCCAGCAGCCCCTGCGCCACGACCCCGCCCTCGCGCAGCAGCAGCACGTGGGTGAAGCCCGGCGGGATCTCCTCGACGTGGTGCGTCACCAGCACCATCGCCGGGGCGTCCGGGTCCATCGCCAGCTCCGACAGCCGCGCCACCAGGTCCTCCCGACCACCGAGGTCGAGACCGGCCGCGGGCTCGTCGAGCAGCAGCATCTCCGGGTCGGTCATCAACGCCCTGGCGATCAGCGTCCTCTTCCGCTCGCCCTCGGACAACGTGCCGTAGGTGCGCTCGGACAGGTGCTCGATGCCGAGCGTGCCCAGCAGCTCCTTGGCGCGGGTCGTGTCCGTGACGTCGTACTCCTCGCGCCACCGGCCGATCACCGCGTAGCCCGCGCTGACCACCACGTCGACGACCTTCTCGTCCGCGGGCACCCGCCCGTTGAGCGCCGCCGAGCACAGCCCGATCCGCGGTTTCAGCTCGCGCACGTCGGTCTTGCCGATCCGCTCGCCCAACAGGTGCAGCTTGCCCTTCGTCGGGTGCAACTCCGCGCTGGCCAGGCGCAACAGGGTCGTCTTGCCCGCGCCGTTCGGCCCGAGCACCACCCAGCGCTCGTCCAGTTCGACGCTCCAGTCGACGTCGCCCACCAGCGTGGTCTTGCCACGCCGCACGGCGACGCCGGCCATGTGGACGACCAGATCGGTCACGTCGACATCCGAACTCTGCACAGTGCCCTGCCTCGCCCCGTGGTCGGTCACCCGGCCATTGTTTCCGACCGCCCCTCGACACCGGTGCGGCGGGGGTGCCTGGACAACCGGTGGAGCCGGGGGGCCGCCGGTTACGCGACATGGATGAACTCGGTGGACCGGGCCTGGAGTCGCGCTCACTCGCGCGCCGATTGTCGGTCCGGCCTGTCAGGATCTAGGTATGGCAGCCGACTCCCCCGTGCTCGCAGGTCGACCGTTCCCCCTGGGCGCCCACCCGGAAGCCGGGGGCGTGCGCTTCGCCGTGTCCGCACCCTCAGCCGACGCGGTGGAGGTGTGCCTGATCAGCGACGACGGCACCGAGAACCGGATCGAGCTGACCGAGCGCACGTTCGGCGTGTGGCACGGCCTCGTGGCGGGCGTCACCCCCGGCCAGCGCTACGGCTACCGCGTCCACGGCCCGTACGACCCGTCCCGCGGCCTGCGCGGCAACCCCGCCAAGCTGCTGCTCGACCCGTACGCCAAGCGCATCTCCGGCACCGTGACCGACCTCCAGGCGGCACTCGGCTACGTGGACGACCCGATGACGGGCCCGCCGTCGGTGGTCGACTCGCTGGGCCACGTCCCCCTCGCGGTCGTCACCTCGCCCGGCGGCCCGGACACCGGCACCAAGCCCGAGGTGCCGTTCGAGGAGGCGGTGATCTACGAGCTGCACGTCCGCGGCTTCACCCGCCAGCACCCGGACGTGCCGGAACACCTGCGCGGCACCTACCTGGGCCTGGCCCACCCCGCCGTCGTCGAGCACCTCGTGCGCCTCGGCGTGACGACCGTCGAACTGCTGCCCGTCCACGCGTTCATCGACGAGCCCGCGCTGGTCCGCGAGGGCAGGCACAACTACTGGGGCTACTCGCCGCTCGGCTACTTCGCCCCGCACCCCGCGTACGCGAGCGAGCCCGGCCGCGAGGTCGAGGAGTTCCGCACGATGGTCGCCGCCCTGCACGCGGCGGGCCTCGAGGTCCTCATCGACGTCGTGTTCAACCACACCTGCGAGGGCGGCCCGGACGGCCCGACGCTGTCGTTCCGCGGCTTCGACGCCCCCGGCTACTACCTGCACGTGGCGGGCGGCGGCACCCTCGACATCACCGGCTGCGGCAACACCCTCGAAGCGGCGTCCCCCCAGGTCGTCCGCCTGGTCACGGACTCGCTGCGCTACTGGGCGACCGAGCTGGGCGTCGACGGCTTCCGGTTCGACCTGGCCAGCACGATGGGCAGGCCGGGCGGCGGCTACTTCGACCGCAACTCGGCCCTGCTCACGGCCATCACCACCGACCCGATCCTGTCCCGCTGCAAGCTCATCGCCGAACCGTGGGACGCGACCGGCGACGGCTACCGGGTGGGCGACTTCGGCGTCCAGTGGGCCGAGTGGAACGGGCGCTACCGCGACACCGTCCGCGACTTCTGGCGCAACGCCATCGGCGTCCGCGACCTGGCCTACCGCCTCTCCGGCTCCTCGGACCTGTACGCCGACGACCTGCGTCGCCCGTGGCAGTCGATCAACTTCGTCACGGCCCACGACGGCTTCACCCTCCGCGACCTCGTCTCGTACAACAACAAGCACAACGAGGCGAACGGCGAGGACAACCGCGACGGCACCAACGACAACCGCTCGTGGAACTGCGGCGTGGAGGGCGAGACGGACGCCCCCGGCATCGTCGCGCTGAGGGCGAGGCAGGCCAGGAACCTCTTCGCCACGTTGCTGCTGTCCACCGGCACCCCGATGCTCGTGGCGGGCGACGAGCTCTGGCGCACGCAGGGCGGCAACAACAACGCGTACTGCATCGACAACGAGACGTCTTGGGTCGACTGGAAGCTCGACGACAACGCCACCTCGATGCTCGCGTTCGCCAGAAGGGTCATCACCCTGCGCGCGGGCAGCCCGGCGCTGAGGCAGCCGGAGTTCTTCGAAGGCCGCACCACCGCCTCCGGCGAACCCGACCTGGTCTGGCTGAGGCCGGACGGCGAGGAAATGGCCGAAACGGACTGGTTCGACGAGGGCAGGCGCACGCTCGGAATGTGGATCGACGGCTCCAACAGCCTCTCCCGCTCACGGGAAGGCGAACTGGTCTCCGACGACTCCTGGCTCCTCCTGCTCCACGCGGGAGCCGACTCCATCGACATCACCTTGCCCCCAGCGGAATACGGAGCCCACTTCGAACCCATGCTGGACACCACCACGGCAGACGGCTCCCCAGCTACCCCTGGCCTGCTGGAACCGGGTTCACGAATCACCATCAACGGCCACTCACTACTCCTGCTCCGAGCACCGAACTAAAAAAGAATTTATTAAAGACAAAAAAGAGAAACAACCACAACCACAGGAACCAACAGGCCTGGTGACTGCCTGGCCGCACGCGCCCACACCGCGTAGCGGCCGATTTGACTTGGGGTTTTTGGCGCTAAAATTAGTCGGGCGGCAAGCTTTCCACCTGCCGTTTTGGCCCGACTAGCGCCAAAAAGAGGGGCCCCAAGTCAAATCGGCCACCCCCGGACCCACCTCAGCTCCCACCGACAGGAAAAACACCTCAGCACTTCCGGCAGCGAACGCAGAACCCACTCACGGCCGACCGAGGGGGCACGCACCCATCCGGGAATACCTCGGCCACAGAGCCATTACCACCCCCTGGGACGTTCGAGCCACACCCCATTTCCCCGTGACAACATCAGTTCCGTGGCCCCTTCCCTCCTGACTTGGTGCGACCGGACGATCGACCTCCTCCTGGTGGCGTCGTGCGGCTGTAGCGGGACGCGACGCGGGCCCTGCTGACTCCGTGTCGCGTCTCCGACAGCTACCCGCTCACATCCAGTAGCCCTCAGGAGCGACCGTGACCGCCACCTTCACCCATGCCGACCTGCACCCGTCCCTCGACGTCCCCCTCCTCCGCGACGTCATCCACCCGGAGCGCGAGCTCTGGACCCCGCGTGAACTCCGCGACCTGACGAGTTTCGTGACCAGCGAGCTGACGACCCCGCTGCTGGAGATCCTCGACTTCGACCCCGACCAGCGCTGGTGGGCGCGTCTCGGTCTCACCGAGGGCGTCGAGCTGTGGCTGCTCTCCTGGTTGCCCGGCCAGCACACCGAGCCCCACGACCACGGCGGCGCGTCCGGGTCGTTCGCCGTCCTCACCGGCGAGCTGCACGAGAACTACCGCTACCCCGCGGGCCCGATCCGCCAGGCCCGTCGCACGGTCGGCGCGTCGATCGGGTTCGGGTCCGGCCGCGCCCACGAGGTGCACAACACCGGCACGGTCGGCGCGGCGAGCGTGCACGCGTACTCGCCGCCGCTGATCCCCACGCGGGAGTACGCGAGCCTCGCCGACATCCCGTCCGTCATCCCACCCCTGCCCCCGCTGCGCCTCCCGTTGGAGCGCCTGCGGGAGCTGGCCGACCTGGAGGGCCCGTGAGCGGCATCGACGACTTCTTGGCCGAGGCGCGCGCCGAGCTGAAGCGGGTGACCCCGCGGGAGTTGAACGACCTCCGCGGCGGCGACACGCTGATCATCGACACGCGCCCGCTGCACAACCGCGTGGCGGAGGGCGAGATCCCGGATTCGATCCCGGTGGAGAGGATCGTCCTGGAGTGGCGGCTGGACCCGGCGGGCGACCACCGCCTGCCGGGGTTCACGGCCGACACCACCGTCGTCGTGCTGTGCAACGAGGGCTACTCGTCCAGCCTCGCCGCCAGGGACCTCCAGCGCGTCGGGCTGCCGAAGGCCACCGACCTGATCGGCGGCTTCCGCGGGTGGGTCGAGGCGGGTTTGCCGATTCGGGAGGGTGGCACGCAGGCGGTCACGTAACGTCCCGGAGCTGTGAAGCCGTTCAGGTCGGGACCGCTGGTGACCGTCGTGGTGATCGCGGTCGTGCTCGCCACCGGCCACGGCGTCACCGGGCTCTTGGGCGCGCTGGGCGGTCTGCTGCTGGAACTCGTGTCGTTCCAGGTCGGCATCCTCCTCGGCGTCCTGCTCTGGGGCCTCCGGGTCCGCTACGTGGTCTTCGTCGC